>Ga0136636_10001639_pt1 | contig 13143 bp, 15 predicted proteins | sample AntDrymUQ8522106_2_FD_104653 | JGI IMG/M metagenome (GOLD analysis project Ga0136636, IMG submission 104653) | Polar desert sand microbial communities from Dry Valleys, Antarctica - metaG UQ852 (21.06) | ecosystem: Environmental > Terrestrial > Soil > Desert | place: Antarctica: Dry Valley... | reverse complement strand
GAGTAATGCAGAATACAAAATTCTACGCTTTCCAACCTGTCTTGACAGACTAAGTCACGCATAATACTGTATCCATAATTATAGAAGCAAGTCGGCATTGCACCGCCTTGCTCATTCACACCACACCAAGAATATGACCCGAATCGCACCTACCGCACTCTATCAGGAAGTGGCAGAACGCTTGCGCCAGCGTATCTTTGCCCATGAGTTAACGCCTGGCGACTGGATCGACGAACAGAAGCTGGCCGAGCAGTACGGCATCTCGCGCACGCCACTGCGTGAAGCGCTCAAGGTGCTGGCCTCGGAAGGACTGGTCGACCTGAAGCCGCGCCGCGGCTGCTACGTCACCGAAATCTCGCGCCAGGACATCGACGATATTTTCCCGTTGATGGCCATGCTTGAAGGACGCTGTGCTTTCGTTGCAGTGCAGTTGGCCAAGCCGGCCGATATCAAAGGCTTGAAAGCCATCCATGAAAAGCTGGAGTTGGCGGCGAAAGAAGGTCGGATCGATGCCTTCTTTGAGGTTAATCAGGAATTCCACCGGCGCATTCAGGAACTGACCAACAACCGCTGGCTGCTTTCCGTCATTCAGGATTTGCGTAAAGTCTTGAAGCTTTCACGGCTACATTCTCTTTCGCTGGAAGGTCGCCTGCAACAATCGCTTGAAGAACACCGCACGATCATGGCGGCGTTTGAAGCGGGCGATGCCGAGAAGGCCGAAAGAAGTATGCACGATCATCTGCTTTACGGCCGCGAAGCCTTGGCCAAGATGGATGCAACGCCGGCCAAAAAAGCCGACTAAGCTCTTTTTACTGGCGAAAAAAAACCCTGGCGGAAAAACCCGCCAGGGTTTTTTGTTGACCGTAGCAACTAGTGGTTACTTGCGCTTGATGCGCCGAAACCTGTTTGACCACGAACGTATTGGTCTTCGAAAGCGTCAATTTCCCTTAGAGCACGAGCACTGCTGTCCGTTTTCGAGAAAATGTAAGCCAACAAGAAGGCAAAGGGCATCGCAAACAAGGCGGGCTGGCCGTAGGGGAAGAGCGGTGCCGCGTTGTGCAGGACATCAACCCAAACTGATTTCGACAGCACCACCAAGGTGACTGCTGAAATCAGTCCACCGTAACCACCAAACAGTGCGCCACGAGTTGTCAGGCCTTTCCAGAACATGGAAAGAATGAGCACGGGGAAGTTGGCCGCAGCGGCCACACCGAAGGCTAAACCAACCATGAAGGCGATGTTCTGCTTCTCGAACAGGATGCCGAGCACAATCGCGACAAAACCAAGGCAGATGGTGGCGATCCGCGAAACCTGGATTTCCTTGGTTTCTGAAGCTTGACCTTTCATGATGACGCGAGCGTACAAGTCATGCGAGATGGCCGATGCACCAGCCAGCGCCAGACCCGAAACCACTGCCAGAATCGTCGCGAAAGCTACCGCCGCCAAGAAGCCGAGAAGCATGTTGCCACCGACGGCATTAGCCAAGTGCATGGCGACCATGTTGCCGCCACCAATCAGCTTGCCGCCGACCGTGCCACCTTCGAAGAACTCAGGGTTCTGACCGACGATCAGGATGCCGCACAGGCCCATGATGAAGATGACGTTAAAGAAGTAGGCCACGAAACCGGAGGCGTAAAGCACCGATTTACGAGCTTCCTTGGCGTCGGTCACCGTGAAGAAGCGCATCAGGATGTGCGGCAGACCGGCAGTACCAAACATCAGGCCGAGGCCCAGCGAAATGGCGGTCACCGGATCAGCCAGCAGGCTACCCGGATACATCAGCTTGTCTTTAAGCTTGTGCACTGCTGTCGCTTTTTCCACCAAATTCTGGAAGGAGAAATCGAACTGACTGAAGGCGAGAATCATCACCAAGGTACCGCCAGCCAGTAGCATGCAAGCCTTGATGATCTGCACCCAAGTCGTCGCGACCATACCGCCAAAGGTGACATAAACCATCATCAGGATGCCAACGGCGAAGATGGCGACGTTGTACTCAAGGCCAAAGAGCAACTTGATCAACTGGCCGGCACCGACCATCTGGGCGATCAGGTAGAAGCAAACCACGGTCAACGAGGAAATCGCCGCCATTGTCCGGACCTTGCCTTCGTCGAGACGATAGGCGGTGATGTCTGAAAAGGTGAACTTGCCTAGATTGCGCAGGCGTTCGGCCATCAAGAACAGGATGATTGGCCAGCCGGCGAAGAAAGCCAGCATGTAGATGTAGCCGTCATAGCCCTGGGTATAAACCATCGCGGTCAGACCGAGTAGCGTCGCGGCAGACATATAGTCACCGGCAATCGCCAGACCGTTCTGGAAGCCGGTAATGCCGCCGCCAGCGGTATAAAAGTCGGCGGTCGATTTGGTCCGGCTGGAGGCCCAGTAGGTAATGCCCATCGTCATCGTGACGAAGATGCAGAACATGATGATGGCGTGCCAGTTGGTCGCTTGCTTTTCGGTAACACCTTCGAGCGGGCCACCAGCAAAAGCCAGCGCGGCGACAGCCAGCAGGCCAAGTGCAGTCGAGAGTTTAGTCAGGTTGCGCATCATTTATTTTCCTTCCAGGCTTCCTTGACGATTTCCTGGGTCAGGGAATCAAATTCGGTATTGGCGCGCCGGACGTAAACCGCCGTCAGCGACCAAAAGAAAATAAACATGAAGAGTTCCACGGCAACGCCGACGGTCAGCATAGAACCTTCGCTGACGGGCTTTCCAAGCGATGCCGGGTTAAAGGCAACCACCATCACAAAGCCGTAAAACATGGTCAAAACAATCGCGGCCAACGTCCAGGCAAAACGGCTTCGTTTTGTCACAAGCTCCTGGAACTTCGGATTGACCCGCATCCGCTCATACATCGCGCTGCTCATGGCTTACCCCCTAATTAATAATTACCGGAATTCCGGCATCAATTATTATATCTTATAGAAGAGTAGGGAATTTGATTTGCATCGCCCGTTTTCAATCCAGACGCCCGCCAGAAAGATGACGCCATGACTACGGTCGACCTGACAAAAACCGACGAAATCGCCACACTGACGCTGAACAACCCGGGCAAGCTGAATGCCATCAACCTCAGCATGTGGTTACAACTGGCCAGCCATGTGGCCACCCTCTCGGCCGACTCGGCAATTCGCTGCGTTGTCATTCGCGGCGCCGGAGGTGATGCATTTGCTGCAGGCGGCGACCTCGAAGAATTTGTCACCGGCCGCGCCACGCTTGAGCAAGCCTTGTATTACCACGGTCAGGTCGCGGCCGCTTTGAATGCCATTGCTGATTGTCCGCACCCAACCGTTGCGCTAATCCAGGGCGCCTGCATTGGTGGCGGGCTAGAAATCGCCGGCGTCTGCGATCTGCGGATCAGTGGCGAAAGCGCCCGTTTTGGCGCACCAATCAACAAGCTCGGCTTCTCGATGTATCCCGGCGAAATGGAAGGCCTGCTCAAGTTGGCCGGCGCCGCGGTGATGAAGGAAATCCTGCTTGAAGGGCGCATCCTGACTGCCACCGAAGCCTACGAAAAAGGCCTGGTCACCCGCGTCGTACCTGACACCCAGAGCGAAGAGGAAGCCTATGCCACTGCCCGCCGTATCTGCGCCGGCGCACCACTGGTCGCAGGCTGGCACAAACAATGGATTCGCCGGCTGCAAAGCGGCAAAGCGCTCAATGACGAAGAAAAAGCCACCTCGTTCGCCTTCCTCGATACCGAGGATTACCAGGAAGGCTTGGCGGCCTTTCTGGAAAAGCGCAAGCCACAGTTCAAGGCGCGCTGAACAGGCTCCACAGCATCTTCGCCGCCAGCAAAATCAGGATGCCAGCAAAAATGCGCTTGAGCGTCGCCACCGGCAAACGGTGCGCCAGGCGAGCGCCAAAAGGCGCTGTCACCATGCTGGCCAAAACTAGCACAGCCAATGCCGGCAGATATACATAGCCCACACTACCCTCAGGCAGACCAACCGTTCCCCAACCGTTAAAGATATAGCCGAGCGTGCCGCCAACCGCAATCGGTAGACCGACGGCAGCAGAAGTCCCGATCGCGTGCTGGACGCGAACGTTGCACCAAGTCAAAAAGGGAACCGTTAGCGCACCGCCGCCAATCGCGACCAGTGAGGACAAAATACCAATACCGACGCCAACCCCAGCGATACCGACCGGCCTAGGCAACTCACGCGCGGCCTTGGGCTTCAGATTCAGCGCCATCTGCAAGGCCACGAGGCAAACGAAAAAAGTAAAGAAAACAGCCAATGGCCGCGCCGGAATATTGGCGGCAAACAGCGTACCAACCGCTGTGCCGAGAAGAATTCCCGGGGTAATGATTTTGAAAACTTTCCAGAGCACGGCACCGTGGCTGTGATGCGTGCGCAGACTGGATACTGCGGTGAAAATAATCGTCGCCATCGAGGTGCCAAGGGCCATGTGCAGCGTTTCTGCAATCGGAAATTGGCCTTGTGCGGCAAACATCAGTGTGAGTGCCGGAACCAGCAGAAGTCCGCCGCCGATCCCCAGCATGCCTGCAAAAAATCCGGCAAATGCACCAAGCGCAAGATAGGCGGCAGTCCATAACATCAAGCTCATACGAGTAGATTCCGGGAAATGAAAGCCCATTCGGTAGCCGAAACCGGCGTGATCGACAGCCGGTTGCCACGAGCAAGGAGGCGCATGTTAGCAAGTTCCGGCTGGGCGCGTAGTTCAGCCAGCCGGATGTAGCGCGACTTGCTGACGAAACGGACATCGCGCAACCACCAGCGCGGATTTTCGAGCTTGGATTTTGGGTCAAAATAGGGGTTGACCGGAGCAAACTGGGTTGCGTCCGGATAAGGCTCGGAACAGACCTCGCAAATGCCGGCAATGCCCGGCTCGGCGCAACCAGAATGATAGAAAAAGGCAAGATCACCAATCTGCATCGTATTGCGCATGAAGTTCCGCGCCTGATAGTTGCGAACGCCAAACCATGGGACGCTCTGATTCGGTGCGGCGGCGAGATCGTCAATCGACACCTCATCCGGCTCCGACTTCATCAGCCAGTACTGCGTCACTTGAGAAACGTAGCTTCCAGGCGCATACGAACACGGCCATCGGTATCGCGCAAGACCATCTGTTTGCCGTGAATTTGGTAGTTGGCCGTCGTCGCCAGAGCGCTCGAAAACTCGCGGGCCATGACATTGACCGGTGGCATACAGGCCATCCTCGTGCTGGCCATCTGACCAAAGCGCAAACCGGGCGATAGCGTGTAGGAACCGTTGAAACGGTTGCAGCCATCCGAACCATGTGCGCGGCTATCTTTGGCCAATACCACATGCGGCTCAGCCCGCTCGCTAGCGACACTGACTGGTTTACCCTCGATTTCGACAGCACGCCAATAACTCTGCAATAGCGGCTCGTCGGGTACCGATGAAGCTGTTGAACAGCCAATCAAGGGAAGGGAAAGGCAGAAAATTAAAGCGCGTTTATTCATTTTTTCGGGCCAAAAAAGGCCCCCCGCGTGTGCCGCTAGGCCGGCATCCTGAACCTGAGTCCAGAGTAGCTACTTTCCTCCTGCATCAGGCACGCTCGATAAAGAGTGCGCACAACAGCAGTTTCAACGGTCAGTAACCGATGCCAATTAGCATTGGTTCAAGGAATATACGGCCTTGGCAAACACCGCAGGGGACGCTCGGCGGGCGGCGCCGGGGTCAGCAACAAATGACTACAAGTCGAGTTGCTGCTGGGGCGCAAGCACGGTATCAATCCGTGCTCCCATTTCGAAGATTCTACGCTTTGCGGCGGAAGTATCAAGGCCTTCGGCAACTGTTTCTGCGGGCGATGACGAACGGCCTGAAAGGTGTTCGTGAGCGATGTTCAACGCGGCCATGACGGCGACGCGCTCAGCAATCGTACTTTTGGTGCGCTGGGCAATTTCGCGCATTTTGTTGTCGACCAGATCCACCGAGGCGAGCAGCGAATCGCGCTCTTCCGGCGAGCAGGCAACGCGGTATTCGCGGCCCATGATCTTGACATCAAGGAAATTTGGCTCGCTGCTCATCTCAGGCATCCTCGGGCAACTTGTCCATCAGGCCTTCCAGACGCTCGCGCGCCGTCGTCATCGTCTGCCGCAAGTGCAGCCTTTCCGATTCCGCCGCCGCCATCTGGTTTTTCAGCACATCGTTCTCGGCGCGCAACTGGTGAATCAGTGCGACCACCTGTTCGATCTTGGCTTCGAGTGCTTCAATTTCGCTATTCATGGCGAGCACTATAGAGGGGGAAATGCCGTGTGGTCAAGGACTAAGCCTCTATTCTCAAAGTGTTTTGTGGGCATGGGGATGCATAATTATGATGCGCCGCAACACACGGCGCGTTAGAATTCGCCTCGCTTCAGGTGCTGCAATCGGAATTTCCGAACGCAGATAATCGGGAAAGCGGTGCGTCGAACTCGACAAATCCGCTGCTGCCCCCGCAACGGTAAGCAAGTGCGGACGTATCTCAAAGCCACTGGGTTCTCCCTGGGAAGGCGATACGTCAAAACTTGTGAGCCCGGAGACCGGCCTGGATCAACACGCAGAAGTGCCACGGGGGTGTGGCGCCGGTTCTCGTAACCTGTCTCTCCCCACGCATTTCTTTTCCAGCCATTCCGGTACGCGGGGACGCTCGCCGGGAAAGGGAGAATCATGAATCCACGTTTGAAAACTTTGGCGACAGTACTGTCGCTTCTACCTTTTTGTTCTGCGCATGCCCAGCAACTTGCGGCACTTGATACCGTCGTTGTTACCGCGACACGGCAAGCACAGCGCGCCAATGAAATCCTCTCGGATGTGACAGTGATCGAGACGGATGAAATCCGTAGTGCCGGACCAACCGCAACGATTAACGAATTGCTCGCCCGTCAGCCAGGAATTGAAATCAATCAGAAAGGCGGAATGGGGACCGATTCCAGCGTCTTCATTCGCGGCAGCAACAGCTCACATGCGCTGGTGCTGGTCGATGGCATGCGGATGGGTTCGACCACGCTGGGCGTTCCGGCTTGGGGATTTATCCCGCTGGAGCAGGTTGACCGCATCGAAATCATCCGCGGCTCCTGTTCCTCTTTGTATGGCTCAGATGCCATTGGCGGCGTCATTCAGATTTTCACCAAGCGTGGCGAAGGGCCACTGCGGGCCTTCGCCGAAGCCGGATTCGGCACCTGGAACACCAAGGCGCTGGCGGCTGGATTCTCCGGTGGCAAAGAGGGCTGGCGCTATAGTTTTCAACTCTCGGATAAACGCAGCGATTCATTCTCAGCGGTCAGCAATCCAAAAAGTTTTTACTACAACCCAGACAAGGATGGCTTTCATACCACTAGTAGTTCTGGCAGCCTTTCTTACTCGCCAATCAAAGGCCAGGAAATTGGCTTGAGCTATCTTTACTCCGATGGCTGGAACCGCTACGACTCATTCCCCAAGGCGAATGATTACAAGCAGAACCAAACTGTCTATGGGGCCAATATATATACTCGCAACCAGCTGACCGAAGCCTGGACGAGCACGATCAAGATTGGCCAGAGTGCTGACGATGGCCAGCAATACACCAACGGCACCAAAGGCTCAGATATCCGTTCAGCGCAGACGCAATATCAGTGGCAAAACGACATCACCTTGCCGATCGGCACCGCTTTGTTGGCAGCTGAACGCGTTGAGCAGAAAGTCTCAGGCAATGTGGCCTATTCGCTGAGCGAGCGCAGCATTAACTCCTATCTGGCCGGCTGGACCGGGCGTCTGGCTGATCATCGTCTGCAGTTCAACGTACGTCGAGACGACAACTCCCAGTTCGGTGGCAAAACCACCGGGCTGCTGGCTTATGGCTACCAGTTTTCGTCCAATTGGCGTGGCAACATGTCTTACGGGACCGGCTTCAAGGCCCCAACCTTCAACGACATGTATTGGCCGGGCGCGGGGAATCCTGACCTCCAGCCGGAAACGTCGAAGAACCGCGAGGCCGCAGTGCATTACGAGACCGGCCAGCAGCACACGTCGCTGACCTATTACCGGAATGACGTCGACAACCTGATCGAATGGGCACCCAATTCGAGTGGCTTCTGGATGCCCGCTAACGTCGCCAAGGCCAGGCTCAGTGGCTGGACACTCGCCTACACGGGACAATTTAGCGATTACAAACTGACCAGCAGTCTGGATTTGCAGAACCCAGAAGATATTGATCGCGAAAAAGTACTCCGTTATCGCGCTCGCCAGATCGCAAAGCTGGCATTGAGCCGTGACTTCGGCGCTTTCAATATCGGCGGTGAAGTCCTTGCCAGCGGGCAGCGTTATAACGATGCGAACAACACGCAGGAACTCGCTGGATACGGCACCCTTAATCTCTATGCGAGCTATCGCTTTGCCGCAGACTGGTCTGTCTTTGCCCGGGTAAACAACGTCTTCGACAAAGACTACGTCCTCGTCCAAGACTACGCGACACCGGGTGCGAATGCCTTCGTCGGCATCCGCTATAGTCAGAAGTAAGCCATGCCTTCCCGCCAGCGCGCCTTCCTGATTCTCGCCAGCCTCTGCCTTTTGGCCGTGGCGAGTTTCGGGCTGGCTTTGCTGGTGGGGAGTTTCAAGGTCGCACCGGCCGAGGTTCTGGCCGCCTTGCTCGGTCAGGAAGGCGGCGCTGGCGATGTGGTGTTGCAATTACGTTTGCCGCGGGCGCTGGCTGGTTTTGCCTGTGGCGGCTTGCTGGCGCTGGCCGGAGCGCTGATGCAGGTGCTCTTGCGTAATCCGCTGGCTGACCCTTACGTACTGGGCATTTCCGGCGGTGCAGGTGTTGGCGCGATGTTTGCCATGTTGATTGGGCTGCCCATTTTGGGGATAAACGGCCTGGCGTTCGCTGGCGCACTGGGGGCGATGTTTCTCGTCTTTGGCCTGGCGCATGGCGACGGTAGTTGGACGCAGACGCGTTTACTCCTCACCGGCGTTATCGTCGCCGCAGGCTGCGGTGCGCTGGTTGCCTTGATGTTGTCAATTGCGCCCGATACCAAGCTGCGCGGCATGTTGTTCTGGTTGATGGGTGATCTGGCGCAAGCCGGCAGTTCCTGGCCGCCTTTGCTGGCATTGGCGATTGCCTTAGCGCTGGCGATACCCTTTGCCCGGGAGCTCAACCTGCTGGCGCGCGGCTTGATGCAGGCCCAAGCTTTGGGAGTTGCGGTCAACCGGCTGCGTTATGCCATTTATCTGCTTGCCTCACTGGCAACGGCTGCTTCGGTGACCACCGCCGGGTCGATTGGCTTTGTCGGGCTGATCGTGCCGCATCTGGTGCGTTTGGCAACGGGCAACGATCAGCGTCTGCTGCTGCCGGCTTCGGTGCTGGCTGGCGGTTCCTTGCTGGTGCTGGCCGACACCCTGGCCCGCACAGTGATTGCACCGCAACAGTTGCCAGTTGGCGTTTTGACCGCATTGATCGGCGTGCCGGTTTTCCTCTTTCTGCTCTCGCGGCAAGCGAAATGAACCCGTCGCTACTCGAAGCTCGGCAACTAGTCGTCGAAATCGGCGGCCGTTGCGTCGTAAACCAGCTTGATCTGGCGGTTGCTGCCGGCGAACGGGTAGCCATTCTCGGCCGCAACGGCGCAGGCAAATCGACGCTGCTTTCAACCTTGGCTGGTTTACGTAAACCAGCCGGTGGTGCCGTTTTGCTCGATGGTGAGGATTGCACGCTGATGCCGCCGCGTCAGGCCGCCCTGCGCCGCGCTTGGCTCGGTCAGTTTCAGGCCGATCCTTTTGGTTCAACCGTGCTGGAAACCGCCCTCACCGGCCGCCATCCGCATCTTGGCCGTTGGGATTGGGAAACAACGCACGACGCTGAGTTGGCGCGCGGTGCGATCAAGGCCGTCGGGCTCGATGGCATGGAACAGCGACAGATTCATACGCTATCCGGTGGTGAGCGCCAACGGCTGGCGATTGCCACATTGCTCACCCAAGCGGCACCGCTTTACCTGCTCGATGAGCCGCTTTCACACCTCGACCTCAATCACCAAATGGCCGTGCTCGAACTGTTTGCCGGCGCGGCGCGCGACTGTGGCGCCGGTGTAATCATGGTCCTGCACGACCCAGCGCTGGCGCATCGCTTCTGCGACCGGGCGCTTTTACTCTATGGCGACGGCCGCACCGAATGTGCTGCGGTCGACGACATTTTGACGGCAAAAACGCTGTCCGAACTCTACGGCTATGGCCTGCGCCAACTGCAAGACGGCAACCATCGCTGCTTCATCCCGGAATAAGAAATGACTGTGACCCACGAAGAACGCATGCAAAAGAAGAAGACTGTAATCGACAGTCAGATTGACGCCGCGCAGGAAGAACGTGGCGTGCTGGTGGTCAACACTGGCAACGGCAAAGGCAAATCCTCGGCCGCGTTTGGCGTCGTCGCCCGCGCCCTCGGCCACGGTCTGAAAGTCGGCGTCGTCCAGTTCGTCAAAGGCCGTTCGGATACCGGCGAAGAAGCCTTCTTCCGCCAGCAGGCCAACGTCAGCTGGCATGTCGGCGGCGAAGGATTTACCTGGGAAACACAGGACAATGAACGCGACGCCAAGGCCGCCCAGCACGCTTGGAGCATCGCCTGCGAGCACTTGAGCAACCCGGAAATCGGCCTCGTCGTCCTCGACGAAATGACCTATGCCTTCAAGTACGGCTGGCTGGAACTGGATACGGTGATCGCCAAACTGCTCAGCCGGCCGACAATGCAGCACGTCATCATCACCGGCCGGGGCGCCCCGGAAGCCCTGCGGGCGGCGGCTGATACAGTCAGTGACATCGGCAACGAAAAGCACGCCTATCAGGCCGGCATCAAGGCCATGCCCGGGCTTGAGTGGTAATGCCAGCCTGCCCTGCCCTGCTCATCGCCGCCCCCGCGTCCGGTCAAGGCAAAACCACCGTCACCGCCGCCCTCGCCCGGCTGCATACCCGGCAAGGCCGGCGCGTCACGGTTTTCAAATGTGGTCCGGATTTTCTTGACCCGCAGATTCACGCCGTGGCCAGCGGTCGACCGTGTCAAAACCTAGATCTCGGTATGTGCGGTGAGGCGGATGCGCGCTGGCGGCTCAGCCAAGCAGCGCAGGATTCCGACCTTATCCTGATCGAAGGCGTCATGGGCCTGTTTGACGGCACTCCCTCCGCCGCCGATCTCGCCCGCCGTTTCGGCATTCCCGTCATGGCCTTGATCGATGCCGGGGCGATGGCCCAGACCTTCGGCGCTATCGCCCACGGCCTGGCCACTTACCAACCCGACTTACCTTTTGCCGGCGTACTGGCCAATCGGACGGCGAGCCAACGTCACATCGAGATGCTGCGCGACAGCCTGCCGCCCGGTATGGGCTGGTTTGGTGCCTTGCCGAAGAGCAGCGACAGCTTACCCGAGCGTCACCTCGGTCTGTTACAAGCGGCTGAGATCGACGATCTGGAAAACCGTCTCGATCGCCTCGCCGACTCCCTGGCGGCCAGTGCTACGACCATAGAAACAAAGGCTGGCCCCAGGGTCGACCTGCCAAAAGCGGTCAATTTCGCCGATGTTTCAGCGTCGACCATCGCCCCGCTCCTTGCCGGCAAACGCATTGCCATCGCCCGTGACGCGGCTTACGCCTTCATCTACCCGGCCAATCTGGAAACCCTGCGCAGCCTTGGCGCCGAGTTAAAGTTTTTCTCGCCGATTGCCGGTGAGTCGCTGCCCGAGTGCGACGCCGCCTGGCTGCCCGGCGGCTACCCGGAATTACACGCCGCCGCACTCAGTCAACACAGCGTGCTCTGGGCCGCCCTGCACACCCACGTCGCCGCTGGCAAACCGCTGCTTGCCGAATGCGGCGGCATGATGAGCCTGTTCGAGGAAGTCGTGGACAAAGCCGGCGTCAGCCATCGCTTCGGCGGCCTGTTGCCGGGCCGTTCGGTCATGCAGCAGCGTCTGACGGCGCTCGGCACGCAATTTGCGGAATTGCCCGAAGGTCGAATCGCCGGCCACACCTTCCATTACTCAAAAAGTGAATCTTCACTCTTGCCGCTGGTCCAAACCACAACAGCCGATGGTCGCAGTGGCGAAGCGATCTACCGACAACAGCGCCTGACCGCCTCTTACGTCCATTTCTATTTCCCCTCCAACCCGGCCGCCGTCGCTGCGCTCTTCAGCTAAACACTTCGGTTTTTACGAACAGTAACTGCGATTTAATATCGTTTTTTCGGGAGCAAAGAGAGGGTTACACTACCCCTCGTAAATTTTCCACACGGAGACACACATGAAGAATTTTGTAATGATGGCCGCAGCCCTGGTGCTCGGCTTTACGCTAAACATCAGCGACGCAGAAGCCAAGCGCCTCGGTAGCGGCAGTTCATCGGGCATGCAACGCCAGTCGGTCACACCGAGTGCTCCGCCGTCTGCCGCCAAAGCAGCCCCGGCCGCTGCACCTGCCGCCGCCCCAGCCGCACAACCCAAGCGTTCGTGGATGGGCCCGCTGGCTGGTCTGGCCGCTGGTCTGGGTCTGGCCGCACTAGCTTCGCATTTCGGTTTTGGTGAAGGCCTGGCAAATATGATGATGATTGGTCTGCTGATCCTGGCCGTCGTCATGGTGATCGGTTTCTTCATGCGTAAAAAGGCAGCAGCCGCACAGCAATCGGGTATGGGTGGCATGCAGTATGCCAACGCCGGCCCGAACTACGGCAGCAACGCCCCGAGCACGCCTGACTTCACCCCGGCTGGCAGCGCTGCACCGGCAATAGCTTCGGCTGGCAGCAACAGCAACCACATCCCGGCTGACTTCGACGTTGATGGCTTTGCCCGCAACGCCAAGGTCAACTTCATCCGACTACAGGCTGCTAACGATGCCGGCAATTTCGACGACATCCGCGAATTCACTTCGCCGGAAATGTTTGCCGAGATCAAGCTGGAAATGGGCGAACGTGGTGCCAGCAAACAGGAAACCGATGTCGTTCAGCTCAACGCCGAAGTCTTGGATGTTGCCGAAGAAGCCAACCGTTACATCGTCAGCGTCCGCTTCCATGGCCTGATCCGCGAAGAAAAGGCCGGCCCGACCGAGCCGTTCAACGAGATCTGGAACATGACCAAGCCACGCGATGGCAGCAACGGCTGGACGCTGTCCGGTATTCAACAGGTCTAATCGCGACATAGCACGTCAAAAACCGGCGGAGAAATCCAGCCGGTTTTTTT
>Ga0136636_10001637_pt1 | contig 13148 bp, 10 predicted proteins | sample AntDrymUQ8522106_2_FD_104653 | JGI IMG/M metagenome (GOLD analysis project Ga0136636, IMG submission 104653) | Polar desert sand microbial communities from Dry Valleys, Antarctica - metaG UQ852 (21.06) | ecosystem: Environmental > Terrestrial > Soil > Desert | place: Antarctica: Dry Valley... | reverse complement strand
CAGCACCGAGGATGTTGACGGCTCACCGCTGGCGACTCCGTGCGTGAAGCCGGAGCGCGGCATTGCAAGCAGCCTGCCCGAAATCGGGAAGGCAAGCGCTGACCCTACCCCGAGGATCAACTGGCGCCTGTGGAACCGCATCTCAGTTAGTTTCTGTAGATCAGCGTCAAGCCGACTGTTCGCGGCCGTTGAACCCGGTTTTGCGAAAGAGCGCCGATCCGGAACTGATCCCTCAGCGCTTTTTCGTTCAGCAGATTGTCGATGAAAATCTGGGCATCCATGTTTCCAAAACGGACACCGGCACGCGCCCGCACGTTCCAGAGTGGCGGCTCGAACTGGGTGAGAGGACTGTATGAGATGGTCTGCACATCCTGCGACGGGAACAGCCGACCGTATTTGCTCGCATATTCGACCTGTAGACGGAGGAAGGTGGGGAGCTCGGTGCCGAAATCATAGCGCATTGCGCCCGACGCCTGCCAGGGTGTTCCGGCAAAGGCGATGCCGTTGCCGGCGGCGATCCGCAAGGGCCCGCTGGTGGCTACATTGGTCAGGAACACATCCTTGGTAAAGCGGGTATCGACATAGCCCAATGCAACATCAACCGTCAGGCCATCGGCAGGGCGAGCGGACAATGCCAGATCGAAACCCGTGCTCTTGGCTTCGCCAAGATTGAGCGTGTAGGTCACGCTGCACGGATCAAGCGTGACCCGCTGTTGAATGTTCTTCCATTGGATGTGGAACGCACTTGCATCGAAGCGAATCCCCGCCGCCGTTCCCTTGGTTCCGATCTCGTAGTTCCATGCGCTGTCGGACCCGAAGCCCCGCGGTGGGATCGGCCGGCCGGCTGTGACGAGCGTGGCCCGGCATACAGGCCCCACGGGTCCGTTCAGCCCGCCGGTCCGATACCCCTTGGAGGCGGTGGCATAGACCATCAGGTCGGGTGTGGCCTGATAGCTGATATTGAACCGGGGGGTCAGCGGCTTCTCTTCCTGCTCGCCGCTGGTTGGACCGACGTAATAGGGCGTCAGGCTTTCGGCGACCTGATAGTCGAAATTCACCTTCGACCAGCGCAGGCCGGCCTGGATCGTTAGCGCATCGACCGGCTTGAACGACAGGTTTCCGAACAGGGCGAGCTGCCGCTCGCGCTGATCCTGGATGCCAAGATAGCTTTCGCCATTCGGCCCCAGCGGAATTCCATAGAATTCGATCACTCCTGCCGTGGGGCCGTAGAGTGCTTTCAGGAATTCATCGAACAGGGGTTCAAGATAGGTTTCGACATTCCGCTGACGGTTATTCGAATAGAAGCCGCCTACCAGCCACTGGAAGCGGCCATCCGGGTCGTTGGACTGAATACGCAGTTCCTGCGTGAAGTTGCGCTGGCGATTATCGATCTGACCGGTCGTCACGAAATCCGGGAGACCAAGCACGGCCTGGTTGGGCCCGGCCGGAGTGAGAAGCTGGCCACGGAATGCCTCGTATCCCGACAGTTCATACAGCGTGCCATCATAGAAACGCACCTGATCCCGCCAGAAGAGCGAGCTTGTCGAAATCACCGACAAGGACTCCCCGTCAAAGCGCGCTGTCACCGCTCCCAGCGTGAATTTATCGTCGTCGGACAGCGGGATGGAGTTGGCCTGCCGATACCTACCTTCGCCGGGATTGGAATAGAAGGGATAGAATAAATCCGTATCCCCATTATTCCGACGCTGGTGCAGGATCGTGGGCTGGATCGAGAAGCGATCCGATGGCGTAATATTGAGGGCGCCGCGCAGCACGATATTTTCCCGCCAATTGGCATTTTCCTCAAGCGTTTTACCGTCGCGATAGTCAATACGGTCCACCCACCCTGCACGCCGGGCATAGGCTGCCGACACACGCAACCCTGCCAGATCTGCAATGAGCGGTATGCCAAGCGCGATTCCGGCCTCGGTGCTAATCCCGCCATCCTGCGTGGTCGCCAGTTCAGCCCGCCCGTACACGCTGCTATCGACGCTTGACGGCGTCGGAGTGATATAGCGCACGGTGCCGCCCAGAGAGCCCGCGCCGAACAGCACACCTTGCGGGCCGCGCAGCACTTCCACGCGTTCCAGGTCGAAAAGATAGGGAAGGGCCGACGTGGCGCCCTCACCGAAAGTGCGTGCCATGATGGGCACGTCATCGATGTAGACTCCCGTTGTTGCCGCCCCGGCATTGGAAGCAAGGCCTCGGATGGCGATCTGGTTTTGCTGATCGCGAATCCGGACCCCGGGTGTAATGGCTGCAATGTCGGTGAAATCCCGTGCGCCTGCAAGATCGAGACGTTCCTGTGAAAAGGCAGCAATGGATTGGGGCACCCGCGACAGTCGTTCTTCCCGCCTCTGGGCGGTGACCACGATATCCCCTGATTCGGAACGGGATTCTGCCATGGATGGATCGGGGGCCGACTTCGCAGTCTGCGCTTGCGAGGGCGACGCATGTGCCGCGATCGCTGCTGCCAGAATCCCTGTAGCACCAAGTCTCCAAACCATCTAATTTCCCCCTGTTGCTGTTAACAATTCCAGGCAATTTACCAAGCGGCGATGTCAACCTCTCGTCTTTTACCCTGTGCACCCTATACGTCGTGAAAAATTCTGTCTAGGTTTCACATCAATGGTAATCAAATCTTCGCAATCAGGGCTGCACGACGGCAAGCAGTCTTTGCAGCTGGAGGAGCGGATGGATCATGAAACAGAGTGATGGCTGGGGAATGGCCGCGTGGCCCTTCGTATTTGCATTCGCAATCATGGCTGCGCCGTTGGCAGCACAGGATGGTGATGCCGGAGCGCGCCAGTTTGCGGCGCGTTGTGCGGCATGCCATTCGATGACTCCGGGTGTGAAATCGGGGATGGGTCCCAATCTTGTCGGGCTTGTGGGAAAACAATCAGGAACGCGGCCCGGCTTCACGCCATCTGCAGCCTTGAAAAAGGCAGAGATAGTCTGGGATGCCGCGTCTCTGGATCTTTTTCTGGCCAACCCGATCAAGGCTGTTCCGGGATCGCGGATGGTCACAGCGGTTCCAGATCCTGTAGCCCGGGCCAATATCGTCGCTTTTCTGATGCGCGCCAAATGATCCTGATGCTCCTTGTAATGGCTGCGGCCGAACCGGTGAAGCTGGGGTCGAAGGAAGCCGCAGCGTTGACGGAGGGAGCAGTATCGGCGGCCGATGGCAGCCGCACCTGGGTGATGGACAAGGAAGGCGGCAACGGTCTGAGTGCAGGGGTCTACGCCGGCAAAGCTTCCGTCGCGAAAATCGATTCCTATGCGACCGACGAGTTCATGTTTGTGCTCAAGGGCCGGATCAGTCTGCGAAGCGAAAGCGGCAATGTTACCAGGCTGGGGCCGGGGGATGCGGTTTTCGTCCCCAAAGGATGGAAAGGTATCTGGGATGCGAGCGACTACCGAAAATTCTATGTCCTTCCGAAGTAGCGCCAGGCTGACACTTCTGGTCGCCCTGATTCTGGGGGTCTACGCAGGCGTGGCGCAGGCAAAGGATGGCAAGGCGCGACACGATTGGCCCAGCTTCACCGGTTCGCTGCATGCCGACCGCTATTCGCCTCTGAAACAAATCGACAGAACCAATGTCGGGCAGGTGAAGGTCGCTTGGCGGCGCGCGGCAATCGATGCCTCGGTTCTGGCAAGATGGCCCGATGCCGTGGCCTCTGCCTATTTCCGGCCGACACCCATTGCTTTGGATGGCATCCTTTATGCTCCCAACGGAACCGGGCTGGTTGAGGCCTTCGACGGCGCGACCGGAGAGACTCTTTGGGTGCAGCAGATACCCGGCGCGACGCTGCGCGACATAGTCGGCAACAGCTCCCGCGGTGTCGATAGCTGGCGCAAAGGAGGGGATTTCCGGATATTTTCGGTGAAGGGAAGCTGGCTCTACGCGATAAACGGCCACGATGGATCGGCGATTACCGGCTTTGGCGACGGCGGTCGCGTTTCACTTCGCCGCGATACGCCGAGCAATCTGGCCTATTTCGGCATCAACGGCCCCCTTGTCGTGGGCAATGCCATCATCGTTGCCGGAAACGGGGGCGGCAATGCCGGCGATGCCGGGCTCCGCGCCGAATCGACGCCGGAGGACATCCGCGCATACAATGTCGAAAGCGGAGCGTTGTTGTGGACGTTCGCGCTGCTTCCTGCCGAGGGGCAGGCCGAACGCGCAAGCTGGGGTGGCGACAGTGCCCGTACCGCAGGAACGATGGGAGCTTGGGCCCCACTTTCAGCCGACGCAGAGCGAGGCATCGTTTATGTCCCCACGTCTGCACCGGTCGGTTACTATGGTGGTGCCCGGCCGGGCGACAATATCTATTCCAACTCTCTCGTGGCCCTCGATGCGAAAACGGGCCAGAAGCTGTGGTATCACCAGCTCGTCCGCCACGATGTCTGGGATTATGATGTCGCCTCTGCCCCCACGCTGGGACGGATCACGGTGAATAGAAAGACGATCGATGCGGTGTTCCAGCCAACCAAGGCTGCATCGCTGTTCGTGTTCGATCGCGTCACAGGTGTGCCGGTGTGGCCCATCGAAAACCGGCCGGTCCCCGCGTCTGCGGTACCCGGCGAAGTGATGTCCCCGACCCAGCCTTTTCCGACCAAACCCCCCCCATTCGACCGGCAGACGATAAGCGAAGCCGATCTGATCGACTTTACGCCGGAGCTGAGGAAAGAGGCGATGGGTATCGCTGCACGTTACACGTTGGGCGATGTCTTCACGCCGCCAGCACTTCGGGGTGCCGATGGAAAGCAGGGTGTTCTCGTCGCGCCGGGAGCCTGGGGGGCGGGAAACTGGAACACCGGCGCGTTTGATCCGGAAACTGGCCACTTTTATGCGGTTTCGACCACAATTCCCGGCGTCTACGCGCTGGACAAGACGGAAAGCGAACGATCAACGATCGCCTATGGGCTGTTGGGAAAGGATCCCGACCCGCCGGCCGAAACCAACTATGGTATCGGCCCTCGCGGGCTCCCCTTGCTGAAGCCCCCCTATGGGCGGATCACCGCCTATGACATGAACAGGGGCGAAATCGCATGGATGAATGCCAATGGTGACGGCCCCCGGAACCATCCGGAACTCAAGGGGCTGGATTTGCCGCCGCTGGGGACCGTGGGCCGCCCGGTGCCGCTTGTGACGGGCAGCCTGCTGTTCGTTGGCGAAAGCAGCGACGCCATATATGGAGAACAGGGTATTGCCGGGCCGTCGACCTTCTACGCGTATGACAAGGCTGACGGCAGCGTCCTGGCGCGCATCCCCCTGCCGGCAGGCCAGACGGCCGGTCCGATGACCTACGTGGCCAAAGGCCGGCAGTATGTTGTTGTAAGCGTAGGAGCACGTGGGCACGCCCCCGAGTGGATCGCGCTGGCCGTCGGAGGAGACGCACAATGAACGTTGGGATATTACTCGCTGCAGCACTTCTGGCTGCGCCCATTCTGCTCGCCGCCCGCAATGTGCCCGAAACCGTTCCGTTCAGCGAGGCGCAGATCAGCCGTGGTGCCGAAGTCTTCGTAGCCCAATGCGTCATGTGCCATGGTGCAACTGGCGAGGAAGCGGTGGACTGGGGGCCGGCGCTTCACGGCGAAAGCTTCTGGAAGAATTGGGAAGGTCGCCCGACCCGCGCGCTTTACAGTCGTATCATATCGACCATGCCCGCCAGCGAGCCGGGCATACTTGAAAAGCAGGACGTGATCGACGTTGTGGCTTTTCTTACCGGGGCCCAGCCAGCGGGACAATCGCACGTGACCGACCCTGACATGCTGAACAGAGCGCGCCTGAAAAACCCTGAAGCCCCGTGATTCTCCATCACGATAATCAACCAAGCATGCAGCCAAGCGTGAAATTCGGCAAGAAATTTTCACTGCTCAGATGTTGCATTCGCAGTCGAGAAATGCTTGTCTCAAAATGCAATATCACTGGAGGAGTGCTCTGAATGGCCGATTTCCAAGCCGAAAAAGCCGTTGTCCGGGAGCATTACTCCGCTCTGGCCAAGGCGACACCCGAAAATGTCGCAGCGGTACTCGCCGCGCGGACGACCCCCGACTGGCATTGGCGTGGCATGCATCCCTTTCACGAGCAATATAGCGCGAAGGCGGTCGCCAGCAGCTTCTGGTCGCCTTATCTTGGCGCGATGACCAAGGTGCAACGCCGCCAGGATATCTTTCTGGCGGGGCTGAACGAAATCGATAACTACAAGTCAACCTGGGTGGTATCGATGGGCCATCTGATGGGGCTGTTCGACAAGCCCTTCCTGGACATCCCGCCAACGGGTCGCATCTGCATGATGCGCTATGTGGAGTTTAACCGCGTGGAGGATGGACGGATCGCCGAGACAGCGATGTTCTGCGACCTCATCGAGATCATGCTGCAGGCCGGTGTCTATCCTTTGCCTCCACAGACCGGCGCGCATCTTGTTCAGCCCGGCCCGATGACCCACAACGGTCTGATGTTCGACAGGCAGGATCCCGCCACGGGCCGCGCATCGCTCGCACGGATCAACGCGATGCTGAGCAACATGGGCGACGGGAAGACGCCATGGGAAGAGGTGATGAAGCGCGACTGGCATGAAGACATGCTGTGGTGGGGCCCGACCGGGATAGGCGCAACATATACCATTCCGCGTTATCGCAGGCAGCACGCCGGCCCGTTCAACGACGCCCTGAACGATGGCTACCGGTTCAACGGCCATCTGTGCCGGCTGGCAGAAGGGCAGTTCGGGGGTTTCTTCGGCTGGCCGAACCTGACGATCCGCAATTCAGGCGGGTATATGGGCATGACCGCCGGGCCCAAGCCCGCCGACATGCGAGTGGTCGACATGTATCGCGTCCAGGACGGCAAGCTGGCCGAAAACTGGATTTTCATCGACCTGCTGAATTTCCTGAATATGCAGGGCCTGGATGTGCTGGCCCGGATGAGACGACTGCAGGAGCGGTATTGAAGCGATCTGCCCCGGCTAGCCCACCCCCTGCGAATAGTGGCGAAGCACAGGGGCGAGCGCCAGGATTCCCTGATCTGGCATACAGCGTTTCTGCCGCCACCGCGCCAGCGGAAGCCTGGCGAGCGAAACGGTGCCGTCGCCACGTGGGCTTGAAACATCGACACCGCGCGGATCATAAAGCGCCAGCGAAGGCCGCTCTTCCCCGGCCTCGGAGAGGGTCGCATCGCCGGAATGAGAGCTTCTGGTCTGGCCTATGGTGAAAAACTGGTAGGCCTCTGCAGCCCCTCGTGATCCCCCGCGGCGTTCAAGCGCGGAAAACAGCATGAGTTCGGTACCCTTTATCGCCTGCGCCGCCTGCAGGAGTGGTTCGGACGCATCGGCCAACATGGAGATATTTCCGATATCAGTCTGGATGACGGGAACCATCGCGTCGTCACCATATCGACCAATGAAACGTTCGCGGACGTCTGCGATCGTCGTGGGTGCCCAAAGGCGCTTGTCGCGCTTGGCAGATGGAAAGGCTCGCCACTGCTGGCCTGCGATGGCACCGTCGGAGCCAATCAGCACACCCATATGAATGATATGGCCTGCCCAGGACCGATCGCGAGCCAGGCATTCGAAGCTGAGGTAGCACCGTTGTTGTGCTGCCAGCTTCTGCAGGCGCGCGATCTCCATACCGTCCAGATCAATCGCCGTGGCAACAGCGTCTTTCGCGCTCCATGGCAACTGCGCCCCGGCAACAAGCGCGCCCAGATGCACCAGATCCGGGGTGCTTCCCGAAGATTCCAAAAGCACTATCCGATCGGTAACGCCTTCCAGAAGCGCGGCCAGATCGGGCGACCCTGCTGACGGCTGAACGAGTGCAACGGCAATGCTGTCACTTCGCAACGGCTTTACAGCTTTCGGGCGCGTCGCCGATGTGTCCCGATAGGCGGATCGCTCAGCATAGGCCGGCCCGGACGTACCCAGCAATGCAGCCCCGCCAAGGCCAAGTCCGCCAAGGCAGGATCTGCGCGACGCAATTTTTTCGAGCGGGTTGTTCATCAGAGTTCTCCACCTGCAATCCGACGATTAACATTGAACTTCTATGGTTAGGGATGCAATCGTGAAATCCGCATATGGTCGATAAAAGATGACGGTCGATTGTAGATTCTGGCGTATTTTTGCCTTGCAAATTGCATCCGCAGTCGTGAATATACACTTTATCTATAGAGGGTGGGCCGAAGCGGACCCTGCCCTGTGGCCATGTCTGAAAAGGGTAAAGACGATGACGACAGGATCATGTTTCGGTTCCAGATTGATCGCTTTTGGGTCACATGTGATCTTCAATTCCCGCTCCCGCAATTCCCCGAGGGCGATCAAGGCGGCGCTCTGTGCAACTGTGTTTATGACGTCGGGCATGGCCTATGCGCAGGATGGTGGAGCCGCACAGGGCGAAACAGCGCAATTGGGCGACATAATTGTTACCGCGCAACGGCGCGAACAGAATGTTCAGGATGTCCCCTTAAGCGTATCGATTCTTGGTCAGGACAGACTCGAACAGCTTCAGTTGCGACGTTTCGAGGACTATATCCGCTTCCTGCCGAGTGTGTCGGCAAACGGGTCCAATCCCGGCTTCAACCCGACCGTTGTTGTGCGTGGAATTGTGGCGGATGTAGGCAATGTGGCATCGGGATCATTGCCGCCGGTTGCCCAGTATATCGATGAGCAGCCTATCACGACCATTGATGGTGCGCCCGATCTGCACATGTACGATATCGCCAGGGTCGAGCAGCTCTCCGGGCCTCAGGGAACCCTTTTTGGTGCATCCAGCATGGGAGGTGTGCTTCGCGTCATCACCAACAAACCGGATACCAGCCGGCAGTCATTCGGCACTGACGTCGAGATAAACAAATTCAGCAAAGGCTCATGGGGCGGTTCACTGGAGGGCTTTGCCAACCTCCCCCTCAGCGACACGATAGCCCTGCGCGCTGTTGCTTGGTATGTGAAACGTGGCGGATACATCGACAATGTACTTGGAACCCGCACCTATTCAACCGGCATCACGGTCGACAACTCGCGATATGCACGAGATGATTACAATGATTCCCAGACGCTTGGAGCACGGGCTGCGTTGGGAATCGATCTGAACGACGAATGGACAATAACGCCCTCAATCATTTGGCAGAATACAGAGCGAAACGGCCAGTTTTCCTACAAGCCCGTGCTGGGCGATCTTCAAACCGATGCTTACACCCGCGAGGATGGCGAAGATACCTGGTATCAGGCAGCACTCACCGTGGAAGGAAAGGTCGGTGATTTTGATCTCGTCTATGCTGGCGCCTATATGGACCGGGCGACGAAGCAACATGTGAACTATGCCGACTATGATTACCTCTATGACCAGGCCTATGGGATTTTCCCTAGCAGCGCGCGGCGTGTCGATGACGCCGGTCGGCCGATCGATCCACGGCAGACATTGATCAACGACAATAATTTTTCTAAGCAAAGCCATGAGCTTCGCCTGTCTTCGCCTTCTGATCGCCGTTTTCGGGCCGTGGTGGGTGCCTTCTATCAGCGGCAGGTTCAGGACATCTTCCTGAACTACAATATTCCGGGCTTAGCCTCAGCGCTATCGGTGACGGGAACGCCCGGTGCATCATGGATCACTTCGCAACAGCGGATCGACCGTGACTATGCGGCTTTCGGTCAGTCGGAATTCGATCTTCTTCCAAATCTCACACTGACCGCCGGTCTGCGTGGCTATCGCTACGACAATTCGCTGTTTGGCTGGTTTGGCGGTCGTTCCAACGAACGGCTTTGCATCGGCCCGTCCGCAACGCCGTCTGCACCCTGCGTCAATCTTGGCATCATCGAAGACGGGCAGCCGGTTCCGCGCCGGGTGAAGGGCGATGGAGTGACCTACCGTTTGGGCGCGACATGGAAAATCTCGCTCGACCATATGGTCTATATCAGTGTCTCCGATGGGTTTCGTCCTGGTGGTACGAACCGGCTGGGTGAGCGCGGACAATCGGTTCTGTCTTCAGCGACCGTGCCGTATGGCCCCGATACGCTCACCAACTACGAGCTTGGAACGCGCAACACGATCCTGGATGGGCGCGGGCGGATCAACGTCACGCTGTTCAATCAGGAGTGGCGGGATATCCAGCTTGGAATTGCGATCAACGGCGTCAACTTCATCCAGAATGTCGCCCGTGCACGGAGTCGTGGGGTGGAACTCTCTACATCGTTCGAGCCGATCGACGGCCTCAACTTTTCGATCAATGCCGCTTATATCGATGCCAAGCTTCTGACTTCTTATATCAACAGGGGCAATGTGATAGCTCCAGCCGGGGCACGCCTTGCGTATTCGCCGCGGTTCAAGGGCAATGCCATCATCCGCTATGAGTGGGAAGCCGGCATCGTCGAGCCGTTCGTGCAGGTGGCACAAACCTACCAGTCCGATGTGGTCGGCGGATTTACCAACTTCTCTCGCGACCTGTTTGGCAATTTCCCCGCATATGGCCTGACCGACATTTCAGCCGGCTACCGAAAGGGCAAATTCAGTCTTGAAGCCTATGCGACGAACCTGTTTGATCATCGCGGCGTGACGTATCGATCCTACCTGTTTTTTCGGAAGCAGACGGGCCCTTATCAATATGTTGTGCAGCCCAGGCTGATTGGTTTGCGCGCTTCGATCAGCTACTGATGGCGCTGGCGGCTGCATGCTCAACCAGCCGCTAGACCGCCAACTTGCCGACGCGGTGCGAGACCCGCGACTTTTGAAAGCTGGGGCAGCGCTAAGCGCCAATGATCTGCCGTTGGCCGAGCGTCTGCTCAAGGCACATCTTGGCGAGCGGCCTATGGACGTGGCCGCAATTCGCATGCTGGCCGAAGTTGCTGCGCGCCTCAAGCGGTACACCGATTCCGAGCGTCTTTTGGCCCGCGCGTTGGAACTTCAGCCGGGTTTCCGCGCAGCGCGGCTAAACTATGCCACCGTCTTGCAGCGCGGCGAAAAGATCGAGGAGGCGACACGGGAAGTAGAAACCCTGCTTCGTGAAGACCCGCACGATCTGCAGGCGCTGGCAATCGGGGCTGCCGTCTGGGTGCGGCGCGGCGATTTCGACCGTGCACTGTTGACGTATCGGACTATCCTTGATCGCTCGCCCGAGCAGACTCGTCTGTGGCTAAGCTATGGCCATGTTCTGAAAACTGTTGGCCGCTCGACAGAGGCGATCTCCGCCTATCGACAGGCCGCAAACCGCCTGCCGACGCTGGGCGACGCATGGTGGAGCCTTGCCAACCTCAAAACCTATCGCTTTTCGTCTGAGGATATGGTGGCAATGCGCAAAGCGCTGCAGGATGCCGGTTCGGTCGAAGACCGCTTTCATCTGCACTTTGCTCTGGGCAAATCGCTGGAAGATGCCAGCAACCCTGCGGATGCGATGGCCAACTATCTGGAAGGCAACCGGCTCCGGCGAACACTCGACCCCTATAATCCTGCCGATATTGAGAAGCTGGTCGATCACAGCATCGAGAAGCTGGACGCCAAGGCTTTTGCCCTGCGAGGCGGCGGGCACCAGGCGGATGATCCCATCTTTATCGTCGGGCTCCCCCGTAGCGGCTCCACCCTGGTTGAACAGATACTCTCAAGCCACCCAGAGGTTGAGGGAACAGCCGAACTGCCGCATATTCCAGCCCTCGTGCGCCAACTGGCCACCGCGCGCAGCGATGAGGACCCACGCTACCTTGACGTGTTGCTGCGTCTGTCTGCCGACGAGCGCAGCATGCTCGGCCAGCAATATCTGGACCGCAGCCGATTGCAACGGAAGCTTGGGCGGAGACACTTCATCGACAAGCTCCCGAACAATTGGGCGCACGTCGGGTTAATCCACCTCATTCTGCCCAACGCCGTGATCATCGATGCCAGGCGCGATGCGATGTCGACCTGTTTTTCCTGTTTCAAACAGCATTTCGCCCGCGGTCAGTCCTTCACGTACGATCTCGCCGACCTTGGCCGCTATTACAGCGCGTATGTCCGATCGATGGCGCATGTCGATCGGGTGTTGCCCGGGCGTGTGCACCGGTTGGTGCATGAACGGCTTCTGGATGATCCTGAGCGCGAGGTGCGCGCACTGCTCGCCGCATGCCGGCTGGACTTTAATCTCGCCTGCCTTGCCTTTCACAAGACCGAGCGACCGGTCCGAACCGCGAGCGCCGAACAGGTGCGCCGCCCGCTCAACCGCGACTCTGTCGATGCCTGGCGGCCATACGAGCAGTGGCTTGGGCCGCTCGCCGAAGCGCTCGGGCGCGATTGTTAAGGGTTTTGCATTGATTGGAACGGTGGCGGCTTTTTCGAAATTAGGGCTTTGTTGAAGGGGTCTGAGTAGCAACGGAACAGAAAACATGGGGTAATCGCGGGGGCGCCGGACGCTGATGCGATTGCTGCGGAGGTAGCGGTTGTTCTCGGGTAGAACACGGAGCCGGCTCGCCACTTTTGGTGGGGCCTGGCATTGAAGGGAGAACAGCCATGGGTGAGTTTGTTGGTCTCGACGTGTCGTTGAAGGACACAGCCGTTTCGGTTCGACGGGACGGCAAGCGGGTCTGGCGCGGTAAATGCGCATCCGATCCGCATGTCGGATTGACCTTAAATCTGCGAATCGCAAATAACGTCAATGCTCACGGCCGGAACAGGGGGAGTGTAAAAAAGCTGGGCTGTTCATGCGGCTTTGCGCTTTGGGGTGACTTGGCGGTGGAGCCGGTTGTCGAGCATTGCCGCCCGAACCGTTGCAACCCGGCGCGCGCCGCGCGGCGACCATCGCATCCGCTGCTTTTTGCCCATTCGCGTATTGGCGATCTCGTCGACACAGCCTTCCGCGGCCGACGAGGCAACCGGAATTTTCGAACGGTATCGCTGTGAATAGTCGACGATCGCGGCTTCGCTATTGCTGACATATGTCTTCAGGTCGGCGCAGTGACCCCAAAGCTTTCTGGCGCGCGCCGGTTTTGTCGCAAAGTTTTTGATGGTTCAAGTTTGGGTTATTGAAATAGCGGGTCAGCTGGCCAGGCTGTTGAACTGACGGGCGACAGGCAAATTTCGGGTATCGGTTCTGATCAGTTGGCCTTTGCGGATCATATGGATTAATTCGATTCCACCAAGAATGATTGCCGCCGAATGGGCGGCCTTGAAGCCGAGCATTGGACGGGTCCGGCGTT
>Ga0136636_10001636_pt1 | contig 13152 bp, 7 predicted proteins | sample AntDrymUQ8522106_2_FD_104653 | JGI IMG/M metagenome (GOLD analysis project Ga0136636, IMG submission 104653) | Polar desert sand microbial communities from Dry Valleys, Antarctica - metaG UQ852 (21.06) | ecosystem: Environmental > Terrestrial > Soil > Desert | place: Antarctica: Dry Valley... | reverse complement strand
TTTTTTTTTGAGCTGCCATCTGTGACAAAAGTCATACCTTTTTAGTTATGGAATGCCAATCTTCGTAGGAAGGTTTTTAATCCGGGCGATAAAAGCCCAATTATTTCATTTCGAAAATTATTTTAAAATATGATAAAGAATATGGGTGTTGCAGACCGGGTGATCCGGATTTTACTTGCGGTAGTATTTGCTGCTTTGTTTTTTACCGGCACCGTTACAGGTGTGATCGGCTATATTTTGCTGGTTGCAGGTGGTATATCTTTGGCAACCAGTGTCGTTAGTTTTTGCCCGCTCTATAAACTGATTGGTACGAATACCTGTCCCCGTAAATAGAGGGCGTGCTTAGAAACTCAGGTTAAATACTCCAATAATCAGGTTGAATATAAAATAAAGCATCAAGAGGCCAAAAGCTCCTGAAATTAACGTGGGGAGATGTTTGCGGAGCATGGGTGTCGTTTTAAGTGTCACCGAAAAAATAAAAGCTGATTTAAAGACAAGCCCATGCTCCGTTATGCTGCATGCTTCCTCCAATTAGTCGAGGGCACTATACAAAATCACCTTAATCTTATCATGAATTTCGCTGTGCGTATTGGGACTTTGGTTTAAAAATATCTGCCCTACAATTTTCTCCACCGGGTCAATCCAGTATTTACTGCTAAAGGCACCACCCCAGGAAAAGGTCCCGGTAGATAAACCAAGCTGACCCGAACCGGTTTCGGTGCAGATTTCAAATCCCAATCCAAATTTACCATTCGCGCCAAGGCTCAGGCTGCCAATTTGATTTTGGGTCATCATATCAACAGAATTGCGGCTTACAATTCTTTTCCCGTTGTAAGTACCTCCTCTGCGTATCATTTCCATAAAAATAGCATAATCCAAGGCAGTGCAGGACAAACCTGCTCCTCCAGAAAAATAGGATCCTTTACTATTGGGGTAATTACTTATCCATGCACCATTTCGCACTTTTTCCGGGGCATCCATTACATATCCGGTAGAATCTTCTGCGATCAGGGTAACAAGGCGGGATTGCTTTTCCGCAGGTAGGTAAAACCAGGTATCAGCCATGCCAAGCGGGGTAAAAATTCGCTCCCTGAAAAACTGATCAAGTGGCTGACCGCTGATCACTTCCACAAAGTAACCAAGCAGGTCCACACCTAATCCATAAGTAAACCGCTCTCCCGGTTGATGCATCAGCGGGAGTTTTGCCAGTTTCAGCATATCCGTGGACAATAAGCGCCCGGGCTGCACCCCAATACCCGCTGTAATGTCTGCCTTTGCATAGATAGCATTGGCCTCCCGGCTGCCAATTTGAGGATATCCAATTCCCGAAGTATGTGTAAGCAACTGACGAATGGTGATTTCAGATTTTGCGGGCACTGTGGTATAACCCGAATCCTGCGGATTGAATTTATCGAGTACTACCGGCTTTCTAAAGGCCGGAATATATTTACTGATCGGGTCGTCAAGCAAAAATTTGCCTTCTTCAAATAAAATCATCGTAGCAACACTCGTAATGGCCTTGGTTTGCGAGGCAATCCGAAAGATATTATTTGTTTTCATGGGAGTTTTGCTGCTGAGATCGCTGTATCCAAAAGCTTTATGGTAAATAATCTGTCCCTCTTTAGCGGCAATTATAGTTCCTCCGGCAATCCAGCCACTGTCAATATATTGCTGCATAAGACCATCAATTTTGGAAAGTCTTTTAGCTACCGCAGTTGATTGAGGTGTATTTGAGCCAGGTTGCAGCCCCTGCTGGCTTTGCCCTGCAAAATAAAAAAACAGGAGGCTTGTAATTAATGTAATCGAAACATTTTTATTTTTCATATAAATTCTTATTGGACATAATTTTTTGATTAGTTTTTTTTGGATCTTCACTACATCTCCCGGCAAAGCTTGATAATTGTATCGCACCGTAGTTTACTTTTTATAATGGAGATGTTATGTAATTGCTATAAAGCCCAATCAGGTTTTTTAAATACTCTTATTGTAATATCAGTATTTTGGATGCTAAAGGATCCAGCGTTACGTCAATTCTTGCATCGGTATCCGTTACTTGCATTTTCAGCCTGTCGGCAGTACCCAGTGCATTTTTCATACTATACGATCCGGTTTTTAAACCCCATGCATCCTGTATATGTTTGGGTAAACTAATGGTGCCCTGCCAACTGCTGTCGGCACTAAAATTTACTAAAATAAGGAGTTTCTGTTGATCACTCCAACGCACAAAGGAAAAAAGTTTTTGATGATAGGATCCGTTATTATACCGGTTATGGGCATGGATATCATCGTACTTACCCATCAATGCGGGGCTGCTGATGGTAAACTGTAGTAGTTGGTTGTAAAAAAGCCGAAGTGCTTTTTCTGATTCGCTCAGTTTCCCGCCGTCAAACAGCCCACCATTCATCCATCGCTGATGATGCGGCACCCCTATATAATCGAAAATACTGGTACGTGTGGGGCTGCCGAATCCTGCATTTTGGGCTCCGGGTTCGCCCAGTTCCTGCCCAAAGTAAACAAGTGTAGGAGAAGTGCTGATGGTTGCTGAAACCACCATCGCAGGTTTGCCTTTTTCAGCCATCCCGGCAAAATCAGGACTTGCAATTCTTTGCTCATCATGGTTTTCGAGAAAATGAAGCATGTGGTGTTCAATATCTGCAAGTCTTTGCTGAATAGGTGCAATAGAATCGGTACTTCCCGGCCCCTGCATAATGTGTTTGAGCGTATCGTACAGCTCCACCTTGTCATAGAGGTAATCTATTTTGCCCTTAAAAATGTAATTGCGGTATTGGGCAGGATTGTACACTTCCGCAATCAGGGTAGCCTTAGGGTTCTTTGTTTTGATGGCACTGTTCATGTAGCTCCAAAACTCTACCGGAACCATTTCGGCCATATCAAACCGAAATCCATCTACCCCTTTATCAATCCAGAACAAGGCGATATTGCGGAATTTTGTCCAGGATGCCGGAACGGATTTGTCTTTCCAGAAAGTAGCATGTTCCGCTATTGATTTTTGAGCATATTCATCTGGCAGGGTATCAAAATCGTAGCTGCCATCGGGTCTTACCCCGTAGTTTATTTTCACCGTTTCGTACCAGTCATTGATATCGGGTTGCGCCAACCTGCTTCCGTTACCTGTCCATTTGGCTGGTACTTCTTTAAACATACCGTCTGACAATGGATTGGGATCGCCTGCAAGCGGCTTGTATCCGTTTTGCGAAACCGGCACCCGGAAAGGCTGTCCGGGGATATAATAAAAGTCATTATCCCGGCGGTATTCCAGCGTTTGATCATCCTTTTCTCCAAAGCCTGTTTCTCCATCAGGCTTGGTTTTGCTCTCGTAGTGGCGCGCTACATGGTTGGGTACAATATCAATCACCACTTTCATACCGGCTGTATGGGTTCTTATTATCAGTGCCTCAAATTCCTCGAGCCGTTTGTTTACATCGGTAGCAAGATCGGGATTTACACTGTAATAATCTTTGACAGCATAAGGGCTTCCCGCCCTGCCTTTTACTACATCGGGGTCATCGTTGCTGATGCCAAAAGCAGTATAGTCATTAATGAGTGCATGATGTGGCACACCCGTGTACCATATATGTGTCACCCCCAATTCACGGATGGCATTCAGTGCCTTTTCTGTAAAATCGGCAAACTTACCTACGCCGTTTTCTTCCATAGTTCCCCAGGGTTTATTGGTAGTATCCGTATTACCAAACAGGCGCGTAAATACCTGATAAACCACAATTTTGTTTTCTTCAACCACAATGTTTTGCTTTTTTTTATTTGTACAGGCTGCTGCGCCAAGAGTTGCAAAAGCCACAAGCAGGTACATGCTGTTTTTCATAATGGATGCAATTTTTCAATAAAATGGAAAATTACCATTTTCACCTTAATTATAGTTTTAAAATTGAAAAAATATAGTTTTGCCCCCCTTTTAGGGAGAAAGATATTTGTTTTGCTGTAGCAGAATACTCCTTTATTTGATTACATTTGTTTAACATTTAATTTCTAAAAATCAATATCGTAATGGCCCTTGAAAAGGATCTGGATAAAATGGTAGAAGAGGGGGTGATTTCTTTTGAAACGTCCCGATCTATCAGGAATTGGTATGAGCAACAGCAACCATCAGACAACCGGCGGCTGACTTTGCTTTTTGGCGTGTTGGGTGTTTTGCTGGTAGTGTCTGGTATCATGCTGGTTCTGGCGCATAATTGGGATTCTTTTCCATTAACAGTAAAAACGGTATGGGCTTTTTTACCCTTGGTTGTAGGGCAGGTTGGGGTAGGTTATGTGTTGCTTAAAAAGCGGGATAAGGAGTGGTGGCGTGAAATTTCCGCTACCTGGCTGGCACTTTCCATAGGAGGATGTATTGCCCTGATCTCACAGATTTATCATTTGCCGGGAGAACTACCTGATTTCCTGCTGACCTGGCTTTTATTGGGAGCCGCCCTTATTTACCTATTGCCCTCACAGGTGGTGGCAGTCCTTTTTCTGGCAGGTTCGGTTTGGTATGCCACCGAAGCAGGCTATGGTTACAATAGTTCTCTCTATGCAGGGTATTACTTCTGGGGATTGCTTTTGTGGGTGTTGCCTTTTTACAGAAGTCTATGGGTTAAAAAGAAAGATGGATTTTTTGCCCGGCTTTTTCATTTCGGTTTTCCGGCTGCGTTACTCATTGGGTTAGGCATGCATATAGGCAATAGCGGTTACGGCTGGATGTGGATTGCCTACGCAAGCCTACTTTCCATTTTTTATATGCTGGGTACTTTTATCAAATCACACAGCGATCATAAAATATCCAATGGGTATTATTATTCAGGCATGCTGGGAAGTTTATTGCTATTGTTTATTGGCAGTTTTGTTGATTTTCGGAAAGAATTGCTGCGGGAAAAAAGCTTGTTAATTATTGATGGCGGCCAATTGGCGCTGGTGCTGGCCATTATTTTATCTCTATTGGCCCTGTCAGGGTTCATCTATCTTTTCGGAGTTAAAAAATTTACCCCATTTAAGCCATTGGCTTTTTCCTTTGTTTTATTTGCTGCTATGATATGGATGGCTCATTTATCAAACGGGTCAGCTGCCATACCTGCCAACTTATACATTCTGGGGTTGGGTGTATGGGTGCTCGTGGAAGGGTCAAGGCAAAAAAGCTTTTTTCGAATTAACGCGGGGCTGGGTTTAATTGCGATTCTAGCCATCTGTCGTTTTTTTGATACTGAGTTGAGTTTTGTGCTACGCGGATTGATTTTTATAACGGTGGGCATTGGATTTGCGCTTGCCAATTATCAGATGATACAAAAAAAGAAAACCCATGCTTAAAAAACTACTTATACCTGGTATTTTCCTGCTGCTTGTAGCTGCGCAATGGGCTATCCCGCTCGATATGATTCGAAGCAGTAATTTAATTTTGACGGAGGGAAAGCCTTTTCGGTTTAAATGTGCGCCGATAGATCCCAACGATCCATTCCGGGGTAAATACATCACCCTTTCTTTTGAAGCAGAACAATATCTAATGGACTCGGCACTTGCTCCCCAACCGGGCGAAACGGTCTGGCTTCGGATGACAACTGATTCCGCAGGCTATGCAAAGATTGCCTCCCTTACAGAAAATAAACCCGAAAATTTAGGAGACTACATGGAAACAGAGGTTTCTACTTACCTTATGGAAGGAGATTCGTCCTTGGTTTTTTTTACTTTCCCTTTTGAGAGGTTTTATCTGGAAGAAACCAAAGCGCCTAAAGCAGAAGCCTTGTATCAGGAAAATTTACAAGGGCAAAATGCCACAAGCTACGCCCTTATTTACCTGCTTAACGGAGAAGCCCGCATTCAGGAAGTCTATCTTGACGGCAAGCCGCTGAGCGAACTTCTCAAAAACCCGTAATCGTTTTTTTTCTATTCAAAAGCATCGAGGATAATCTGTTCAGCTACTTTTGGAAAATGAGCATGTTCTAGTGCAAGTACCCTGACGGCAAGGGTTTCGGGAGTGTCATTTAGTTGTACAGAGCAAAAGGCCTGAAAGATGGTTGCGCCATGATCGTAATGGTCATCCACAAAATGAATAGTGATCCCGCTTTCCGATTCCCCTGCCTCGAGTACCGCTTTGTGTACATGCAACCCATACATCCCCTTTCCACCGTAATCAGGCAATAATGCCGGATGGATATTAATGATTTTTTGAGGAAAAGCTTTAATCAGCGCACCGGGAATTTTCCATAAAAACCCGGCAAGAATTATAAATTTTATGCCTGCAGATTCAAGTTCCGGCAGGTAAGCGTCCCCTTTTAAAAAGGCTTCCTTTTCAATAATCAGGGTGGAAATACCAAAATTTGCCGCATGGTGCAGGGCACCTGACCCTGGCTTATTGCTTACCAAAAGCACGATTTTAATTTTTGGATGGTCTTTAAAGTATTCCATCATTTTCAGGGCATTACTGCCACTTCCCGATGCAAAAATGGCAATGGGAATCATATCATCATCTTCTTCTACATTTTCTTTCTTGTTCAGGGCAAGCCTTGAGGCTATTTTGCGTAGGTAATTCTTAAAAAAAGCCAGTTGCCCGAAAGGGATGCTGACCGCAAGCACACATAAAGGCCATAATAAGGTAAGAATCACAAAATACAGGGTGCCATAGAGCAGTGCATTTTCAATATGCATGGGTTCAATCAGCAGCCGGGTTAGATAGCCACACATACTGCCACCCAATGCAAATGTGCATAAAATTAAAAACAACTGAAGCCCGGATACCTTCCATTTCTTTTGAAGCCTGTCCAACATATTTGCGAAGATGCGGGATATTTTTTAAAAGTTTTTGAGGCCTCTACCTTATAAGCGTAATAGTACCCTTGTATTCAAATAATCTGCCATCAAAACATGTAACTACCACACTGTAAATATAGGCTCCGGCAGGTTGTGGTTTACCCTCAAAACGACCATCCCAACCTTGAAGCGGATCATTTACCTCGGTATTTTTTCTTTCAAAAAGCAGGGTACCCCAGCGATTAAAAATTCTAAAATGCCGGATAACAGCGCCTCCGCCCATTACATAAAAACGATCATTCAGATTATCTGCATTGGGAGAAAAGCCTGTTGGTATATAAAAATTGTCGCCGCAAAGAATTTTAATATTAATGCTATCGGAAGCCTCGCAGCCTTTATCGGTTTTTACCCTGATAATGTATTGTGTGGGCTTGTTTGGCTTTGCTACCGGAGTAGCACAATTGGTGCAACTTAAACCCGCCGCAGGTGTCCATGTGTAGCCATTAACATTGGCTGATGTACGGGGAGATAAAGTTATAAAAGTGCCTGCGCCTATTTCCTGATCGGGACCTGCATCCACAGTAGGTAATGGGTGTACTGTAACGGTAGTTGATGCGGTATCTGTAAAACAGCCATCGGCATCCCTGCCCACCACCGTATAGCGGGTGGTTTGTTGCGGAGTGGCTACGGGATTGGCAATATTGGTAGCACTCAGTCCCACGGCAGGCAAAAGCCATTGGTAGCCTGAGGCACCTGTTGCTGTAAAATTTATAGCATTGCCTGCACAAATATTCCCATCAAGCGGGCTAAGCTTAACAGAAATGGGTAAGGCTACCCGCACCCGCACCGAGTCGCTGCTGTTGCAACCAAAGGCACTCGTTCCGGTTACCCGGTAAACCGTATTACCCGATGGGTTAGCTGTAGGATTGTAAATATTAGTTGCAGAAAGACCTGCAGCCGGAGACCAGGAATATTGCGATGCCCCATTTACCTGAAGCAAAACCCCCTTACCAAGACAGGAGACCGCATTGGCCGCTGGCGTTAGCAATAAAAGAGGGTTGGGCTGTATGGTTAGGGTTTGTGTAGCGGTATCAGCGCAATTCCCTACGGCTGCAATTAAGACAAGCGTAATGTTTCCTGCCTGCGGATAGGAAAGACTGACAGGATTTTGTATGGAACTAGTCACATTATTCCCAAGTTGCCATTTCCAGGTGATGCCGGCTGCCGGTTGGGTAGTGCTTCCACTGATGCGGACCGGGGTTGCTATACAGGCATTTGCCGGAGCGGTAATCTTTGCTTTTACTCCCTGTACCACTATTAGGCTGTCCGTAATCGTTTTATCACATCCAAAGGGGGATTGAACCCGAAAATGAAGCACATACTTGCCCGGTTTATTAAAATGGTAGGTAATATCCTGCTTTTTAAATATTTCTTCCTTATTGTTATAGGTAATTCGCCACTCGTAAATGTATTGAGTAGGATTGGTAGCAAGCCCCACGCTGAAAACCCTGGGTTTTAAATCCAGCATGGCGGAGTCACAAATGCTTGGGGAGAAATCTGGAAATTCCAATCCGAGGGAATCAATCGTGATTTTATCCGGCGTATTGGCTACCGCTATACAACCATTGCTATCCGAAGCAAGCAATCTTGGAATATACATTCCAGCCGTGGGGTAGGCGTATTTTACCTTGTTTTCGGTAAAAGACTGCACTTGCCCATCCCCAAAATCCCATAAATAATTGAGGTAGTTAGCCGGGGTTGCTGTCAGGTCAATATCCTGTCCGGTACATCCAAAAAGCGGATTTGCAGAAAAGCTTGCTGCGGGGAATTTTACAATTACCGAATCCAGGAAGTTTCCTACCAATCCATTGAAGCCAAACACTTTTAACCGAACGAGATATTTACCGGGAAGGTGATAAATTTTTGAAGCATTAAATGATTTTGAGGTGGTGCCATCCCCAAAATCCCATTCTACCCGTTCGGCTCCAAAGCTGGTATTGATAAACTGTGCCAGTATAGGTGGACAGTTGGAAGTTGTAATAAAACTTTGCTGAATCTGAAAGGCTGTATTAAAAGGTCTTACAACAAGTGGCAAGGAAGCAGTATCCCTGCAACCGGTGGTGGCGTTGATGCCAATAAGCCGGATAATATAATTACCCGCATTGGGGTAAGTATGCGCGGGACTATAACTGGAATCAATCTTTCCATCCCCGAAATCCCAGTAAAATTTAGTATTAAAATCTGACCCCTGATCGCTGTAGTTGTAGAAAATAATGGTTTCATTTAATGGAACAAGACTGCCGCTCATGCCAAAAGAAACTTTTGGTCCGCTTACCCTCACATTTGCCGTGGTTTTGGTTCGCACGGTACAGCCTGCAGCATCGGTCACCTCCAGCGAAACCTGGTAATTGCCAGGGTTATTGTAGCGGTGTTCAATCAGTCCGCCGGTGGTAGTGGTGCGGGTTTGACCATCTCCAAAATTCCATCTTCTGCTTACAATATTGCTGGTACCTGTAGCTGCCGAAGTATCTCTGAATACAACCGGTGTTTTCCAGCATCGGTTCTGGGTAACTACCACAAAACCAGCCCTTGCTCCTTTAAAGGCGATGGGGCTATAATTGGTGGTGTCTGAGCAATTAAAATAAACCGAAGAAAAAATTACACGGAGATCATTGCTCTCGTTATCCGACGAATTCACCAGTCCGTTTGCCGTGCTTATCCATGGGTTATTGCTAAATGGTATAAAGATAACTCCTCTCAAAGCTGTACCATCACCATATTGCGCACTATTAATATTAAACCGGTTGCTGCTACTCCAATTAACCGGGTGAGGTTCCATATTGGTAATATCAAAACGAAAATTCTCATTGGAACAGGCATCCTTGCGGTCGAAGCTGAGTACTGGCTTTTGTTTCAGGTAAACCGGGATGTTGGTGGAGTCTCTAAGTGTACAGCTTCCGTTGGTTACGGTGAGCGATACGGGAAAGTTTCCCGACCTTGAATAAGTATGCTGAACGGTTGTTAGCATAGGATTGAAGGGGGCGGTTGCACCATCGCCAAAATTCCAGATACCGGTAATGCCACCGACTGTTTCATGGCTAAAAGTTACGGTACCGCGGGTGCCTGCACAGGTATTTTCCACCCGGGCAATTTTTGGAAAAGGGGGCAGCACTTTATAGAAATCCTTTTTAATCATGGTATCCCGGCAGGTGCCGTTTTCTACAATCATCGCTACTGTGTATAAGCCTTCCTTACGGTAAATATTTGAGTTGAAAGGATATAATATGCTGCCTGGAAAACCTTTATAATCAAAATCCCACCTTACCCTCGAACTTGCACCTGTAATGAGAGGTTGTATATTAGCCGGAGAAAATCCGCATATCTCTTGCCCATTGCGATAGGTAAAATCTGCTTTGGGTTGGCTGTAAACCGCTACATTGAAATTAGCGGTTCCTTTGCAGCCATTCGCCAGCGTATAATTGAGCGAAATCGCGTTGTTGCCTGTATTGGAAAAATTATGCTCTGGCTTGGCAAGGGTACTGGTAACTCCATTGGGGAATAACCAATTGTAAGCGGTAATAGAGTCTGTGCCTGTGGCCCCGAAAGTAGCGGTAAAAGGTCCGCAGGATTGGTTGAAATCCGGGCTTGAAGATTTTATAATCTGGATAAACGCACCCGGCGGCAACACTTGCACCCGTTGATTTACCTCTTGCGTACATCCCTGGGCGTTGGTTCGTCTCAGGTTGATAAAATAGGTCCCGTTGTTGGAAATGAGCAGGTTCACTGCCGAAACCGTACTAAAAGGATTGCTATTAAAGTTCTGCGTCCACGACCATCTTGTGGTTAATTGTGTGGTGTCACGCAGACGAATCGTATCAGGGGCACCGCATTTGCCGGCAAGTTCCAGCAAGAAGGGTTGCGAAGAAGGTTTGGGTTGGATAAGGATGGCGCTGTCAAGTGTCTGGATACAGGTGCCAAAATGATTCACCATTTTTATGGACAGCGGTCCTGTGGGATTGAGCGATAAAAAAAAAGGCTGCTGATTATAAGTAATGCCGTTATTGCCATTTCCTATAGTCCATTCAGTAAAATCAGGTGTAGGGCTGCTAACATTTTGTATGGCTATAAAATTCCCTTCGCAGAGTAAGGCAGGCGACACAAACCTACTGACGAAATTTTCTACATTTATTACTAGTGGTTCGGTAGTAATGGAACAACCCTCACTGCTTGTTAGTCTCAATTTCACATTAAACCCCCCCGATTTATTAAAAACATAGTTTGGGTTTTTTGTGGTACTGGTATTGCCATCCCCAAAATCCCAGCGATAACTCAGCGTTCCCGGCCCGGTGGATGTGGTACTGAATTTTACCTGATCAAAGGTTTTACAAACAAAGTTTTTATCTGATTTTATCTCCGATGTCAGTGCTGGTAATATTTGAATAAAGTCATTCTTTTGGAGGGTTTGCTGGCAACCAAAACTATTGATAGCGGTTAAGGTAACACTTGCCCATTGTGCATTTTCATAACCATAATTTATTTCATTTTGGCCAAAAACCTTCCCGGTGCTCCCGTCACCAAAATCCCATACAAGCCTTTCTATTTCACCACTTCCAGCTGTGCTGCTGCTGGTAAAAATGGATTGTTCCGGTAAGCAGATTTTGGTTTTATTGACTGTAAAGTTTACAGTTGGTTTTTGGTAAACAGTCACCACTGCTGAAGCGGTACTGCTTACCCCACCATCTGTAACGGTAAGGGTGACCGTGTATTCTTTCTCGGTATCGTAGGTAGCGGCAGCGTCTTGTAAAACCGAACTGTTTCCATTACCAAAATCCCAGCGGTATTGCGCATTGGCTGAAGCGCCGGTAGTAGTATTGGTAAATTGTATGATGGCAGGTTTGCAGTCTCCCTGTTTGTCGGGAAAAAAAGAGGCATTTAATTGGCCTAAACTGTTTTGAATACCCAAAAAATAGAAAACCAAAAAGGGAAGTAATTTTCCCGCAAAATGGCTATTTAGAAATTTCCCAAACGGGTAAGATTGGCAGAAGAGGGTAGGCATTACCTTATTTGAAAATGATTTAAAGCATATGATTATACAAGATTACATAATTATTCGATACAAAAATGAAGAGAGGCCAAATTCTTTCATTCCAAAATTGGGATAAAAACCAATTGTCGTTTATAGAATTTTATACTCTTCTAATACAGCCTCCGAAAACCGTAAAAAGTATTTCCTAAATGCGCTGTCCCGAACAGATATTTAAAAATGTGTACTAAGCTATACAGATAATTAATAGCTTAAATGAAAAACTTCCAAATAGAGTAGAAAAAATAGAGAAATAGGCGCTTGCCATTCAAAAAACCATAATTTAGTATTGAAAAAATATTTCCAAAATGTGCTATGTGGAACTGGTATTAAAAAATATGGACTGAGCTATACTGATAATCAATACCTTAGAAAATGGTGGATGGGAATTTGTTCCACATATCAAGGAGTTGCAAGCAATGCCGATGCAGGCTACTAAAAGAAAATTACGACAACTTTGCTTAATATACTTAATGGTTTGGGGGTTGACCATATAAAACAAACACGTACTCGGCAACAGCCAGATGGATAAGGACTTATTATTACGAAATACACTTGTTATGGAAGGAAAAAACAACCACATGGATTTACTCTAAGACTTATGAAAAATATATTTCTCGTTTCCCTCCTTTTGTGTGCACATTCATTTGTTCTTGGTCAACACGTAAAAAATGTAGATTCTGTAAAAACAAAAATTTATATAATAGGTGTAGTTCATTCTGAAAATAAATTTAGGAATAGTGATAGCTTATTAAATATTCTTAAAGATATAAAGCCACACCTAATTTTATCAGAGACAGATACTTTATCAGGATACTTCAAATCTGACTATTTATTGGTTAAACTACCAAAATGGTATAAAATAGCAAGAAAATTAAAGTTAAGAAGAAAAATGCCGCCAGAGATGGAATTGCTTTACAAGTACCGAGAATTGAATAGCTCTGTACTTATTTATCCGTTTGACATGCTCATAGAAAATAGGAAACAATACGTCAAGAACATACAATATAAAGAAAATTTGTGGGTCACATCCTTAAATTTGGCATCTAATAAGAATGAGCTACCAGATTCTATTGTATCAACTCACAAAAATTATATTGGTTTTAATAATTGGTTTTATGATATCTGTCAGACTGGCTATTTTTTAATAAATCGTAGAGTTGCTACAGATAGTATTCGCCAAATGATGAAATTAGAAAATGAATACTTCCCAAAACTATTTAATAGTGTTCAACATCTTTCGGAATACAAAAAATGGTATACAGATGATGATGCTTTTTGGAAATTACGCAATGATGTCATGGCAAAAAATA
>Ga0136636_10001634_pt1 | contig 13161 bp, 8 predicted proteins | sample AntDrymUQ8522106_2_FD_104653 | JGI IMG/M metagenome (GOLD analysis project Ga0136636, IMG submission 104653) | Polar desert sand microbial communities from Dry Valleys, Antarctica - metaG UQ852 (21.06) | ecosystem: Environmental > Terrestrial > Soil > Desert | place: Antarctica: Dry Valley... | reverse complement strand
CAAAAGCGACGTAATAAATATTGCGTCAACAAAACGCACAATGTCAACCGCCTTAAGCAGGGAGATGTTACGAGAAAAATCTTCATTACAGGAAACTACGAACTCCATAACATTCCAAGTGACGTCTCCAGAAAGGGAGGTTGCGCCCCGATCTTTTTCCCTTTTAGCAGGTGCTTGCCTTATGGTAGGTGTGCCACCACCCGCCATTAGAAAAAAGGAAGCAGGTTACGCTTCCAAAGCTATTGTTGGTAAATTGCGCCATACAATGCACATAACCTTGGTATTTCCTACTTTCTTTTCCCAGAATCCCCACACAACATGGTCATTGTTTTGCTGTTTGGTATATTGCATCTTTAACTAACTCTGTGCGTTTGTTTTGTGGCGGATTTTACCAATATGGTTGGGGATGGTGTTGGCTTGTGGTGCCTTTTCGGCCTCTGCACAGGTGCGTACCAACCTGAGGGTGCAAAAGATACGCATTGATACCACTGCCATTGCTTTTGATTCACTAAGCATTGTACCGGGTACTTTTTCTATTGATGGTGTGGCCGACAGTACCTATATACTCGATTACGTTGAGGCTATTTTAAAACTTACCAAGCAACCGGCAACGGATTCTGTCACACTGCGATATCGTACATTTCCTTCCTTGCTTACCCAACAGGTGTATCGCTATCGTTTCGACAGTATTGTAGATTTTTTTAAGGCGGCACCCGTTCGGCCTACAGATCGGTACGGTTCTGCTAACAAAGAGCGTTTTATTGATTTTGGTAACCTGAATTATACGGGTAGTTTTGGCAGGAGTCTGAGTTTTGGCAACAATCAGGATGCAGTGGTTAATTCCCTGTTTAACCTTCAATTGAACGGGATGCTTGGTGATAGCATTGAAGTGGCCGCTGCCATTACCGACAACAATATTCCCATTTTACCCGATGGTACCACACAACAACTCAACGAGTTTGACCGCATCTGGCTGCAATTTAAAAAACGATCCTGGGAATTGAATATTGGAGATATAGATATCCGGCAACAGCCTTCCTATTTTATGAGTTATTATAAAAGGCAACAGGGGCTTGCTTTTCAAACTAATATGCAACTCACCAAAAACATCCGCAACAAAATGCTAGTAAGCGGTGCCATTGCCAAAGGTAAATTTACCCGAAACATTTTCAATGGGCAGGAAGCCAATCAGGGGCCGTACCGGCTGCAGGGTGCTGATAATGCCTTTTTCTTTATCGTTTTACCTGGTACAGAGCGTGTTTTTGTGGATGGTGTAATGCAGCAACGAGGTGAGGATCAGGATTATATCATTAATTACAACACTGCCGAAATTACATTTACACCCCGGCAACTAATTAATAAAGACAAACGGATACAGGTGGAATTTGAATATGCCGATCGAAATTACCTGAACTCGTTATTGTTTGTCGGCAACGAATTGAAGGTGGGATCCAAGCTGGATGTCAATCTTGCTTTTTATGCCAATACCGATGCCAAAAACTCCACCATCAACATCAACCTCGATCAAAACCAACGACAATTTTTAAGCGAAATAGGGGATAGCATCAACAAAGCATTTTATCCCTCTGCTGTACTGGATACTTTTGATATCAATAAAATTTTATACATAAGAAAAGATACACTGGTAAGCGGAAGCACCTTGACGATATATGAATACAGTGCAACGCAGGCGACAGAAATGTTTAGTCTTTCTTTTGCGCAAGTAGGGGCAGGCAACGGCAACTATATTCCACTCTTTGACGCAACCAATGGCAGGGCTTTTCGTTTTGTAGCACCGGTAAATGGAGTGCAGCAGGGCGATTACGAACCGGTTCAATTATTGGTTACGCCCAAGCAGCAGCAGTTGGGTACTGCCCTTATCCGGTACCGGTTCAGCAATACAACGACCCTCCTGACCGAAGCGGCGGTAAGTCGTTGGGATATCAACCGTTTTTCTTCACAGGACAAGGGAAATGACCTGGGTACTGGTGTCAAATTACAGTTGGAAGACGCCCGTTGGGTGAAGCTTGCAGGCAAATCGCTGCAACTGGCAACTGACTTTGGATATGAATATGTTAGTGAAAAATTCAGACCCCTGGAAAGACTCAGAAATGTGGAGTTTTATCGCGATTGGGGATTGCCTTTTGAAACAGGGATGGCTAATGAACAACTCCCATCACTAAAGTTGCAATTGGGGGATTCCGGCATACAAAAAATCACATACAGATACAATGGATACATTAGAAGTGATGGCTATAAAGGTAATCGGCATGAGCTGGATCATCAGTTTCAATACAGGGGCTGGCAACTGAACGATATTTTTTTAGTTACGGCTATTGAGGGAACAGATTTCAATGGCTTTTTTCTCCGACCTCAGATAAGGGTGCAAAAAACTTTTAAAAAATGGAACAATTATAATTTTCAATTTTCTTACAACCTCGAACACAACGAATTACATCAGTCGCTGGCAGACACCTTGTTGCCTATTAGCTTTTCTTTTCGAGATTGGAATGCCACCATTCGGAGCAATCCTGAAAAGGCAAATCGCTGGAGCCTCAACTGGTTTAACCGCGCCAATCAGTTGCCAACAACCAACGGATTTACGCCGCAAGATGAAAATAATACCTTTACCGGAAGCTGGGAGCTGCTCAAGAACCCAAAACATCAATGGCGTATGGTGGCCACTTACCGCGATTTGAAGGTGAAAACCACTTTACCCACCACACTGCAGCCCGAGCAAAGCCTGCTGGGACGGGCGCAGTACCAAATGAATATTTTAAAAGGAGCACTTTCCGCCAATGTTTTGTATGAGCTTGGGGGAGGGCAGGAGCAACGGCGTGATTTCCGGTATTTTGAAGTGCCAGCAGGCCGTGGAGAATTCCAGTGGATTGATTATAACAACGATGGGGTGCCTCAACTCAACGAGTTTGAAGTATCGCCCTTTCCCGATCAAGCCAGGTACATTCGGCTGTTTACACCCACCAACGATTTTATAAGAGCTGCTTACAATACCTTTAATTATTCCATTAGCTTTAATCCACGGCTTTTGTGGCGAAACAGTAAGCTTCCTTTACAAAAATTTCTGTCCAAATGGTCAGCCCAATCTGCTCTGCAAACTAACCGAAAACGGCAAAATACAGGCAATTTTCAGTTCAATCCTTTTCAGGGAGATGTAACCGATACATCATTGATTGCGCTTACTGTAAATATGGCCAATACACTTTCATTTAACCGTTACAGTACTTCCTGGGGTGTGGATCTTACGCAGGTTAGAAATCTTTCCCGGTCTTTGCTTACTTATGGGTTCGAAACCCGTGAATTGAAAGACTATGCGCTGAGGATACGAAAAAATTTCGGTAAAAAATTTACCTCAGAATTGACCACACGAACCGGCAACAATGAATTGATTACCCCCAACCCTAAATTCGATAACCGCAATTATAATATCCTTTCTTATTCCATGGAGCCCAAACTTACCTATACCAACGGAACTGTTTTCAGATCGGTATTGGGTTATAAATATGACCGGAAAAATGCAGATACACATTCGGGCAAACAAAATGCAACCATTAACAGCTTTTCTGTTGAATCGAAGTTTAATGTAGTGCAGCGCAGTATTCTTACCGGCAAATTCACTTATTCGCAAATTGAATTTAACGGCCCCACCAATAGCACTGTAGCTTTTATAATGTTGGATGCGTTGCAACCCGGACGAAACCTTCTTTGGAACTTTGAATTTACCCGGAGACTTGCCAATTCATTTGAGGTAACTTTTAATTATGAGGGCAGGGCAGCGGGGAATTCAAGGACAGTACATGTAGGCCGCGCATCACTAAGGGCTATCCTTTAAATCTTTTTTAAAGCATTTAAAGAAGGGTTTTTTGGGGGTGGGTTGATGTATGCAATACAAAAAGGTCAGCCTTACGGACTGACCTTTTTAGTTTAATGTTATCTATATTCTGGTGCTTCTATCCGTGAAAGGGGAATAGTGAGGAATTTTATCGTCTGCCTTTTCACGTGTAACTTACCACTAATTAAAAAAACAGCAATCAGAACAAGCCACCTTTTTTAAGACTGCGGGTACTTTCTCCAATTTTGAAGCCATTGTTATAGATTTCAATTTTGTAGTTACCTTCAGAAAAATCTTTATCATTTTTCCAGTCAAAACTTACCGGCATACTTTTACCTCCCTCAAAGTTTACGGATACTTTTGAAGTAAATGGCTGGCTGTTACCGTCTCTTTTTACAAATTCGTCATCATTGCTATATGTAACTACCTTACCTGCCGGATTTGTAATCACTACAAACAAATCCTTCGGTCCGGGCTCTGCAATCCGGTTATCGTCAATATTAAAGTTGATACGCAGCTTATCAGCTCTATTAGCCTTGTTTGTTTCTTTTACCTTCCCACTGTTTTTCAGATTCAGTGCTACTATATTAATATTGCTGGCACGCATGGTGCTTGCAATGTCTTTTGTATTAGATAATTCCTTTTTTACATTTTCCTTTTCTTCATTAGTAGCAATAAGATTTTCTTCTACCAGTTGCTTTTCTCCCAATATTTGGGTGTTGGTTTGTACGAGATTGTCATTTTCCCCTTTCAGGCGATCTACTTCCTGTGACAGACCCGCAATTTTTCCGTTAAGTTCTCCAATCATTTTACGGGCTCTTGAAAGATCAGAGGCTGTTGCATTTTTGTTAGAAAGGATTTTACCGATTTCCATTTTCATTTTTGAAATCTCGGTATTGGTGCTTGAGAGACTTTCGTTTAGACCTTCATTTTCTACCATCAAAGAATCCAATCTGAACAAGGATGCATCGTATAGATTCTTCACATTATCGAGTTCTGAGCCTACGGCAACATTCTGACTTGTAAGATTGCTTTCTATTTCGCTGGCCTTTTTGTTGGTGAAATAAAAATATCCCCAAGACACCAGTAATGCTCCAATGAGCAAACTGTATATCAGAATCCGGTTGTCTTTTTGTTTTGTTGGTTGGTTGTACTGTTCCATGTTTTTGTTTTTTTTATATTGATTGGTAATACAAACATAATCCAACCTTTTGTACCAACGCATATTCTGGAAATGTTAAAAACTTTGTTTAACAAAGCTGATAATGTTGATTTCCTTTGCTTTATGGCTATTGATAAAATTCTTCAAGATTTTAAAAAAGGGCAATTCAAGCCTATTTACTGGCTTGAAGGAGAAGAGCCATTTTTCATAGATCAGGTGATGGACTATGCCGAAAAAAAAATCCTTAACGAGTCAGAAGCCGCATTTAACTTAACAACCTTTTACGGACGCGATGCCGATTGGGTTGATGTGGTGAATGCATGCAGACGTTATCCTATGTTCGCAGAGCGACAGGTAGTTGTGTTACGAGAGGCTCAAACCATGAAGGAAATTGAAAGACTCGAGTCTTACATGGAAAATCCGCTGAATAGCACAATACTTGTAATTGGATATAAAGATAAGAAACTTGACGGAAGAAAAAAAATGGCTCAACATCTCAAAAAAAAAGGGGAGTTGGTTACCACCAAAAAACTCTGGGAAAATCAGTTACCTGACTGGATTACAAGTTTGATAAGGGATAAAGGTTTGACCATGGAGCCTAAGGCGGTGCAACTTTTAGTTTCCAATATTGGCAATGATTTAGGCCGGATTGCCAATGAGGTAAATAAAGTTACCATTAACCTCGATGGCAGAACCCATATTACTCTTGATGATATTGAGAAGTTTGTAGGCATAAGCAAGGAGTACAATGCGTTGGAGTTGCAGAGCGCGCTTACCCATCGTAATCTTACCAGGTGTCTGCAGATTATTCAGTATTTTGAAGGGAACCCAAAATCATTGCCCATTCAGCAGCTTTTACCTTCTTTGTATAGCTTTTTCAGCAAAGCCTATATCATTTTTGGTGTAAATACCAACAATGAGTATGAATTGAGCCAGATTTTAGGATACAAAGGCCCGAATTCTTATGTAAAAGACATTATACAATGTGCCCGCAGTTTTAGGCAAAAAGGGGTGGAGGATGCAATAATGCTTTTACATGAGTATAATTTAAAAAGCATTGGTATTCATTCCAGCAGTACTACTTCATCTGCATCGCTGCTTAAAGAAATGATTGTAAAAATGATTTATATAGCTCCCGCACCTTCCAAATCCAATTGAGCCTTTCCTTGAAGAATTAGCCGGATATCTATTGCATCTTTACCCAGCTGTTCCTTCAGTTCATCCAATCCCTCAAATTTAATTTCTCCCCGTAAACGGTCATAGAAAAATATCCTCAGAATTTCTCCGTAAATCTCTCTGTCAAAGTCAAAAAGGTTAACTTCAATGGTTCGGCTTGTGCCATCTACCGTAGGTCGTACGCCTATATTCAGCATACCTGAAAGAAGGGTAGGTTCCTTTTTTCGATTGTAAGGGTTCCTTTCTTCTCCCTCATAAAGTGCTGCTTTTACAGCATACACCCCATTGGCGGGTACCAGCTTTTCTACATCATTCAGCCGGATGTTGGCGGTAGGGTAACCAATGGTTCTCCCTAGCTTTTTTCCTTCCACCACTGTTCCTTCTATAAAAAAAGGATACCCTAAAAAGTCATTAGCTTCGGCTACACTGCCATTATGTAAGGCCTGCCTGATTTTGGTGCTGCTAATGGTGATATTATGCATCACTTTTTCGGTAATCTCCCGAATCTGATAACCGTGTTTACTTTTTAATGCTTCCAATAATTGATAGTTTCCTTCCCTGTTATGCCCAAACCGGTGATCGTAACCTATAATTATAGTATGCGGCCTGAATTGCCTGACAAGAAAATTTTCAACATAATCAAGCGCCGACTGCGAAGCAAAAGCCTCAGTAAAAGGTACAATAACCAAATGATCAATTCCCGCCTGCCGAAAAAGGTCAATGCGCTCCTCCAAAGTATTCAGGAGCCGGAGTTCATGCTTTTGATTGCCTACAATCCTCCGCGGGTGCGGATGAAAGGTAATGAGGACGGTTTCTCCTTTGGCGGCATCAGCGGTCTCTTTTAATTGTGATATTATTTGACGGTGGCCGGTATGTACACCATCGAAAGTGCCAATTGTAACCACAGCATTGGTAAAAGAAGGGAGTGAATCAGAATACCGGTGAACCTGCATGCATATATTTTTGGCCTGCAAAAGTAATGCAAAACAGTTGGGTGCGAATTCTGCTTTGGTTGCCCGTTTTTTGGCACTTACATTTGCGCGTAGCCTAAAAGATTTACAAAGGTGCATCTTTTGGAAAAATTTGCCCTGTTGTTTATAAAATTTGAAAATCATGGATCTATCATTATATGCCCAAAGAGGGGTTTCGGCTCAAAAGGAAGATGTGCATGCAGCTACCAAACATCTTAATCAAGGCTTGTATCCCAAAGCTTTTTGCAAAATTTACCCTGATTTGCTTGGTGGCGATACTGATTGGGTGAATGTAATGCATGCCGACGGAGCGGGTACCAAAAGTATCCTCGCATACCTGTATTGGCGTGAAACGGGGGATATCAACGTTTGGCGGGGTATTGCTCAAGATGCCATCGTTATGAATCTTGACGATTTGCTATGTGTGGGTATTTATGATCAGATTGTATTTAACAGCACTATTGATCGCAATAAAACCCGCATACCGGGTGAAGTAATCCGCGAAGTAATTGAGGGTTCGCAGCAATTATTTGATACTTTGAAAGCATTGGGTATTCAAATCAGTTTTCTAGGTGGCGAAACGGCTGATGTAGGCGATGTGGTGCGTACCATTGCTGTAAATGGTACCATGACCGCAAGATGGCCCAAGGATAAACTAGTCACCAACGAAAAAATAACTCCGGGCGATGTTATAGTAGGATTTGCCAGTTATGGACAGGCAACTTATGAAACAACTTATAATAGTGGACTTGGCAGCAATGGATTGACCAGTGCCCGCCACGATGTTTTAAGCAAACATTATGCAGCGAATTTCCCGGAAACTTACGAACCCAATCTTCCTCCTGAAGTGGTATATATTGGAAAACACCTTTTAAGCGACCTTGTTATGGATGAAGCACTATCCATTGGACAGTTGCTTCTGAGTCCTACACGCACTTTTGCACCTCCTTTGCGACATCTATTACAAAATCATTTTGAAAAAATCCATGGTCTTATCCATTGTAGTGGTGGCGGGCAAACCAAATGTTTGAAATATCTACCACAACCATTAAAAATCATTAAAGACAACCTTTTTGAACCCCCTTATATTTTTGAACTGATTCAACAAAGCAGTGGAGCCGATCTGAAAGAAATGTATCAGGTTTTTAATATGGGTTGCCGGTTGGAGGTATATTGCAAACCCGTGGATGCAGATGTGATGATTGCTGCTGCTAATCAATTTGGAATTGATGCGCAGGTAATTGGCAGGGTAGAGGCGGCTGAAACTTCATCACTTGAAATCAGAACCAAAGCGACAACTATACATTACGCCCCTGAATATTAACCATTTGTATGACTTATCAAGTCGCTTTACTTTATTAAATTTGTTTATTCCTTTATTCAACGAAAACATATATGTCAGAAACAATCGTATCGCTTAAAAACGTAAATATATATCAAGGCACTGCCTTAATCCTTGAAGATGTAAACCTTGAAGTAAAGAAAGGTGAATTTGTATATCTCGTAGGAAAAACAGGTACAGGAAAATCCTCTTTGCTAAAAACGCTCTATGGCGATTTGACCCTGAAAGAAGGAGAGGGTACTGTAGCCGGACATGATCTGAGAAAAATTACGTGGAAAACGGTTCCTTTTTTGCGCAGGGATCTTGGTGTTGTATTTCAGGATTTTCAATTGCTTACAGATCGGAATGTGGAGCAGAATTTGAGATTTGTGCTGAAAGCCACCGGTTGGAAAGACGAGGCCTTGATGAAAACCAAAATGGACGAAGTATTAGATAAAGTAGGTTTAAAAGGAAAAGGATTTAAAATGCCTTTTGAGATGAGTGGTGGCGAACAGCAGCGGGTAGATATTGCCCGGGCACTTTTAAATGAACCCAAACTGATTCTTGCAGATGAACCTACTGGCAACCTCGATCCTGAAACTACGGATGAGGTAATGCAATTACTCAGCAATTTGTGTAAGGATTTTGGGTCTGCCCTCATTATGGCCACCCACGATTATAATGTCATTTACAAATTCCCTGCCCGAATTTTAAAAACAGAACAGGGAAAAGTTTACGATAGCCTCAAACATGCTAAACAACATGAATAAGCTCTCCTGAAACTTGTTGTAAAGGTGAGATGCGGCTTGTTGTTAATTCTAAACAAATGGTAGTAAACTTTCTTTACACTTCTTATGAAAGCTTCCTTTCAGCAGGTATATATTCTAATATTTTTTAAAATAAGTCATAAATAAAAAGGCTTACAAAAGGTTATATCTGCTTTATTTAAGCCGGAAGGTAATAGCTTGTATATGCCTGTAAATCACCGTTTTGTTTAATTGAACAGCCGGTTCCCATTTTGGGCTTTTACGAATCAGTTTTACGGCCTCATCCGCCAAAAGTTTATCTGCATTTCCAAGAGCCTGTACCTCGGAAACTTTACCTTCTTTGTCTATAATAAATTGTACCAGTACAATGGCCTCAATATTATTGTCAACGGCCTTGGAAGGATACCTTAGATTTTTGGACATGTAAAGCGACCACGCCCGCAAGCCTCCAGGAAAAGCAGCCGGTTTTTCATATATACAAGTACCTGCCATTGCTTCGGTTCCGGTTTCATTGAAACATTGGGTGCCAGTGATTGAGTCTTGCAGGTATGCTAACTGCATGAGTCTCGTTCCGTCTTCGCGTTTCAAAATCCACAAATCTTCTCTTTTACCTTCTCTCAGTTTGCCCACCAATCTTATTTTCCCTGTTGGATAATATTCCTGTGCTATTCCATTGCCCCAATCATCGGTAATGCTTAATTCGGCAAGTTGTCCATCTTCAAAAAAACGGAAGCAACTGTCGGCGGGATGACCTTTTTTATACCGGGCATTTATCCTTTCCTGACCATTCTCATGCCAGCCTAAGAAAACACCTTCCCGCTTATTATCCACAAAATTACCTGAATCCTGCATCATACCATTAGGATGAAAAGTCATCCAAATGCCGTTCATTTCACTCAAAGCATCATCTTTATAGAGGGCATCACGTACCATAACACCGCTTTCTGCATTATAAAGATTTTCATGCCATAGACCCTTTTCGGGCCACCATTTACGGATGTATTGTGCGCCATTTAGATTGATAATCGCGCCGTTTTGATCCACCCGGGCATATAGTGTATCCTTTTCGGTTTTATAGGGACTATTGTAAATTGAACTTTTTTTCTGCGCCAGTAAAGGTGTTGCAACTAAAAATAGCAAGGCAATTAAAAATGGGAATTTCATGATAGGTTTTTACATTATACGATAAATAGGATACCGCATATATCCGGGTTCAAAATAAGGTGAATTTTGGTACACCCATTGAAGTATTCTCGAACTATTTTTTGCAAAATCTGGCTCAGCAATTTTTTTGGCTTCAAGAGCAGCTCGTAATCCTGGGTTTTTCTTCAACCAATCTGCCGCAACTTCCTCCCAGCGGTAGTTGCTGTAGCCTTCTTTTTGTTGTAAAATAGCATCAAAATAGTTCCAACTGAAATAACTGTCGGGTCCATCGGGTTCCAGCATTTCTACCAGAAAACGATTGCCGGGTTGCTGCGTATAAGCAATGTAATCGCCTTTTAGCAATTTCACAGTTTCCATACTTTTTTCTGTTTCCACCTTGTTAAGCCTGAAATGCCCTTCGTACGGTCGGGAAGATGCGGTATAATTTTTTATCCGGTAAACTTCCACATTCATGGAGGTATCCTTGTTAAGAGGTTGTAAATCAATTCCATTAAGCCGTAATAGTTCGTGCACCCGATGCCAGCCTTGCGGAATAATGTAGGCTTTCGGTTTTTCCACAAACTGCATTGGTTTGAAATAATTAAAAAAGCGGACAGGGGCATCAAAGGGTAGGTCGCGCCTATAAAACATGCGGGGTAAACCGGTTACCTCGCTTATGGTGGTATCACGTTGGTATCCTTTAAAGGTCAGTATGGTGCTTTTTTCGGTATCCGGTTCAAAGCTTAGCGGAAACTGCTTATCAGAAAGGACAGCTTCTCTTTGTTTTTTTCGGGTGGCTATCAGGCTTTCCGCTTTTGATGAAGCAACATTTGCAATCGTCACCATCAGGTCATAAGTGCTTTTTACACGCTCTTTGTATGGCTTTAGCATGTGGGTTTCGGGTACAAAACCAATGGTTTGAAATAAGGCTGCATAACCAGAAGAAAAACGTGGCGGATCGTAAAACTGTGTCATTCCTTTGCTAAGGTCATAGGCATTGAAATTAACATAAGGAAAAAGATCCCAGCTTTTTTGCTTCATACCTTTATAAATAGCAGGTTCAAACTCGCTGCGTAGCCATTCTCCTAATACCTGTCCGAGTTTGTCGTATTGGGTCGTAAGCAGGGTCATGGTATATTGAAAGTCCGCACCATCACTTACATGGTTGTCAATAAGTATTTCAGGATCGAGGTAATGGAATATCTGAGCAAAAGTAGCAGCATTGCGGCTATCACTTTTGGTAAAATCTCTATTCAAATCAAGGTATTGCGCATTGCCCCGGAAACCATATTCTTGCGGACCGTTTTGGTTTACCCTGCTATAGCTTCCTCGGTTGAGCGCACCTCCTATGTTGTAAACCGGTATAATGGCCATACAAACCTTCGGATCGGGCTTTATTTTTCCTATAGCAATATCCCTGACTAATAATAGTGATGCATCTGTACCATCAGGCTCTCCGGGATGTATGCTGTTGTTGACAAGGATGACTACTTTTTTCTGTAAATGCCATTGCGTTGGGTCAAACTGTCCATCGCTGCTGATTAGGACAAGGTGCAGCGGATAACCGGCATCCGTTGTCCCTACAGATTGGAGATGGACATATGGACTAATCCGGCTAAACGAATCAAATAAGGCAATGGCATCAAAATAGGTAGCACTTTCAAGTCCCTCTGACTTTTCAAAAGGGGTTAAAAACTGACTTTTTGCATAGCTAAATGAGGCCAAAATAAGAATGATCAGTAAAATTCTTGTCATATCAACAAAAGGTAAAACTGTTATAAAAAAAATATTAAACGGAATCTTTAGATGCACTCATGATAGTTACATCCTGCAAAAGCGTTAATTTGCTGTAAATAACCTACAAATACCAATATAAAAATGCGCTTTCGTTCAGTATTTAAAAAATTAGGGTTGTTTGCATTTTTGATAACTGTACTTGCTGGCGCTGCCCACTTGTATTTATACTACCGTGCAGGAGCGCTGCTAAAGTCTTTTGTAGAGGAGGTAAGCGATGGAGATTATACAGTAAATTCTAAAAAACTCAGATTGAGTTATTTTCCTTTAAAAATACGTGCCACAGGTATTTATCTCTACCCATTGAAAAAAGAGATGCTTGCCAGACGTTACGAAATTAAGGCAGATAGCGTAGAATTAAGTTTAAGAGCACTGAGTCCACTGCTCTTTTATAATGTGCTGGAAGTTAAAAATGTCAGGATTGTACGACCCTTTATAACGGTGGAATCTGATGGTGAAAATGTAAGCAAATCGGAAGCTCAATTTAATATTCCCCTTCAGGAAATTCAGGAAGGACTGTTGAAGGGGCTTGCGCAGTTTCAAGTGGATAAATGCGAAATCATTGATGGAGGTTTTCGGGTAAAAAGAACCGATGTTGCCAAAGTATTGTCGGTTAACAGTATGGATATTACCATTGACAGTCTGCTTGCAGCAAAAGAAGGAATGCTCCTTTCAGGCCACGATACACTGATGGGGCACCTTACATTGAGACTTAATAAGCCGGATATTGAAATCCCTGATTCGAACTATTTGGTATATGTTGACAAATTATATGTAAATACCCGGGAAAATATTTTCAGTATTGAAGAACTCAGGTTTTCCATAAATAAAAAGGGGGATGCCTATGATACCCTGCAATTATCCAGTATTGAATTGAGGGGTTTAAATTGGCCACTATTCCTGAAAAGGGGGATTGTAGAATTGGATAGCGTTCGGGTGAAAAATGGAATTGCCCAATTTGACCTGAGTGACCGGAT
>Ga0136636_10001633_pt1 | contig 13161 bp, 11 predicted proteins | sample AntDrymUQ8522106_2_FD_104653 | JGI IMG/M metagenome (GOLD analysis project Ga0136636, IMG submission 104653) | Polar desert sand microbial communities from Dry Valleys, Antarctica - metaG UQ852 (21.06) | ecosystem: Environmental > Terrestrial > Soil > Desert | place: Antarctica: Dry Valley... | reverse complement strand
TTCGCATGCCCTTGAGCAGAGTATTGTCCAGGGTGTTCCGCACGAGGAATTATCGCTTATTTATATGGACGAGCTAAACCGCGAGATGGATGGGCGGCTTAGCCTGGCGATTGATATTTTTACAAACCGCTATTCAAAACGATTTCTCCATCAATTGGTAAGTAGCCAGCTTGATATGGACCGGCTCGATTTTCTGAAGCGCGACAGCTTTTATTCCGGCGTTTCGGAAGGGGTGGTATCATCGGAGCGGATTATTCAAATGCTGAATGTCAGGCACGATCAGCTCGTAATTGAGGTAAAAGGGATCTATTCTGTTGAAAAATTCCTGATTGCCCGGCGTTTAATGTACTGGCAGGTTTATCTCCATAAAACAGTGATTTCGGCTGAATATATGATAATCAAAGTATTGCAGCGCGCTTCCGATCTTGCTTCATCGGGAGAGAAAGTGCCGGCTGCAAATCATTTGGCCCTGTTTTTAAATAAGGACATAAAAGCCGCAGACTTTCGCTCGACCAATTTAAAGACAAGAAAACAGGCGCTTCATCATTTCGCATACCTCGATGATGCCGATATCCTGTATACCTTAAAAATATGGATGGAACATCCTGATCCTATCCTTTCGAACCTTTCGCGCGCGCTGGTCAATCGCGAGCTATTCAAGATTAAACTATCACAAGCACCCTTTTCAGAAATCAAACTTACAAAACTTAAAGAGCTGTCAATCAAAAAGTTTAATATAAATCCGGACGAAGCCTCATTTTTCGTAATTAATGGCGAAATTACGAATAGTGCTTACGACGAAGAGGCCGAAAGCATTAACATTTTATATAAAAACGGCAAACTGAAAAATATAAAAGTGGCTTCAGACATTAATCTGGAAGGGCTTACAAAGACTGTACGGAAACATTTTGTGTGTTATCCCGGAGAAATCATCACAGGGTAATTATTTTAATTATTTTTGCAACGTAAAATAAAAAGACGAACGAATGGAGTTTTCGGCAAATGATATTGCGGCTTTACTAAACGGTGAAGTTGAAGGAAATGGCAATGTTAAAGTAAGTAATATTTCAAAAATTGACGATAGTGTACCCGGAACCTTAACTTTTTTATCAAATCCAACCTACACAAAGTATATTTACACTACCACTGCAGCAATAGTCATTGTCAGTAAAGATTTTAAGGCTGATAGTCCGCTCTCCTGCACATTAATACGTGTAGAAGATGCGTATGTATCCCTGGCCAAACTTCTGGATTTTTACGTAAAAATGAAACCTGTAAAGGTTGGGATCGAACAACCCAGTTTCATCCATAGTTCGGCCATTGTTGGAGAGCAAATCTATGTCGGTGCGTTTGCCTATATTGGCGAAAAGGCTAATATAGGAAATAATGTAAAGATCTATCCCCACGTATTTATCGGCGATAATGTAAAAATAGGTGATGATACAATTCTTTATTCAGGCGTCAAAATCTATGCCGGCTGTTCAGTTGGTAGTTCCTGCATGATTCATGCCGGGACTGTGATTGGGGCGGACGGATTTGGATTTGCCCCAAATCCTGACGGAACATACACCAAAATTGCACAAATCGGGAATGTCATTATCGAAGACAATGTGGAAATCGGGGCTAACACTACCATCGACCGGGCTACTCTGGGTTCTACAATACTCCATAAAGGTGTTAAACTCGATAATCTTGTCCATATCGCTCATAACGTTGAAATTGGTGAAGATACCGCGATGGCTGCCCAGGTAGGTGTTGCCGGATCGACAATTATAGGGAGAAATTGTGTCTTCGGAGGACAGGCAGGCATATCCGGACATAGCACAATCGGAGAGGGATCAAAAATAGGTCCTCAAAGTGGAGTAATTTCTTCGGTCAAACCAAACTCCGTTTTATTGGGATCACCAGCCCTTGAGTTTAAACTGACCATGAAAGCATATGCCATAACCCGGAACCTTCCGCAATTGCGCAATGATGTTATTGACCTTCAAAAACGTATACAAACAATTGAAAAAAAAGTATAAAAAAAATTCCGTGAAATGATGAGTAAGAAGCAGAACACCATTGAAAAAGAAGTCACCATTTCAGGCAAAGGCCTACATACAGGTGTAGATGTCACATTAACTTTTAAACCTGCACCGGAAAACTTCGGTTATAAATTTAAACGTACTGACCTGCCTGGTCAGCCGTTACTTGAGGCGAATATTTCAAAAGTCAAGGGAACATCACGCGGAACAGTTCTTAAGGATGGAGAGGTTGTAATTGGTACGATTGAACATGTAATGGCGGCACTGATCGGTACCGGAGTAGATAATGTTTTGATTGAGATGAACGGATCTGAAGCTCCAATTCTGGATGGCAGTGCTGCTCCATATGTAAAAATTCTCAACAAGGCCGGTCTGGTCTCACAAAGCGCCGACCGTGAATATTTTGAAATAAAGAGAAAAATAGTTTATAAAAATCAGGAAACGGGCACTGAAATCATTGCCTACCCGGATGATGATTTTAGTATTGATGTCATGATTTCATACAACTCTGTTGTACTTGATAACCAATATGCCACATATAACAGCCAGACAAAGTTCCAGGATGAGATCGCACCGTGCCGCACGTTTGTTTTTGTCCGCGAACTCGAAATGCTTTTGAAGAATAACCTTGTAAAAGGAGGAGATGTCGATAATGCCATTGTGATCATGGATCAGCCAATGACCCTTGACGAACTCAACCGTATTGCCGATTTGTTCAATCAGAAGCATATCGAAGTCAATAAAATCGGAATTTTGAATAACGTTACGCTCCATTTCGATAATGAATGTGCGCGTCATAAGTTACTCGATGTTATCGGCGACCTTGCCCTGATCGGTAAAAGAATCAAAGGGCGCATTGTAGCCAAAAGACCCGGTCACGGGCCGAACACAGAATTCGCGAAAATGCTTCAAAAGGAATATCTTAAAGGTATTTCAGAAAATACGGCGCCGGAATATGATCCAAACAAGACACCATTGTATGATGTGAACCAGATCAAGAAATTTTTACCGCACCGTAATCCTTTCCTGCTGATTGATAAAATTATAGAGAAAGGTATCGATTATATTGTTGGTGTGAAAAATGTGACGATGAATGAACCATTTTTCGTAGGGCACTTCCCTGCAGAACCTGTGATGCCTGGGGTTCTGATCATCGAGGCAATGGCACAATGTGGAGGCGTCTTTGTGATTAGTTCACAACCAGCCGATGGCGATTACTCGACCTATTTCATGACGATGGACAACATCAAATTCCGCAAGAAGGTTGTGCCTGGCGATACGCTTGTTTTCAGGTTAAAATTACTCGGTCCGATTCGACGTGGAATTGCCAATATGAGGGCAATAGCATTTGTTGGTGATACGGTGGTTTGTGAGGGAGAATTTATGGCGCAAATTGCAAAAACAAAATAGGAACACTGGTAAAATCGATTACCGGTTTTTAATTCTACAACAATGAATCAACCATATGCAAATATTCATCCGGATGCAAAGATTGGCGCCGGTGTTATTATTGAACCGTTCGCGACTGTATCGAGCGATGTAATTATTGGCGATGGATCGTATATTGGTCCCACAGCCACCATTTTACCCGGCACCCGGATTGGCAAAAATTGCCGGATCTCATCCGGTGCGGTGATTGGCGGCGAACCCCAGGATTTAAAGTTCAAAGGAGAATATTCAACTGTTGAGATTGGCGACAATACGACAATCAGAGAGTGTGTTACTGTGAACAGAGGCACTTCTGCCAAAGGGAAAACAGTAATTGGCAGTAACTGCCTTATCATGGCTTACGTCCACGTAGCCCATGACTGTGTGGTTGGTGACAGTGTCATTCTGGTAAACTCCGTTGCACTGGCCGGTGAAGTTGTTGTGGATGATTTCGCAATTATTGGCGGACAAACCGGAATACACCAGTTTTGCCATATCGGAAAACATGTTATGCTTTCAGGTGGATCATTGGTACGCAAGGATGTTCCTCCCTATATTAAGGCGGGTCGTGAGCCGTTATCATATGCAGGAGTCAATTCAATAGGTTTGCGTCGCAGAGGATTCTCCAACGAGGTAATTTGCCAGATTCAGGATATCTACCGGATTATTTATCAGAAAGGATATAATAACAGTCAGGCACTCGAGGTAATTGAGGCAGAGTTGCAGGCATCACGCGAACGCGATGAAATCCTTTTATTTCTCAAAGACTCAAAAAGAGGAATTATTAAAGGATATTTTCCTGATTGATACAGAGAGTTTCGTTATGTCCAGGTGAAGGCTTGGCTATTCCGACAAAGTGAGAGCTTGACTATATGGCAAAGTGAGAGCTTGACTATTCAGTACATGAACAGTCAAGCTCTCACTCTTTGCATAAACCCTCACTTCAGTTAATAAAACAAAAACGCAATAACCATGGTTGCCACATAAATCCATGTTAATATTTCCTTCCAGATCGTTTTCTCGTCTGAAAGCAGAAAGTGGGCGATGAAAAACGAGATAGGAATTGACAGAAACACAATAATTTCGATCCCAATAGTAATCAGACTTAACCCAGCCACCAGCATCAGACCAAGCATCCAGAAAAGTATTATAAAGTATTTACGTGCGCTCACTTTCAACATGTGATAGAAGGAAAATATTGATATCCCCCCCAGAATTGCAATAAAAGTTACTACCGCTGTGAGTGCCAGGAATAAAGGATGAATAAGATAGTCATTATGACTGGTCCAAAGCATCCGGACAATATCCTGCCTCATTGAATCGTCCGAATCATTCAAAAAGGTATATGCCCACATAAACAGCCATGGGACTCCAAAACCCAGGAAGGGAACAACCAGCAACCGCGCATTATCGCTTTTCTGCAAAACAAAAATAGCAATCCAGACTAATGGAAACAGCATTAAAGCAGGAAGATAAAACAATGAAGCCAATGCAAGGAAAAAAGAAGCATTAAAGGTAAAGGCAATCTCAACGGGTTTGTGGTAGGTATCAAAGATAAAATAAAGGGAAAGTAATACACACAGCGTTGCAATATGAACCGGGAGAAATGCATGCAATTCCTGTAATGATGAAACGGTGAGTATATAGAGTATACCAGGCAGATATGACCGCTTTTTTATAAAAATAAACGTAGAGCCAAGCTGCGCCACGAAAAATGAGTTAAGTATAACGAGACTGAAGGAGATAAAAATCTGCCAGAAAGCCTGTTTTGTTAACAGATTAAATATCAAATGATAAAGCGGCATTGCTCCATTGGCAAATTGAATATCCAACAGCGTTGGAGCATTAAAATTATACATCCACAAAAGACCTCCGGCCAAAGGGATCAACAATGAACTAAGCCATGTATTACTCTTTAAAATGCGCAGTAACATAAATTGTAATTAAAGATCAAAACCCAGATCTTTTCGGTAATATTTATCTTTATACTGAATCTTTGAGGCATTTTGGTAGGCTAATTTTAGAGCCTCCCTAAAATCCTTCCCCTTTGAACATACCGCAAGCACCCTTCCACCGCTGGTAACCACATCGCCTTCTAAAAGACTGGTTCCTGAATGAAACAGTATGCTGTCGGTAACTTTATCCATATCTGAAATCTTATTCCCTTTTTCATATACTCCCGGATAACCGCCTGCCACGAGCATTACGGCCACCGCCGAATCTTCATCAATATCCAGTTCGCAATCGGCCAGGTTACCATTGGCAACACCCTCAAAGAGTTCAACAAGATCAGATTTTATTCTCAGGATTACTGCCTCTGTTTCAGGATCACCCATTCGTACATTATATTCGATTACATAGGGATGTGTATTTACACTTATTAACCCAAAAAAGATAAATCCCTTGTAAGCAATTCCATCGCGCTGTAAACCATCTACAGTTGGGACTATAATTTGTTCTTCAACCTTTTTCATAAAAAGTTCATCCGCGAAAGGAACGGGTGAGATAGCTCCCATTCCTCCGGTATTCAGGCCGGTATCGTTAATCCCGATTCGTTTATAATCCTTTGCAACCGGCAGAATTTTATAATTTTTCCCGTCCGTGATGGCAAACACTGAACATTCAATACCTGTAAGAAATTCTTCGATTACCACCGTTTCACTGGCATGCCCGAACATTCCTGCAAGCATCTCGCGCAATGACTTTTCGGCTTCAGCAATGTTTTCGATAATTAAAACGCCCTTGCCTGCTGCAAGACCATCAGCTTTAAGGACATACGGTGCTTTTAAGCTTCGGAGAAAACCAATTCCCTGTTCAAGATTATCTTTGGTTACAGAATAGTAGGCAGCAGTTGGTATATGATGACGGTTCATAAATTCCTTCGCAAAATCCTTACTTCCTTCGAGCCGGGCCCCGTGTCTTGTCGGCCCGATCACAGGAATCAATTTAAGTTGTTCATCGGCAAGAAAGAAATCATGAATCCCTTCAACAAGGGGTACTTCAGGACCAACGACGATCATATCAATTTTATTATCCAGTACAGCTTTACGGATTGCCACAAAATCAGTAACGCCGATTTCGAGGTTGGTTCCAAATTCCCGGGTGCCGGCATTTCCGGGGGCAATGAAAAGATGATCGATTTTCGGACTCTGTCTGATTTTCCAGGCAAAGGCATGTTCTCTTCCACCTGAGCCAATGATAAGAATATTCATATTTTCAGTTTAATTTTCAAAATGCGCATGTTATAAAATAGTTTAACCGAATCCTGCGCCGAAATGAGTATTTGTACCGATAATCGGTAGCCGTTTCATAATAAATAAGCCTGGGAAGCATCAATTTTATCTCTGCATGAGTATAATTTATCATCCTCTTACTTTTCACGATGCAAAATAAACAAAGTTTTAGGATAATGTCTATCTTCACGCCCTCAGACTAATCACATAATACGTAATCATGGAGAAAAATTTATCTAGACGCAATTTTATTCAGAAAAGCATCATTGCCGGTGTCGGACTTGTAGCATTCAATCCGATCGAGGCCTGGGCAGAAGCAGAAAAATCTGGGTTGAAGCTTGGCCTGGTAACTTACCAGTGGGCCAAAGACTGGGATTTGCCAACATTGATTGCCAATTGTACAAAGACCGGAGTACTCGGGGTTGAACTGCGAACCGAACATGCGCACGGTGTGGAGGCGAAATTAACTGCTGCACAACGGAGCGAAGTGAAAAAGATGTTTGCCGATAGTCCGGTAACCTGTTTGGGATATGGCGCCAATTTTGAGTACCATAGTCCTGATCCGGCAAAACTACGGACAAATATCGAACAGACTAAAGAATACATCAAACTTTGCAAGGATATTGGTGCCACCGGGATAAAGGTAAAACCAAATGATTTACCGGCTGGCGTTGAAAAGGAGAAAACCATTGCTCAGATTGCCGCTTCGTTGAATGAGGTCGGGAAATTTGCACGTGATTTTGGTCAGCTTGTAAGGGTTGAAGTACATGGTAATAAAACACAGGAGATTCCTGTTATGAAAGCTATTTTCGAACAGGTAACAGAGAAAAATGTGAAGATGTGCTGGAACTGCAACGATCAGGATCTGCTGCCTCCCGGACTCGAAGAAAACTTTAACAGTGTTAAAAAGTGGTTTGGTGATACTGTTCATATCCGTGAATTAAATGTGGGGAATTACCCTTACCAGCAATTATTTGATCTGTTTACAGGTATGAAATATAGCGGGTGGATTCTGCTTGAAGCGCGCACTGAACCTACGGATAAAGTTGCAGCTTTAAAGGAACAACTGGTACTTTTTAATCAAATGGTTGCCAATTCAAAAAAAGGATAAAGGAATCCGTTAAATATAAAAAAGGCTGTCTGATATATTTTTAAACAGACAGCCTTTTTTATGTGCCGGAAAATCCGGTATTTAACCTTCCATCTTCAGTAAATAAAGATTCCGAAGTTCCGACAAATATTCGATCGACAGATCCTTCGAATAGATCCTAACCATCTCCTTTAATTTACCCCGGATAAAAAAACAACCCGTAGCAGCATCAAATCCGGTTGATTCCCAATTGTACTTCACCTTTAAAGTCATCTTGTCAAATGCTTCCTGCGAGAGTTTATAGGGGAGAGTAAGGTATGCATGATAATCTTCACTGATATCGAGGTAAATTCCTTTAGCAAGTTTTTGAATATAAAATAATTTTAACAACTGGATATAACCCACTTCGTTTTTGATATTCACACCCGAATTCATCTTCAACCCGATTCCCGCCTTAATAAACTCCTTTTGAATGGGGATAAGCTGATCAAAACTATCGAGATGGCGTAACCGGACCACATCAAAATGTTTGTCATAAATTTCAATCTTTCCCTTTGCCGCCTCAAATCGCCAATCATACGTCTTTTTTACGGCTAATTTCGCGCTTTCAATGTCAAAAACACTATACTCACGATCGAGTGCAACGTACAGGTAAACTGGCTTTGAATCACTCTCCTGCTGATCGTAATAACCTGGAAATGGCGCTAATGATTCAAACACGAGTGATCCGGCTAATGATTTACCATGGATAACAAACAATGACTCTCTTTTCCCCAGGTTTCCATACACTTCGTCTTTCCTATTTTCTCCCATAGCAATTTAGTTTTAAAGAAGTTAAATGATGAATTCAGCGGTCGGTCCATACAAGTTTTACAAAGTAACCGTTGCATTCAAAATACGCAGTTAAAATAATAATATTTCGGGAGTAATTCAATCTTGCCGGTAAAAAATATATTGGACGAATTGTGTGATCGGTTTATCGGAATGGTCTCCCAAAAAATAAAGACTTTATAGAAAATATCGTGTAGGTTAAGGTATTTTTGCAGCAATGAACATTAAACAGATAAATATTGAGGGAATCGGTTCTGTTATCATATGCAAAACCCGTCGGGCAACTCGTTTTAAAATCACGGTCCGGCCTGACGGTTCCATCAGGGTTTCAATCCCCTGGCATGCCTCTTTCCTAAACGGGGAGAAATTTCTCACTGAACATCTCCAATGGATTGCTCAAACCAGAGAAAAACTGGCTCAGAAACCCAGAGCTCCAAAGCTGATTCAACCTGGTCATTTGTTTACGACCCGAAATTTCCGATACGAGATTTGTCCGGCTGATGTAACCGGACTGAAGATCAGGTACGCGGTGAATGAGAAATGTATTTTTTTTGAATACCCTATGAATCAAGTTATTGAATCTGAAGAATTTCAAATTAAACTAAAACATACCATCGGTAATGTGCTCCGGTTTGATGCAAAAAAATACCTGCCGCAACGAATTGCAGAACTGGCATTAAGCCTGGGTTATACCTACCAGAAAGTGACCATTAAAAACAATAAAACCAACTGGGGAAGTTGTTCAAACCGCAGGAATATCAATCTTAATCTTCATCTCATGAGACTGAGTGACAAGCTGATCGATTATATCATTGTTCATGAGCTGGTACATACCATAATTCCCAATCATGGTCCCACATTTAAGGCTACAATGAAGAATCATTTTGAAGATATTACCCTGATGGATGATGAGCTGAAGAAAATCAGAACCGAGCTTTAATTTGGATTAAAAATTTAACAACCCGGCATGATCGGCAATCATGGTGAGAAAATAAGACAAGAGAAATGCAATCATTGGGGCAATAAGCCAAATAAGCCAAAGTTTCTTTACTACCTTGTTCGAAAAGGTCTCTTTCCATCCTTTCTTCGATACACTAAGTGCCAGAATTGCAAAGGTGTTCAACTGTACAAGTGAAGAGGGAATTCCCCGGCTCACTGACGCAGTAAGAAGAAGTGTCGCTGTAATCACAGAGATAATTGAGGCTTCCACTTTACCGATTTCAACTATTTCAGTTCCCGTTTTCACGATCAGTTTACGTCCGAAAATTGAGCTGCCGATACCGAAGGAAGGAGCGATAATTAAGGTGGCAAGAATCATGATAAGCACAAAGTTACTCCCCGTAGGATTAATATTCAGTTCATTTGTAATCATCGAAGCGATCGGTCCGGATGCATTGGCTACATTGTTCGATCCGATTGAAAAGGCCACATAACAGCTTGTTATAATAACAATCCAGCGAAAAAGCGACTGCCTTTTCAACGTTAAAAAATAATCGGGGTGTTTGGTGTCAAATCGTTTAATATAAACATTCGCAATCAAATACATTATTCCAAATGAAATCAATGGTAACATAACCCAGGTTGGAAGGATTTCCCAAAAAATCTTTTTGGTATTCAGTTGACCGATGTACTGAGCCGGGGCAGCCAGGGCCATTACAGTCGATTGCGATGTTGATTGCGGAACGCCGAGCAAGTTTGCAAAAAGGAGGGAAAGCGCAACCGAAAAAAGTATGATTGTAGTTAAGGTATAATCCAGACTCTCGGAAGGGAGTATCCCCTTACCAAGGGTTATAGCCGTGTTTTTTCCCGCAAGTAAGGCTCCGATAAGAACACATAAGCCAAAAAGCCCGGGAATAAGATCCTTTCGTAATATGCCTGAACCATAGGCAGTAGCAAAAGACGGAGAAGTACCACTTCCTCCCATATTAATCGCCAAAAACATGGCAACCAAAAATGGCAAGAGCAATCCGTTAAGCATGGGTGACAACATATTCAAAATAGATTTAACTGCGAAGTTATTCAATTCGGGTGAAAGAGCAAACATTATTTGTATTCATCAAAAAAACAGTGAACTTTGACACAAATATAATGATGACAGAATGGTAAAATGGGAAAAATTGATTGCAGACCGCCGGCTCGGACTTGAAGATCGAAGTGTTCAGGAAGCCGATGACATCCGTTCAATATTCCAACGCGATTACGATCGGATCATTTTCTCATCCCCGTTCAGAAGACTTCAGGATAAAACCCAGGTCTTTCCGCTTCCAGGCAGCATTTTCGTCCATAACCGGCTGACCCATTCGCTCGAGGTGGCCAGTGTCGGACGATCACTTGGTAACCTGGTCACCGCTGATTTAAAAACAGATCCAGCCCTTCAGGGTCTGAATATAATTGGAGAAATCGGAGCTATCGTATCAGCGGCCTGTCTTGCCCATGACCTGGGAAATCCTCCTTTCGGTCATTCGGGTGAAAGCGCCATTGCCGATTTTTTTAAAAGAGGAAACGGCTCAAAATACGAGAATGATGTCACTCCGTTTCAATGGACAGATTTTACACGCTTCGAAGGGAACGCCAATGCTTTCAGGGTGTTGACCCATCAGTTTGCAGGCAAGCGAAAAGGGGGATTTGCTCTGACATACAGCACATTGGCAAGTATTGTTAAATATCCTTTTGAATCGGCTCTTTCGGAAGGGAAAGCCAAGTTCGGATTTTTCCAAAGCGAAAAGGAGCTGTTTCTTCAGATTGCATCACAACTTGCGATGGTTCGCGTTTCCGATAATCCGGTAAGCTATATGCGTCATCCATTAGTTTATCTTGTCGAAGCAGCAGACGATATCTGTTACCAGATTATGGATGTGGAGGATGCCCATAAACTCAAAATACTTACTTATGAGGAAACAGAAACGTTGTTTCTTGAATTTTTTGATGTTGCAGAGGATCTGCAGTTGCTAAATAATATCGAAGTCAACTTAAATCTGGTAAGTGATTCGAACGAAAGAATTGCCTATCTCAGGGCGATGGTAATCGGTAAACTCACCAAAGCTTGTGCAGCCATCTTTATTTCACGAATGGATGAATTCAGTCATTCCGAAAAAATCACCCCGCTTTTTGATTCTTTGCCCGAACCTGCCAAAGGGGCTATGGCAAAAATCAGAGCCATCTCTTTGAAAAAGATCTACCATGACCGGTCTGTGATCGAAATTGAAATAGCCGGCTACAAAATACTTGGGACATTGCTCGAAGCTTTTATTACTGCAGTATTAGAGCCTGGTAGTTTTTTATCAAAGAAGCTACTAATGCTTATTCCCTCACAATATGAAAACACTGACGAATCGATGTATGGCAAAATCCAGTCTGTTGTTGATTTTGTTTCGGGAATGACCGATCTTTTTGCGCTCAACCTGTATCGTAAGATTACAGGAATGGAGTTGCCACGGATAGCCTGATGACAATGGATTACAATAAATTGTAAAATATATTGTTTTTGATTCCCAATTCAATACCTTGCATTTTTAATGTTTAATAATGGATTGCAACTATGGTAAGTAAGCAGCATTTATATCATATTGTATTTTTCAGCGACACCAAAGCCGGAAAACTGTTCGACATTATTCTGCTGTGGAGCATATTGATCAGTATATTGGTTGCCATGTTGGACAGTTTGCCCGACGTGCATCAAAGTCTGAAAACAACTTTCTACATACTCGAATGGTTCTTTACAATTCTTTTTACCATCGAATATCTTTTAAGAATATATGTAAGCAGCAAACAGCGCAGTTATATTTTGAGCTTTTGGGGAATAATCGATCTGATTGCAATACTTCCGACCTATGTGAGCCTGTTCTTTTACGGCTATCAATATCTTTTGATTGTAAGGGTAGTACGATTACTCAGGGTTTTCCGGGTATTGCGATTAGCCCAGTTCAATACCGAAGCAATGTCGTTGCTCTTATCGTTAAAAGCCAGTTTTCATAAAATCGGCATCTTCCTGTCGGCGGTTCTTGCGCTTGTAATTATACTGGGGACCATTATGTATGTGGTCGAAGGAGGAGAGAACGGTTTTACGAGCATTCCGCAGAGCATTTATTGGGCAATTATTACCATTACAACGGTTGGATATGGCGACATAGTGCCTCAGACTGTGTTGGGTAAGTTGATTTCGTCGGTTACGATGATTTTAGGGTATGCGATTATTGCTGTTCCAACCGGAATTATTACGGTCGAAATGGCAAGAGCGAATGAGAGGGATAAGAAATGTCCCACTTGTAAAACCAAAAACATCACAAAAGCGAAATATTGTAATAACTGCGGAACCAAACTTAAATCCCAGGAGGCGGGCTTCCCGCCTCCTGATCCGAAGACCCTATAATAGTTATGGAAACAATAAAATTTACAAATGCCGGGAGTGTGCTTCACCTGCCGTTATGAGACTTCTGTTTTATTGACATCACTCAGATACGAATTAAATAAATTATTGATCTTGCTCATTACTATTTTACTATTTTTACACAGAATATCATCCCAATCCCAAAAAAACTAACATCTTATGGTA
>Ga0136636_10001631_pt1 | contig 13175 bp, 15 predicted proteins | sample AntDrymUQ8522106_2_FD_104653 | JGI IMG/M metagenome (GOLD analysis project Ga0136636, IMG submission 104653) | Polar desert sand microbial communities from Dry Valleys, Antarctica - metaG UQ852 (21.06) | ecosystem: Environmental > Terrestrial > Soil > Desert | place: Antarctica: Dry Valley... | reverse complement strand
GTTTGACGCCAGTTTCCAGCGGCGTAAAGCCGACCGGGATTATCGGTTTGATGCAGATGCCTTGATACGTGATTTCTATTCGCCAATCGCTTTTGCAAGACGCTCCGCCTTTCCAGCAATCTGATGGGGCGGAATATTATCAAGCAAAATAGCAAATTCGCCGCCGCCCATGCGCGCTACAAAATCGGAGTGCCCGAACGAAGCCAGCAAGGCCTTGGCAATCGCAATCAGCACGGCGTCTCCTGCCAAATGTCCGTGCCCGTCATTGAGGGCTTTCAGATCATCAACGTCAATAAACAAAAGCCCAGATTCGCCGCCGTAGCGGTGGTTGCGCCCATACCATCTGGCAAGCTCGTCCATAAAGTGTCGCCGGTTGAACATCGGTATCAGCTTATCACCAACGACAAGCCGTTCCAGTTCCGCCACCCGTGTCTTCAGCGCTCGATATTCACGCTGTAATGCATGGAGCTCGACCGCGTCGCCAACAGCTGGCATTTTTGGAACACTGTTTATCACAGTCAACGATCCGAAAAGTTCTACAGCCTAGTGAATATCGCATAATTAACTAAGCGGGAAGAAAAGTTTCCCTTGAAAGCAATGGTTTACAGATATCTTTCCGATCAGCATTTTTACGGATAGCGCGGCTTTGCTGGATTGCACGTGGTTCGTCAGGACGCTAAGGCCGTGCGCATCGAATGTGTCGGGGAGAGACAGATGACCGAAACAGCGCCGCTTGTTGGCATCATCATGGGAAGCCGTTCGGATTGGGAAACCATGCGTGAGGCTTCGGCGACGCTTGCTGCGCTCCATATCCCCCATGAATGCAAGGTGGTGTCCGCGCATCGCACGCCGGACCGCTTGTATGATTACGCAAAAGGCGCGGTTGGCCGCGGCCTAAAATGCATCATCGCGGGCGCAGGAGGCGCAGCACATTTGCCGGGCATGGCAGCGTCAATGACGCGACTGCCAGTGCTTGGGGTGCCCGTTCAGTCTAAGGCGCTTGACGGTATGGATAGCCTTTTATCCATTGTTCAAATGCCCGCCGGCATTCCCGTTGGCACATTGGCGATTGGTAAGGCAGGCGCGACAAACGCGGCTTTGTTGGCCGCGGCAATGCTGGCGAATGAGGATGCGGCGCTTGCTGAGCGGTTGGACGCGTGGCGCGCAGCACAAACGGCGTCGGTCGCCGAAACGCCGGAATAAGGTGTTTTCGTGACTGCGTTACCTCCCGGCTCGACTATTGGAATATTGGGCGGCGGACAGCTTGGCCGCATGCTTGCGGTTGCCGCAGCGCAGTTGGGCTATCGCTGCCATATCTATGCGCCGCCGGGTGACAACGTCGCTTGCGATCTGGCCGCTGCAACGACGGTCGCTGAATATGATGACCTTGCAGCGCTGAAGGCGTTTGCGCAAGCGTGTGACGTTGTCACCTTCGAATTTGAAAATGTGCCGGTGCTGCCGCTTGAATCGATCACTGGCCTTGTTTCGCTCTACCCGCCGCTTAAGGCGCTGGAGGTCGCGCAGGATCGTGCTGCCGAAAAAGAATTCGTCCGCGCACTTGGCGGAAAAACAGCGGAATTTGCCGTGGCGCAGGACAAATACGCTTTGCCCGCCGCGATTGAAGCCGTGGGCATACCCTGCATCCTAAAAACTATCCGCTTCGGCTATGACGGCAAGGGTCAGTCGCGCATCACGACGCAGAGCGACATCGCCGGCGCGTGGGATCAGACAGGTGCTCAGCCTCTCATTGCGGAAGCAATGGTGCCATTTGACACTGAATTTTCGGTTATATTAGTCCGTGGCCAAGACGGCGAAATTCGTTTTTGGGACAGTTCACGCAATCTGCATGTTGGTGGCATCTTAGCGACATCGACCCTTCCGTCCGGACCCTTGGTCGAGAGCCAGCAGCAGGCTGCGCGCGTTATGGCGTCGGCGGTCGCATCGGCGCTGAATTATGTGGGTGTGTTCACCGCCGAATTCTTCGCCAGTGCGCAAGGCCCGTTGTTCAACGAAATCGCGCCGCGCGTGCACAATAGCGGGCATTGGACTATCGAAGGTGCGGCCACGAGCCAGTTTGAAAACCACATCCGGGCCATTTGCGGATTGCCGCTTGGAGGCACGGAAGCGGTCGCCGAGCGCGTGGAAATGGAAAACCTGATTGGTGACGATGGCGAGCGTTTTGTTGAGATTTTGGCTGACCCCTCCGCGCACCTGCATCTTTATGGCAAGGCCGAAGCACGACCAGGCCGAAAAATAGGCCACGTCACCCGCTTGTATCGGTAAGAAAAAGTCGGCAAGACGGGACCATGAATCATCCCGAAATCGTTCTTGTCCTCGCCCGCGCCGTCAACGGAACAATCGGGAAGGATGGCGCCATGCCATGGCACATCCCGGCTGACCTGCGCCATTTTAAACAAGTCACTAAAGGCAGGCCGATGATCATGGGTCGGAAGACATTTGACAGCCTTCCTGGCTTGTTGGACGGCCGTCGCCATATCGTTTTGACCCGCGACGCGGAGTGGGACGAAGAAGGCGCAGAGGTCGCGCATTCGGTCGAGGAGGCGTTGAAGCTCGCCAATGGCCCGCATGTGTGCGTCATCGGTGGGGCCCAAATTTACGACCTGTTCTTGCCGCTTGCCGACCGCATCGAACTTACGGAAATTGCCACAAGCCCCGATGGCGACGCGACCGTGCCTGCGTTTGACATGTCCATTTGGCAGGAAATTGTGCGTGAAGGACATGTGGCGCAAGGTGGCGCGCCCGCGTTCGACTTTGTCACATTGGTGCGCAGAACGACTGCCTGACGGGCGTCTTGGGGGGAAATATGCGTAAGAAATTCTGGATTCCGCTGATGTTGGTTGGCGTCGCTGCGGTTGGCTTTTTCGGCTTTCTGCCGGGCTATGTCGAAGGGTCGATGAACCAGATCGACGGTCAGCCGTTAATTGCAGTCAGCGACGAGGCTGGGGCTTTGCATAAGACCTTGACCATTGTGGACTTGCACAGCGATACGCTGATGTGGAACCGCGACCTCAGTGACAGTGTGTCACGTGGTCATATGGATTTGCCGCGTTTGCAAGATGGCAATGTCGCGTTGCAGCTGTTCTCGTCTGTGACCAAAACGCCTAAAGATCAGAATTATGATGGCAATGGGGCAGATACCGACAATATCACATTGTTGACCATCGCGCAGTTACAGCCCGTAAAGACTTGGGGTTCGTTGGCCGAGCGCTCGCTATACCATGCGCAAAAGCGTGATGCGTCGGTGGCTGGCACGAATGGCGCACTCAAAGCGGTTGATACTGCAGGCCAGTTGAACGCACTGCTTGCGGCCCGGAAAAAAGACTCGCGCGCAGTCGGGGCGATGCTCACCATTGAAGGCCTTCAAAATCTTGAGGGCAAGGCCGCCAATTTGGACCGGCTATACAATGCCGGTTTCCGGATGGCAGGCCTTACACATTTCTTTGACAATGAACTGGCGGGTTCAATGCACGGCCTGAAGAAAGGTGGCCTGACACCTTTTGGCCGCGACATTGTCCGGCGCATGGAGGCCAAGGGCATGATCATCGATATTGCCCATCTGTCGCACACTGGCGTTGCCGAAGTGCTTTCCATGGCTACCCGGCCAGTCGTCTCCAGCCATGGTGGTGTGCAGGCGACATGCAAGGTCAACCGTAACCTGACCGATGACGAAGTGCGCGGTGTAGCTAGAACTGGTGGCGTCATTGGCATTGGCTATTGGGAAGGCGCGGTGTGCTCGACGGACCCGCGTGCCGCCGCCAAGGCGATGAAGCATGTCCGCGATCTGGTTGGCATCCAACATGTCGCCTTGGGGTCGGACTATGACGGCGCAACTACTGTGCGTTTCGACACATCGCAACTGACACAGGTGACGCAAGCATTGCTGGATGAAGGTTTTACGGCGCAAGAAATTCGCGCGGTGATGGGCGAAAATGCCTTGCGCGTAATTCGGGCGGGGCTTGTACCATTGGTTAAGCCTACTGCAGCAAAATGACTATTCCGCGCCTTTCTGCCAAAGACCGAATGCCTGATGCCTTGCGCGGCGGGGTCGTTGCTTTGGGCAATTTTGACGGCTTCCATTTGGGGCATCAGGCAGTCGCGGGTGAAGCAATATGTCAGGCAAGGGCGGAAGGACGTCCAGCAATAATCGCCACATTTGATCCGCATCCCGTTCGCTTTTTCGCGCCGCACTCACCTTGGTTTCGGTTGACGACGTTGGATCAACGGCAGCGGCTTTTTGAGAATGCTGGCGCCGATGCGATGCTGGTGTTTGACTTTGATGCGGAACTTGCCGCGACCAGCGCGGAAGACTTCATCGTCAAATTGCTGGTTGAGCGGCTTGGGTTTGCGGCGGTGGTCACTGGCGAAGACTTCACTTTTGGCAACAGACGTGGCGGCACTGTCGACGTATTGCGCGAAATTGGCAGTGCGCATGCCCTGGCATCCACCGCAATGGGACCAGTGGTTGATGATCAAGGGGCAATCTCTTCCAGCCGCATCCGCGACGCGCTGAAGGAAGGCGACTGCGCAACGGCAACCGCCTTGCTCACGCGGCACTTCATCGTTGAAGGCATCGTGCAGCATGGCGACAAAAACGGACGGCTTCTGGGCTTTCCTACAGCCAATATCGACATGGGCCATTATTTGCGCCCGCGTTACGGCATTTATGCTGTGAAGGGGCGCTTGCCCGATGGCCGTGTGTTGGACGGCGCGGCGAACCTGGGAATACGTCCGACCTTTGATCCGCCCAAGGAATTGCTCGAGCCGCATTTTTTCGACTTTGCCGAAGATCTTTATGGCCAGAATATCGAGATTGAATTCCACGCCTTCATTCGCGGTGAGGCAAGGTTTGATAGTCTGGACGCATTGATGGCGCAGATGGCGAAGGATTGTGATCAGGCGCGGGACATTTTGGCGTGAAGTTCCATTCCGAACGGGACGGGGCAGGTAGGTAATGAGATTTACGCGCAAACAGACGGTCGTTATTTTGCTCATCGCAGCGCTGATTTTCGGCTTCACACTGTTTCAGGCAAGCTGGCTGGCGGACAAGTCCGCGGGTCGTCCCAAACTCGTCGCGGATCGCGCTGCAGAACCCGTGCAGGACGCCGCTGGCTGCGTGGCTAGCGCGAATAGCGGCTATGGTGGGTCTGCAGTCGGGCCGGACATTGCAGCTTTACAGGTGGCTGCTGGCAGTGGCGCGAGCGCGATCCGTGTGACCACGCAATTGACTGACGGCGTGTTAAGCGTTGCGCCACAGTTTGCGAGCGATTGCGCAGATGATAAGGCCCGCGCGCCTGCAAAAATTGCTGATGCAATTGCGGGCATGACGAAGCCAGAGTTGTTCTGGCAAATCGAAGGCAACGAACAGGCGAAGTTGTTATTGGCCGAACTCGCCACCAACCCCGGCGCGTTGTCGCGTAGCATCGTCTTCGGTGACGACGCGGCGGTGGCCGCCATCCGGAAAGCGCAACCCGGTATTCAGGTGTTTTCAATAAAGGGTGCGCGGGACTGTGCGTCAGACTATCGCGTTTCGGGCGCATGGGGCCGTATCCCCGACGCATGCAAAAACGGCACGATGCTGCTGTTGGTCAATGATTTGGGCTTCACCTTATGGGGATGGCCTAACCGTTTTCTGGCGCGGATGAAGGGCGCCGATGTGCATGTGATCATTGCCGAAGATGTGGTGGACGGCCAGATCAAGGGCCTGACCGACGTCAACCAATATGGCGACATTGCTAACAGCTATAATGGCTATATCTGGGTGGATAATATCGAGGAGCTAGGGCCAGCATTGCGGCGGTAGCTTTGGGTGCACGACGGCAAATGGGTGCTGGGGGGAAACACCACCTTCGTCATGCTGAACTCGTTTCAGCATGTTACTTCTGCGCAGGTAGGGCAAATTAGGACCCTGAAACAAGTTCAGGGTGACGAAACCTGATTTCTTGCGCTAAAGGCGCTTGCGATATGACTGAATCTGCTGACTCACCGAAGACGGACTGGCGCGACAGCGTCTTCCTGCCCAAAACCGACTTTCCGATGAAGGCCGGCCTACCGCAGAAGGAGCCGGGTATTCTTGCGCGCTGGCAGGAGAAGGGTTTTTACGCTGAGCTGCGCAACCGCCGTCGTGGGCGGGAAAAGTTCATCCTGCATGACGGCCCGCCTTACGCGAATGGCGACATGCACATCGGCCATGCATTGAACCATATCCTTAAGGACATGGTCGTCCGCACGCAGACGTTGCTCGGTAAGGACGCGCCTTATGTGCCCGGTTGGGATTGCCACGGCCTGCCCATCGAGTGGAAGGTTGAGGAGCAATATCGCAAGAAAAAGCTCAACAAGGACGAAGTTCCCGCTGTCGAATTCCGCGCCGAATGCCGTGCCTACGCGCAAAATTGGGTCGATACGCAGCGCGAGCAATTGAAGCGGCTGGGCATCAATGCAGATTGGGACAATCCGTATCTCACGATGGATTTTCAGGCCGAGGCGACGATTGTTGCGGAGCTGCTGAAATTTGCCGAGAGCGGCCAGCTGTATCGCGGCGCCAAGCCAGTGATGTGGTCGCCAGTTGAAAAGACCGCTTTGGCCGAGGCAGAGATTGAGTATGAGGACATCGTCTCGACGCAGATCGACGTGGCGTTCGAGATTGTCGAAAGTCCGATTGCAGAACTGGTCGGCGCGCATGCCGTGATCTGGACGACGACGCCGTGGACGATTCCGGTCAATCAGGCTTTGGCTTATGGGCCGGATGTTGAGTATACTTTGGTCGAGGCACACGGACGGAAATTGGTCTTGGCCAAGGCATTGTTTGATGACGCCGTAGAACGTTATATTCGTTCAGATGCCCTGCCTGTAGGTTCTGGCTGGCAAGTTCATTGGGAAGGAAAAGGTTCTGATATAGCCGGAACAATGGTCCGCCACCCGATGCACGCATTAGGTGGCTTCTTTGCGAAACCCCGCCCAATGCTTGCCGGCGATTTCGTCACCACTGACAGCGGCACCGGTCTCGTCCATATGTCGCCTGACCATGGCGAGGATGACTTTGACCTGTGCAAAGCGAATGGCATTGATCCGGTTTTCGCTGTCGAAGGCGACGGCAAATATCGCGCAGACTGGGGCTGGCTCGGCGGCGAGGGCAGCGTTATCAACCCGAAATTCAACGCGCCCGATGGCCCCATCTGCACGGCTTTGCGCGACGCGGGCGGCTTGCTTGCTGCGTCGGCGGATTACAAGCATAGCTATCCGCACAGCTGGCGGTCGAAGGCAAAGGTCATCTACCGCTGCACCCCTCAATGGTTCGTGCCAATGGATAAAGCCGCAGGCGACGGCACGCTACGCGAAAAGGCGATGACCGCAATTTCGGATACCCGTTTCATCCCCGAAAAGGGCCGAAACCGCTTGTCCTCGATGGTAGAAGGCCGCCCTGACTGGGTGCTTTCCCGCCAGCGCGCATGGGGCGTGCCGATCACCTTGTTCGTCAAAAAGGGAACGAACCAGTATCTGTGCGATCCAGCGGTCAATGCGCGGATCATATCAGGCGTACGTGAAAACGGCGTCGATGGCTGGTCCGACGAACGGGCGCAGGAGTATCTCGGAAGCGAATATGCGCTGGATGAGTATGAGCGCGTTACCGATATTCTGGACGTCTGGTTTGACTCTGGCTGTACCCATGCATTCGTGCTCGAAAGCGGACGCTGGCCCGACCTGCAATGGCCTGCAGACTTGTATCTCGAAGGCAGTGACCAGCATCGCGGCTGGTTCCAGTCGAGCCTGTTACAAAGCTGTGGTACGCGGGGCCGAGCGCCTTACAATGCGGTGCTGACCCACGGCTTCACCATGGACCAAAAGGGCATGAAAATGTCCAAGTCGCTGGGCAACACCATTAATCCGCTCGACCTGATGCGCGACAGCGGCGCAGATATCCTGCGGCTTTGGGCGCTGACCGTGGACTTCACCGAGGATCACCGGATCGGCAAGGAAATCCTGTCCGGCGTATCCGACCAGTATCGCAAATTACGCAATACGTTCCGCTATCTGCTTGGTGCATTGGACGGCTTCTCGGAGGCAGAAAAGGTTGCCGTTGCCGATATGCCGGAACTGGAGCGCTATATGCTCCATCTGCTTGCAGACATGGACGCAAAGCTTCGGCAGGCTGTCGGTGACTTTGATTTCAACACCTATGTCCGGTTGCTGACCGACTTTGCCAATGAAGACCTTTCGGCCTTCTTCTTCGACATTCGAAAGGATTGCCTGTATTGCGACGCGCCGACGGACGCCAAGCGGATGGCCTATCGCACAGTGCTGGACACGCTATTCCATGCGCTTGTCCGCTACGCCGCGCCTGTGCTGGTGTTCACTAGTGAAGAAGTATGGCAGACGCGTTTCGGTGCAGAAGCCGACAGCGTGCATTTTTCGGAGTGGCCGCAAGTCGATGCGGCTTGGTTCGATCTGGAATCGGTTGAACATTGGTTCCGGCTCAGGGAATTGCGTCGACAAGTAACCGAAGCAATTGAGCCTTTGCGTCGTGATAAGATCGTCGGGTCAAGCTTAGAGGCCGAGGTGCAAGTCCCCGATCTCGAGGCTGTCCTGCGAGACCATCAAGTCGATGACAGCTTTTTGGCGGAACTTTGTATCACATCGTCAACGAAAACGGTCGCGGGTGTGACTGAACCGGTGGTGACCAAGACCAGCAACCACAAATGCGGCCGCTGCTGGCGGCATTTGCCAGAGGTTGCTGATGATGGTGCGTTGTGCGGTCGTTGTGAGGACGTCGTTGGTGGGTAAGGCTGTCTTTTCCCTAAGGCGTCATGCTGAACTCGTTTCCGCATCTTACTTTGAATCGCGCAATAATAAGACCCTGAAACAAGTTCAGGGTGACGATGCAGGTTTGGTCGGTTAGGAAAAGCAGATGAACCCCAACCCAAAATTCCGCCTTCAAGGTTTGATGCTCGCAAGCCTCGTCTTCATCGCCGACCAGATCGTGAAATTCGCGATGCTTGGGCCGCTGCAGTTGAAAGAGCGTGGCGTTATCCACATCATTTCGTTCTTTGACCTGCGCTATGCCGAAAATAGGGGCGTTTCGATGAGCTTTCTCACCGCAACAAGTGAGGGCGAACGTTGGGCACTTGTAGCGCTGACTTCTGTGATTGCCATTGGCGTCGCTGTCTGGATGTGGCGCGAGAAATTGCGTGGCGATGTGCTTGCACTGTCTTTGGTGCTTGGCGGAGCGCTTGGAAACATCGTTGACCGCGTGCGGTACGGCTATGTCGTCGATTATGCCGATTTGCACTTTGGCGCTTTCCGGCCCTTTTACATATTCAACCTGGCCGACGCCTGCATCAGCATCGGCGTATTGATATTGCTTGCCCGCGCGTTCCTGATAAGCGACAAGGAAACCGGTCGCGGGGCTGATGTTCAGCAACCTGCAAGCAATGCCGACATAGTGGAGAAGTCATGAAGCGGATATCTATCTTAGCGGCGGCGTCAGTTGCTATTCTTGCGCTTTCAGGCTGCGGGACGACCAGCATCTATGACCGTGATCGCCCCGACGAATTTGCCGTCACCAAGTCAAAGCCAATTCAGGTTCCGACCGAATTTACGTTGCCCGCGCCCACACCCAATGCACCGCGTCCGCAGGATGGCGATACCAAGCAGCAGGTTCTGGACGCGATGTTTGGCGGCGCTGCACCTGCGCCCCGCCTCTAAGATTGGATGATTAGATGAACCGCAAACAGATAACAGCCGGCGGCGTATTGGCCCTGGTAATCACATTGTCAGGCTGCGCTTCGGCAGGCGACGTTGGACAACAGCTGTGGGATTGGGACATTCGAGGAAATCAGGCCGCTGCGCCTTCAACTGGCCGCGCTGCGCCGCTGGTGGTCCCGCCAGACTTCTCGCTTGAGCCAACGGCTGCTTCGGCTATTCGCCCTGCCGAAGCTGGTCAGGAGCAGGTGCTTGAGGCATTATTTGGTGGCGCCGCCGCTCGCTCCGCTGCTGAACGCGCGATTTCGACTTCGCCTGGCACAGCCGAACTCGGTATCCGGTCATCTGTCGGTGACCCGCAGACAAATACGGTCAACAAAGGCAGTATCACGCGCGACATCATCGCCGCACCCGAGGGCGACGGTCAAACCGCCCAAGCGGTCATTCCCGGCTAATGTGATGAAAGCGGCGCGCCCTTAAGCGCGCACGCTCGCTTCCTCAACGCCTGTGCTGTTGTGGCGTAGTGCCTTCAGCACAGTTTCGACGATCTGCGGCGCGTTCAAGCCAGCTTGGTCATATTGCTTCTGTGGGCTATCATGTTCCTGGAAGATATCCGGCAGGCGCATAGTGCGGATTTTGAGGCCCGTGTCCATTAGCCCAGCGTCGCTCGCCAGTGTCAGAACATGCGCGCCAAGGCCACCGACAGCGGCTTCTTCGACCGTCACCACCACTTCATGCGTTGCAATCAGATGACGGATCATTTTTTCATCGAGCGGCTTGGCAAAACGTAAGTCGGCGACCGTCGTGCTCAGTCCCTTGGCATCCAGCGTATCGGCTGCCTTCATCGCTTCGGCGAGGCGCGTGCCGAGCGAGAGAATCGCGACCTTCTTGCCTTCGCGCATGATGCGGCCTTTGCCGATTTCGAGCTGCTGAGGTACTTCGGGCAATGGAACGCCTGTGCCATTGCCGCGCGGATAGCGGAAGGCGATTGGACCGCTGTCATGCAAAACGGCGGTGTAGGTCATGTGGACCAGCTCGGCTTCATCGGCTGGCGACATAACGACCATATTGGGCAGAGTCGCCAAATAGGTGATATCGAACGATCCGGCATGCGTGCTGCCGTCGGCACCAACCAAGCCAGCGCGGTCAATGGCAAAACGCACCGGCAGGTTCTGGATCGCAACATCGTGGACGACCTGATCATAAGCACGTTGCAGAAAGGTTGAGTAAATCGCGCAGAACGGACGCATTCCTTGCGCGGCAAGGCCAGCGGCAAAGGTTACGGCATGCTGTTCAGCTATACCCACATCGAACGAGCGTTCCGGATGTGCGGCAGAGAATTTGTCGACACCGGTGCCGCCGGGCATTGCCGCCGTGATTGCGCAAATCTTGGGGTCGGTTTCAGCAAGCTTCGCCAGCGTTTCGCCAAAGACGTTTTGATATGCGGGAGGGCCGCCACCAGGGCCTTTTTCCTGCTTGCCGGTAATCACATCGAATTTGACGACGCCGTGATATTTGTCATCGGCGGCTTCTGCCGGGGCATAGCCCTTGCCCTTTTGCGTGACGACGTGAATCAGCACCGGACCTTCGGCATTGTCGCGAACATTTTCGAGGACGGGAATAAGCTGATCGAGATTATGGCCGTCGATCGGGCCAACATAATAAAAGCCAAGCTCTTCAAACAAGGTGCCGCCCATGGCCATGCCGCGTGCAAATTCTTCGGCCTTTGAGGCTGCAGTATAAATCCGGCGCGACAGTCTTTTTGCGACCTTGCTTGCTAGACTGCGTAAGCCCAAATACTCGCTCGAGGAGACCAGGCGTGACAAATAGGCCGATAGCCCACCTACGGGCGGGGCAATCGACATGTCGTTGTCGTTGAGGATCACGACCAGGCGATTTCCCGCGGCAGATGCGTTGTTCATTGCCTCATACGCCATGCCAGCGGACATCGACCCATCACCGATGACCGCAATCGCCTTGCCGGGCTTGCCAGCGATCTTATTGGCTACCGCAAAACCCAAGGCCGCTGAGATTGAGGTCGAACTATGTGCCGCGCCAAACGGGTCGTATTCGCTCTCGCTGCGTTTGGTAAATCCAGACAAGCCTCCGCCAGTGCGCAAGGTGCGGATGCGGTCACGGCGTCCGGTGAGGATCTTATGCGGATAGCATTGATGGCCGACATCCCAGATCAACCGGTCGTCCGGCGTGTTGAAAACATAATGGATAGCAGTAGTCAGCTCGACAACGCCAAGTCCAGCGCCCAAATGACCGCCGGTGACGGAAACTGCAGAAATGGTTTCGGCACGCAGCTCGTCGGCAAGCTGGCGAAGCTGCGACGCTGCAAGATTGCGAAGGTCCGAGGGCACTTTAACCGTATCAAGTAACGGCGTGTCAGGCGAATGTGTCATGTGGTAAGCTTTAGCGCCGTTTTATCGGGCTGTCGAACGGGTAATTGCGGATACTTCAACCGCAATCGGCACATTTCCCGCGCACTTCGATGACGGGGCGAACTTCTGCAAAACCAGCATGTTCCGCCGCTGCACGGACGCTCATGGTTAGGGCGTCGTTGTCGATATGGGTCGCCGTACCGCAGCTATCGCAGATGAGGAAAATGCAATCATGCAGACATCCCGGGTGCGAGTTGGCTATATAGGCGTTTGCACTTTCCACGCGGCGCGCGAGGTTTGTTGCCACAAACAAGTCCAATATACGATAGACGCTGTTTGGCGCGACACGCTTGCCGCGACGTTGCGACACGAGGTCGGCGATATCATAAGCCGAGGCTGGCTTTTCAAAAGTTGCTAGCACTGCAAAGATATCCGAGCGCATGTCGGTCCATTGTTCGCCAGCTTCAATAAGCGCGGCTTCTGCGGCCTGCGCAAGCGACGCGCCTACATGTTCATGATGGTTATGTGCTGCCATGATGCCGATGTAGGCCTTGGCACGCGGCTGGTCAATCAGCGGTCAGTTGCGCTTCAGTTTCTGGCCCGGTGGTTCAGCAGATGGCCAAGCCCCAGAAAGACAATGCCAATGACAGTCCAGGCAATTTCCATGCCACCATGCGGGAGCGTCAATGCGCCGCCCATCATGCCAATGCCAAGCGCTCCAACAAAGGCGGGCATGAAGAGCCCATGATCGCGAAACCCTTTGCCGAGCGCCAGAACGCCAAGAATGATGGCGAGCACAAGACCGATTTCGTGGATCAACGGGTTAAGAAATAAACCGCCAGCAGAAGCAAGAACTGCGAGCAAGAAGGTCGTTATAAGGCAATGCAGCAGGCATAGTCCCGCAATACTGAGGCCAAGCCCGTCCCATCGCCATTTGTTCCACACTTGCGCCATGACTGCGGCCCTACACTGATTCGATGCACGTTACAACATTACATCGGTAAATTGCAGGCGCGTTAGCAGTTTTTGCAACCTCGGCGGCTTGCGACGCTTCACATAACGCGTCATATT
>Ga0136636_10001630_pt1 | contig 13179 bp, 16 predicted proteins | sample AntDrymUQ8522106_2_FD_104653 | JGI IMG/M metagenome (GOLD analysis project Ga0136636, IMG submission 104653) | Polar desert sand microbial communities from Dry Valleys, Antarctica - metaG UQ852 (21.06) | ecosystem: Environmental > Terrestrial > Soil > Desert | place: Antarctica: Dry Valley... | reverse complement strand
TTGTTGCTTTACAACACAAGCGTCAATAATTTTTTCTTTTGAGATTAATGTTGTCATATAGATAGAGTTTAATAATTCTTAAGATATAAATATATTAAATTTTATGGATCAAACCAAAACCTTATTCATATTGTCGTAATCAATTCAAAAAATCTATGTCGTTGATTAACAATATTTTATAGATTTTTTTTCTGAGACATGTACATACTTCAACATCCCGTACCTGTTGTTATGGGAGACAATCAAATCTTCTAAAACGAACTTTCAAATGAACCTGGGCAACATTTTTGTGTAATGCAAGCAGGATTTCAGGGGATTTCTTTCCATTATCCCGGTTCCCTGTATTTTTATCCATTCAATTCAGGGATTAGGCATTGCCTGAAAATGGAGCAAAAGGAAGAATATTTTTTAGCAGGCTGCTTGTAAGCTTTACTGGCACCGGAAAATCAGTACTTTAAATTAAAAAATACATTAAGCTTATTCATGAAATTACTTATTCATTATTTACGTCCATATCGTTGGCTGGTAGCATTATCCTTGCTTTTGGCTGCTATCAATCAGGTCTTTTCGTTGCTCGATCCGCTCATTTTTGGTAAGATTATTGATCAGTTGGCCAATAACCCGCACTTTACAGAAAAGATGGTGGATGGACAAATCGTTAAGGTTCCCCGTACTGAAAGCGAATTTATGAAAGGTGTTTTGTGGTTGCTATTTTTAGCCATCAGTGTTGCTATGGTAAGCCGCATTGCCAAGGCATTTCAGGATTATTTCAGTAGTGTGGTTATCCAAAAATTTGGTGCCAGTATTTTTACAGTAGGCCTCCGGCATAGCATGAAACTTCCTTTTCAGAATTATGAAGACCAACGAAGTGGGGAAACTCTCTCGATTCTTACCAAGGTGAGAGCAGATACTGAAAAGTTCATATCAGCCTTTATCAATGTGGTTTTCGGGATTTTGGTGGGGCTTATTTTTGTATCGGTGTATGCATTCAACAAACATTGGGCAATTATACCCGTTTACCTTGTTGGAGTAACTTTTTTAAGCGTGCTAACTTCTATTCTAAGCAAAAGAATTAAATTTATACAGAAAGACATTGTAAAACAGACAAATTTATTAGCTGGTACTACCACCGAAAGTTTGCGGAATATTGAACTTGTAAAAAGCCTTGGGCTTACAGATCAGGAGGTGAACAGGCTCAATGCCAATACCTATAAAATATTAGGGCTTGAACTCAGAAAGGTAAAAAGCATCCGGATGCTCAGTTTTGTACAGGGTACTTTCGTCAATCTCCTTAGACAAATCATTATGTTTACCCTACTCTACCTCATTTTTCATGATGAACTGACTACCGGGGAACTGATTACCCTGCAGTTTTACTCTTTTTTTATTTTTGGACCTTTGCAGGAAATAGGCAATATCATCATTGCCTATCGGGAGGCAGAAGCTTCCTTGCAAAATTTTCATGAACTGATGGAAAGACCGCATGAGCCAAAGCCCCTAAAGCCGATGGCTATTGGCCCTATTGAGTCACTTCAATACCACAAGGTATCCTTTAAACACCAAACAGCATCTGGTTATGCCTTACAAAAAATCAGTTTCCATGCCCACAAAGGTGAAACCATTGCTTTTGTAGGACCCTCGGGGAGTGGAAAATCTACTCTTGTTAAATTATTAGTAGGGCTTTACCGCCCTATAGAAGGATCTATTTTATTTAATGAGGTAGATGGGAAAGATATTGATTTTGACGAATTACGGGGCCAAATAGGGTTTGTTACCCAGGATACGCAATTATTTGCCGGTACCATTCGGGAAAACCTGCTTTTTGTAAACCCTACAGCTACGGATCAGGATATTTTGGAGGCACTCCAACAAGCAGCCTGCTATAACCTGCTCGAACGCGCTGATAATGGTATCGAAACCGTTATTGGAGAAGGCGGGGTAAAGGTTTCGGGGGGAGAAAAGCAAAGACTTTCCATTGCAAGGGCATTGCTAAGAAAGCCTAAATTACTCATTTTTGATGAGGCTACTTCTGCCCTTGACAGCATTACCGAAGAGGAAATCACCAATACCATTAAGGATATAAGTGCCAACAACCAGCAAATCACCATCCTGATTGCACACAGGTTAAGTACTATTATGCACGCCGATCACATTTTTGTACTGGAACGAGGCGAAGTAGTAGAAACAGGTAACCATGAAAGTCTGATTGAAGAAAAAGGATTGTATTATGCCATGTGGCGGCAGCAAATAGGCGAACGAAAAGGAAAAAGACCTGCCTTACCTATATTATAGTTCAAAACACCTCTTTCTGTTCATTTTTAGTACGAAATATCCATAGAACTCGCGTACACCCTTATAACCAACAGCCTATCTACCGATAGGCAGGGCAGGCAGTACAAATGCTTATTATGGAACCTGCTTGCCAACAGGCAGGTTCCATCGCCGCATGGGGCGGAACAGGTGTGGTAAATAAAAAACGATCCCCCATAAGACGGGAGCAACTGATAATGAACATTATAAAATTTTAACTCTGTAAGCTATTAACACGAATAAACTGGCTAAAATGTTAATAATGACCAAGTTAAATGCAGATCTGTCCAATCGTAACAAATATCACAAGTTGCAATAAAGGAGCTGGGTATTTTTGCAGCGGTTTAAATCAAATTACATAATAATAAAATCGAAATCTACTTATGTTTTTTCAACATGTATATGACAAAACATTGGCACAGGCCAGTTACTTTTTAGGATGTCAAAAAGCGGGCGTTGCTATAGTTATTGATCCCAAACGGGATGTAGATACCTATATGCAAATAGCTAAAGAAAACAAGATGACTATTACCCATATAGCTGAAACGCATATCCATGCTGACTTTTTGAGCGGAGCAAGGGAATTGTCAGCATTAACTGGTGCCAATATGTACCTGAGTAATGAGGGCGGCTCCGGATGGCAGTATGAGTTTCCCCATGTAGGTCTCAAAGGTGGTGATAACTTTATGGTGGGTAATTTAAAAATAGAAGTGTTGCATACTCCAGGGCATACTCCGGAAAGTATCAGTTTTTTATTGACAGACACCCCGGCAAGCCCCATACCTGTTATGGTTTTTACAGGAGATTTTGTTTTTGTAGGAGATGTAGGTCGTCCCGATCTTTTAGAAAAAGCAGCCGGAATGATCGGTACCAAGGAAGCCGGTGCCAAAGAAATGTACAAATCCATTCAACGTTTTAGCGAACTCCCCGATCATATTCAACTATGGCCGGGTCACGGGGCTGGTTCTGCTTGTGGTAAAGCATTGGGTGCCGTTCCAAGTTCTACCATTGGGTATGAGAAATTACGAAATTGGGCCTTCCGGTTCGAGGAGGATGAAGCAGGCTTTATAAAATTCCTGTTGGAAGATCAACCCGAGCCACCGAAGTACTTTGCTATGATGAAGAAATTAAACAAAGTAGATCGGCCATTGCTTACAGAAGTCCCTCAAATTGAACAACTTAGTGAGGTAGCCCTTCAAAAAGAACTGGAAAAAGGTACCAAACTCATCGATACCCGAGACAAAGTTCTATTCGCAGAAGGATTTATACCTGGTAGTATCAATATACAGAACAATAATAACTTTTCCACCTGGTGTGGTTGGTTTTTAAGTTACGATGAGCCATTTATATTGGTGGCTGCACCCGATGATATGGAAGATCTCACCAGGAAACTTATGCGCATTGGACTCGATAAAATAGCAGGATTTATTCCCGGGATGGAGGAATGGCAAAAAGCAGGTGGAAAAACTGAAAAAGTAGAATATATTGCTTTGGATGAATTTAAGGAAGCCATTTCCAACAACAATATTCAGATTGTAGATATCAGGGGAGCAACTGAATTCCAAAGCGGACATATTAAAGGTGCCGACCATATTTTCCTGGGAACGATGGCACTTCATTTAGATAAAATTAACAAAGATAAAAACGTAGTGATTTATTGCCAGAGCGGAGACCGGGCTGCAATTGGTTATTCACTGCTTCGCAAAGAAGGCTTTGCCAACGTAAAAAATTATTCTGGAGGTATCAATGATTGGATTGCTTCTGGCAACCATCTTGCCTATTAATTTTTTTTTATAATAAAATAAAAAGCTACCGGTTTTTCCGGTGGCTTTTTATTTAGCCTCATTTGATCATTTTACTCAAGTATCTTTATACCTTATGATAGAAGAAACGAATCAACTCAAATCTCTATTTCCTGATTTTGAACCAGATCTCATTCATTCCATGGAAGATCATGCTACCTATAGGGACATAGCGGCTAATACTGTGGTGATGAGAACCGGGCAATTTATCCGCAGTACCATGCTGGTTATAGAGGGTCTTATAAAAGTGTACCGGGAAGATGATGATGGTAATGAATTCTATATGTATCATCTGGAGCCCGGTCAGGCCTGTGCCCTTAGCATGACCTGCCTTACGGGTTCCCAAACAAGTCAGATTTCAGCCAAAACATCAAAGGATACTACCGTTTTACAAATACCTATTGAAAAAATGGATGAGTGGATGGGCAAATACCGCAGTTGGTATCAGTTTGTAATTCAAACATATAGGGCACGATTTGACGAAATTTTACAAACCCTTGATAGCGTTGCCTTCAGGCACATGGATGAAAGAATTGAGTTTTATTTGAAACGGCATTGCGCGGTAATGGGTTCGAATACATTGAATATTACCCATCAGGAAATAGCTCAGGAACTGAATTCAAGTAGAGAAGTCATTTCAAGATTGTTAAAAAAAATGGCTGAAAGAGGGAAAATTATCCTAAACAGACATAATATCGAAGTCATTGATTTATGAGGTTACCCTGTGATTTTTATCACGCCATTTCTGCTCCATGCAGGCCACCTTTGTCAACATAAAATTATCGCATGGAGATTATTGGCTATTTTGCGTCACTTGTAATTGGCGTTTCACTAGGACTTATTGGAGGCGGCGGAAGTATTCTCACTGTACCCGTGCTGGTTTATTTATTTGGCATTGATCCTGTTATTGCCACTGCTTATTCTTTATTTATTGTAGGCTCCACAAGCCTTGTAGGAACTTTTCCCAAATACAAACAAGGCCTCGTTAATTTAAAAACCGCTTTAATTTTCGGCGCTCCTGCCATTGCTACCGTGTATGCAACCCGCAAGTTTATTGTTCCCATTATACCCGCTGAAATAGTAACGGTGGGCAATCTTGTGATAACAAAATCTGTTTTTCTCATGCTCATTTTTGCAGTACTTATGGTGTTTGCATCGGTAAGTATGATTCGCGAAAAGAAAAAAGATCTGAATCAGCCAGAAGAAGCCCAATCATTCAACTACCCACTAATATTGCTCGAAGGGATTGTGGTAGGTATTTTAACCGGACTTGTAGGAGCCGGAGGTGGTTTTTTAATCATCCCTGCATTAGTACTGTTTAGCAAGTTACCTATGAAACAGGCTGTTGGCACATCGCTCCTGATTATTGCAGCCAAGTCGCTTATTGGTTTTACCGGTGACCTCGGTCATTATACCATGGACTGGAAACTGCTGAGCATTATCACCACTCTCGCCATTGCAGGTATTTTTATAGGAAATGCATTAAGCCATAAAATTGATGGAGATAAGCTAAAAAAAGGCTTTGGTTGGTTTGTTCTTGTTATGGGCATATACATAATTTCCAAGGAACTCTTCTTTCCTTCCTGATTTTTTTTGGAGAGGTGACCTAAGTTACAATGCAAGCGAAAATCCTTTCCGAAATTTGCATGAACACTTTAAATAATAACTACAATTCAATCACTATGAAAATCGAACAAATTTACACGGGTTGCCTGGCACAAGGAGCCTATTACATTGAATGTGATGGGGAGGCGGCCATTGTAGATCCTTTGCGTGAAGTGTTACCTTATATTGATCAGGCGGAGAAAAACAATGCTAAAATAAAATATGTGTTTGAAACGCATTTTCACGCAGATTTTGTAAGCGGACATATTGATCTTTCTAAAAAAACGGGGGCTACTATTATTTATGGCCCTACAGCCAATCCTTCTTTCCAAGCCACTGTGGCTACAGACGGACAAGAATTTAAACTTGGAAGAGCTACCATTACCGTATTGCACACACCGGGTCATACAATGGAAAGCAGTTGTTTTTTATTGAAAGATGAAAAGAACAAAGAAGTTGCCCTATTTAGTGGAGATACTTTATTTATAGGAGATGTAGGTCGTCCAGATCTTGCTCAAAAAGTAATTGCCGACCTTACGCAGGACAAACTAGCTTCGCTGCTATACGATTCTTTGCATCAAAAAATAATGCCACTCGCAGATGATATCATTGTTTATCCTGCGCATGGTGCTGGTAGTGCCTGTGGTAAAAATATGAGTAAGGAAACTACAGATACATTGGGTAATCAAAAGAAAACCAATTATGCTTTACAACCTATGACAAGGGAAGCATTTATGAAAGCGCTGCTTTCCGGTCTTACGCCTCCCCCAGCCTATTTTCCCTTAAATGTATTGATGAATATACAAGGCTATGATTCTATAGACGATGTATTGAAAAGGGGACAACAAGCTTTAGAACCTTCTGCATTTGAAGCGGCAGCAAGCGAAACCGGAGCTATTGTACTCGACACAAGAGATCCACAGGTTTTTGCAGCAGGTTTTATCCCCAATTCAATCAATATTGGGATTGACGGAAACTTTGCTCCATGGGTGGGCGCACTTATTCCGGATATCAAACAGGAAATCCTCATCATTACAGAACAAGGCCGGGAAGAAGAAGTAATTATAAGAATGGCAAGGGTTGGATACGATTATACCATCGGCTTTCTGAAAGGTGGTTTTGAAGCATGGGTAAAAGCAGGTTTTGAAACAGACACGATTGAATCCATTTCGGCGGAAGAACTTGCGGAGCAGATGACCAAAGAAAATCTCCATATTTTGGATGTACGCAAAAAAAGCGAGTACGATAGCGAGCATGTTTTAGATGCAGAAAACGCTCCTTTGGATTATATCAATGATAGCATGCTACAGGTTCAAAAAAATAAAACCTACTATGTGCATTGTGCAGGTGGATACCGGTCAATGATTTTCAATTCGATTTTAAGAGCAAGAGGATATAATAATCTGGTAGATGTAAAGGGAGGATTTAAAGACCTAAAGCAAAGCAACTTATTTAAAATATCGGAATATGTTTGTCCGAGTACCATGTTATAAAAAAAATATTATGAGCAACCAAATTAATGATCCCAATACCACTTTTGTAGATGTACGAAGCGCTTGGGAATACGATGAAGAACATATAGAAAATGCCCTAAATATTCCCTTAGAAGAATTGAATGGCAATATAGAAAAATTAAAATCACTTAAAGGTTCAATTGTATTTTATTGTCGCTCTGGCAATAGGAGTGGTGTGGGTGTTATACTTGCAAAAAATGCAGGTCTTACAAATGTAAGTAATGGTGGAAGCCTTTATGAATTATCAAAGCAAATAACAAGCCATGTTTAAAAAATTAATGCGATTATTTTTCGGGCCATCCGCTGATTTTAAAGAATTGGTAAAAAATGGAGCCATGATTGTGGATGTTCGTAGTCCGGGAGAGTATCAATCTGGACATATTAAGTCCTCCATAAATATTCCTCTTGAAAAAATAAAATCGCAAACAGATCAACTAAAAAAGAAGAATATGGTGGTAATAACCGTTTGCCGATCAGGCAGTCGTAGCGGTATGGCAAAAAATATATTGACTGCACAAGGCATTAAAGTATATAATGGAGGCCCATGGAACCAATTGGAACGCAAATTAACAAACCCATAATCTTTCCGCATTTTCATTAACAATTTTATATCTTCAAAAAAAAGTAACTTTCAGGTTATGATGAAAACAATAACAACAGGTTGGAATTTTTTCAGATTACTGCGCTTTCTTACAGGTACAGCCGTTCTGGTACAATCAATTATTTTACAAGAATGGCTGCTGGGATTGGCTGGAGTTTTTTTGGCAGGCATGGCACTTTTTACCAAGGGTTGCGGAGTAAATGGTTGTGATAACAAAATATCTTCAGTAAATAACAAAGTTGAATTTAAAGAAATTATATATGAAGAATTGGATTATAAAAAATAAATTGATCATAATTGGTTCGGCCATTGGCGCCATAGCAGGGTATTTGTATTACTGGCAAATTGGTTGTGCTACAGGTACCTGCGCCATTACGTCAAAACCCTTGAATAGTATGGTCTATTTCGGTGTGATGGGGGGAATTGCTTCGGGTATATTTAAAAAGCAGGCACCCGCAGAAAAACAACCTGAATAAAAAAATAAATGTAGAAATAAATAAGAAATATATGTCAAGTTTTCAAGACGTTATTAATAGTGAAAAGCCAGTTTTAGTAGATTTTTTTGCAGAATGGTGCGGCCCTTGCAAAATGATGGCACCCATACTGAAACAGGTTAAGGCCGAACTGGCAGAAGATATCCGCATCATAAAAGTAGATATTGATAAAAATCCGGATGCCGCAAGTGCCTATCAGATTCAAGGAGTACCCACCTTGATTCTTTTCCAAAAAGGAGCGGTTAAATGGCGTCAATCAGGTGTGGTGCCTGCAGCCTCTATTAAAAAAGAAATAAGTAAATTTATTTAATTATTTCACTTTATGATTTCATCAAAGTATTTCAAACAAATATTTGTACTGTTTTCCATGCTAATTTTAATTAGTAGTTGCCGGATAAATAGAATTGATGGAATCAATCGGCTAAATAATCAACAATTTGCCCGAAAAGCACATAAGGCAGGTTATGTAATTCTCGATGTAAGAACACCGTCCGAATATGACTCTGCCCATATCGCAGGCAGTATTTTAATGAATTTAAAGGACAGCCTTTCCTTTATAGAAGATCTTACCAAACTTGATCCTTCCAAAAAATACCTGATTTATTGCCGCAGTGGTGTCAGATCGCTGAAAGCCTCCCGGGCACTCAAAGCAAGCGGTATCAAAAAAGTAAATGATCTGCAAGGAGGTTTCAAAAACTGGACCGGGGCTTAAGACAGCACTTTTAAAAAATGAAACTGATTTATTTGTTGTGGATACTCCTTTTAACAGGAATTCTCCACAATCCATTACAAGCACAACATGAGGCTTATGACGCCCCTGTGTGGAAAACAGAGTTGCAAAAGCCTTCGGGCGATTCCAATACTTTTAGGGGAGCTTTTACCCATGCCCGTTTCAGCGGTCATGTAAAAAGCTTTTCTATGGCAACCATTAACCAAGGAGATTTGAGTGATTATCATGCTATGGCAATTGGGGGAGGCATCAGAATGCAAACGGCCCCTTTTAAGAATTTACAACTAGTCATCAGCGGATATTTTACGCACAATATATCATCAAGTGATCTCACAAAAAAAGATAATTCCTCTGGAGCTTATAACCGATATGAAATTGGGCTGTTTGATATTGAAAACCCCGAAAATGAACACGACCTTGACAGGCTGGAAGAACTTAACCTTCAATATCACAACCGAAAATGGCGTATTACTTTAGGAAAACAAATACTAAAAACGCCATTTATTAATCCTCAAGATGGCCGCATGAGACCTACCGAAGTAGATGGTTTGTGGATCAATTACAAAGCACATCGGAAGCTTCAGTTAAATGCAGGATGGTTGTATAAAATTTCTCCACGCAGCACGGTGCGCTGGGTATCGGTAGCAGAAAGTATTGGTATTTATCCACAGGGTATAAACCCCAATGGCAGTCCTTCAAATTATAAGAACCAATTGACCTCCGCCGGAATATTTATAACCGACGTACAATATAAATACAACGACAATCTTTCTCTGCAAGCTTTCAATCAATTCACTGAAAATATTTTCAATACCCTCTTCTCACAAGTAAATTTTAAAAAGAAACTAAACACCAAGGTTTGGGAATTATCGCTACAATATACCCGGCAGGATGCTTTGGCCAATGGAGGTAATAAGAACCTTTCCAAAACCTATTTTACGCCAGCTAAGGGCGTGAATATTTTAAGCACAAGGTTAGGGTTGGAAAAAGGAAACTGGCAGCACTCAATCAACTACACCCGGATAGGAAAGAGTGGCCGATTTTTAAGCCCTAGAGAATGGGGCCGAGAACCGTTTTTTACTTTTCTTCCCCGAGAAAGAAATGAAGGCTTAGGCGATGTAAACGCATTTGTTGCCAAAACAACCAAAACTTTTCCTAAGTTAAACCTTGAAGCCAATCTGGGAGTAGGATATTTTGACCTGCCAGATGTAACTGACTTTGAACGTAACAAATATGGGTTGCCCTCCTATATGCAAACAAACGTACAGGTTTCCTATATTTTCATAGGGAGGCTGCAAGGGTTGCAATCCTCTTTACTCTATGTGTATAAATGCAATAAAGGAGAAACTTATAGGAATGCTAAATTTATAATCAATAAAGTAAATATGTCGAATATAAATCTTATTTTAGACTATCATTTTTAAAACATAAAATACCTATGAGCAGCAGTGCAATATACGTATATGATGATTAAAGGATTTGCTTGCCAACAGGCAAATTCTATTACCGCCCAAGGCATTACAGATAGTACAAATAAAAAAAGAATAATAAGCAGCGCACTTAAAACGAATGTATCATCCATTTTAAAATAAAAAGTTTTTCATTATGACCGATCTTCAGTTTGGCATTTGGGTAAGCAGAATCGTTAGATGGCTTTTGGCTTTACTTTTTGCTTACCTTGCCTTTAGTAATGAAGGATTATGGTATTTATACATTTTTGCAGCATTACTTTTTTTAACAGGTTTTTTTGCTCCAAAGAGATGTATAGAAACTAAATTAAATAAGGCGGGAGAAAAAGCAAATTGTTCTTTATAAAAAACTATAAGAGTATTTTTTTACACAAATTAAAAAAAATCAGATGAACACAAACAGAATCGGTCTCGATCAGGATCAGGCCAAAAATTTAGCTGAAAAGTTAAACATGCTCTTGGCTAACTATCAAATGTTTTACATCAATACCCGTGGATTTCATTGGAACATTGCAGGTCATAAATTTTTTGAACTTCATGTAAAGTTTGAAGAAATATACACAGACTCGCTTATAAAAATTGATGAAATAGCAGAAAGAGTATTGACACTGGGACATACCCCGCTTCACACTTTCTCTGCCTACACAAGGCACAGTAGCATTGCCGAAGCAAAGGATATCAGTCAGGGAGACGAAGCAGTTCAAATTTTATTAGATGGATATGGCAAATTGCTTGAGATTGAACGAGAAATACTTCATTTATCTGATGAAGCTAAGGATGAAGGCACCAACTCTATGGTGAGCGATTACATAAGAGAACAGGAAAAAACCGTATGGATGTTTTCCTCCTATCTAAAATGAAAATAAATAAAGATAAAAAACCGGTAGTAACCAGTACTATCGGTTTTTTAGTATCTATATTTTACTTATAACTTGAAACCTGTGATAATTATCACAAACCAAAACACGAATTAATTGAATTTTTGCAATAAGTAAAATAATTAATGATTTAAAATAAACTATGCAAATTTTAGAATTATTACAAAAACCATGGCCATGGTGGGTAGCCGGTCCATTGATAGGCTTAACCGTACCCGCACTTTTAATTTTAGGAAATAAATCTTTTGGTATTTCCTCTTCCCTGCGACATATGTGTGCCGCTTGTATACCTGCCAATATTCCTTTTTTTAGTTATAACTGGAAAAAAGAAATCTGGAACCTGTTTTTTGTTGGGGGTATATTTCTGGGAGGTATTATTGCCGGTTTTTTACTTACCAACCCCGAACCTATAGTAGTTGCCCCTACCCTTGCAAGCGATTTGGCAGCTTATGGTATTACCAATTACAATCATATAGTACCGGCAGATTTGTTTAGCTGGCCTGCCTTACTTACGCTGCGAGGATTTATTATGATGGTGGCAGGTGGTTTTCTGGTAGGATTTGGTACCCGTTATGCAGGAGGATGCACTTCTGGCCATGCCATTATGGGACTTAGTAACCTGCAATGGCCCTCACTGATTGCTACCATCTCATTTATGGTTGGTGGTTTTATTATGGTCAACCTTATTCTTCCTTATATCTTAAGCCTGTAAATAAATTTGAAAATGATTACGAACGTAAATATAAATAATGATCTCGCACCTGAATCTACTCCTTTTGTAGATCATACACCCGAAGAAATTTTGGAAAGTGAAATACGGCATCAGGATTCTATGTGTGTAAATGAAAGCGATATAAATGAACCCCTTTCAGCCAATCTGAAATATGGATTGGTGGGAATTTTTTTCGGCATTGTATTTGTAAAAGCAGAAATTGTTTCTTGGTTTCGTATCCAGGAAATGTTCCGTCTCGAAAGCTTTCACATGTATGGTGTTATAGGCAGTGCGGTAGTGGTGGGTATGATAAGTATCTTTTTAATCAAGCGATACAATGCCCGCTCCCTGGGGGGTGAAAAAATAAAAATTGAAGAAAAGAAATTCAATAAAGGCCAAATATATGGTGGGCTTTTATTTGGGCTGGGCTGGGGAATAACCGGTGCCTGCCCTGGACCACTATTTGCCCAGATTGGAACAGGAGCTTCTGTAATTGTAGTAAGTTTACTAAGTGCTGTTGCAGGAACATGGGTTTATGGTAAGTTCAGAGATAAATTGCCACATTAAAAATATTTTCTTTTTGAAATAGTTTAGGCAGGTATAATATGAACTAGACAACTATTATTCTACTGGGTTCACTTATGTTACTCATTTTGAGTATGCATTGGTTGTCGGGTTGCAACCAACAAACGGAAAACGATGCGCCCATCTCCGAACCCAAGGAAAAAACAGTTTGGACATGTCCCGCATTTTCTCAGATCCCTCTTTACTCACAATCTGATGGAGATCTTGCCAACAAACCGGAATTGCAGGGAGTCGACTATATTCTCGGAGCTGACATCCACGAAAGGGTGCGCAAACCCATTCAAGGTACTTATGCCAAGGTCACCGAGCCAGGCGCATTTAGCAGTTTTATAGCTAAACTGGATGTGGTAATAGATAATGGGATAATCAAAGACCAGAATTACGAGCTCCTTAATGTGGATCCGGAACGTTACAAGCCAGATGAAGAAATGCTTCAATTGGTTGAAAAAATAAGTGCCCCTTATAAAAGTCAACTCAAC
>Ga0136636_10001628_pt1 | contig 13187 bp, 17 predicted proteins | sample AntDrymUQ8522106_2_FD_104653 | JGI IMG/M metagenome (GOLD analysis project Ga0136636, IMG submission 104653) | Polar desert sand microbial communities from Dry Valleys, Antarctica - metaG UQ852 (21.06) | ecosystem: Environmental > Terrestrial > Soil > Desert | place: Antarctica: Dry Valley... | reverse complement strand
TCGTTGATGACTCATATGTGAGCGGGCTGGCTCGCTTATATGCAACTTCAGCTTCAATCCGGAAAACGCCAAAGTCATAACCGATATTACCATCAACATCGAAGCCATAATCATGGTTCATTGTTGCGGCATCGCGTCTGCCCGCGATATCAAAACTAATTTGCTGCAAAATCATCGCACCACCGTCAACGCCCACATACCACGTTTTGTCACGGGCAAAGGCGGGTGTTGCAATCGCAGTGGAGGCAAGTGCCAAGGTTACGGCCAGCTTCCGCATCATAATCCCCTTTCTATAATGTCACTAAGGACAGGGATAACGCACTAACCAAAGCTTAGTTTCCGCGCAAGTCAACAAATCATGAGATGTGTTGCGTAAATAGCACAATCGAAGGATTCCCTGTTAAGCAGCAATCAATCCATGGGTGCGCAGCGCCCCAAGAACCGCGATCAGTGTCGCGCGGGCTTCAATGTCGATGCTGCTGCCGCCTGCCGGGTTGCCAATAGCGGCCAACCTGGCACCAACCAGTTGCTGTCCGCCGATGAGCAAACGGGACGCCCGCATGTCGCCGATTATCCAGTTGCCGCTGACATAGCGTGCAGAAAGCTGCTGATCGAGCAGCCAGACGTTCATGCCGTCGACCGGGACAACGAATCGCCACCCGCTGAACCTCCAGCCCGCGAGCTGACGCGCCTTTCCGGCCCAAAGCCCGGTTGGCGCTTCGCCAATGATCCAGCAAGCACCCGCGATTGGCGCCGGGGCCGGCGTGTTCACGCCCAAGCTGATCACTGCTGGCTGGACGATCATGTCGAGCAACGCGAGCGCTTCATTATGGTAAAGCTCCTTCTGCGCCTGGCCGGGGTGCAGCATGGGCAGGGCGAGCCGTGCACTCACATCATCGCTCATCATCGTCTCCTGTCAGTGATCAAACAATGCTTAGGATGGCGGGGAGCGACGGGCCGTTTGATCCCAGTTGCACCACCGTAATCTCAGCGCCTGGCACAGCGATGGCCATCGGCAGCACACAGCGTGGTTCAACCGTCCCGATCAGTTCAGTGCCCGCCGATCCGCTGGTTATCCGCACCTGATACGCCTCGCGTTCCTCCCCCAATGGCACCGTCACGCTGTCAATCCAGCGCCACCCAACCCGGCTGCGCCGCACCCAGGTAAGCGTCGCCGAACCGTCCGATTCGCGGCGCAGCGCAAGATGAACCGGGCTTGGCGGCACCACCGAAGCGCCGCTGATCGTAGCGCTGGTGGCCGCCGGACCCACGATATCGCCGACGCCCGATGCCAACACGTCGGCGCGCGCGCCAATTTGGGTCAGCGACAGATCAATGACGGCCAGGCTGTCGGGATCGATCAGAACGAAGCGATCGCCGACACTTTGGACTCCTGCGGACGATTCGGTCCCCTGCCGCCCGCGCAGCAACCGGGACAGTCGCCAGCGGGTAACGCCGATTCGCGCCGCCCGACCAAACTGGATCAGCTCATCGCCGATCAGCGCCAGATTGCCGCCAGCATCCATTACGCGGTCATCGGCATCGGCGAGCAGCATGCCTGCATGCGCCAGCGTAACCTCAATCCCGCTGTGAAGATCGCGCAGGGTGGCGGGTGCCCGCTGGATCGGCGCATCAAGAGTGCCAATCACGGCGGGCAGGCCAGTCGCGCCTGCCCCGCGCCACTGCCCGCCACCATCAACACTCACCAGCAGCGCGGCGCGACGCCATCCCGGCTGGTTTCCGGCCGCTGCCACTTGCAGCTGCGGCGCAGCGAGCAAGGCCTGGTTGATCGGCGGGATCTCAAAGCCGTGTAACAGCGTCGGCCCGTGGACGAGATCGGGCGAAACGAGCGCGCGGCCCGAACGCGCGCTGGATGCGCCCGGCGCTTCAGGCAGGCGGATCAGCGCCAGCATCAGCACCATTGCCTCAAGCGACCAGCTGGCGACCCGCCAATGGCCGGGCGTATCGGCAAGTTGGACGTCAGCGCCGGGGGCAATTTCAAGCGATGCCCAGCCCAGCGCCACCGTCCGCCGTTCGCGCGCTGCCTCGCCCCGCGCGAGTATCGCCCGGGCAATTGCCTTGGCGGCGCCCGCCTCGATCACCGCCGGCATTTCAATTCGGTCGGATCGTGTGCCGGCACCCGGCCTGCGGGCGCGCTGCAACCCCAGTTGATAGTCGCGCGCCGGATCATAATGGCCAATCGTGATGCTCTGCGGCACGCTTTCGATGGGGGCGATTGAGCGCGTCCTGCGGCTGCCGCGCGCCCTGATGGGGGCCATCCCCGCGTCCGCAATCGTGGTGGGGGTCGCGCTTGCGTTGCGCATGACGAGACGGGCTCCGTCGGGGACGAACCAGGCGCCTGCTGCCAGTGCCAGTGTTTCGAGCACACCGCGCGCACTGTCGCCATAAGCGGAAAAACCCGGCAGCGTCATCGCCACCGCCGATCCATCAACGAACGGATCGGCCAGCGCGCTTGCAATCATGCCAATCGGGACGGGTGCTGGATCGGCAATCACCTCAAAGGTGAGAGACGGGATGCGATTGCCATAATCGGCCAGCTGGAAATTTTCAAACACGGCATAGGCGCAGCCACGATGCGCGGGGGCCTGCGCGCCCTCCGCCGATGCAATCAACGGATCAACCGCCTGGTCCTCCCCACCATTGTGCAGGCGAAAACCCGTCGCTGTCTTGAAATCGCCGCCGGTGCCGCGCAGCAGCTTGCCATCGGCCCAAATCCGCCCGACCCCCTGCACAGGCCGCGCCGAAAGCAGCACCGCAAAGGACACCGAATAGCTGTAATTATTGGTGCCTGGCTGGCCCTTGGCGCGGGTGGTTGATCGGCTCTCGATCAGGTCGGTTGACCAGATCACTGATCCAGCGACGCGCATCGAGCCAAACACCTTGGGCATGGGTGTGCCATAAGATGAGGTCTGCACCGCCAGTTCGATCAGCCTTGGACCCTGACGACCCTTGGGCTTGAACAGAATTTCGCGGTCGATGACCTGGCCCAGCGCCGCGCCAATCGCACCGCCAATCGGTCCGCCAATCACGCTGCCAACGACAGACAGCAGCAACGATGCCATGCGCTATTCCTCCTTCTTTGCCAGCCGCCAGCGGCCAATCACTGGCCAGGGAATCTGGCCGGGCCGTTCAACCACACAGCGCAGCATTGCATCGGCATGAATAATCCCGGTGCCGCTATCGATCACCAGATGCAGCTGACCCGGCCCGCCTTCGCAAAGCAGCAGATCGCCCGCCTGCGGTTCATCGGCGCGGGTGAGCCCCAACGCCTCGACAACCGCCGCAACCCAGGCCGCGTCACCGCTGTGCAGCGCATAGCCGGTCGGCATGGGCACGGTGATCCGGGCGGCGCGATAAGCAAACGCAACAAGGCCAACACAGTCGAGCCCGTCATCGGGTTCACGCCCATGCAGCCGGAACCGCGCGCCCAGCGCCGCACGGGCGGCAGCGACAACATCACTCATCCGCCGGGATACCGCGTTAACAGGTCAATCCCCGGCAGAAATGGCTCACCCCGAAAATTGACGGCATTGGCAAAACGGCTGGCGCAGGTTTCAATGCTTTTGTCACAACCTTCGGTGAGTTCGACCAGCGCGGGCACCGCCACAATAAATCGTGGCGCGGTAGCAAGCGTCACCGTGTTACCCGCCGATGCCTCGATTGGATGTTCAGACCCGACATTGTCGCCGCTCAGCCAGCGCAGCAACCCCAGGCCATAGGCATTTGCGACAGGCTCGGTCTGGTCAAGGCTGAGTATGTGCCCGTCGATCCCCGTCACCTGTACGATCCGCCGCCGTCCCGCCATCGCCACCCGGCAGCGCCGGTCGCCAAGTTCGGCGCGGCATTCAGGCGCGGTTTCCTCAACCACCGGCCGGTCAAGCGCCGCAGTTGGCCCGCGCAATTCAGCGGTAAAGCCATTATCCGCCGTTTCGACCGCGCCAATCACCCCTTCGCCAAGCGGCACGCGGCCTTCAGCACCCGTCCAGTCAACCGCAAACAGCATCACGCGCGCGCCATCCCACCGACCGGCGACCAGATCAGCTTCGGTGATCGCCGCACTGGTCAGCGCGCCAGCCACATCCATCGTATCGGCCTCAAGCCCGTCGCTGCGCTTGATCGCAGACGGGGTCATGCCGGGCGCGGCGCGGTGCGTAACCCCGTCAATTACAAGGGCACGATCATGATCGGTCAGCCCGATCGTCACGCCGTCGCGGCGTTCAATCCGCCAGCACAGCGCCACCGTCGTCAGCGCCCCGTCAAGAAACGACATCGCCGTCCTCGCGCAGCTCGATGAGCGGTACCGAAGCCGCCACCCCCGCCAGAAAAGTCGCCCGCGAAACGGTCAGCCGGTCCTCGGCAAAGCGCACCGCGACATCAAACAAAAAGGTCGCCGTCACCGCCACCCCGCTTGCTGGCGCGGTATCAAACACCACCCAACCACCCGGTTGCAGGGCAAAGCTAGTGGTCACCGCCCCGCCGAGGCGCAGCTGCACGCTCCCCGCCACCGGCCGGGTAATCCGCCGCACCGCATCGCCATAGATTTTGATGAGCGCAAAGCCCCGCTCAGCGCCATTACCCGTCCCAATTCGCTCGCCTCCGATCTTGGCGGCAAAATCAAACGGATCGCGTAAGCGAAACCCGCGTGCAGGCCCCATCCGCGCCCGGAAAAACGCGAGCAGCGTGGCGATATCGGCTTCGGACCGGATACCGGGGCCGACATCGTAACTGGTTCGCGCCGCACTCCAGCTCGCATTGCGCGCTTCGTGGCCGCCCGCGCTGGTGATAATCGCGGTCGAGAAAGCCGGGCTCACCTCCGCGTCGCGCCCCAGCGCCAGCGGAAAGGCGACATCGTCAAATGCCTGCACTTCATCGTCCCCCTCATCAAAATGAACATAACCGTCGCGCAGCACCTGCGGCATCGCCCAGACAAAAGTGCGCGCTACCCCGCGCCTGCGGGCGACCTCGGCAGCGGCATCAATCAGCGGCCATTGCGCGGCGGCTTGTTCAGGCCGGAGCACGAACCCCGCCAGATAATGCTGCCGCGCCACCGGATAGCCGAGCCGGGTCTGCGCCTCTGCCACGCCGCGCGCACCCGACGCGCTGTCGCCTTCGGTCACCCAGTCATAATCCTCCAACTGAAGGATATCGAAGGCAGGGCTTGCCCAGCCCGTTGGCACATTCATCCGCCGCAGCTCAGGTGCGCGCGCATCAAGGATCGTCGGCAAATAAATCAGCAAATGCGTCTCGCAGCCGCTCGCCACACCCCGCGCCGCTATCGCCAATGCAGCGGTCGAGGCGGCGAGCAATGCCCCTGCTGCATCAAGCAGCGCAATGGCACCGGCTGATTGTGGGCCATTGACGCTTGCAATGATTGGCGGCGAACCCCCAAAAGCGGCACGCGCGGCGTCATCATAGATGCACGGCCGACCATCGGCCATCACCCACCACCACGGCTCCCCCACCTGGAATTTGGGCGCGAGGACGGCCGCGACCGCAATCCCCATAAACGCCTGCGCGACGGCGTGCAGATACCCCATCGCGCCCGCATGCGCCGGGGAGAGCAAGGTTGAGGGCGGGACCCAGCCGGTCAGCGCGGGCGACCCGTCACTCGCGCGCTGTTTCCAGTCACCCCAGCAATGTTCGTCAAATAATTCATAACTCAGCGACCAGATCACATCATAGCCAAGCGCCCGCGCCCGGTCTGCGAAATCACGGTGCCACGCCGCACACGCATTGTTCAGCGCACCGCCAGCCAGGCTGACATAAAATCCGCCCGAATGGGCTTCGAGCCGGAAATAATGGCTCATCCCGACATAATGGTTGATCGCGCCGCGATACCCCAGCCGCAGCATCTGGTGGAGCAACCGCGCAGGCGTCATGTGATAGCTGTCATCATAACCGCTCGCGATCTCCAGCCCATGCACAGGCAACACAACATCGCCGACGGACAAGATCGCGCCCGGCCCTGTGCAACTGATGTCGCTGAGCTCAACCCAGGCTTGAGCGGGGGCGGCAAGCGGCGTGGCGCTACCCGAATAATCAACCGGCACGAGCGAAATGAACATCCGGTCGATATCGCCTGCCCAGACTGGCACCGCCTCTGCCGGCAACAAAAAACCGCCATTCAGATCGGCAAAATCAATCGCCACGGTCGCATCGGTCGGCGTCCCCACCGCATAATTCCATAGCCTTACATACCAGGTCCGCGCGACCCCTGCTGCATCGCGGCCCTCGATCGTCAGGGTCGGGCCGTTGATCAGATCAAGCGCGCGCACCCCCGCTGATTGCCAGCGAAACGCCAGCCGACAATCGCGAAAGTCTTTTGCGGTTTCATAACGCAGCAACGGGTGATCAATCACATCCTCCGCCGCCCAGATCAGCCCGGCGAGATCATCAGCGCGGTAAAACACCGCATCGACACGCAGCGCATCAGGCGCAGTCGTCACCACGCTCGCCATCATCGGGCGCGGGAAATTGACGCTCCAATAGCGCGGATCAAAGCGTGAGAGATTGCCCGCTTCCTGACCTGAGCGTTCGCGCGCGAGCCAATGGCCCATTACTCAGCCCTTTCGATTGCGGCACGCACCGCGCGGGCGACCTGGCGGCTTGATTGCGCCAGCGCCTGGGCAGAGTCATTGCCGTTCGACTGGATGGCGATCGTGACGCGGACATCGCGCCCACCGCCGCCTGCCCCCGGCAGCGCGACTTGCCCGCTGGTCGTCGGCACGAACCATTCGGGGCCGCGTTCCCCGACACGATAGGCGCGCCCCGGCGATACCGGCCCGCCCGTTGCCCGTCCCGGCGCGCCGGTCAACCCGCCAAGGATCGAGCCGAGCAAGCCGCCCAAACCACCACCACCGCCGCCGCCGCCGCCGAACAGCGCGCCCAGCCCGCCCCGGATCGCGGAGGCTGCAATGTCGGCAAGCACCGAAAGCGCGACCTGTTTCAGATCTTCAAAGCCAAATTTGCCCGTCCGCGTCGCGCGCAACAACGCGTTTTCGATACCGCGCCCGGCAAGTTCCGCGCCTTGGGCGAGTGGCCCCTCCAGGCTGCTGCGCATCGTCGCAACATCGCGCGCCAGCCCGCTGGTATCGGCACGCACGCGCACGACCAGCGATTCAATTCCGTCATCCATCGGGGAATATCTCCATCAGCCGGTCAATTTCCGCACGGGCGGGCGGCGCCAGGCTCGCTTCGCCGTGGAGGGCGGCGATCACGCTTGCGAGTTCCGCCGGGGTCGCACGCCAAAAGTCATCGGGTCGCCAGCCAAGCACCACTCCCGCCATCCCGGCGAGCCGCGCGGCGTTATGGGCAAAGCTTGGCGCGTCAGCAAAGCCGGGTGCGTCAGCAACTCCCGGCGCGCCAGCAAAGCCGGGCGCGTCGGCAAAGCCGGGTGCGTCGGCAAAAAAGCCTTTACTCATCGTCCCGACAAAATCTGCCCCAGCAACACACGCAGCACCGGCGTCGCCGGGGCCAGCCCCGCGCATACCACTTCCTCACCAAATTGGTCGCGGGTTAACCCCTCGGGCGGTGCGTCCAGACAATGCCAGAACAACGCGACGAGTTCCGCCAGCGTCAGCCGCCCATCGGCTGCGCGCTCGACCAGCGCGAACAACGGCCCGGTCTCTGCCTCTGCTGCAACGAGTGCAGCAAAGCTTGGCCGCAGCACCAGCATTTCGCCGGCAATGCGGATCGCCGCCTCGCCGCGAACCTGGTTGGCGCTGCTCACGCGCTCACCACCGCGCCAGAGCTTTCAAGGCTGAGCGTATAACTACGCTCGCCATTATAATCACCGGCATAGTCAAGCCTTGTGAGGAGGAACTTGCCTGTCATCGTCTCGCCGCTTTCAAAACTCAGCCGGTAATCATCGATCACCCCTGAAAGCGCATTGGCCTTGATCCGGTTCTCCGCTGCGGAACCTGTAAAAATTCCCGCCCCCGATACGCTGACTGATCGCACCCCCGCGCCCGACAGCAATTCGCGCCATCCGCCCGAATCCTTTGACGTAATCGCCACCGCCTCGCCATTGACGCTGAGCTGCGTCGTGCGCAGTCCAGCGATTGTTGCAAACACGGGCGGCGTCGCGCCATTGCCCACTTTGAGCAGAAACGCGCTGCCCTTCTCCGCTGGCATGATCTTTCTCCTGGTTGTTATTCTTGAATGAGCCGCGCGCGGTGTTCGATCATCGCGGCCCACAGCCCGGGGGCGGTGCGGATGATGCGCGTGCGCAGCAGAACGAGCGTGACGATCTGCCAGCCCTCGCCACTGCTTTCGAGCGCGCGCGGCATCGCCACCATCGCTGCATCTGCCGCCGCTGCCAGCGCATGCACCCGGCCTGGTCCTTCGGCACGATCACGGATGATGATCGCGCTGCGCAGCTCGACCCCCGCTGAGTCCTTGGTGCCCCAATCCGCCACGAGCAGCTCGCCAATTTCGGCAAAGGGCTCGCTCGCCTTGACGGCAGGCCCTTCAAACACGCCGTTGATCACGCCACCAAAATCGGGGGCGTTCCTCAACGCGTCACGCATCGCTATATGAAAGAGCGCGATCGCACTCATTGCCAAAGCGCCCGGATCGCGCGCAGCCGCGCGTCCTTGAACAAACGTCGCCACAACCCGCGCCCGCTGATCACGATACCGCGCTCATCGCTGCGAACCGCAAGCTCGGGAAATTCTGCACTGATCCGCGCCACCCCGTCGGCAATCACGCGCTGCCGGGCGGCCTCGACGGGCGCGCGGACATGGTCGTCCAGCGCGCTCATGCGTAAACCGCCCGCGCCAATGTTGCCGCGCGAAACGGCCGCCACAATGCCGTGATTGCAGAGGGCGGCGGCCGCGCTGTATCACGCTCGCTAAACAGATAGGCGCCGAGCATCACCACCCCCTGTCGCAAAGGCCCCGGCAGCGAGTCCCAATCATTGACAAGGCCCGCTATACAAACTGCGCGCACCCGCCGTGCATCGCCCGCATCGACCATCCGCACCCAGCCATCGCCGCGCGCATCAATGTCGATCGCATAGTCGTTCACGGCCAGGCTGAACTCGCTTGCATCTGCGCGCACCCCCGCCACCGCGGTGATCGCCCGCACCGGTGCCGCTGCCAAACGTTGCCACTGCGCCGAGCTTGGCAGGATTTCCTCGACCGGTCGCACGATCAGCATCTGGCCCAAAAACTGTTCCGCCAGCCCCATCGCGCTTTCGGCAAGGCCGGTGATCAGCACGTCCTCAACCACCGTCTCGATCCTGAGCGCGGCCTTGATCGCGGCAATTGCCCGCCCGCGATCCGCCAGGCCAAGCGTTACAACGCCCGGCCCGTCTTTTCCGATTGTCATTGTTGCGCACTCCCCGGCGTCTTTCCCCCCACTGAACCCCCTCTCCTTCAGGGGAGGGGTCGGGGTGGGGCCTGTCCACGAGCGGGACACTCGGTGAGACCTCCCCCACCCCTCTCTCCTCCCCCCCGAGGGGAGGGGACAAGTTCTGACTCAGCTCACCGCAAACCGCATCAGCTTGATCGCCTCAGAATTGGTCACACAGCCGCCAATCCGCTTGGTCGCGTAGAAATTGACAAACGGCTTGTTTGAATAGGGATCGCGCAGGATCGCCGTCTCGGTGCGTTCAGCGATCAGATACCCGGCACGCATATTGCCAAAGGCGATCGACAGGCTGTTGGCGGCGATATCGGGCATGTCTTCGGCCTCAATCACGGGATAGCCAAGCAGGGTCGCGGGTTGCCCCGCCGCCAGCGATGGTGCCCACAGGAACGCGCCATCACTCGTCTTGAACTTGCGAATCCGCGCCAGAGTTGCCGCATTCATCACAAACACCGCGCCCTGGCGATACGGCGCGCGCAGCGCCTGAACCAGATCGATCAGCCGGTCCTGCGGACTGGTCGCAAAATCGCCCGCCGCCCCGCTTGGCACATGCTGCACCGTGCCAAAGGCGCGCGCGCCATCGCTGGTCGCCGCCGTTGTATAGGTCAGGAAGCCCCTGGGCCGGTTGGTGCCGCTGCCGTTGATAAATGCTGCGCCTTCCGCCTTGGCAAATTCCGATGCAATTTCATCGGCCAGCCACGATTCGACATCAAACTGCGCGTCATCAAGCATCGCCTGGCTCGCGCTTGGGTTAGCAAACAGCTCGCCCATCGACGGTGCGATTTCGACAAAGCTCGGCGTCGCTGTCTCCGCCCGCGCGCCTGTTTCCGCCGCCCAGCCCGACGGCGTGCCGCCCGTCGTCACGAGCTTGCGATAGCCAGCCGAGCCCACCTTGACGACATTGGCGACCGCGCGGATCGGCGAGATGCCTTTGAGCAATCGATCGATCACCGCATCAATCTCACGTGGCACCGCAAAGCCGCCCGTGTCGCCGCTCGCACCGGTAAACGCCTTTAGCTCAAGGCTCGCGCCTGATCTGAGAAACCCCTCAAACACCGCGCCCGACGGATCGCGCGCACCCTGCAACTTCGGTCGCAAAACCGGCTGCGCCATCTCGATCGCGTCAAAGCTTGCCTCAAGTACATCGGCTTTCACTTCAGTCATCTCAATCTCCATCGTCATTTCCTTCCACTGCATGTACCCGTGCTGCTGGTTGCATCGGCGATGCGACCAGGCTGATCTCGATCAGATCGACACCTTTTAGTTCACGATATGTTCCTTGGCGTGCTGTCCGCGTCCGAAATCCAAACGATAGCCCGCGCACCGCGCCGCGCTGCACCAGTCCGGCGAGCTTGCGATCATCGACCCGGCCAATCACGCGCAAGCCGCGCGCATCCTCGCTGATCTGTTCGATCACGCCAATTGGCGCGCCGCGATGCTGCCAGAGCAACGGCACCGGCCCGACCGCGCCAAAGGCACCCCGCCTGATGATATCCCCGCCCCGGTCAACCGCGTCAAACACCGCCGCATAGCCGGCAAAGCGCAGGCTCATTTGAGCCAATCCGCGACGCCCTGTTCCACCGCAATCCCGGCCAGCCCCAATGCGGCCAAAATCCGCAGCGCCCAGGCGACGCCCGCCTTCCACAAGGAACGCCGCGCATCGCGCCATACCGCCAGCAATTCGCGCAGCTCTCCCATGTCCTGTGCGGCGCGCGGATCATCAAGCCCCATCCGCACCAGCGCGCGCGTTGCGCCCAGCTCGCCTGCCTCCTCGACAATCGCGCGCAGCGTGGCGAGGTCAGCCCCTTGTTGCGATCCCTGCACCATCAGCTGCGCCAGCACAGCACCATCCTCGCTCATGACAATCCCACCATTTGCCGTTTCTCCTCATCACTCAAGAAATCTGCCGCGCTGACCTGCGCCCACAGCCGTTCGCGATCCTCGGCAAGTGCCGTTACCCGGTCGAGATCAACCGCCACGCGCGCTTGCGGGAACCAGCCAACAAGCGCCTGCGTCAGCCCGGCAAAGATCAGCTCGGCCAGCGGCAAAATCGCCTGCCGCCAGAGCGCGCGATTCGCCTCGCGGTAATTGGCATAGGTCGCATCGCCGGGCAGGCCGAGCAGCATCGGTGGCACGCCAAAGGCACAGGCAATTTCGCGCGTCGCCGCTGCCTTCATCGCACCAAAATCCATGTCGGCGGGCGTCAGACTCAGCGCCTGCCAGCTCAGGCCACCTTCAAGCAGCATTGGCCGTCCGGCATTGCCCGAGCCCGAAAAGCTTGCCTCCATTTCAGCGCGCAACCGCTCAAGCTGGTCGCGCGACAACACCGAGCCATCGCCAGGATTATAGACAAGCGCGCCTGATGGCCGTGCGGCATTATCAAGCAGCGCCTTGTTCCAGCGGGCGGCCGCATTATCGACCGCCACCGCCGCACTCGCCGCGCCCAGACACCCCAGCCCATAATGATCATCAAGCGGGTTGAAGGTTTTCAAATGCACCACCTGCGGGCGCTCGCCCGGATCCTCCGCCATCAGCCGCGCGACGCGCTCTCCCACACGGTAACGATAGGCGACCGGCCAGCCACCCGCATCGGGCTCAACTGTCACCCGCTCGGGCCGCAACGCAAACAGCTCACGGATTTGTCCGTCAGCGTCGCAGAGCAATTGGACATAGGCATTGCCATGGAGCAGCAATTGCGCCGCCACGGTTTCGGTCAGCGCCTGCCCGCCCGACCGTGCATTGACAAGCGCCAGCAGTGCCGGGTCCGATGCGACAAGCGGCGCACCCCCCAATCCTTGCGCCACCAGCCGCACCGCGCGCTGCGCCACCGCATTGCCCAGATACGCTTCGCGCACCTGCGCCTCATAGGATCGCGGCCATTCCCCCAACACGGGCGCCTGCCCATAACGCTGCTCATAACGCGACAAAGCCGGACGCGATTCCTCACGCCCGGCTGATTTCCAGCCAAAGATTTTCATGGTTACTCCTGAAAAATAGCCGGCCGCTAAGCCGTCCGTCGCCCCAGCCAGATCACATGCCGCGCGCCCTTGCCGCTCGCGCGGGCGCGGACAATTATTTCTTCCACCGCAAAACCTGCATCGCTCATTCGTCGCGCGAACACCGCGTCGGGCCCTGCCGACCATATTGCCAGGATGCCGCCCGGTCGCAACGCCTCGCGCGCGGCTGTCAGCCCACGCAGGGTGTAGAGCGTGTCATTGCCCTTGCGGGTCAGCCCGTCGGGGCCGTTGTCGACATCGAGCAGGATCGCATCATACAGCCCCCGACCCGCCGCAATCGCCTTGCCGACGTCGCCCTCGACAATCTTGACCCTTGCATCATCAAGTGTGCCGCCATGCATCGCCGCCATCGGCCCGCGCGCCCAGGCGACGACAGCGGGCACCAGCTCCACCACCGTCAGCGCCGCTTTCGCGCCCAGCACATCCAGCGCCGCGCGTAGCGTAAATCCCATGCCCAGCCCGCCGATCAGCCAGCGCCCCGCCGGCCGATCCAGTCGCTCCGCCGTCAACGTCGCCAGCGCCTTCTCAGACAAGCTCATCCGGCTCGTCATCAACTCATTGCCGGCAAGCGTAATGAAAAAATCCGCGCCGCGCTGAAACAGCTTCAACGCACCACCGCCCGGCACATCGGTTTCATCAAGCAATAGTCGCGGGATCATTTGCCAGGCCCTCAGTCACATCGCATCACAAAGGCCGCACCGCCGCCTGTCCACGTTTGCCTAGCATCAATTCAGTCAATCCCCATACCAGCGCGTCGGCGCGGTCGGGGGATCGGCCCGG
>Ga0136636_10001627_pt1 | contig 13187 bp, 13 predicted proteins | sample AntDrymUQ8522106_2_FD_104653 | JGI IMG/M metagenome (GOLD analysis project Ga0136636, IMG submission 104653) | Polar desert sand microbial communities from Dry Valleys, Antarctica - metaG UQ852 (21.06) | ecosystem: Environmental > Terrestrial > Soil > Desert | place: Antarctica: Dry Valley... | reverse complement strand
GTACAGCGGCATCATGGCCGTGCCTGCGGCCCGGCTCAAGACTTGGTTGGCCCGACTCGACAACAAAAACGCCCAGGGCGAGTTTTACCTGACCGACATTGTGAAGTTCGCCGTGGCAGATGGTGTGCCGGTGGTGGCGCACAAGATTGCGGACTCAGTGCAGGTGGCAGGCGTCAACAGCCCGGTGCAACTGGCCGAGCTGGAGCGCGCCTACCAGCGCCGCCTGGCGATTGCGTTGATGGAGCAAGGGGTGCGCCTGGCCGACCCGGCGCGCCTGGATGTGCGCGGCGTGTTGACTTGTGCACAAGATGTGTCGATTGACGTGAACTGCGTGTTTGAAGGCCAAGTCAGCCTGGGAGAAGGTGTGCGCATTGGCGCCAACTGCGTGATTCATGACGCGGTGATTGCCGCCGGTGCCGTGATTCACCCCTTCACCCACATTGAAGGCGGCAAGCCCGGCAGCAAAGACGCTGTTGAGGTCGGTGAGGGTGCCTTGATTGGCCCGTTTGCCCGCCTGCGACCCGGTGCCAGGCTGGGCGCTGGCGTGCACATCGGTAATTTTGTCGAGGTGAAAAATTCCACCCTGGCCAAAGGTGCCAAGGCCAACCACCTGGCCTATCTGGGCGATGCCACCGTGGGTGAGCGCGTCAACTATGGTGCGGGGTCGATCACTGCCAATTACGACGGAGCCTTCAAGCACCGCACCATCATTGAGGCCGATGTGCATGTGGGCAGCAACTGTGTGCTGGTGGCGCCGTTGACCCTTGGCGCAGGTGGCACGGTGGGCGGAGGTTCCACGGTGACCAAAGACGCGCCGCCGCTGGCGCTGACGGTGGCGCGTGGCCGCCAGGTGAGCATTGCCAACTGGAAACGCCCCAGCAAATGAGTACCAGAGCCCAGCCAAGCCAGGCTCCTAGACGAAGTCAAGACCCACGCCATGAGCAACCAAGCATTGCCCGCAGAGGCACCTGAATCCGAGTCAGCCGCTGAAGTGGCGCAGCTCACGCGCGAGCTGGCGCAAGTGCGCGCCGAGTTTCAGGACTTTGTGCACAGTGTGTCGCATGACCTGCGTGCGCCACTGCGCCACATCAACGCCTTCAGCAAAATCCTTGAAGAAGACCTGAGCAACCCGCCGCCCGAGATCCTGGCGCACTTGAGCGCCATCCGCCAGGCGGCGCAGTTGCTGGCACAGCAACTCGATGGCCTGACGGCGCTCTCCAGGCTGGGGCAGCAGCCCCTGAATCTGCAGGCCATGCCACTCGCACCGCTGGCGCAGGCCGTGGCCGATGAGCTGGCGCAGCGCGACCCGGCCCGGCTGGTGCATTGGAAATTGGCGCAGGACATGCCGCTGGTGCTGGCAGACGCCGACCTGTTGCGCCAGCTGCTGATGCACTTGATGGACAACGCGCTCAAGTTCAGCCGCAGCCGTGCATCCGCGCACGTCACGCTGTCGTGGCAAATCGTGGCACCACTGCTTGGCGGGCAGCAGGCCGATGTGGCACCCGCCCATCAGGCCGCAGAACTTGCTGCAGTTCTCGGCGCAGATCACGCTGCAGGTGCTCGCCAGTGCCAGATCAGCGTCACCGACATGGGTGTTGGCTTTGCGCCAGCACAGGCGCACAAGCTGTTCAAGGTGTTTGCCAAACTGCACCCCGCGCGTGACTATGACGGCCTGGGCCTTGGCCTGGTGAGCTGCCGAAAAATCGTAGCCCGGCTCGGTGGCCGCATCGACATCTCGGCGCAAACGGATGCTGGTTGCTGTGTCACCTTCACCCTGCCGATCGCTTGATGCTATTGAAAATAGAGCTACTTGCGCTTTATTTATAAGGGCTTGATGGCTAAAGGCTTAAAAGCTTATAAGTTTCAGGGCAAGGCAGGCAGCGGCAGGCTCGCCCCAAACTTGCTGCGTTTGAGGCTGAAAAACGTCTTCACGTTGCGCACATTGGCGTCCAGGGTGAACAGGCGTTGTGTCAGTGCCAGGTAGTCGGGCATGTCGCGGGCATGCACCACCAGGCAAAAGTCTGGCCCGGGTGAGACGCGGTAACACTGCTGCACGGCGTCTTCTGACGCCACTTTTCTCTCAAATGCCTCCAGCGCCGTCTGGTCTTGGCGGTCCAACACAATCTCTACCACCGCGCACAGGCCGTGACCAATCACACTGGCCAGTGTGTCAACGCTCAAAACCGCGATTTCGCGCTCAATCAGCCCGGCGTCCAGCAAGCGTTTGACGCGGCGCAGACAGGTGGGCGGCGACACATGCACCCGTTCGGCGAGCGCCTGGTTGGACAGGGAAGCGTCCGTCTGCAGCTGGCGCAGCAACTGCAGGTCGGTGCTGTCAAGTGTGAGTGGGTCCATCAAAACGTGCGGGTTAAATTTAGATAGCTACAAACCATTTATACATAAGGGCTTGAGGGTGATTTTGCCAATATTTTCATCGGTTATTCTGGCGCACCCACCACGGCCACAGCAGGTTCAGCGCCAGCCCGGCCAGCACCAACGCGGTGGCGCCCAGCTTCCACAAAGGCAAACTTTCATGTAGCCACCAGGCCGAGCTGGCCATGCCAAACAGCGGCACCAACAGCGCCATCGGTGTGATGGTGGCCGCGCTGTAACGCGACAGCAGCCAGCCCCAGGCGGCGTAGCCAAAAATTGAATTGCCCCAGGCTTGCCATGCCACGGCGGCCCATGCCCCCAGGTCGGCGTGTTGCAACCCGACGGCGACTGCCTCCCAGCCCTCCAGCAAGAGCGACAACGCCAAAAGCGGCGGCACCGCAAACAGGCTGGACCACACCACATACGCCACCATGTTGATGCGCCCCGCCGCACGGCTGACCAGGTTGCCGCCAGCCCACGCCATCGCCGCGCACAAAATCAGGGCCAAACCCAGCGGCGTGGTGCTGCCGTCGGTGTGCATCACGATCACCGCCAGGCCCGCTGCGCCCAGGGTCAGTGCCACCCACTGCACCCGCTGCAGCGATTCACCCGCCATCCACATCGCCAGCCCGATGGTGAAAAACACCTGCACCTGGATCACCAAAGAGGCCAGGCCGGGAGAAATATGGCCGTTCATGGCCACAAACAGCAGGCCAAATTGCCCGACACCAATCAGCAGCCCGTAGGCGGCCAGATTGCGCCACAGCACCGCTGGTTTCGGTAAGAAGAATACCGCAGGGACCACCACCACGGCGAAGCGCAGCGTGGCAAACAGCAGCGGCGGCATCTGGCCCAGCGCGAGTTTGATCACCACAAAATTGGTGCCCCACACCGCCACCACTGCCAGCGCCAGTAAAAAATGTCGCAGGGAAAGGGTGTGGCTCATGCCCTGATTGTCAACCAGGCCGCATGCGCCGCTACCTTGGGGAAATCGCACAGCGGGCCCTTTTGACCCGTGTAATTGGGTTTAACTTCAGGGTTTGGCTGCAGCCGCAGCATGGCGGCGGCGCTCCAGCCAGGCCTGCAATTCGCCAATGACACCTTTGCGAAAGGCCAGCACACAGAGCACAAAAATCACGCCAATGATCACGTTCACCCAAGAGCCCACCTTGTCCGCCAACGTGTCTTGCAGCGAGATCACGATGCCCGCACCCATCACCGGACCGAAGAAGGTGCCCATGCCTCCCAGCAGGGTCATCAGGATGACCTCGCCCGACATCGTCCAGTGCACATCGGACAGGGTGGCAAACCCCATGATCAGGGTCTTGACCGAGCCGGCCAGTCCGGCCAGGGCTGCTGACAGCACAAAAGCCAACAGTTTGTAGCGGTCGACCTCGTAGCCAAGCGAAATGGCACGCGGCTCGTTTTCACGAATCATCTTGAGCACCTGGCCAAACGGGGAATGCACGATGCGCGACACCGCCAGAAACGCCGCCACAAACAAGGCCACCACCAAGTAATACATGGCGGTGTCAGACTGCAAGGAAAACACCCCAAACAGTGCGCCTCGCGGCACGCCTTGCAGGCCGTCTTCTCCGCCGGTAAAGGGCGCTTGCAGGCAGATGAAGTACACCATTTGCGCCATCGCCAAGGTGATCATGGCGAAGTAAATGCCCTGGCGCCGGATCGCCACCAGACCCACCAGCAGCCCGATCAGGCCCGCCCCAATGGCCCCGGCGGCAATGCCCAGCTCTGGTGTGAAGTTTTGCGATTTGATCAGGTAGCCGGTGATGTAGGCGGCCGAGCCAAAAAATGCGGCGTGACCAAAGGACAGCAGGCCGGTAAAACCCAGCAGCAGGTTGAAGGCGCAGGCAAACAGCGCAAAACACAGCAGTTTCATGACAAACACCGGGTAGAGCCCGAGCATGGGTGCGACGAGTGTCAGGATCAGCAGCACGATGTAGGTGAACTGAAGAAGTTTGGCGGCTTTGGTCATCTGCTTGTTGTCATTGTGGGGGGTGATGCCGATGCTCATGGCTCATGCCTCCTTGCCGAACAAGCCGGCGGGGCGGATCATCAGGACAATCACCATGATGATGAACACCACGATGCTCGATGCCTCGGGGTAAAAAACCCGTGTCAGGCCCTCGATCACGCCCAGACCCAGGCCGGTCAGGATCGAACCCATGATCGAGCCCATGCCACCGATGACCACTACGGCAAACACCACAATGATCAGGTTAGAGCCCATCAATGGATTGACCTGAATGATGGGCGCTGCCAGCACGCCGGCCAGGGCGGCCAGTGCCGCACCCGCGCCGTAGGTCAGCATCACCATCAGGGGCACGTTGATGCCAAATGCCTGCACCAGCGCCGCATTCTCGGTGCCTGCACGCAGGTAGGCGCCCAGGCGGGTGCGCTCGATCAGGTACCAGGTACCCAGGCACACCGAGAGTGACACCCCAACCACCCAGGCGCGGTAATTCGGCAGCACCATGAAGCCAAGGTTGGTGGCACCCGACAACAGTTCGGGCACGTCGTAATTTTGGCCCGAGACGCCATACATCTCCCGGAAAATGCCCTCGGCAATCAGTGCCAGGCCAAAGGTGAGGAGCAGGCCGTAAATCGGGTCGATCTTGTAGAGATGTTTGAGAAAAAGCCGCTCGATTACAACACCCAGCGCCCCGACCGTGAGTGGCGCCAGCAGCAGCGCCATCCAATAATTGATGCCGAACTTGTCCAGCATGATCCAGGCGGCGAAGGCGCCCAGCATGTACAGCGCGCCATGCGCAAAATTGACAATCCCCAGCAGACCAAAGATCACTGCTAGCCCAAGACTGAGCAGGGCATAAAACGCACCGTTGACCAGGCCCAGCAGCAACTGGCCCAAAAAGGCTTGATGGGGGATACCAAAAATTTCCATGGCGGCCTGTGGGTTATGTCCTTGAGGTGTGAGATGGCGGTCGGTGGCAGATACCACTGACCGCACGAGAGGTTTAGCTTATTTCTTGAGCAGCGCACATTTCGAATCGGCTGCGGACGTGAAGGCCTGTTCGCCGGGTACCTTGGCAATCATCTTGTAGTAATCCCAAGGCGTGGTCGATTCCTTGGCCGATTTGACCTGGTACAGGTACATGTCGTGGATCATGCGGCCGTCGGCGCGAATCTGACCTTTGTTGTAGAAGTCGTCAATCTGCATGCTTTTGAGGGTGCTCATCACCTTGTCGGCATCGGTCGTGCCGGCGGTTTGAACGGCTTTGAGGTAATTGGAGGCAGCAGAATAGTCGGCGGCCTGCACGCTGGTCGGCATGCGCTTGTATTTGTCAAAGAAACGCTTGGCAAATTTGCGTGACGCGTCGTCCTGGTTCCAGTACCAGCTGTCTGCCACCTGCAGTCCTTCGGCGTTGGACAGACCCAAGCTGTGCACGTCGGTGATGAACACCAGCAGGCCGATCGGTTTCATGGTCTTGAGAATGCCAAATTCCTTGGCAGACTTCATCGCGTTGCTGAAGTCACCGCCGGCGTTGGCCAGCGCCAACACCTGGGCTTTGGATGACTGGGCTTGCAGCAAAAAGGACGAAAAGTCGGAGGCATTGAGCGGATGCCGCACAGTACCCGCCACCGTGCCTCCATTGGCCTTCACGATGGTGGACGCGTCAGATTCGAGCGAGTGGCCAAAAGCGTAGTCGGCGGTCAGAAAAAACCAGTTTTTGCCACCTGCCTTGACCAGGGCGGCGGCGCCGACCTTGGCCAGTGCCACGGTGTCATAGGCGTAATGCACGGTGTAGGGTGAGCAGGCCTCATTGGTCAGACGGGCCGAGCCCGCGCCAATCGAAAAGAAGGGGCGCTTTTTCTCTTCAGCCAGTTTGGCCATGGCCAGCGAGGTGCCGGAGTTGGTGCCGCCAATCAGCATGGACAGGCCATCCTTGTCGATCCATTCGCGGGCCTTTGCGCTGGCAATGTCGGCTTTGTTCTGGTGGTCGGCGGTCACCACTTCAATCGGGCGATTCAATACCTTGCCGCCAAAGTCTTGCGCTGCCCACTTGACCATTTCGCCGCCAGCCGGGCCGTCCAGGTCGGCATAGACGCTGGACATGTCGGTGATGAAGCCGATTTTGACCGGGCCTGTGCCCTGTGCGGATGCGGCGGCGGCAAAGCCAACGGCCATTGAAGCAATGAGTGTCTTTAGTTTCATGGTGTCTCCTGGGGGTGAGTAATTGTGAGGTGAGGGAAATTGTTCATATGACGTGCGGCAGACAGTGGCCTCATAGGCCCAGATAGTCCTGCAGCATGCCCATGTTCTGGGCCAGTTCGGGTTGCGAAAATTGTTTGACGATGGCGCCATGCTCCATCACGTAAAAACGGTCGGCCAGCGGCGCCGCAAAGCGGAAGTTCTGCTCCACCAGCACAATGGTGTATCCCTTGGCTTTGAGCGTCAGGATCATCTCGGCCAGCTTTTGCACAATCACCGGAGCCAGACCCTCCGAGATTTCGTCGAGCAGCAGCAGTCGTGCGCCGGTGCGCAAGATGCGCGCCACCGCCAGCATTTGTTGCTCACCACCTGACAGGCGGGTGCCGGGGCTGGCCGAGCGCTCTTGCAGGTTGGGGAACATGGTGTAAATCTCATCCACGCTCATGCCCCCAGGGGCAATGACAGGCGGCAGCATCAGGTTTTCTTCTGCCGTCAGGCTGGCAAATATGCCGCGCTCTTCCGGGCAATAACCGACGCCAAGGCGGGCCACTTTGTGCGGTGCCAGCTTGATGGTCTCAACGCCCTGAATCTTGATGCTGCCCTTGCGACTGCCAGTCAGGCCTACGATGGCACGCAGGGTGGTGGTGCGACCGGCGCCGTTGCGCCCCAGCAGCGTCACTACCTCGCCCTCGTTCACGCTGAGGTTGACGCCGTGCAGGATGTGGGATTCGCCGTACCAGGCATGCAGGTTCTCGATGCGAAGCATTTCCTTGGTCATCAATGCGCACCCTGCAATTCAGTGTTGGCGGTGCCCATGTAGGCTTCAATCACCAGTGGATTTTTGGACACCTCGGCGTAAGGGCCGTCGGCAATGATGGCGCCACGTTGCAGCACCGTGATGCGGTCGGCGATCTTGGACACCACATTCATGTTGTGTTCAACCATCAGGATGGTGCGCCCCTCAGATACCTTCTTGATCAACTGCGTGACCCGGTCCACGTCTTCGTGGCCCATGCCTTGTGTGGGTTCATCGAGCAGCATCAGCTCTGGCTCAAGCGCCAATGTGGTGGCCAATTCCAGCGCGCGTTTGCGGCCATAGGGCAGGTTGACGGTCAGTACGTCGGCAAACTCCTGCAAGTCAACTTCGGCCAGCAAATGGCGGGCACGGTCATGCAAATGCAGCAGTGTGCTTTCAGCTTTCCAGAAATGAAAAGAGGTGCCCAGATTGCGTTGCAACGCGGCACGCACATTTTCCAGCACGGTCATGTGGGGGAAAACTGCCGAGATCTGGAACGAGCGAACGATGCCACGGCGCGCTGTTTGCGCGGGTTTCTCAGTGGTGATATCGGTGTCGTTGAACAGGATGCTCCCTTTGGTGGGCTGCAAAAACTTGGTCAGCAGGTTGAAGAAGGTGGTTTTGCCGGCACCGTTGGGGCCGATCAATGCGTGAATGTGGCCGCGCTGAACTTGCAGGTTGACTTGGTTGACCGCCACAAAGCCCTTGAATTCCTTGGTTAGCCCACGGGTTTCGAGAATAAACGCTGATGACAAATGACTCTCCGGCAGCCTGGGCAACATTGATAGGCGCTAAGGGCCCCAACACGAAAATTCATGGTAACGGGTTGTTTTGCGAAAAGGTACCGGGTAAGCACCTAGGTAGTTTTACGCTGCCAGTGACGACTGTTGGCGGTTGCCAAGACATGAATTGGCAGTTTGACTGGTGTGAAGTGCTGTTGACGTCAGCACCAGATAATTGAAAATTTATTTCAAATTACTTTAATAAATGAATTATTTAATAAAAAAAACTTGGTAGAAAAATTTAAGTTCAAAAAACAAGTAATTTTGATTACATGTTTCTTCTGTTGACTTGTAACATAGCGATTCATTTAAGGAGCAAGTTTTATGTGTGGCATCGTCGGCGCTGTATCCAACCAAAACATCGTGCCCATTCTGGTGCAGGGCCTGGCCCGGCTGGAGTACCGGGGTTATGACTCATGTGGTGTGGCGGTCTACGTCAATGGTTTGCAGCGTGCCCGCAGCACCGCGCGTGTCTCAGAGCTGATGGACCAGATCGCCACCACCCATCTGGAGGGCACGACCGGCATTGCCCACACCCGTTGGGCCACCCACGGCGTACCCGCCGTGCACAACGCGCACCCGCACTTCAGCCACGGCTCCGGTGCAGATGCTTATTCAAAGCCGGGCCGCATTGCGCTGGTGCACAACGGCATCATTGAAAACCACGACGAATTACGCGCCGTCCTCCAAGCCAAGGGCTACGTGTTTCAGAGCCAGACGGACACCGAAGTGATTGCCCACTTGGTGGACAGCCTGTACGACGGCGATGTATTTGAAGCTGTTAAGACCGCACTAAGTTCGCTGCGGGGCGCGTACGCCATTGCCGTGTTTTGCAAGGACGAGCCGCACCGTCTGATTGGTGCGCGCGCGGGCTCGCCGCTGATTCTGGGTGTCGGCGCAGGCGGGCAGGCGCATTACCTGGCCAGCGACGCCATGGCACTGGCCGGCGTGACCGATCAGATCATTTACTTGGAAGAAGGCGATGTGGCAGACATTCAGCTGGGAAAGTACTGGCTGGTCGACAAAACCTTCAAGGCCCTCACACCGGCTCAGCGCCCGGTCAAGACCGTGCATGCCCACAGTGGCGCGGCCGAGTTGGGGCCGTATCGCCACTACATGCAGAAGGAAATTTTTGAGCAGCCGCGTGCCATTGCCGACACACTGGAAGGAGTTGCCGGCATTGCCCCCGAGTTGTTTGACGGGGCGCAGGCCAGCGCGGCGAGCGTCTTCAAGGACATTGATTCGGTGCTGATCCTGGCCTGCGGCACCAGCTACTACAGCGGCTGTACCGCCAAATACTGGCTGGAAAGCATCGCCAAAATCCCGACTCAGGTCGAAGTGGCCAGTGAATACCGCTACCGCGATTCGGTGCCCAACCCCCGCACCCTCATCGTCACCATCACGCAATCGGGTGAAACCGCAGACACGCTGGCCGCGCTGCGCCACGCGCAAAGTCTTGGCATGACACACACCCTGACCGTGTGCAACGTGTCCACCAGCGCCATGGTGCGCGAATGCAAGCTGGCCTACATCACCCGCGCTGGGGTTGAAATTGGCGTGGCCTCCACCAAAGCATTCACCGCCCAACTGGCCGGCCTGTTTTTGCTGACGCTGGCGTTGGCGCAATCGCGTGGCCTGCTCAGTGACGCAGAAGAAGCCCGCCACATCAAGGCCATGCGCCACCTGCCGGCCGCCTTGCAAGCCGTGCTGGCACTTGAGCCCCAGGTGATTGCCTGGGCGCAAGACTTTGCCGCCAAGGAAAATGCGCTGTTTTTAGGTCGTGGCCTGCACTACCCGATTGCGCTGGAAGGTGCCCTGAAACTCAAGGAAATCAGCTACATCCACGCCGAGGCTTACCCGGCGGGCGAACTCAAACACGGCCCGCTGGCGCTGGTGACCAGCGCCATGCCGGTGGTCACGGTGGCGCCCAATGACTCGCTGCTGGAAAAACTCAAAAGCAACATGCACGAGGTGCGTGCCCGTGGCGGCGTGTTGTATGTGCTGGCGGATGCCGATTCACACATCGAGAGCGCCGAAGGTCTGCATGTGATCCGTATGCCTGAACACTACGGCGAGTTGTCCCCCATGCTGCACGTGGTGCCGTTGCAATTGCTGGCGTACCACACCGCTTGCGCGCGGGGGACGGATGTGGACAAGCCTCGCAATTTAGCCAAGTCGGTCACGGTGGAGTAGGTTTGGCCGCTTTTGTGTGCACGGTGGACCATGCTTTACAAGCGGGTGGGTGTCATGCAGTCAAACAGGTTGGTTTGATTTAATCTCAATTGAGATTCATAATCGGTTGAAAAACAGGAGGCCGAAATGCCAGCACAGACTTCAATGCTCCACATTCGGGTGGACGACGACATCAAGGAGCAAGCGACCCAGGCGCTGACGGCAATGGGCCTGTCGATGTCAGATGCTGTGCGGCTGTTTTTGCGCCGCGTGGTGATTGACCAGGCATTTCCGCTGGAGCTCAAGGTTCCCAACGCGCAGACGCGCGCTGCCATGGACGAGTCGCGCGCCATGATGGCAACGCGTCGTGCCCGTTTTACGACCAGTGACGCCTTGTTTGCCGATCTTGAAAAAAACAGCGGCCAGTAAGCGGGCATCCCTGCCTCGGGCAGCGGACTACACCAAGGCTTTTCTTAAAGACCGGCAACGGCTGTCGCATTCCGGGCGTTACGACATGGTGCGGCTCAAGCAAGCGATGTTGCTGCTCATTGGCAACAACGTGTTCCTCAGCCCTGAATGGCTGGATCACGCATTGAAGGGGGATTGGGCTGATCACCGGGAATGTCACATAGGCGGCGACTTCTTGCTGATTTACCAGACAGAAACCAACTGGATCAACTTCGTGCGCTCTGGCACACATTCCGAACTGTTCAGCAATTGATTGATTCCCTTCCGGTCTTAGCTCGCTGCTGGCTTATTTCCACGTTGCTTGCAGTTTTCACCTTAGCTGCTTGTACCTCGGCACCCTTGGTTGCGCCCAAGGAGGTCCAGCCGCAGGCGACCGGTGTCAACCCGCCAGCAACCGGACCCGATGAGCCCGACCCCAGCCAGAAGTTTGCCCGCTGGGTGAAAGCGTTCAGCCAGAGCGCACTGGCAGCAGGTATCGACCCGGCAACGCTGCGCATCGCGTTCGACCCGGTTCGCTTCGTCCCACGCGTCATCGAGCTGGATCGCTCGCAGCCCGAATTCACCCGCCCCATTTGGGACTATCTTGACAGTGCGCTGTCGCCGCAAAGAATCAACCGCGGCCAGGACAGGCTGATGCAGCTGCACCCTGAAATCGAGCCAATCGCAGCTCGCTACCGCGTCCCAGCAGAGGTGCTTGTGGCGATCTGGGGCCTTGAGAGCAATTTTGGCAGCGTGATGGGCAACATCCTGACCATCGACGCTTTGGCCACGCTCGGCTTTGAGGGACGACGCGAGGCGTGGGCGCGCGACCAATTGCTCGCGGCCTTGAAGATCCTGCAAAACCATGACATTGACCGCGCGCAGATGATTGGTTCGTGGGCCGGCGCCATGGGTCAGACGCAGTTTCTGCCAACGACCTTTCTGGCCTATGCCGTCGATGCCGATGGAGATGGCAGACGCGACATCTGGCGCAGCCTTGCTGATGTGATGGCGTCTACCGCCAACTTCCTGGCCCGCGCTGGTTGGCAAGCCGACCAGCCCTGGGGGCTGGAAGTGCAGTTGCCGCCGGGGTTCGACTATGCGCGTGCCAACGCGGCGCTGCAACAACCGGCATCGGTCTGGGCTGCTGAGGGGGTGAAATCGATGGACCGCGCGCCGCTGCCAGCGCTGGGCGACAGCTCAATTTTGTTGCCGGCAGGCGCGCGCGGACCGGCCTTTCTGGTCGGTGCCAACTTTCGCGTGATCTTGCGTTACAACAATTCGACCAGCTATGCGCTCGCCGTTGGTTTGCTGGCGCAGCGGCTGGCTGGCAAGCCCTTGGTTCAGGCGGCCTGGCCGCGTGATTTGCAAGCACTGTCCCACACCCAGTTATTGGCGCTGCAGACGACACTCAACGCGCGCGGTTTTGACAGTGGCACGCCCGACGGCATGATGGGCCCGGCCACGCAGCGCGGCATTCGCCAATACCAGATCAGCCTGGGCTTGCCAGCCGACGGTTATCCCACATTGGATCTTTTGCAAGATCTGCAGCCGCTGCAGTGACTGCACATGCGCTCGTTGTAGTTAAAAAAAAACACGCGCTACGCTGCATGGGCTGGTGGTGATACTTTGCATTTAATCGCTCACTCTAGAATGCGCTGCACAAGGGAACCCCATGACGCCAGAGCAAAAAGCCAGAGTCAGCATCGACGCACTGCTAGTTGCAGCCGGTTGGCACGTTTGCAATGTTTCTGATGCCAACATCCACGCCAGCACCGGCGTGGCCATCCGCGAATTCCCCCTGAATAACGGCTTTGGTTTTGCCGACTACCTGCTGTATGTATACGGCAAAGCCTGCGGCGTGATCGAGGCCAAGAAAGAGGGCGCCACGCTCACTGATGTGGAAGTGCAAAGCGGTCGCTACGCCCAAGGCCTGCCCGCCAGCCTGCCCGCATGGCGCAGGCCGCTGCCCTTTCTGTGGGAATCGACCGGGGTCGAGACCCACTTCACCAACGGCCTGGGCCCCGAGCCCCGCGCCAGAGGCGTGTTTGCCTTCTTCCGCCCCGAGTTGCTGGTGCAGTGGTTGACCTATTTGCAGGCTGCGGCGGGTTCCAACACGGCGCAGGAAACGGCAGGCACCTTCCTCGCCCGCATGCGCGCCATGCCCCAGCTCGTCACCAAGTGGGGTACCGGAGGCGCCAGCTTCAAACTGTGGCCCGCCCAAATCACCGCCATCCAGAACCTGGAAAAATCCCTGGCCGCCAACAAGCCCAAAGCCCTGATCCAGATGGCCACCGGCAGCGGCAAGACCTTTTGCAACATCGGCTTCATCTACCGCCTCATCAAATTCGGCGGAGCGCGGCGCGTGCTGTTTCTGGTAGACCGTGGCAACCTGGCCCGCCAGACCAAGAAAGAGTTTGACGCC
>Ga0136636_10001626_pt1 | contig 13190 bp, 10 predicted proteins | sample AntDrymUQ8522106_2_FD_104653 | JGI IMG/M metagenome (GOLD analysis project Ga0136636, IMG submission 104653) | Polar desert sand microbial communities from Dry Valleys, Antarctica - metaG UQ852 (21.06) | ecosystem: Environmental > Terrestrial > Soil > Desert | place: Antarctica: Dry Valley... | reverse complement strand
TTATACACAATGTTTTGATGGATTTTGTTAACAAGGCTTTTGCGGATTTAAGGTATCAGCGCTTTTTAATTAGTTTTTCATCGATCTTTATAACGTATATTTTCTCATAAGATATTACTGAAATAAGCCAATAACATGAAAGTTATCTATATTCTAATACTAACAATTCTCTCATTTTACAACTCCTCCGCACAAAGCTATTCCTGGAAAAATGTAAACCTTCAGGGAATGGGCTTCGTAACCGGAATAATTTCTCACCCAATAGTTAAAGATGCAATCTTTTGCAGAACCGATGTTGGTGGATTGTACCGTTGGATAGTCGCAGAAAAACGTTGGGAACCGGTTACGGACGGAAAAGTCACCAGTTATGGGGTTGAAGGAATAGCTTTTGATCCGGTAAACGCTGATATTGTTTATGCTGCCATCGGCGGAAAACTCTACAAATCAGCTGATCGTGGAACAAACTGGAATCCTTTACCCAACTTTCCGATAGTGAAAATGAATGGAAACGGTCAATTCCGTTTTAGTGGTAAACGACTTGTAGTTGACCAGAATAACAATGGTTCTGCTATTTATCTGGTTACACGCGAAAATGGTTTACAAAGAAGCACAGATAAAGGTGAAACCTGGCAAAGCATAAGTTCAACGAAACTTCCAACTGGAAATTTGACGACTTCCGGATATTACGGACAAACTTTTGTAGCTCTTGAGAAGTCTTCGGGCGACGCCACAACCAATTCTTCTATTGTTTATGTGGGCGTGCAGGGAAAAGGTGTATATAAATCAGTTGATGGCAGCGAAAATTGGACATTGCTATCAAACGGACCCGATGTAAGTTTTAAACCGGTTAGTGGAACAGTAAGTGGCGATGGTTCATTATATGTTACTTACTCTTCTTCAAAAGATGAATGGAATGATGGCGCAGGAAAAATCTATAAATATACTTCAGTAGCAGGTTTTCTGGATATTACCCCAGTCAATAATTGTGGAGGTGGCTTCATTAGTGTTGATACCGACCCAATTAGCGCAAACAAAATTACAACTGTACAATGGAAATACGGAAACGCCAATGGAATCCATTATTCCGATGATGGCGGAACAACCTGGAAACAAAAAGCTTTTACTTCAATTACTCAGCCGAAATGGTATCCCGGCTGGGTTGCTTGGGGGTATACCGGACAAATTATGTTCGACCCATTCACTCCCAAAAAAGTCTGGCTTACCAACGGTTTTGGCGTCTATGTAAGCGATGATATTACTGCATCCTCCCCTCTTTGGCGTGCTGAAATGCTCGGCATTGAAGAATTTTGCGTTGGACAGGTTCATTGCCCGCCAACATTGACTGGATCAGATGTTTATTTGCTTCAGCAAGACCAAATTGCTTTTCAGGTGGACAATAAAAATGTTGTTCCTACTTCTATCCTATTTCCAAATGATTACGGAATAGGAACAGGTTTAGATTATTGTGCCGCAGATCCGAATGTAATTGCAATTGTTGGAAGCGACCAAAACAACGGCGCTTTAGTTGCCAAACACAAATTTACTACCGATGGTGGACTTACATGGAACCCTTTTAATTCCATCCCTCTAAATGCCGACAATGGAAATATTGCAATTTCCGCTACAAACAAAGATAACTGGGTTTGGGTTCCACGCCATAACGATGGACCTAAAACATTGCCTTTTTACACTTTAGACCAGGGAAAAACCTGGATTCAATCTACTGGAATACCTAATATTGACAATGGCGCCACGCATACATGGGCGCAAAGTTCATATCTGCAATCCGATAAAGTTGATGGCAAGCGTTTCTATTACTATATGGTTTCTGACGGAATTTCTTCAGGAGTAATTTATCGAAGCGATGATGGCGGAGCATCTTTTAAAAGAGTGTATTCAGGACTTTCATCATATTATATCTGCAAATTGAAGGCGCACCCTACTAAAACGGGATATTTGTTTTTCTACACTAATAGTGGCGATTTATATCGCACAATCAATGGAGCAACTGCATTTTCTAAGGTTTTAACTATTACAAAGGTGAAAGGAATTGGTTTTGGAAAAGCAATCGCACCTTCATCTGAAGTTACAATTTATTTGGCTGCTACAGTAAACGGTTCGGAAGGCTTTTATCGCTCAATTGATGATGGGAATACATGGATTGAAATTGGAGAATCAAAAGTTCCATTGCCAATAATTAGCGATATTTCAGGCGATTTACGTTATGATAACATTGTCTATATCGCAACTGGTGGCAGAGGCGTTATATACGGAATTGATACATTGGTCGCATTAGTGCCGGTAACAAAAATCGAACTTTCAAATGCTGAAATTACATTGAATCTGAATGAAACTTTTCAGTTGAATGCAACAGTTTTTCCAGAAAAGGCTTCTTATCCAAGATATTCCTGGAAAACTGCCAGCTCTTCAGTTGCAACAGTTGTAAATGGTTTGGTTACTGGTAAAAAAGTTGGCAAAACAACTATAACGGTTACCACGAAAGATGGCGCTTTCACTTCGACTTGCAATGTTTGGGTAGTAAATACTACAGGAATAAATACAGCTTATAAAAGTTCGTTAAAAATTTTCCCAAATCCAGTTCGTTTACAAGAAAATTCATCGCTAACTATTTCAGGCATAGAAAGTAATGTTGCGAATATAGCTATTTCCGACTTGGGTGGAAAATTAATTTACCAACAAAAATTCTCTGTTAATTATGAAGATCAAATAAAATTTGCAGTCCCATCTTCACTGAAATCAGGTATTTATTTAGTAACCCTATCAAATGACAAGATTGTAAAACAGCTGAAGTTGATGATTGAATGAATTTAACTTTGAAGCAGAAAAAAATAGTCCGACTAATAAACTAATACTTATCATGAGACATCTTAAAATTCTGTTATTGCTATTACTCCCATTAACTTGATGTGATAAACAAGAACAACCAAACACCAATGAATCTATGTATTTCCCCTCAAATACCAGTACTGATTGGGAAACTATATCTATTGCAAGTTTAGGTTGGAATCAAAGTATGATACAGCCATTAAAAGACTGTCTTATTCAAAAAAATACAAAATCATTTATGATTCTTGTAAACGGTAAAATAGTAATGGAAGAATATTTTGAAGGTCATGCACAAAACACTTCTTGGGGATGGAATAGTGCAGGTAAAAGAATGGGAGATGCATCAGACCCGGCAAATCCAAACTTTGCAGTTTCCGGGTTTGACAATGAGATTTGGGCTAAAATTAATGCAGTAATAAATTAAAAAAGTTTTTGAAACAATTTCTCTGATGGAAAAACAATGAACCACTAAAAACGATTCAATAACAATGGCCGAAACATTCTTGTTTTTCATTGCAAGAAGCAACTTCATGAATTGAATTATTTGTTCTGGGAATGTACTACAAGATGCAATTTGAACTGCTTGCATTGTGGGAGTGATTGCTCAAAGGATAGTTCTTTTCAGGACATGCTGGTTGAAGATTTTTTAAAAGCAATTGACACAATAAAAAATCCATCAAAAAATTTTATCGTCGTTTTTACTGGAGGTGAACCTCTTTTAAGAGAAGATATTGAATTGTGTGGAAGGGAACTTAGAAAAAGACGATTGAAATGTATCCGCCCCAGCAAACCCATCTTTCGTTGCATGATCTAAGCCGCTAATTTTGCTAGTAAAAAAACATGGCAAACAGAAAAGATTTGGCTCAGCAGATGCTTGTGCATGCAGCCCGCCAGCAAGAGAGCGGTATTACCGCTGCAAATTACGCAAAACAATTCGGAATAAGCCGCACCAAACTGCAATATTGGATCAGAAAATTCAACGCACGACAAGCCATAAAAGATACCAGCCTGAATTTTATTGACCTTAACTCATTTGGATTACAAAACATGTCTGAAAGCAAAGGTGCAGCGGAACCGATTCGATCTCCTCAAATTACCCTGACCTTTCCCAATGGCATGTGCTTAAAAATCTATTAAGCTGTGCTGGGGTTAAGTGCAAATTTACAATACTTTCTGTGTTGCACGCCTGTTGATATGCGAAACGGATTTGACGGACTCGCTGGTATTGTACGCAATATTTTAAAACAGAACCCGGTTGGTGGATCCGTTTTCATTTTTATAAACCGCACCGGTACGCACATTAAGCTACTTTACTGGGACGGAGATGGTTTTGCCCTGTTTTATAAACGGCTTGAACGTGGACGCTATTCAATGGGCGAACCAAGCCGAACTGCTCCTTCCAGATTAATTTCCAGGGAGGAATTAATGATGCTGCTCGAAGGTCTCTCGTTCAAAGATATGAAACGGAAAAAAAGGTTTAAAATGGTGTGATTATTTTTAAAATAAATATGCCTATATATTTGTATATCAAATAAATAAGTGTATATTTGTGTATGGAAAAACAGCAATTTTCTCACGCGCAAATTGCTGCTGAATTGGAAGCCAGAATCGCTGTTTTGGAAACGAAATTGGCTAAACAAGATGCTGTTATTTCTGAGAAAGATTCTGTTATCTCCAAGAAAGAATTTGTTATTTCTGAGAAAGAATCTGTTATCTCCAAGAAAGAATCTGTTATCGTGAAGCTCACCGGAGATGTTCAATACCTCTCTTTCCTGAATGATCAGATGCGCCGCTTGATATTTGGTTCCAAACGTGAACGCTTCATTCCCCAAACCCACCCTGATCAGTTAACTATTGAATTTGAACCACAAGTTGTTGAAATTGAGGCTTCTGTTAAGGCGGAACAGGAGAAGATCCGTGTGGAGTACGAGCGTAAAAAGACTAAAAAAGAGCACCCCAGTCGCATGCAATTGCCTAAACACCTGCCTGTTAATGAGATCATTATAGAGCCTGTAGAAGATACCACCGGCATGACATGTATCGGTCAGGAAATTACCGAGGAGCTGGACTATACTGAAGCAAAGTTGCACATTAACCGTTATATCCGTAACAAGTACATTACCAAAGAGGACGAAAAGGCCAATCAAAAACAGGTGATCGCTCCCTTAAACAGGCCGATTCACAAGTGTATGGCCAGCGCCAATCTTTTGTCCATGATTTTTACAAACAAGTACCTGTATCACCTGCCGATTTACCGCACACGCCAGATGCTTGTCCAGATGGGGGTTACCTTCCCGGACTCCACTCTGGAATCGTGGGTAAAGCTTGGTGCAGATCTGATACGCCCCTTATATGCAATACACCGGTTGTATGTCTTTAAGGAAATTTATCAGATGATTGATGAATCGCCAATAAAAGTTCAGGACCGCAACAAAAAGGGTACATGCCACCAAGGGTACATGTGGGTCAGATATGCTCCATTGTCAAAGAGTGTCTTGTTTGAATATTATAAAAGCCGCTCCACCAAGGGACCCATTGATGATCTGGACTCTTTCTGTGGATTTGTGCAAACCGATGGCTACTCTGGCTATACGTATCTGGCGCAGAAAAAGGATCTGGTTCATTTATCCTGCTGGTCGCACGCAAGGAGATATTTTGAAAAATCGCAAGATAATGATAATGAGAGGTCTACGCATGTACTTAAGCTTATACAACTACTTTATGCTATTGAGTCACTTGCCCGGGATCAGGAACTAACTCACGACCAAAGGCATCAGCTTCGACTGGAAAAGTCACTACCTGTCATAAACGAAATCGGTGCTTATATTTACAAACATAAGGGCAGCACCACCCCGAAAAGCCCTATCGGGAAAGCCTTCGATTACTGCAGTAACCGATGGACCAGCCTGCAGAACTATCTGACAAACGGAATGCTCGAAATCGATAGTAACTTAATTGAGAACTCTATTCGCCCCCTGGCTTTAGGACGCAAGAACTTTTTGCTCGCCGGGTCTCACGATGCTGCCGGAAACATCGCTATGTTCTACAGCTTTTTTGGAACCTGCCTTAAGAATGACATTCCTCCTCTGAAGTGGCTGAAATACGTCATGGAAAACATCCACACCACACCCGCCAAAAATTTCAAAGAACTTTTGCCGCAATTTATAGACAAAAGCTTAATTTAGCAATATGTATTTGCTGGGGCGGATACTTTTGAAGTAATATATTGAATTTACTTCTTTTTCATAAATTAATATAAATGAATCATTTTCGAAATTGATAATTGCTCAATTTTCAATGTATTGGTAAAAGCTTTTTCAGGGGAAATCTCCACGGTTTTTTCGAAGATAACATCCGCTTTCTTTTTTAAAATAATTTTGACTTTGCTAATATTGAAAGAGATAATCATAACAAATTCACATTTTTAATAAATAAAGATTTTCAGTAGTGTCAGGAAATATTAATTTTGTGTTGAGACAGGAAATTTTTTTATGCAAATTGATATCGAATTATGAACTTATAAATTTACCCTTAGTCAAGATAAATTAAAATATCGTTATGAATATTCAAAATTGGACAAGAAAAATAATTTGGAGATTTACCCCTGTAAATTACAAAGACAACTATTTGAAAGTTTATTTGAAAGGAGGACTTTGTAATAAATTACATTATTTATTTAGTGCTTGCGATATTGCTTTGAAAAAAGAATGCACCTTAATTGAACCATTTTTTGGTTGGAAAGAAAAGATTCTTTTCTCTGACATTTATGATATTGATTTTTTCAATGAAATAATGAGCAAGTATAATAATGGAAAACAAATTATGATTTCAATGGATAAGTTTAACAGTAGAGCCAATACTAAAAAAATTATAAACTATCATCACATAAATTTAAGGCAATATTCTGAAAATGAATTAAAAGTAGAACGATTAAATTTTACTATCAATAAGAATTCAACTAAATTGAAAGTTCTGGAAGCATTAAAATTAAAACCGGAATTTGACCATTTGGTAAAAGAAAACACTTCTGATATATTTACGGCAATACAAGTAAGAACAGAACCTGATTGGATAGAATATGCTAATAATAAGGTAGTTGGAAAAAAAGAAATACTACTAATTAGCTTAGATAAATTAATAAAGATGATTTCTAATTTTGATATTGTAGGTAATTTGTTTTTCACTTCTGGAGATAATCACAAAGAAATTTCTAAAACATTTCAAAAATCAGGGATTACACCATTCTATTTTTATAATTCGAATTATGAGTATGAAATCAACGCGGCAATAAATTTTGAAATATGTTGCAAAGCGCATTTTTTTATAGGATTATCAAGAAGCAGTTATTCAAACCTAATTTCATTAAAAAGAGCAACAATATTAGAAAATGATAATTCTTTTATTTACAACTTAAATGATGAAATTATACGCAGAATAGATAAAGGATTGCAACCCGTTGCTCTTGATAGTGTAACAAAAAAAACGATTATATCTTAAATTACCGTTTTAAATAGGACTCAGAACGATCTGCAATCCATATAACTATTGGGAAACAAACCCTATATTGTGGGATACATCTCCGGCTGGAAAATTCAGGAATTAGTATTATGGAATCAGGGACACAAGAATAAAGAAATCTTTCTAACACTTTCAATCAATGAAAATCAAATATCTGGCGCTTGCATTTTTTGGATTTCTTTATGCATCAGCATATTCTCAGTCGGATGAAAAACCTCGTAAACCCGACTATTTAACTTTTCAAACAGGCTTTATTGTTGACGGATATAACTCATTAGGAATCAGAACTTTCTTTGAGTACCAAAAAGACCTTAAGAATAACTGGCAATATGGGATTTCGTATGAACATTCCCGTCATTTTGGTTTTTTTGCAACCGACCAGTTATATGATCTTTCAAGTAATTTGAGTCAGCTGAGTTTGAACGGTTATTATAAGCTAAATTTAATGAAAGACCGGGTTTTTTGGACAAGTGGTCTGGGTGTGGGTGCTTTACATGTAAATTGGGACGATAATGATGGTTTTGGGGTAACCGTGAATGCCAGTATTACCCTCAACATAAGAATTACAAAAAGACTATACCTTGAGTCTTCTCCATTGCTTGTGATCATGCCTTCAAATAGAGTGTACTATTCACCTGTGAACCTTGACCATTTTGATAATTTCTACGCTTTTACTTTCTTCCCCTTTGGAATTAAAGTAAAGCTTTGAAAATGGCATTAAACTTCTTTTTACCTGGATAACCAATCAGTGAAGCCTAAAGATTTGTTGCCATAAAACAGTTGGATAGCCCAATTAAATATTTCCATGAATTTTAGTTACTTTGCAAATAATTTTAACCGCATATTTTCAGCGGATTTTAAAAGAACTAGTTTGGGAAAAGATGAAAATTCGATTACCTAATTTCCTGCCCGGAGAGACCAGTTTAACCCCGGAAATATTCCGACTTGGTGTATTATTTGGAATACTTTTATATGGAGTTTTTGGCTACTTGGATGTATTTGCAATGCCTTCTAATTATTACCGGGCCTGGATAATCCGATATGCTATAGTAATCCCATTGTCAATCACTATTTATTTTCTATCCTACAACAAACCTTTTTTTCGGCACAGCAATTTCATACTATTTCTTTAATGCGCATTCTTTTATTGTGTTTACAATAAACGCAAAATAATGTTGCTAATTTTTCCTTCTGGAAGGCTTCATAATCAATCTCAGCGACTGATCGTAACTCATATAATTTACCATCCAGTTCATAAAGATAAATACCCGATTCTTTGAACCCACAATCGACATTAAGTGCACAAACAGCCAAAATGCCCAGGCTACAAATCCCCCGAAATGAAATTTACCAAGTTCAACTACGGCACGGTTACGGCCTACTGTAGCCATTGATCCCTGATAAGAATACGAAAATTCCTTCAAAGGTCTTCCTTCAACCCACTTCTCGAGGTTTTCTGCCAATAACGATCCTTGCTGAATTGCAGGCGGAGCAACCTGAGGATGGCCATTAGGATATTTTGGCTCCGTCATATAGGCCATATCTCCAATGGCAAAAATATTTTCGTAATGTTCAACCTGATTAAAGCGGTTTACTAAAATTCTTCCTCCGCGCATTTTTTCAGCTTTTTCAATACCTTCTATTTCAGGAACCGCAATACCGGCTGTCCATAGCACCATCTCTACAGGAATCGTCTGATCTTTGTCGGTTTTTATTCTTTTCGCTTCGAAAGAAATAACTTTTGTTCCAGTCATCACTTGAACTCCCATTGACTTCAGGTATTTCGCCCCTTTTGCCGATGAATCTTCGCTCATACCTGCCAGAACCCTGCGGCTTGCCTCGATAAGATAAATACCCATCTTGCTAAAATCCATTTCCGGGTAATCTTTTGGGAACACATACCGTTTCATTTCTGCAAGCGCACCGGCCAATTCCACTCCAGTAGCTCCTCCCCCTACAATAACTATATTCATTAGCTCTTGCTGCTCAAGGGGATCTGTTGAATTCAACGCTTTTTCGTAATTCTCCAGGATGGTATTTCTGATTCGCAAAGCCTCACCAACCGATTTCATTGGCATTGCAGTCTTTTCAATGTCAGTTTTACCATAAAAATTTGTATCCGCGCCAATTGCAAGAACAAGGTAATTATAACTAAGTCTACCCAAACTTGTTTCGATTTCATTTCTTTCGGCTATTACCTTTTGAAGTTCAGCCATTCTGAAATGAGTATGCTCGAACTTCTGAAACGCTTTTCTCATGGGAAAAGCAATAGAGCTTGGCTCCAAACCCGCCGTAGCTACCTGATAGTAAAGGGGTTGGAACTGGTGAAAATTATTCTTATCAATAAGAATAACCTGAAATGCTTTTTTAGATAATTTTCTGGCAAGTTTCATTCCTGCGAAACCACCACCGACAATAACAATGCGAGGAAAAGAAGTCTGCGGGATGTTAGCGATTGGCTGCATTATAATATTTTAATTATACACGAAAACAAGCATTTTAGTCTTTTGTTAAAATAATCGGCAAAAATTAAATCAAAAGAGATTAGCCCTCTTTCAATTCTCCGTCATGCAAGAAAAATAATTTAATATAAGGGATTCCCTGCTAATTGTTAGTTCCTCTTGGATGGCACCGATAACATTCAGAGCTAACCCATGAATAACCCTGCACTTTTCCACTATGTTTACTATCCATATCTGCTTTATTGTGCTCATGGCAATCAATGCAGGTAAATATAGCGTAATTGGATACGTTTTTATGGCAGTCAACACACGAAGTCCATTGACCCTGATGTTTACCTGAGTAAATAGGAAATTGCGTGTCGTGCTGCAGATATTTAGCCGGCTTCCAGTCGGGATTGGTGGTATGACACTGGGTACAAGTTACCGAAAATCCTAAGGTTTTATGATTTGGATTAGTGCTAGCATTATAATCAGTCTGATGACAAGAATAGCAATCCTTGGATGTTGAGCTGTAATTCCCTTTATGGCAATCGTTACATGAAGGTCCTGAATGACCCAGAGTAAGCGGGAAATTTGCATGGCTAAAGTTTGCCGGTTTCCACCCGGGATTGGTTGTGTGACAATCGGTACAGGTTATTGAAAAGCCCGAGACTTTGTGGTTTGGATCAGTGGTTGCCAGATAATTCTGCTGGTGACAAGAGTAGCAATCAATAGGTGTTGTCGTATAATTCCCAGATATATGACAATCTGAACATTTCGGAATCGAATGCCCAAGAGTAAGTGGAAATTTACTGTGATTGAAGGTTGTTGGCTTCCATCCCGGATTAGTGGAATGGCATTCCAGACAATTTATTGAAAACTGCGAAGTAACATGATCTGGTTCTTTAGTAATCTGGAAATCATTCTGATGACATGCATAACAATCAATAGGTGTGGTTGTATAATTTCCTGAAAGATGGCAATCTGCGCATTTGGGTATAGCATGACCAAGAGTCAGAGGAAACTTCGAATGGTCTATGGTTGTTGGCTTCCAGCCTTGGATCAGGGTATGACATTCACTACAATTTTGTGAAAAACCTGAAGTATTATGATCCGGATCTTTTGTTGCCAGATAATCCTGCTGATGGCAGGAAAAACAATCCGGTTTAGCATCTTTATATTTTCCGGTTGTGTGGCAATCAATACATTTTGGAGTTGAATGCCCTTGAACTAGCGGAAAAACGCTATGATCAAAACCTGCACCTGCCCACTGAAATGAGGTTGGAAGATGGCAGGAAATACAGTCTTCAGACATACCTGATTCAACATGATTCGGGCTGGTGGTTGCAAGATAAATTTGCCTGTGGCAGTCAACACAATTAATTCCCGGTACATCAAACCTTGTAGAGTTCTCTGATTTATGACATTGCGAACAATCGGCGGTTCTGTGTGCGCCTATCAAGGGAAAACGACTCATCCTGTGAATCTCATTTATGTTATTTACCAGCCATGAAGTCGGAGTATGACAACGTGAACATTCGCTCCCAACGGTTCCCTGATGAACATCATTGTGACACTGAAAACATTCACTTTTGGCTTCTTTGAAAACTAGTGATTTATGGCATTGCCGGCAACTTATTGCATTGTGTTGACCAAAAAGTGGGAGTTTGGTGGTATTATGGTCAAAGGAATAAACTTCTTTATCAAGTTGCCAACCTTTTGAACTGTGACAATTACTGCAGCTAATTTTAAAATCTGAACCATGGGGTGAATCTACAGGCTTGTTAACAGGAACCAATCCCAGAAATAAAAAAAGAATTGTCAGGATATTCATACTTGTTCTTTTAAATTAACCACACAATATTACAACCTTTCGAGATAAAATGGTATCAAAATCGTTTCCTGAACTGAGCATAAAACCTGTTGTAGGAGTTTTGTTGCTCAAAGGTTCCCTCATAATTTAAAGAAAATGAAATATTTTTCGCCATTTGCCATGAGAGATTCATCTCAGCGATGTTTTGTTTGATTGTTATAAAGCTCTCCGGCAGTCGGTAGTCGACAAATCGGTAACCCATTCCGGTTGAGAATTTCCCCTGAAAAAAATCACGGCTTAAATTGCCGCCGAGTATTTTCCCGTTCATATAATTCGATTCCAGATAGGTCGCTGAAAGTGTCATCGAAATATTCACTCCAGGAATTTGACTGTAGGTAAGGTAGCTGTATAAGTTTTTAGAGGGATGTGGATCCGATTTCAAATACCGGTAACCTGATTGAATTCCGAACATAAGGTCTCTGGTTATCCTGTAGCTTGCCTGAAGTCTGAAACCTTGTCTTAATTCCCTTTCAAACGCACTGTCGATGGATGATTTAAAGGTCTCGTAATACATCACATTTTTTCTTGCATCGTATGAGCCGGAAACATTAAGATTTTTAGTTAGTTTATACCTTAAGGATAAAAAAACGCCAGTTGGATTAAATGTATTTTGTGGAGTATTTCCATTTATTGTATCAATGTTCAGTTTGTAGAGATCAACTTCCAAAGTACCAAAGAAATATAGGTTTTTAAGAAGGGAATTGGAATGTTGCAAATACACAAATCTCCTGTCTGTATTGGAATGATTTGTTTGTTGCATGAATGCCAGAGATGATTCAGTAAAGGTGCTTGCAGATTTAGAATTGTATGCCAGATAAGCCCCATATTGAAAGAGATTGGGATCAAAACCATAGTTTGTATAATCGGGTCTTGACCCAACCACAGCACCCATAGCAAAATTTTTAAGATTTTTTTCAATCTGTATCCCATCCATTGCCCCTATGCTGGATAGCCTCTGGTTAATCCTGCGGCCGGCACTAATTTGAGTAGTCTTGTTCAGATCGTATTTCACAGCCAGAGTATATATTTTGAGTGCATTAAAAATGTTTTCTTTTACGTCTAACCATTCTCCCACTTTATGTTTAAAAGAAATATAGCTTTCTACTGAAAACTTTGAATTGCCAATATTTCTGGCATCCAATGAAAAAGTGTATCGGAAACGCTGGGAATTACTAGCGGTTGTGTTAGAAAAATCGGAATAGGAATATGCAGATATACTTCCTTTTATTCTCTGCTTAAATTCGGGAGCTTTGGATTCTTCGGTTTTGGTTGTGTCTGTTTGAGAAATAACAACTGGCACTTTAATCTCCGGTTTTTGAGTGATTGCTTCAGTTTGTTTAACTTGGGAATTTGGTCTTGCAAGGATCAGGTCTGATGCAGAAAGTATAATTCCGGGTAAAGGAATGCATACGCATGAGGATGATGAGAGATTACTAACTTTTAATGCAGGAATCAGGTTTCCCTGAGACGGCATGAATAAAGTGTCGCCAACAGATATTCCTTCAGTAGAT
>Ga0136636_10001625_pt1 | contig 13205 bp, 11 predicted proteins | sample AntDrymUQ8522106_2_FD_104653 | JGI IMG/M metagenome (GOLD analysis project Ga0136636, IMG submission 104653) | Polar desert sand microbial communities from Dry Valleys, Antarctica - metaG UQ852 (21.06) | ecosystem: Environmental > Terrestrial > Soil > Desert | place: Antarctica: Dry Valley... | reverse complement strand
AGGTACAGAGCCTTCAAGCGGTCCGTATAATCTTGATAGCAATCACCAGGCTGTTCTCAGCCTGTGGTTATATACCCGTATATGTGGTCAATACGCTCTTCGGTATAATTATCCCATGCAGCAAAAACCAATAGGCGTGAACAGTCGGCTACAATCTGTTGATCGAAAGCAATTGGCACAAGCTTATTTTTTAGCTCTTGATTGCTGATAACCAACGCTTCGAAAGGTTATAAGCCCGAAGAAGTAGGCGCAATCCAAGCTGCTTCTACAATTTTATCTACTAATCCCTGATCCACTTTTTTACTTGGGTCAAACTTTTTGGTGGCATAACGCCATTTCAATGCATCTAATAATTATATTTTTATAATTGTTATTCGTTTTTTATTACAAAGAGATTATCAAGTCATTGTTTTTATTTTGCCATTCGATATAGGCAAATTAAAAAACGGTTGAATTTCAGTTACGACCTTCAACCGTTAGTTTATTTGATGTAAGTTCTAACAGAAATATTATTATTCCATTAATCAATTGAAATCAAAAAGCTTATCTGTGCCCTTTCTGACTTTTGCAGCTTTTGCCAGACTATCATTTGTCTCGTCGCGATAGCCAAGAGCCAGAATAGTCGTAGAACCTAAGTTTTCTTCCGTCAATCCAAGAATTCTATCCAAAGCCGAAGGGTTAAAACCTTCCATAGGGGTTGCGTCAATTTGCTCCAGAGCCGCAGCTACTATTCCAACGCCAAACGCCAAATAAGCCTGTCGCGCCGTCCACACAAAGTTCTGTTCTGCGGTACTTCTGACAATGCCATCGAACATTGCTTTAAATGCATTCAAACTTTCTACAGGAATATTTCTTGTAGTGGCAATTAATTCCATGTATTCCTGCACCTGCTCAGCTCTCACTTTTTTGTTAGCAGCAAAAACAAGCACATGCGATGCTTCTTTAATTTGCGGTTGCTGACAAGCATTATTGAAAATTTCTTCACGAAGCTTTTCGTCTTCAATAACTATCACTTTAAAAGGCTGCAAACCAAACGAAGTTGGTGCCAATCGGATAGCTTCTAAAATTTTGTTTACCTTTTCTTGTGGAACCTTGGCTCCAGTCATTCTTTTGGTGGCATAACGCCAGCTTAAACTATCCTTTAAACTCATAACCGTTTTGTTTAAATAAGTGTTTATTTGTTTTATGACACTTATAACATTAACAAGATGCAATTTGTTTTCAACGATAGTAACAATTTTGATTTTATTAGATTAAATTTTAATTAAAATTGAAACCATTCAACGTGCGTTTGTTATTTAATTGCCCTACACACCACTACAGTAATGTGAAAGCACGACTGTTTTCGCTCATGAACGGCCAAAAACTTACACTCTTCGCGCATTTTCATCAGCACATTGGTCAGCGTTTGTACTGTTTCGTTACGACTTTCAATGCTATCATTATCTGTTCTGCAAAAGTCCTTGTACGAGATATCAAAGGTGGTACCGTACAAATGCGCCGAATGTCCAGTGGCATTGGAATTTCGATGCGTCAGCTTATTCTGATCCTCCTCGGTTCTTAACAACGAGGTGATGCGAAACCGATAATTTTTGTATTTTTTCTCTTTCAATTGTTCTTGAAACCGGTATCCTATTTCATTTAGCAAGTCAACTGCTTCGGGAATTAAATAGGGTCGTGAGCTAGTCAAATTTTTGAGTTGGTAAAGTGGATTATCTACCACCTCAACTAAAATAGATTTGCGCACATAATCACCTATTTCCGCATCAAAAACAGCATTTGTAGCGAAAGGCTTTTTCAGTCCGTTTTTTTGAGCATTAAGTAAATGAATATCATTTAAATCATTCAATTTACTGCTGGGAGTAATGGGGATATTGGCATAGTGCACGGGGTCGCAGTTTGAAACAAGGGCTTTAGTTGTCTTATTTTTGAATAGAAATACAGTTAACGTAATTCCGATAAGTAACAGAAGAGCTAATCCAAACAGTATGTATATTTTTTTATTCGAGATCATAATTTTTCGTGGTTTAGCGCACAAAAGTACAACTTCTGTGCATAGCGAGCACGATTAAAACAGAGAAATTATCGACTAAAATTATCACTGCGGATATTAATTAACGCAAGCAGGTTAAAGTTCCCAATATTGATAAAATGAGGGCAAAATTATTCTTCAATCCAAAAACTATTAATTAACTTTGCACCTCAAAATCAATCAAACATATATGAAACCAACTTTATTTGTATTAGCAGCGGGAATGGGCAGTCGTTATGGCGGCTTAAAACAATTAGATGGATTAGGGCCAAACGGCGAAACCATCATGGATTATTCTATTTACGATGCCATCAAAGCTGGATTTGGAAAGATAGTTTTCGTCATTCGTCCAAGTTTTGAAAAAGACTTCAAAGAAGCAGTAGTCAACAAATTCAAAAATTTAATTGACACTGACATCGTTTTTCAAGAAATTTCGAATGTTCCTGAAGGTTGTACTTACAACCCAGAACGTGAAAAACCATGGGGGACAAATCACGCCGTATTGATGGGAAAAGATGCTATCAAAGAACCATTTGCAGTGATTAATGCTGACGATTTTTATGGTCAAGAATCGTTTGCTATTTTGGCTGATTTTCTTCGCAGTATCGAAGGCAAGAAAAATGAATATTGTATGGTCGGATATCGCATAGGCAACACCTTGTCGGAAAGTGGTTCGGTAAGCCGCGGAGTTTGTGTTGTAAACGAAAACAATTTGTTGCAAAACGTTGTAGAACGCACCAGCATTGAAGAAAAAGGCGGTAAAATCAATTTTATTGATGAAAACTTCGAAGAAGTTTCCATCCACCACGATACTCCGGTATCGATGAATATGTGGGGATTTACTCCCGATTATTTCGACTATTCCGAAGAATTCTTTAGAGAATTCTTGGTTGAAAACGGTCAAAAATTGAAATCTGAATTCTACATTCCATTAGCAGTAAACAACTTAATCGTTCAACAAAAAGTAACTTGTAAAGTGTTGGATACACCATCAAAATGGTTTGGCGTAACTTATGCCGATGATCGCTCGCAAGTTGTTCTAAAAATCAACGAATTAGTTCGCAAAGGAGTTTATCCTGAGAAACTATTCAAATAATATTTAAAAAAATATGGCAAAAATTTTAGTAACTGGTGGAACAGGATACATTGGTTCGCACACAGTTGTAGAATTGCAAAAAGTAGGATTTGATGTAGTAATTGTTGACAATCTATCCAACTCAAGCATTGATGTTTTGGCGGGTATTGAGAAAATTTCAGGCATCCGCCCGGCATTCGAAAACATCGATTGTGTTGACTATGTGAGCATGGATCGTATGTTCGAGAAACACAAAGACATCGAAGCAATTATACACTTTGCTGCTAGTAAAGCGGTGGGCGAATCGGTTGAAAAACCTTTATTGTATTACCGCAACAATTTAGTTTCGCTAATCAATCTATTGCAATTAATGCCTATCCACAAGGTAAAGAACTTTGTTTTCTCTTCTTCGTGTACTGTTTACGGCCAACCAGATATTTTGCCTGTAACCGAGAACGCACCCATCAAACCTGCTTTGTCGCCCTATGGCAATACAAAACAAATTGGTGAAGAAATAATTCGCGATACTATTTATGCAAATTCTTGCTATCAAAGTATTATCCTGCGTTATTTCAATCCGATTGGAGCACATGCTTCGGCTGAAATTGGCGAATTGCCAAACGGTGTTCCAAACAACCTGCTTCCTTTTGTTACACAAACCGCTATCGGCTTGCGTAAGCAATTGCAGGTGTATGGCGACGACTATAACACGCCCGATGGATCATGTATTCGCGACTATATTCATGTGGTTGATTTGGCCAAAGCGCACGTTATTGCCGTTCAACGCATGTGGAATAAACAATCAAAATCATCGGTTGAGACATTTAATCTTGGAACAGGACGCGGCTTGTCGGTGTTAGAAATTATTCAAACATTCGAAAAAGTAAACGGAGTAAAAGTCCCTTATAAAATTGTTGCTCGTCGCGAAGGTGATATCGAAAAAGTATGGGCAGATCCTAGTTATGCAAATAACGAACTGGGCTGGACAGCTACCGAAACACTCGAAGAAACGCTTCGTAGCTCATGGGTTTGGGAACAAAATCTGGCACAAAGAGCAAAAACGGAATAAAAACATAAGCGATGTAAAAATAAGTAGGGTGTAAAGTATAAATAGTTTCTGTTTAAACTTTGCGCCCTATTTTATATAATTAGCTCCAAGTATCTTATTATATGAAAGTTATTCACAAAACACATCAATATTTTCTCATTAATACTTAAAGAACGATGTTATATCCAATAAAATTTGAACCCATTCTGAAAGATAAAATCTGGGGTGGTACAAAGTTGAAAAGCTTATTCAACAAAGCAGCAGCAACCGACAAACTTGGCGAAAGCTGGGAACTATCGGGTTATGAAAACGATGAATCGGTGGCAACGAACGGTTTTCTTGCCGGAAATACACTACCCGAATTAATCGAAATTTACATGGGCGAATTGATTGGTGACTCCATTTTCGATGATTATGGCCTATCTTTTCCCTTATTGTTTAAGCTTATTGATGCCAACGAGAACTTATCTATTCAGGTGCATCCAGGCGATGAAGTAGCTGCTGAACGTCATAACTCCTACGGGAAAACAGAGATGTGGTATGTGGTAAATGCTGAACCAGGTGCAGAACTAATTATTGGCTTTTCGGAAAACTGCTCTCGCGACAAATACCTCGATGCACTCGACAAAGGACTTGTTGAAGACTTATTGCAAAAAGTACCTGTAAAAAAAGGAGATGTATTCTTTATTCCTGCCGGATTGGTTCACGCCATTGGAAAAGGTGTGGTAGTAGCTGAAATACAACAAAGCAGTGACATCACCTATCGTATTTACGATTACAAACGTACAGACGACCAAGGTAACGAGCGGGAGTTGCATACAGAACAAGCGTTGGACGTGATTAACTTCGAAGCTTCAAAAGAGCCTAAAACAGTTTATTCACCATTAATGAACGAAGTTATACCATTGGTTAGCTGCAATTATTTTACCACCAACATGCTTCGTTTCAACAAAAGTATTGCCCGCCAATATGCAAAAATTGATTCATTCGTTTCATATATGTGTCTCGATGGAGATTTTGCGATTGAATTCGGTGGCGAGAAAACGATTGTAAATAAAGGCGATACGATTCTGATTCCTGCCTCTATTGATGAACTAACCTTAATTCCAGACAGCGAAGTTACTTTATTGGAAGTATACGTGGAATAATGCATAATTGTATAATTCATAATGCCCAAATTATATAAAAAGAGCAAATCGTTAAATTGATTTGCTCTTTTTATTGGAAGTCAATGTACAATCCAATTATGAATTCTAAATTATGAATTGAGCATTATTTTAAAGTCTTGCTTTAATAGCTTTTGTTTCTTCTTCGAATCCCGGTTTTTCGAGCAAAGCAAACATATTTTTCTTGTAAGCTTCTACGCCCGGTTGGTCGAATGCATTCACACCCAATAGGTAGCCGCTGATTCCACATGCTTTTTCAAAGAAGTAAATCAATTGACCTAAATAGTATTCGTTCAATCGGGGAAGTTCAATTTTCAGATTAGGAACACCACCGTCGATATGAGCAATCATTGTACCTAGTTCAGCCATTTTATTTACTTGATCAACACGTCTTCCTGCCAAGAAATTCAAACCGTCGAGATTATCCTCTGATGTTGGGAATATTTTGGTATAATTACTTTCATTAACTGAAATAACTGTTTCGAAAATAGTACGTTCACCTTCCTGAATCCATTGACCCATAGAGTGTAAATCGGTTGTAAAATCAACAGCAGCTGGAAAAATACCTTTACCTTCTTTACCTTCACTTTCGCCAAAGAGTTGTTTCCACCATTCACCAAAGAAGTGTAATTTAGGGTGGAAATTCACTAAAATCTCCATTTTCTTTCCGTTTTTGTATAATTCATTACGTACAGCAGCATATTGAGCAGAAAGGTTATACTCGAAAGCAGTTTCCAAGCCCGTAGCGGTTTCCATTTTGGCAGCTCCAGCAACCAATTGACGAATATCAAACCCAGCAACAGCAATAGGCAATAAGCCTACCGGAGTAAGTACCGAGAAACGACCGCCAATGCTATCTTCAATAATAAAAGTTTTGTAGCCCTCCTGAGTAGCTAGCGTGCGCAATGCACCCCGAGATTTGTCGGTAATAGCCACAATCAGTTTTTTAGAAGCAGCTTTTCCTTGTTGTTCTTCCAATTGAGTTTTAAGCAAACGGAAAGCCAATGCAGGTTCAGTAGTTGTTCCCGATTTAGAGATAGAAATGATACCGAACTTTTTAGTTTTCAATAACTCTTGAAGTTCATACAGGTAGTCTTCACCAATGTTCTGTCCGGCGTAAACCATTATGGGCGATTTACGTTCGGTTTGCAACCAGTCGAAGCTGTTTGAAAGCCCATCGATAACTGCTTTTGCACCAAGGTAGCTTCCGCCAATACCGATAACCACTACTACTTCGCAATTGTCGCGAAGAACTTTTGCTGTAGCCTCAAGGTCGGCAAACTGAGCTTCGTCAATCGAAGTTGGCAAGTTTAACCAACCTAAAAAATCACTTCCTTTACATGTACCGTTGTGCAAAGCTGCATTTGCAGCAGCAACTTCTGCCTTATATCCGGCTACATTTTGTTCAGATACAAATCCAAACGCTTTGTTGATAGTTAGTTTAATATTTTCCATTTATATAAAAGTTTGTTGCCTATAGCATTAAACACTTTCGGCGTTATTATACTTCGTGATATTTATTTTGTGCTAGTATGTCTTGGGCGTTCTTAGTTGTCAACTATCAATTGTCAACTATCAACTATTTAAGATGCTCCGACAGTTTGCGAATTTCCATGGTGGGCGATGAACGGTTGTAAAGTATTTCGTAAATTGCGTCCACAATAGGCATGCTGATATGATATTTCTCGTTTATTTCGTAAATACATTTGGTAGCATAATATCCCTCGGCAATCATTTCCATTTCAATCTGAGCTGTTTTTACTGAATAGCCCTTGCCTATCATTGTTCCGAAAAGGCGGTTACGACTGAACTTCGAATAAGCTGTCACCAATAAATCGCCGAGATAAGCCGATTCGTTAATATCTCGATGTAAAGGATTAGTAGCATTACAAAAACGATTCATTTCCTGTATAGAATTGGAGATTAACACCGCCTGAAAATTATCGCCATATTTCAAACCATGGCAAATACCGGCTGCAATAGAGTAGATATTTTTCATTACCGATGAATATTCAATACCCATAATATCGTCACTTATCGAGGTGCGAATAAAACTTGTATTGAATCGTTGTGCCAACATGCGGGCATTTTCGCGCGATGCGCATCCGAATGTAAGATACGAAAGTCGCTCCAGTGCAACCTCTTCGGCATGACAAGGTCCGGCCAGTACGGCGATATTTTCTTTCGAGACATTGTAAAATTGCTCAAAATAATCGGTAACAATCATATTCTCATCCGGAACAATCCCCTTGATAGCAGATACTAAAAACTTATTGTCCAACTTGCGTTTCAACTTTTTGAGATGTTGTTTCAAAAAAGGTGAAGGGGTAGCAAAGATCAAAATATCGGAGGTGCGCACCAGTTTGTTGATGTCGCTGGTAAAATTGATACGGTCGGTATCGAATTTAACTCCGGTAAGGTACGATGGATTTTTACTCAACCGAATAAATTCATCGATTTGTTCCTGTCGACGCATGTACCAATTGATACTATCCGCATTGGCAAGTGCTATTTTAGCAATTGCCGTGGCCCAGCTACCGCCGCCTATTACCGCAATTTTACTCTTTTCGTTCATTTTTGTTTTCGTTCGTGTATCTTTTCTAAAATTTAGAACTTTAGAAAAGATGTGAGATTACGCTTTCGCTATCCACTCAGCCACTTCTTCTTTCGAAGGATTGGTCAGTTCAAGTTTGTTTTTTTTGTTTAGCCCGCAAATATCCTGATGGAATTTATTGGGGTTCAATCCTTTCATATCGGCAATCATGCTGACACCCGCTTTTTGAACAACGGCTACCCATGCTTCAGGAATACCTAACTCCATAAACTTATCGAGACCATCTTTCTTAGCAGCTTTCTCTGGTTTCATTTGCGGGAAGAAAAGTACTTCCTGAATGGCTTGCTGACCGGTCATAAGCATTACCAAACGATCCATACCAATGCCCATCCCAGAGGTTGGAGGCATACCGTATTCCAGCGAACGTACAAAATCCATATCGATAAACATGGCTTCGTCGTCGCCCTTTTCGCTTAGCTTAAGTTGCTCTTGGAAACGACCTAACTGATCAATCGGGTCGTTCAATTCGGAGTATGCATTGGCCAATTCTTTTCCGTTTACCATTAACTCGAAACGTTCAGTCAATTCAGGATTATCGCGGTGGCGTTTGCACAGCGGGCTCATTTCGCGAGGATAATCGGTAACAAATGTAGGTTGGATATAGTTTCCTTCGCATTTTTCGCCAAAAATTTCGTCAATCATTTTGCCTTTACCCATGGTATCATCGGCTTCAACGTGCAATTGCTTACACACTTCGCGCAGTTGTACTTCGTCCATACCGTTAATATCGATACCCGTGTACTCTTTGATGGCATCTATCATGGTGATACGCTTGAAAGGCGTTTTGAAGCTAATCAATTTGTCGCCCACCATAATTTCGTTAGTACCATTTACCGCCACACATATTTTTTCGATCATGTTTTCGGTAAAAGTCATCATCCAGTTGTAGTCTTTGTAGGCTACATATATTTCCATTGCAGTAAATTCAGGATTGTGTGTTCGATCCATGCCTTCGTTACGGAAGTTTTTAGAAAACTCGTACACACCCTCAAAACCACCTACAATAAGACGTTTCAAGTACAATTCGTCGGCCACGCGAAGATAAAGCGGCATGTCCAGCGCATTGTGGTGGGTCATGAACGGACGCGCCGAAGCACCACCAGGGATAGATTGAAGAATTGGAGTTTCTACTTCCACATAATCTTGCGCATTGAAGTAATCGCGCATAGTTTGATATACTTTGGTACGTTTAAGGAAAATATCTTTCACACCTTCGTTTACTACCAAATCCACATAGCGCTGACGGTAACGTTGTTCAGGGTCTTCGAATGCATCGAAAGCCACACCATCTTTATATTTTACAATCGGTAGCGGACGAAGCGATTTGCTCAATACCGTTAGTTCTTGTGTATGAATGCTTATTTCGCCAGTTTGTGTGCGAAAAACAAAACCTTTTATTCCAATAAAATCGCCAATGTCCAATAGTTTTTTGAACACGATATTGTACATTTCGGGTTGCGCTTCGGTGTTGATGTCGTCGCGACTAATATATATCTGGATACGCCCTTTCGAGTCTTGAAGTTCCACAAATGCAGCTTTGCCCATGATGCGACGGGTCATTATACGACCGGCTACGCATACTTGTTTTTTGCTATAATCGTCTTTAAATTCATCCTTTATAGTGGTCGAAAACGCATTGGTAGGATACTCTGCTGCCGGATATGGGTCGATGCCCAGTTTACGCATTTCGTCCAGACTTTGGCGTCTGAACTGTTCTTGTTCACTTAGTTCTGTGCTCATAATGTTTTTGATATACAAATTGCTACAAAAGTACAAAAACTAATGCATAATTCATAATGAATAATGCATTATTCATTTTTAGAGCGTTACAATTCATTTGGGTTTGGAATATGTAAAAAGGGAGATTGGAATTGGAATTCCGATAGTTGTTAGGCAAGTTGCTGTTTACCCGGGAGTGCTGAATTCCAATTCAACCGAATATTTTGCGGAATTGGAATTCCGCTCTCCCTTAATTACAAATCACCACTTTTGAAACAAACAAACAAACAAACAAACAAACAAACAAACGGACTTACCTCAATGGAGCAAGTCCGTTTGTTTCAATAAATCTATTCGTTTATTACCTATCAGTAAGCAGGTTTGAATATCTTTTTTACTGTCTTATAAAAATACCAATAATGACGGAATGCATATCCCTTTACAGAAATGCGAAAGAGCTCCAAATTACTCGCCGACAAATTATTACCCTCCTTAGTCGTCACACCATATTGATATCCTGCTTCGGCAGCAATTTTCAATACATCGTCATTGTAACTGCCAAAAGGATAGGCTACCGAATAGATTGGTCGACCCAATTCAGCTTCCAACAAGCGTTTCGACTCAACGAGTTCATACCTTTTGTCTTTATCCAATAACTGTGGCAAATGGACATGATCACACAGGTGCGAACCAATTTCAATACCATAGTTTATCATCTCTATAAGTTGGTCTTTGGTCAGAATATTGAGTGGATCCTTATTCTCATTATCCTTCCATACAATATTTCTTGCCCCTATTGACTTGGCAACAACATAAATAACTGCTTTTACATCGTACTTTTTTAATATTGGAAAAGCATTAAGATACAATGATTCGCAGCCATCATCAAATGTGAGGATCATGTTGCGTTTACAGACATCGTACCGTTTATTGATTAGATCTTCAAAGGTAATAAATGTAAATCCTTTTTTTATCAGTCGTTTCAACTGCCATTCAAAATGGCTGGGGCTAGTATATAAACCTTTTATCCGGGTAGTGGACGCAAGTGATTTTATAAAGTGGTAATATAATATCGGAAAGTTCTGTTCCATTTATGTTCTTTCAATTATTCTTTCGTACTGATCAATGCTTTTTTCAATCGTAAACTTATTTTTCAATAAGTCATTCCCTTTTTTCCCCATCAATTGGATTATTTCAGGGTTCTCTAATAAATAGATAATTTTCTCTGCCATCAAATCCACACTCATCTCTGGGATTAAATAACCTGTTTCATCGTTTACAATTATTTCAATTGCAGCCAGATGATCAAAAGCCAGACAAGGCATTTTGAGTTTCATTGCCTCTAACAGCACCAACCCAAAGCCTTCCCAACGTGATGTCATTATCAACATAGAACATTTGGATAACAGATTATCAATGCCTTCGATAAAACCATGAAACTCAACCGAGTTTTGCACACCAAGTTTAGCAACTAATTGTACCAGATTTTCTTTCTCTTTTCCATCGCCCAGTATCCAAAGTTTAGCGTTGGGCACCGAAATGAGAACTTTTTGTATAACACGTATGGCTAAATCAACGCCTTTCTCATACGATAATCTACCCACGATAGCTATATTTTTTGTTGTGCCATCTGAATAAAATAAAGAATCCGGATCGATGCCATGATATATAACATCGGGGTCTTTTTTAAGATATTTCACTATATTAGAAATACTATCTTTTACATGATTCGAATTGACAACAACATCCGATACAACCGTTGAAAATAAATAACGCTTTGAAAGTTTTACTTTCATCGGATGGGGAATTCCGCGGCTAAAAACAACCTTCGTACAACCAAAATGTTTCATGGCCATTCCCATTGTTTTAAGTTCTAAAGTGCTATTCAGAATAATTGCACCGGGGTTAATCTCAGCAAGTGCCCGCTTTAATCGAAATGAAAGTGTTATATCAAGAAATGAGAGTTTCTTAACCGAGAAAGTTTTAATCTCTATGCCATGTTGCATGGCTTTTAAATACAATTTGCTTTCGGGACTTGAGAAAAGCTGAACAGAATGACCTCTTTTCTGTAGTTCAGTCATAACCAAATAGGTCCAACACTCCCCACCTCCCCAAGATTTAGCAAAATTTACAAATAAAATTTTCATACTAATTCTGTTTTTGTGCTTTTTTCATTTTTATATTCCTCAATGTAGGATCAATATCGTTTAGTTAGCACACGGAATAAACGGAGTGTACAAATAATCACTGTTTATTAATTGTAAGATTTCGTTCACACAATTGTTTACCGATGGTGATATTCTGTTTGTTCGGTGTGCTAATTCCTTACCTAAACGATATTGAATATCGGATTAAAACTTCATTCTACTATCCGATTGTTCAATTTATAGATGCATATTCGCTACTTGTTGTTGCACCCACTTTGCATAAATGATCAACTATTTTATGATCATGCTGCTTTTATTGGTCGACTAAAGTAGTAAATTTTCGCTTATTTTCAACTTCAATCTTTCGCATTCTTCACTTTTTTAACCCTATTGCAACTATTTATACCCACTTCTCTCATTCCTATCTGCTAGAATTTCTTAATAATATAAGGTCATATTGTTAGCTAGTTCCTCATTTTTTACTAAAATAGCCGGAGCCGATATTGAATCGGACTCCGACTAAATTAGTACTCGCGGAATTGGAATTCCGCGCTCCTGGGTTTACGCTTTCACTTCGGTTTCGTCCGTTTTTTTTCTGTTGGCACGGCTTTGTGCTATTGCGTCGTGCGCACGATTGATACGCGCGTTGACTTCTTTTACAAAATCGGCATAGGGTGCTTCTCCGTTTACCAAAATCAGCGCATTAATGCGTTCTACCAGCTGTTTGTAAACGGGATCAATATCGGAGCGCACCTGTTTCATGCGAAGTTCGGTACGTTTGGCTTCTTCGGAGTTACGACTATCTTGGAGCTTAATAAAGCTATTGTTACGCCGCTCAAGTTCTGCCACCCAGTCGATAATTTCCAATAACATCAAATCGTTGGGCGAAATTTTTGTGCGTAAATCAGCAATTAAGCTCTTTATCAATCCGGATTCTTCGTCCTGCGGTTTCCTGACTAAATTGCCGTAACTATCGAAAATAACGAGCACCCGTTTGGCAGTATCTCTCACAGCAGGGTTGAAGTGATTTAAGCCATTCTGAACTTTGTCGGCAAGTCCGCGAAAGGTTGAATCGCGATCTTTGTCGGCAATTTCAATCTGCACGGTAGTAGCACTTTTTGTAATAGCCACCAACGCCACTCCTTCATCTGTGTATAGAGACTCGAAACGCGCAAAAAGCTCGTCGATAAGCAGAACCGAAGGGTTGTACTTGAGAACGGTGTCTCTGAAGTCGGTTAAAAACTGGGAATGCCCTGCATTACGTTGACTGTGTAAATCTAAACGTTCAATTTTCATAAGAGAACTTTTTTTAATTGTTTGACATTGTATTTAGAAAAATCGAATAAAAATCCATTAATTAAAAGATCAAAATACTGTCCGAAGTTTCGGGAAGTTCGGTGTAGT
>Ga0136636_10001623_pt1 | contig 13210 bp, 12 predicted proteins | sample AntDrymUQ8522106_2_FD_104653 | JGI IMG/M metagenome (GOLD analysis project Ga0136636, IMG submission 104653) | Polar desert sand microbial communities from Dry Valleys, Antarctica - metaG UQ852 (21.06) | ecosystem: Environmental > Terrestrial > Soil > Desert | place: Antarctica: Dry Valley... | reverse complement strand
TGGATTTTGATGATTTGTTATTGAAAACAAATGAACTACTGACCCGTTTTCCTGAGGTTTTAGCTAAATATCAAAACCGTTTCCGATATATATTAGTGGATGAGTACCAAGATACGAATCACTCACAGTATTTAATCGTTCGCGCATTATCAGATAAATTTCAGAATATTTGTGTAGTAGGTGATGACGCGCAAAGTATTTATGCTTTTCGTGGAGCCAATATTAACAATATTCTCAATTTCCAAAAAGATTATGAAGGCGTAAAAACCTTTCGATTGGAACAGAATTACCGTTCGACTAAAAATATTGTGGAAGCAGCAAACACCATTATTGATAAAAATAAAGTTAAACTCGATAAAATAGTTTGGACGGCTAATGATTTTGGTCCAAAAATAAAAGTACATCGCAGTTTAACAGACAATGAGGAAGGTCGGTTTGTCGCTAGTACCATTTGGGAAGAAAAAATGCAAAAGCAACTGCCCAATGGTGCTTTCGCTATTCTCTATCGGACTAATGCGCAATCTCGTGCTATGGAAGATGCTTTAAGGAAAAGAGATATTCCGTACCGAATCTATGGCGGACTTTCCTTTTATCAAAGAAAAGAAGTGAAGGATGTTTTGTGTTACCTGCGATTAGTGATCAATCCAAAAGATGAGGAAGCTTTAGTGCGGGTAATTAATTATCCAGCTCGTGGAATAGGGAATACTACTATCGAAAAATTAACCATTGCTGCCAATCATTATAAACGTTCCATTTTTGAAGTAATGCAAAATATAGAACGCATTGATTTAAAATTGAATTCAGGAACAAAGCAAAAACTTCTGGATTTTGTTACAATGATTCAAAGTTTTCAGGCTATAAATGAAAATCAAGATGCATTTTATCTTGCAGATCATGTTGCTAAAAAAACGGGATTGATACAAGAATTAAAGAAAGATGCTACTCCGGAAGGAATGGCTAAAATTCAGAATATTGAGGAACTATTAAACGGAATCAAGGATTTTACTGATGGCCAAAAAGAGGTAGATGGCGCTAGAGGAGCATTATCTGAATTTATGGAAGATGTGGCTTTGGCAACGGATTTAGATAAAGATACTAGCGATGAAGATCGTGTGGCGTTGATGACAATTCACTTGGCTAAAGGTCTTGAATTCCCCCATGTTTTTGTAGTAGGAATGGAGGAGGATTTGTTTCCAAGTGCCATGAGTATGAGTACCAGAAGTGAACTTGAGGAAGAACGTCGCTTGTTCTATGTGGCTTTGACACGTGCGGAACACCAGGCTTATTTAACGTATGCGCAATCGCGCTACCGTTGGGGGAAATTGACCGACAGTGAACCTTCTCGTTTTATTGAGGAAATCGATAGTCAATATCTGGAATATATGACGCCGCCCGAAAACAATTACCGTTATAAACCGATGATTGATAGTGATATTTTTGGTGATGTTGATAAATCTAAATTACGTCTGGCGAAACCTATAGGAGGAACACCACCTAAATACAACACGGATAATGAACCTAAATCAGATATAAATGTTCGGAGACTGAAACCAGTTTCTAATAATTTGGCTTCAGGAGCGGCAAATTTATTTGATAATAAACTGGCTGCGGGAAATATTGTCCTGCACGAACGCTTTGGAAAAGGAGAAGTTATAAATCTTGAAGGGATAGGAGCGGATAAAAAAGCTGAGATCAAATTTGATGTCGGTGGTATAAAAAAATTACTACTGCGGTTTGCAAAACTAGATATTATTGGATAAAAACTTGTTGTAGCTTGTAGATTCATCGTTCTTTTTTAAAAGATCTTTAAACTTCAAACCCTTAAACTTTAAACTAAATAAAATGGCTCAATTTATAAAAATATACCCCGATAAACCCAATGAAGTGGCAATTGCCAAAGTAGTTAAGGTTTTAAAAGATGGAGGATTAGTGATTTACCCCACAGATACCGTTTACGGATTGGGTTGTGATATTACGAATACTAAGGCTTTGGAGCGCATTGCAAAGATAAAAGGAGTAAAACTTGATAAAGCAAATTTCTCTTTTATTTGTCATGACTTGAGCAATATATCAGATTACGTGCGACAAATAGACACAGCTACTTTTAAGATATTAAAAAGGGCTTTGCCAGGACCGTACACTTTTATTTTACCAGGAAACAATAATTTACCTAAAGAATTCAAAAAGAAAACTACGGTAGGGATTAGGGTTCCTGATAATTCAATTGCCTTGGAAATTGTCAAGTTGCTTGGCAATCCTATTGTATCGACTTCCATTCATGATGATGATGATGTGATTGAATATACCACTGATCCAGAACTGATTTTCGAAAAATGGCAAAACCTTGTAGACCTAGTTATCGATGGCGGTTATGGTGATAATGTAGGTTCTACAATAATCGATTTGTCCGGCGGGGAGCCTACTGTAGTAAGAGTAGGTAAAGGAAGTTTAGATATTTTGTAAAAATGTAAAAATTTGGCAAAATATTTGATACTTTATTATAAATTTTTATATTTGCTGATAGCTTACAATTTTTAATTACAAAATAATAGCATGTTATTCTTAATTATATTTAATTGGTTGTTAAAGAAAAATTGAGGATACATAAAGGCAGGCCAATTGGCCTGCTTTTTTTGTTTCAATCTAAAGTCAATTTTTGTACAAGTTTCAGAATGGAAATATAGCAAAAAAAAACGCCTCAAATTTGAGGCGCTAGTTTTTTGATATTGGAATGAAATTACGGTCTTTGTTTTTTCATTTCTTTTTCGATCATTTCGTAAAATTGATCAATTTTTGGTAAAACTACAATACGAGTTCTTCTGTTGCGAGATCTGTTTTCAGCAGAATCATTGGCAACTAAAGGAATGTAAGAGCTTCTTCCGGCAGCAATTAATTGCTCTGGTTTAACACCTAATTGATTTGTTAATACACGGATAATAGAAGTAGAACGTTTCACGCTTAAATCCCAATTGTCTAATAACACACCCGTACCGTTATAAGGAACATTGTCTGTATGACCTTCAACCATACATTCAAAATCAGGTTTGTCGTTAACAACTTTGGCTACTTTAGCTAAAACCATTTTAGCTCTATCTGTTACTTCGTAACTTCCGCTTTTAAACAATAATTTGTCAGCAATAGAGATAAAAACAACTCCTTTTTCAACATTTATTTCAATATCTGGATCAGATATTCCTACTGAACTTTTTAGACTCGTCACTAATGCTAATGTTACGCTATCTTTTTTAGTTAACGCATCTTGCATTCTGCTTATTTTTAAATCTTTCTCTTTAATAGATTCTAAAGCTTTTTCAATATTTTGAGCACCCTTAGTTGACAATACAGTCATGTCTTTGGAAACACTAATTAAACCTTGATTTTGTTCTTTTAAAGTAGCGGCAGTTGCTGCAAGACCTGCTTTTTCTTCTAAGCAAGAATTTAATTTGACAGTCGCAGTATTTAATAAATCTTGAGTCTCTTTGTTTCTAGCTTCTAAGTCAGTGTATTTCTTTTTAGAAACACAAGAAGTTAAAAGGGCCATTACTGATAAGGCAATTACGATTTTTTTCATAAATTGGGTGTTTAGTTAATTACAAAAATAGTTTTAAAGTGGTAATAAAAGGCATTGAAAAATATAATTAAATGTTAAAAATTATTTATCAAAGACCTTGCCGCAAATTACGTAATATTGGTAAACGATGCTTTTTACATTATAATATTCCTGATATTGAAATTTATTTCTTCTTTTATAATAAGCCATAAAAAGGCCATAAAAGGACCAATGAGCCTTCAATACTGCCCAAAAATGCTTGGGTTTTCCTTGTGTTAAAAATTGTAATCCAGCAATTCCATCCAGAACCATTCGACCCAAAAGAATTTTATACAATTTTTCTTTCGGAAGATTTTTAGTCAACATTAATAATGAATTTCTGAAGTTCAAGAAGGTTTTTTTTGGATTGCCCTGTTGCAAAGTTGCTCCTCCAACATGATACACAACGGATTCCGAAATGTATTTTATTTTGTACCCTTTATTGAAAGCACGCCAGCACAAATCAATTTCTTCCTGATGCGCAAAAAATTCTCCATCAAAACCATTGAGATCTTTATAAACTTGACTTCTAATAAAAAAACAAGCTCCTGAAGCCCAAAAGATCTCGCAATGATCGTTATACTGTCCATGATCTTTCTCTAAGGTATCAAAAATTCGACCCCGACAATAGGGGTAGCCGTATTGGTCAATGAATCCTCCAGCTGCTCCTGCATATTCAAAATATTCTTTGCGTTTAAAATCCAATATTTTAGGCTGAATTATAGCCGTGTCTGGTTCACTTTCAAACGTTTTGATAATGGGTTGCAACCAATTTTCGGTTACTTCAATATCAGAGTTTACTAGGGCATATATTTCTGCATCAATGTGTTTTAAAGCTTGATTATAGCCATCTGCAAATCCTAAATTGCTTTCATTTTTTACTATTTGTACCGAAGGGCAAAAAGCTTTGACGAAGGAAATAGAATCATCTGTAGATGCATTATCAGCGACATAAATTGTGGCTTCAGCAGAATATTTCAATAGGGAAGGCAAAAATTTTTCTAACAATAAAATTCCATTCCAATTCAGTATTACAACAGCTATTTTCATCTTTAAATTTTGATTATCGGATTTGATAAAGGGGCAATTCAGTTAGAAATTGATATTTCTCATTTTCGAAATCCATTTGGCAAAAGTAATGATTCAATCCGTTAGTCACCATCAAATATTGGGCTTTCATTGTCATATTATAGCGCGCAATTTGGTCGAAAGTCGCTTGCGCAATTTTAATTTCGGGCGCTTTACATTCGATTAAAATGAAAATAGACCCATCAGAATTAAAAACGACGACATCGTATCTTTTGCGTAAACCATTCACTTTTAAAACCTTTTCTACGTTAATTAATGATTTTGGATATTTCTTTTCTTCCAATAAAAACTGAACTACGTGCTGGCGAACCCATTCTTCAGGTGTAAGAATGATAAATTTTTTCCTGATTTCATCAAAAATGGACAATTTATTTTCGCTATTTTTGAAACGAAAATGATAAGTAGAAAAATTTAATTGCTGCATGAAGCAAAAATAGTTATTTAGTTGAAAGTTTTAAGTTTAAAGTTTCATGCGATTCAAAACACTTTAAACGGCAAACTTTAAACAAATTATAAAATGGACGAAGTATTAAAAATTGTAAATGATATAAAAGGGGGCAACATTAAACCGCTTTATTTTTTGATGGGTGAAGAGCCGTATTACATCGATAAATTATCGGACTATATTGAAGGGAAAGTCCTCACGGAAGAGGAAAAAGGATTCAATCAAACGGTTTTGTACGGCAGAGATGTTACAATCGAAGATATTATTTCTACCGCTAAACGCTATCCTATGATGGCAGAGCGTCAAGTTGTAATTGTTAAGGAAGCACAAGATTTGATTCGAACCATTGACAAACTGGAAAGCTATGCCGAAAACCCAATGGCGACCACAGTTTTAGTTTTTTGTTATAAATACAAAACTTTGGACAAGCGAAAAAAATTGACCAAACTATTGGCTAAGTCAGGCGTGGTTTATGAAAGCAAAAAATTATACGAAAATCAAGTTGGAGACTGGATTAAACGTGTTTTAGGAGGCAAAAAATATGCTATTGAGCCCAAAGCTACAGCCATGCTTGTGGAATTTTTGGGAACAGACTTGAGCAAAATAAATAATGAACTGGAAAAATTACAAATTATTCTGCCTGCTGGAAGTACCATCACTCCTAAGCATATTGAAGAGAATATAGGTTTTAGTAAAGATTTTAATGTGTTTGAATTGCGCAAAGCGCTTGGCGAAAGAAACCAACTCAAAGCCTATACTATTGCGGAGAATTTTGCGCAAAACCCCAAAGACAACCCCCTTGTAGTCACTACAAGTTTGGTTTTTGGATTTTTTATCCAATTGCTAAAATACCATGGGTTGAAAGATAGGAATCCCAAAAATGTTGCGGCAGTACTAGGGGTAAATCCTTTCTTTTTAAAAGAATATGATGTGGCTTTAAAGAATTATCCCATGAAAAAAGTCAGTCAAATTGTAGCAGCTCTGCGCGATATTGACGTCAAAAGCAAAGGTGTTGGTGCTAATGCATTGTCACAATCCGACTTATTAAGAGAAATGCTTTATAAAATATTTAATTAAAGGGTAAAAAATCCCGATATTTGCAAACCCTTTATGAGGTTTCAGAATTGGGATTAAAAACGAAATACCATAAATATGGCAATGAATAAAAATACGATCCTAGGTTGGGCCACTCTAATAATGATTATCATGGGTTTATTACTTATTGCTCTAGGCGCTTTTAGGTACGATGACGTTGCAGGTTGGGGCTTTGCCGCCGTAGGAGTTGGTTTTTTGGCTAACGCATGGGTTTTCAGTTCGCTCAAGGGCAGACTTTAGTAGTTATTTTAAATGTTGAACTTTAAATTTTAAATTAAAAAAAATGGCAGACGATAAAAAAGTAATCTTCTCAATGTCCAAATTGAGTAAAACTTATCAAGGAGCGGATAAACCAGTCCTTAAAAATATTTATTTGAGTTTCTTCTATGGAGCTAAAATTGGTATTTTGGGATTAAATGGATCTGGAAAATCCTCTTTGTTAAAGATAATTGCTGGTGTTGATAAAAATTATCAAGGTGATGTAGTTTTTGCACCAGGGTACACAGTAGGTTATTTAGAACAAGAGCCTATTTTAGATGATAGTAAAACAGTAATTGAAATTGTAAGAGAAGGCGTAGCTGAGACAATGGCTGTTTTAGACGAATTCAATAAAATCAATGACAGTTTTGGTTTGCCTGAAGTCTATGAAAATGCTGATAAAATGGAGCAATTGATGGATCGTCAAGCGCTTTTACAAGATAAAATTGATGCATTAGGTGCTTGGGAAATTGACACTAAATTAGAAATTGCCATGGATGCCTTGCGCACGCCTGAAGGGGATACTCCAATCAAGAATTTATCAGGCGGGGAACGTCGACGCGTAGCATTATGTCGTTTGTTGTTGCAACAACCGGATGTGTTGCTTTTAGATGAGCCTACGAATCACTTGGATGCTGAAAGTGTACTTTGGTTAGAGCAACATTTAGCACAATATGCAGGAACAGTAATTGCTGTAACACACGATAGGTATTTCTTGGATAATGTAGCAGGCTGGATTTTGGAGTTGGATAGAGGAGAGGGAATTCCTTGGAAAGGGAATTATTCGTCTTGGCTAGACCAAAAATCGAGTAGAATGGCATTAGAAGAAAAGACAGCCTCCAAACGTAGAAAAAATTTAGAGCGCGAGTTGGATTGGGTTCGGCAAGGTGCTAAAGGTCGTCAAACCAAACAAAAAGCACGTTTACAGAACTATGATAAATTATTAAACGAAGACCAAAAACAATTAGACGAAAATTTGGAAATTTACATTCCAAATGGTCCACGTTTAGGAACTAACGTAATTGAGGCTAAGAATGTGTCTAAAGCATTTGGAGATAAATTACTGTATGACAATTTAAACTTTACATTACCACAAGCAGGAATTGTTGGGATTATTGGGCCAAATGGTGCGGGTAAATCAACTATTTTCAAAATGATAATGGGAGAAGAAAAACCAGATTCAGGTGAGTTCTTGATAGGTGACACCGTAAAGATTGCTTATGTTGATCAAGCACACTCAAATATTAATCCTGAAAAATCAATTTGGGAAAACTTCGCTGATGGCCAAGAATTGATTATGATGGGAGGAAAGCAAGTGAATTCAAGAGCATACTTATCACGCTTTAATTTTGGTGGTGGGGAGCAAAACAAGAAAGTTTCGATGCTTTCTGGAGGAGAAAGGAACCGTTTGCATCTTGCGATGACTTTAAAAGAAGAAGGAAACGTTTTGTTACTAGATGAACCAACGAATGATTTGGATATCAATACGCTTCGTGCTCTGGAAGAAGGTTTAGAAAATTTTGCAGGTTGCGCAGTAGTAATTTCGCACGACAGGTGGTTTTTAGACCGAATTTGTACGCACATTCTAGCTTTTGAAGGCAACTCTGAAGTGTATTATTTTGAAGGTGGTTTCTCTGAATATGAAGAGAATAAGAAGAAGCGTTTAGGTGGTGATTTAACGCCAAAACGATTGAAATACAGAAAACTAATTAGAAGTTAAGTTATTCATTTAGAACAGCAATAGCAAGAGGATGTCCAAAATTGGTCATCCTCTTTTTTTGCTATTTTTTTATTTTTTTATCAGAATTCATCATAATAAAAACGGCAGAAACGATTCCAACGATTACTAAACCGAATACGACAATCATTATAAAAGTCCCGTTATCCCATGAAAAAAGTGTAGTGTCTTTCATAATTTATTTGTTTTAAGTTGGACCAAATATAATATTGTTACTAATTAAAAGTCATGATAAATATCATAAGTGGTAAATTAGTACAAAAACTTGGCTTGCAGCTCTTTTGTGGGTATCATGCAGCTGGCTTTTTTACCAAACCATTTGTAGCGGTTTTTTGCAATATAATCATAAATATAGTTATTAAATGACACCGGTACTATTGAAAAGAGGTTGGCAAAATAAAATATTCCACCTAAATTTTTAGCAATTTCCAGTGCAGCTTCCGATTTGTAATAATACGCAAAACCAGGCTGATACAAAATAATACTGTCTGTTTTATGTCTGTCAATTCCTAAATGTTTAATAATGTCTTGTCCTAAATCAGATTGCAAGGATACAAATCTAAAAATATCTTTTTGGTCATGCTTAATTATAAATTGCACCGCCGAATCGCACAGATTGCATAGGCCATCAAACAGGATTATTTTTTTGTCTTTTGGTATTTTATCCATTTCTTTTTAAGTTGGAGTGCCCAAGGAATGGTATTTTTAATCTAATTATTCCTATCATAACTCTTGTTAGTGCGATCGCTTCGTTCCTGCGTTGGCCTTATTTACTTTTACCGGCCTCAACAAATTCCAGTGCTTCAAGACTTACTTTTGAAGTGAATACGCCATAGTTTACCGTTGCTTTATTTTTTTCTATCGCATCAAGAGTACCTACTGCTTTTCCATCAAACATCCGGACACGATCACCTACTTTGAGAATGTGTTTGGGTTTTTCAACCACTACTTTCAGTTTCTTTTCTTTCTTCTCTTTTCTAATTTCTTCAACTTGAATAGTCACTTCTTGAATGACTTCTTTCTTCTTTTCTATTAATGCTTTGCTCTCTTTAGTTGAGGCTTTTTTGCGTTTTGAATTTTCTATTTCAATTATTTTTAAAAATTCGCCAAGCAGTTCCTTCTTGTTCTTGTTGTTGAAATATTTCTCTGCAATATCCTCTATTTTAGTACCTATATAAATCGTTTTCTGATTGCTATCATATAATTCCTGATAGCTTTCTAGTTTTTGTTTAATTTTTACATTTATGGTTTCCATTTTCTTGCCTTCTTCCCGCGCTTTTGTTTCTTCTTCTTTAAGCGTCTGAGAAGTTTTCTCCATTTTTGATCTTTCTTTTTGTAGCGTCGCAATTGTTTTATCGAAACGAACTTTTCCAACTTCAATCTTCTTTTTGGCTCGATTAATTAATCCGAATGGAATTCCATTTTTTAAGGCTACTTCAAATGTAAATGAACTTCCTGCTTGTCCCAAAGCTAGTTTGTACATAGGCTCTAATGACTTTTCATCAAAAAGCATGTTTGCGTTGGTCGCAAAAGGCAGTTCGTTTGCCAATATTTTTAAATTGGAATAATGAGTTGTAATAATTCCAAAAGCTTCCCGATGGTAGAATTCTTCCAAGAAAATTTCTGCTAATGCGCCACCTAATTCAGGATCAGAGCCGGTACCAAACTCATCAATTAAGAACATTGTTTTTTTATTACACTTCTTTAAAAAGTAGTTCATGTTCTTTAGTCGGTAACTGTATGTGCTTAGATGATTTTCAATAGATTGATTGTCTCCAATGTCTGTAAGTATTCGATCAAATAAGAATGTTTCACTGCGTTCATGAACTGGAATTAACATACCAGATTGCAACATTAATTGTAGTAGTCCTACGGTTTTTAACGATATGGTTTTTCCACCAGCATTAGGACCCGAAATCACAATGATTCTGTTCTCTTGACTTAATTCAATCGTTTGTGGATGTGTAATTTCGTTTTTCTGCTTGTTGTTCAAATATAAAATAGGATGGAAAGCATCTCTAAAATACAACCTTCTGTTCTCTGTAATTGCAGGCAAAATTCCATTGATTCGATTTGCATATTTGGCTTTGGCAGCAATTACATCTATATCACTCAAAAAATCCTGATACTGAATAAGCAATGGTAAAAATGGCCGAATTTGGTTGGTTAATTGCTTTAAAATCCTTGTAATTTCTTCCTTTTCCTCATATTCTAAATTGCTTAGTTCTCTGGAATAATTCAGTGTGGCTTCCGGTTCGATGTAAGCAATACTTCCTGTTTTAGAGCTGCCTAAAATCGATCCTTTTACTTTGCGTCGATACATCGCTAATACCGCTAATACTCTGCGGTTTTGAACAAAGCTCTCTTTGATGTCGTCTAGATATCCTAAGGCATTGTATTGCGTTAATGCCGTTCCAAAACTTTGATTTACTTTGCCTCGAACCGCATTCATACTTCTGCGAGTGTTCAATAAATCCGGAGAAGCGTTGTCTTTTATTTCGCCATATTTATCAACAATTTCATCCACCATTACGATAATATCTTTGGTAAATTCAACTTGTAAAGCTCTGGTGTTTAGATTTGGATAATAATCCTCAAATTTTTTGAAATAGGTCAATAAGAAATTAACTGTTGAGGATAAAGTCGCTATTTTTCTAAAGCTTCCCACCTCAAGGAAACTATCCTCAATGGCGAGAAATCTAATTTCGTGCGTAATAGCATCGAAACCATGATTGGGAATCGCATTGTTGTTTTGAAATGAGGAAACATATTCTGATGTTTGCATTAATGCTTGCATCAAGGTTTCTTTATCTTTAAACGGTGTTATTTCAAGCGCTTTCTGTTTGCCAATATCAGTATTGCAAATTGCCGAAATCGTTTCTAGAACAGTTGGAAATTGTAAATCTTGTAATGTTTTCTCGGTGATGGATATCATTTATCTGTAAATTCTTTTCCAGACAAAAATAGTTAATAGTTGAGACTATTTAACCGTCATTCACAAAGAATTAATGAATGTTTAGTATCCTTTTTTACGAATTAAAAAACACAATCCCAACGTGTGTCTTTTATTAGTCTGTGTATCTTTGTAAAATAATAAGTATCTATGCAAATCAATCTCAATACCGAATGGCAAAGTGTTTTGTCAGACGAAATCCAGCAGCCTTATTTTCGTGATTTAACGGAATCTGTGGCAGAAGAATATAAAAGTTATACCTGTTATCCGCCTCAAGACTTGATTTTTGCCGCTTTTAATTATTGTAATTTTAATGATCTAAAAGTAGTTATCATTGGTCAGGATCCTTATCATGGAAAGGGCGAAGCCAATGGTTTGTGCTTTTCAGTAAACAATGATGTCCGAATTCCGCCTTCTTTACGCAATGTTTTTAGAGAGTTAAGCGATGATTATGGAACGATTTTCCTGCCTAGTACTGGAAATTTGGAATCTTGGGCAAAACAAGGTGTCTTATTACTAAATGCGTCGCTAACGGTTAGGGAAGACAGTGCAAACAGTCATAAACATTTAAAATGGAATCTTTTTACCGACGCCGTTATCCAGAAAATTTCTGAGGAAACCGAGCAAGTAGTTTTCTTGTTATGGGGGAATTTTGCCCACAAAAAGGGACTTAAAATAGACCGAAATAAACATTTAGTGCTGGAGTCCGGACATCCATCGCCATTGAGTGCGAATCAGGGAAAATGGTTTGGAAATAAGCATTTTAGTAAAACAAATGCTTATTTAAAACAGCATAATAAAGCATTAATCGACTGGATTTCAGTAGAGTGATTCTTTAATGGTTCATCATCCTAGCCTAAACCTTTCTGCTATTCGTTCCTTTTGCTTTATCTACCAAAAAAGATATTTTACAGCAAAATGAGTCAATTTACACCACTTAGTTAATGGTACGGATTGAGTAGGGCAGAATTTTGGTTATTAAACTAAATCTGATAACTTTAAACCTTTATAAATTTAGTTTAGAATGTACGTTCCTATTGTGCACCGTCCTGCGTGAGTGATGGCAGTGGAGCTCTTTTTTGAGAGGCTTTTTTGCCTCGAAAAAAAAGCGGGAGCGGACAGCAGGACCCGAAGTTTTTACGTAGGGGCACGCCCAAATTCTCAGGGGAGTACTAGAAAAATCAGCTTATAATTAGGACTGATTTCTGGATTTACTTTTTAATAATTTCCTCTAAAACGGCTTTGTCAGCATAATTAATCACTTTTAAAGTCACCTCTTGATTCTTAATCGTCTTGCCTTCAATGACGTACAGTTTTCCATTTTTTAGTACTACATTACTTTTGTCAAAATCGATATCTCCAAATTGTAATGTATTCTTTATATCGGCAGTGTCAATCCATTTTTCAGCTAAAATCAAAGAAGCCTGATCAGAATAGTAAAACGGTTTGTTCCTTAAATCATTTAGTACTCTGGCGTTTGGAAAATAATTACATCGGGTATCTTTGCCACTAAAAACCAAAGCAACAAAGAAAAGTCCTATTACTAAACCTACCAAATAATAGGCAAAACGGTGTATAAACTTCATGGATTATATTTTTGGCAAAGGTAGCTGAAAGTTTCCTTAAAAAACAATTAAATTGATATCGTTATAAGGTAAATCGAACCAATCACCGATGGCACTATTTGTCAAGATTCCGTGATACATATAGACTCCGTTTTTTAATCCTTTATCACAGCGGATGGCACTTTCTATACCACCATCTTCTGCAATTTTCATTAGGTACGGGGAAATTATATTGCTTATGGACAACGAAGCAGTTTTAGAATATCGGGAAGGAATATTGGGCACGCAGTAATGCAACACATTGTTTTTGATGAAGGTTGGTTTTTCATGCGAAGTCACTTCTGAAGTTTCAAAACAACCGCCGGTATCAATACTCACATCTACAATTACGGCTCCGTTTTTCATGTGTTCGACCATCGTTTCTGTTACTATTACAGGACAACGATCCTTGCCACGCATGGCACCTATAGCGACGTCA
>Ga0136636_10001621_pt1 | contig 13216 bp, 13 predicted proteins | sample AntDrymUQ8522106_2_FD_104653 | JGI IMG/M metagenome (GOLD analysis project Ga0136636, IMG submission 104653) | Polar desert sand microbial communities from Dry Valleys, Antarctica - metaG UQ852 (21.06) | ecosystem: Environmental > Terrestrial > Soil > Desert | place: Antarctica: Dry Valley... | reverse complement strand
TGCCCAGCGGGTCGTAGACACCCACGGCCACCACCGCCAGCCGGGCGCTGGCCACCACCTCGGGCAGGCCGGCCCGGGCCGGCGGCAGGGCCAGCCAGGGCAGCACGGCCAGCCCGGCCAACAGGGATCGGCGCGCGATACGCCAGTTCGGAGTCAAGGGCACGGTGGCGGGGCAGGCGGTGGCGGGGCTGTCAGTGTGCCTGCAACGCGCCAGCCGGTGCCGGCAGGCGCTGCACCGGCACGGCAAGGCGGAAGCAGCTGCCCTGCCCGGGTTGGCTGGTGGCATCCTGCCGCCCACCGATCAGCCGCACCTGGTGGCCGGCGATCGACAAGCCCAGGCCGGTGCCGCCATAGCGGCGGGTGGTGCTGTCGTCGGCTTGCACGAAGGGCTCGAACACCCGGGCCAGCTGCGCTGGCGACATGCCGATGCCGGTGTCGACGACGCGGCATTCCAGCAGCAGCGCAGCGCGTCGACCAGCACCGTGTCGGGCAGGCCGGGGTTGGGCAGTCCAGTCCCGCAACAGGCCACGCTGCCCGGCCTGCACCTGCAGCGGTGCCAGGGTCTGCTGCCGGGCCGTACCCAGCGCCATCGGCTCTGGCCACAGGACGGGCTCGTCGGCCGATTGCGGCACCAGCAGCAGATGGTGGCGCTGGCGCGGTTCCAGCGGGCTGGCGAGCACGATCTCGGTGAGGCCCGGCACGCCGTTCATCGGAGTGCGGATCTCATGGCCGATGTTGGCCAGGAAGCGGGTCTTGGCCCGGTTGGCCGCCTCGTCCGCATCGCGGGCCAGTTCCAGGGCGTGGTGGCCGCCTTCAGGTCGCTGATGTCGCGGGCGTCGACCAACAGCATCGCATCGCCGTTGACCGGACCACGCGCGGCGCGGGCATCCAACGCATGCCGGCACGGGCGACAGGGCCGAAGGCCTGCACCGCTGCCGGGTTGCGCAGCACCGCATCGGTGGTGTCGAGCCGGCAGAGCAGCACCCGCACCGGGGTGTGCTGCAGCGACCCGGTGCCACGCAGCATGTCGGCGTCGTGGCTGGCAGCCAGCGGCTCGGAGCAGAACAGGATCGCCTGGCAGCCGTCGTCCAGGCGCAAGCCGTGCGACACCAGCGCTGTGCACAGCAGCTGGACGGCGGGTTAGAGCGTCCAGGTCTCGCGCAGCACGCGGCCGGCGGCGTGCGTCTGCATGCCGGCCTGCAGCCGGGCGCGCACGGCGATGGAGGCGTCACCGAAATCACGCGACTGCAACTGCGGCAGGCCGACCGCACGCCAGGCCGGCCGCATTGGCCCAGGGCAGGCGCATGCGGTCGGTGTCGAACACCCAGATCGGCACCTGCAGCCGATCAAAGTGGCGCAACTCGTCCCAGGACAACAAGGCGGTGGTGCTCATGGCTGCGCCGGCGACTCGCCCACCGCAGCCCGGTAGGCATGCCAGGAGGCATGCCCCACCACCGGGCCGGCCACCAGCAGGCCGGCGAACCAGGGCAGCATCGCCAGCACCACGATGGCGGTGATCAGCGCGCCCCACCACAGCATCACCGCAGGCTGGCCGAGCACCAGGCGCAGGCTGGTCAGGCCGGCGGTGATGGCGTCGACCGGGCGGTCGAGGATCATCGGGATCGACACCACGCTGACGGCGAAGATCAGCCCGGCGAAGAAGCCGCCCACCAGCACCCAGGCCACGATGAAGGGCAGGTTCTGCGGGTCGAGCAGGGCCAGCAGCGAGCCCTTGAAGTCGGGCATGCCGTCGAAGCTGACCGCAAACACGATCAACGACGCGCGGCCCCACAGCATCTCCAGCACCAGCAGCACGAAGCCGAAGATCGCCAGCGTGCCGGTGCGCTGGCCCCAGGCCAGCAGGGAATCGCCCAGGCCGGGCGCCTCGCCACGCTCCAGTTGGCGGCTGGCCTGGTACAGCCCCAGGCAGAAGAACGGCCCGGTGAGCAGGAAGCCCGCCGACAGCGCCAGCACATAGGCCGGCGCCTGCTGGAACACCACCATCAGCAGCCAGCCCATGGCCATGAAGCAGGCGCCGTAGAACAGGCCGATGCCCGGGCAGCGCCGGAAGTCGCGCCAGCCGGCGGCCAGCCAGCGCAGCGGGTCGGCAAAGCCGAGCGGCCGCAGCGGCACTTGAAAGGCGCTGGTTTCGGTCTCGGCACTGGCACTGGCACTGGCACTGGCACTGGCACTGGCACTGGCAGCCGCAGTTCCGGCCGGCGGCAGCGGCTCGGGCAGGGTGGCGGGCTCGGGCGTCGACGGCTGCATGGCGGCCAAGCCTAGCGCTGGCAGCGCCGTGGCGCCATGCGGACACTCCCGCGACGCGCGGGCGGGTACCCGCTCAGCGCGAGCGCCGCAGCCGCAGCAGTTCGTCCAGGATCAGACCCACCGCGCCAGCGGTGATGGCGGCATCGGCGACATTGAAGCTGGGAAAGTAGCCGCCGGGAAACAGCGGCGCGAGGAACGGCCAGTGGAACTGCAGGAAGTCGATCACATGGCCATGCAGCAGCCGGTCGATCACATTGCCCAGCGCGCCGCCCAGGATCAGGCTGATGGCCAGGCAGAACAGCCGCTCACCCGGGTGGCGGCGCAGCATCCAGACGATGAAGACCGAGGCCACCGCGCCCAGGCCGATGAAGAACCAGCGCTGCCAGCCCGAGGCGTCGGCCAGGAACGAGAAGGCCGCGCCGGCGTTGTGCGCCCGCACCAGGTTGAAGTAGCCGGTGACGGTGACGCTGTCGCCCAGGTCGAAGCGCCCCGTCACCAGGGTCTTGGTGATCTGGTCGGCCACGATGACCAGCAGGGCCAGGCCCAGCCAGAGCCCCATCGACGGTGCGGAGGCCCGGCCGCGCGCCGGGCCGGGCCGGGCTGGTGATCGGGCAATGGATCGGGTGGTGGCCTTGGCAGCGGGCATGCAGTGGTTGTGGCAGACGAAGAGATACCGATGGTAGCGGGCGGCACTGCGCCAGCCCGCCAGACCGGCGCCGGCCGGATCGGCCGGTAAAACACGGCTTGTTACGAGGACCACCAGACTGGAAGAGGCGGCACGCTGTGGCATCCCTGCTCCAAACCGCCCACCATGACCACCGCCCACCTGGACTTCAACCTGCGCATCGCCGACACCGACCATGACCTGGCCGACGTGGCCGCCCTGCGTGCCCAGGCCTACGGCCACCACCTGCCCGGCCTGGCCGAGGCCATGGCGCACCCGGATGTGGCCGACACCGCCGCCGGCACCACCGTGCTGCTGTGCCGCGACAAGACCAGCGGCCGCGCCATCGGCAGCGCCCGCATCCAGCGCAACCACCCGCAGCCGTTGCCGATCGAAGCCAGCCTGGCGCTGCCACCGGATCTGGCAGCGCTGCCGCGGGCCGAGATCACCCGGCTGGCGATTGCGCCGGGCGCCTGCCGCCTGGTGCGGCCGATGCTGGTGAAGGCCTGCTACCTGGCGGCCGTGGCCAGCCAGGTCCGGCTGCTGGTGGTCGGCGCACGCAGCCCCGCGCTGGTGCGCATCTACCGCAGCCTGGGCTTTGCCGACGCGCTGGCGCAGGCCGGCGCGGTGCCGCTGGCCCATGCCGGCAACCTGCCGCACCAGGTGCTGGCCTTCGACGTGGTGGGCGCCGAACGCCGCTGGCACAGCGCGCGGCATGCGCTTTACAGCTTCATGGTCGAGACCTGGCACCCCGATCTGCAGTTGCTGGCCGCGCCGGCCGCCCAGCCCGCAGCACAGGCCTGGCCGCTGGCTGCATGAACTGCTTGCGCCGCCTGACCCGGCTCAGAGCCTGAGAGTTTTTCGGGCGTGCCGGAACAGCGCGTCAAAGGGCGCCCGATCTAGGCGCAAAGCGCAGCCATAGCCCGGGCTATGGCGAGCATTTGCAACGACGAGCGGGGGCACTTTGGCGAGATGCGCGGGCATGAACGAAAGACTCATGAGGAAACGCCGGGCCGCTCCCAAGTTTCCTCATCCCCCCTCGGGGGGCCTGACGCGCAGCGGCAGGTCTGGGGGCAGCTCTCAGGCTCTCAGCCCGCCGCCGGCGGCCGGCCGGCCTGGCGCAGCGCGTCGGCCAGTTGCACCGGGGTGAAGGGCTTGGCGATGACCTGGTCCATGCCCGCGTCCAGGCAGGCCTGGCGGTCGGTGTCGGTGGCGGTGGCGGTGAGTGCCACGATCGGCAGGCGCTGCAGGCCCAGCATGCGCTCCTGGCGGCGGATGTCGGCGGTGGCGGCCAGGCCGTCCATCACCGGCATGCGGCAGTCCATCAGCACCAGTTCGGGCCGGTCGGTCGCGCGCAGTGCGCGGCCCACCGCCTGCTGGCCGTCGGCCACCCGCTCGTAACGCACGCCCAGGCTGTCGAGGTAGGCACCGACGATCAGCGCATTCACCTCGTCGTCCTCGGCCACCAGCACCAGCCGCGGCAGGCGCGGGCCGGCGGGGGCTCGGCCCGGCATCGCGGCGCCGGGCACTGCCACCGGCGGCAGCAGCGCCTCGAAGCTGAACACCGAGCCCTGGCCCGGCTCGCTGCGCACGCTGATGTCGCCGCCCATGGCGATGGCGATTTCGCGCGCGATGGTCAGGCCCAGGCCCACGCCGTCGGTGGTGGCAGCGGTGCCGCCGGTGCCCGGGGCGCCGGTCGGCACCACCTGGTGGAAGGGCTGGAAGATGCGCGCCAGCTCGGCCGCGCTGATGCCCTGGCCGGTGTCGGCCACCGACAGCGCCACCCAGTCGGGCCGGTCGCCGGGCCGGGCCTGCAGCGTGATGCTGCCGCTGCGGGTGAACTTCAGCGCATTGCCCAGCAGGTTGTTCAGCACCTGGCGCAACCGCGCTGCGTCGCCGCGCACCCAGCAAGGCCGCGGCAGCTGCAACTGCAGCTGGACCTGCAGCCCCTTGTCGGCCGCCCGCAAGGCGAACAGCTCGGCCTGCTCGTCCAGCAGCGCGGCCAGGTCGAAGTTGTCGACCTTCAGCACGAAGTGGCCAGCGTCGATGCGCGACACCTCCAGCAGGTCGTTGATCAGGCCCAGCAGCTGGGTGCCGCAGCTCTCGATCAGCGTCAACCGGTGGCTCAGCGTGGGGTCGCTGGCGCCCAGGTGCAGCAGGCGGGTGAGGCCCAGCATGCCGTGCAGCGGGGTGCGCAGCTCGTGGCTGACCTTGGCCAGGAAGCGCTTGCGCTCGGCGCTCTGCTCCTGCACCAGGCGCAGGGCGGCGTCTTTCTCGGCGGCCAGTGCGTCGGCCTGCAGGCGCAGCAGCATGCCGGCGGCCAGCCGCTGCGAAGTGGCCTGCGCGGTGGCCAGCAGCAGCACGGCCAGCAACAGCTGGCCCAGCGCGGTGAACTGGGCGATGTCGTCCTGCCGCTGCGCCAGGCCCAGCGCCATCGGCAGCAGCATCGGCAGCACGTAGGCGGCGGTGGCGGCCAGACGCACCTGCAGGCCGAAGGTGGCGACGCAGCTGACGCCGTCCAGCGCGGCCACCACCAGGGCAGCCAGCGGCACGCTCTGGCCCATCATCGCCCAGCCGGCCACGCCCCACACCAGGCCGTCCAGCGCCAGCAGCGCCAGCGTGGCGCGCTGCCAGCGCGCGACGTGGGCGTGGACGTGGTCGCCGCCATCGGCCTGCGCTGCCCAGGCTGCCGCCAGCACCATGCGCGCACCTGCCACCAGCAGCTTCACCGCCACCCAGGCCGCCAGCAGCTGCTGCGGCAGGCCGTCGCCCAGCTTGGTGTGCAGGTAGCCGGCCAGCATCAGCGCGAAGGCGGTGGCTGCCAGCGTGCCCAGCCGGGTGTGCAGCAGCACCATGCGCATCTGCTCCTGCGCGACCACCGCGCGGTGGGCGGGCAGCAGGTGCAGGCCGATCTCGCGCGCAGAGCGCTCCAAGGCGGACGGGCCGGACCAGAACGAACGCAGCATGACGGTGCAGCTCCCTGCAAACGATCGGTGGACGCGCCCTGCAAGACACCGGCAACCGGGCCGGCGCCGCTGCGGGCGTCTGTGTGTCCGCAAGCCGAGTATGGGGGTGAAGATCGGGTCGCGGGACAGCTGGCTGCACGCGGCCTTTCAGCGCCTTGCAGCTGATACGCCTGCTTGCAATCGGCATGTTTGCAATCGGCATGCTTGGGATCGGCACGCTTGGGATCGGCCTACTTGGGATCGGCATGCTCGGGATCGGGCTGCATGAAACTGCGCGCCCGCCGCCGTGTCCGCCCGGTGGTGGTGGCATCATCGGCGCCCCGGCTTTCCGCCCTGCACTGCACACCCTGATGGACGCTCCCACCAATGCCCTGCTGATCGACGGCGATGCCCCGCTGTCGCTGCCCGACTTCGCGCGCATCGGCGCCGATGACTTCCGCCCCGCCATCGACCGCAGCATGCAGCTGCACCGCGACGAACTCGCCGCGCTGGCCGCGCAAGCAGCGGCACCCGACTTCCACAACAGCGTCGCCGCGTTCGACCGCTGCGGCGCCTTGCTGGGCCGGGTGCTGCCGGTGTTCCACAACCTCACCGCGTCGGCCACTTCGCCCGCGCTGCAGGCAGTGCAGCGCGCCCTTTCGGCGCCGCTGGCGGCGCACTTCAGCGCCGTCTACCAGGACATGGCGCTGTTCCAGCGCATCGACACCGTGCACCAGGCACGCCATGGCGCCGCCCTCACGGCCGAGCAGCTGCGCCTGGTAGAGCGCACCCACCGCGACTTCACCCGCCAGGGCGCCCAGCTGCCGCCAGAAGCGCGCGCCGAGTTCGCCGCCATCCAGGGCCGGCTGGCCGAGCTGAACACGCTGTTCGCGCAGAACCTGCTGCACGACGAGAACGCCTTCACCCTGCCGCTGCCCGACGAGGCAGCGATGGAAGGGCTGCCCGAGTTCGTGCGCGCGGCTGCGCGCCAGGCTGCTGCCGAGCGCGGCCTGCCGCAGCCGGTGATCACGCTGGGGCGGTCGCTGATCCTGTCGTTCCTGGGCTTCTCGCGCCGGCGTGACTTGCGTGAACAGGCCTGGCGCGCCTGGGTCGGCCGCGGCGCGCAGGCCGGCGCGCACGACAACCGCCCGGTGGCGCAGCAGATCCTGGCGCTGCGCCAGCGCCAGGCTGCGCTGATGGGCTGTGCCAGCTATGCCGACTACAAGCTGGCCGACACCATGGCGCAGACGCCCGACCGGGTGTGGGCGCTGCTGGACGACGTCTGGCAGCGTGCGCTGCCGGCGCTGGACCGTGAGCGCGCGCTGCTGCGCGGGGCGATGGACGAGGCCGGCGCCACCCATCCCCTGGAAGCCTGGGACTGGCGCTACTGGGCCGAGCAGGTGCGCCAGGCCCGCTATGCGCTGGACGACGCCGCGTTGAAGCCCTACTTCCCGTTGCCGGCGATGGTGGCAGCGGCCTTCGAGTGCGCGCAGCGGCTGTTCGGCCTGCGCTTCACCCCGCGCACCGACCTGGCCGGCTACCACCCCGATGTCGCCGTCTACCAGGTGGACGACGCGGCCGGCCAGCCGATCGGCCTGTTCCTGCAGGACAACTTCTCGCGCCCGGCCAAGCGCAGCGGCGCCTGGATGAGCATGCTGGCCGTGCAGCACCGCAACACCGCCGACGGCATGCCGCAGCTGCCGGTGGTGCTGAACAACAACAACTTCGCCCGCGGCGAGCCGGGCACGCCCACGCTGCTGTCGCCCGACGACGTGCGCACCCTGTTCCACGAATTCGGCCACGGCCTGCACGGGCTGCTGAGCAACGTGGGCTACGAGCGCCTGTCGGGCACCCGGGTGCTGCGCGATTTCGTCGAGCTGCCGTCGCAGCTGTTCGAGCACTGGGGCCAGGAGCGGGCGGTGCTGCGCCGCCATGCCCGCCATTGGCAGACCGACGAGGCCATCCCCGAGGCCCTGCTCGACAAGCTGGAGGCCGCGCGCCGCTTCGGCCAGGGCTACGACACGGTGCGCTACACCGCCAGCGCCATCCTCGACCTGGCTGCCCACCAAGTTGCACACGACAGCGCGACGCCGGTCGACGACATCGACCGTTTCGAAGCCGACACGCTGGCCGCGCGCGGCCTGCCTGCGGACAGCGGCATCGCCCACCGCATGCCGCACTTTCAGCACCTGTTTGCCGGTGACAGCTATGCCGCCGGCTACTACGTCTACCTGTGGGCCGAGGTGCTGGAGGCCGACGCCTGGCAGGCCTTCGTCGAGGCCGGCGACGCCTTCGACCCCGGCGTGGCGGCCCGGCTGCAGGCCGAGATCTACAGCCGCGGCGACAGCGTGGAGCCGGGTGCGGCCTACCGCGCCTTCCGCGGCCGCGATGCCGGCGTGGCGCCGATGTTGCGCGCGCGCGGGCTGATCGACTAGCCCGCCCGCGCCCTGGGGCAACCACCTAGACCGGGCTCCCTCCCGGCACAGGCGGCGGCCGCCGACAATCAATCGGTTACCGGTTCTTGCATGCAAACCATGGCCACCCGTCACCCCCACACCGGCGCGCCCAGCCGGCTGCACTCGCTGATCGAATGGCGGGCGCTGGCCGAGATGGCGCTGCTGCCCATCACCTGGCCGGCGCTCGCCCAAATGCCGCGCGGCGACGGCCACCCGGTGCTGCTGCTGCCCGGCTTCATGGCCGACGAGGGCTCGCTGTTCGCGCTGAAGGCCTTCCTGGGCGGCCGCGGCTATGCGGTGCAGACCTGGGGCCTGGGCCGCAATCTCGGCTTCCAGCGCCGCCATGCGCAGGCGCTGGAGCAGAAGATCCGCCACCTGCACCACAGCAGCGGCCGGCGCGTCAGCCTGGTGGGCTGGAGCCTGGGCGGCGTGTTCTCGCTGTACGGCGCGCTGCAGGCACCCGAGTGCGTGCGCCAGCTCATCACCCTGGGCAGCCCGGTCAACGTGGGGCCCGAGGGCAGCCAGGCCTCACCGCTGGTGAAGGCGCTCTACCGCATGGTGGCCCACCCGCTGGGCGCCGAGGTGCATGTGATGCAGCCGCGCGCCAAGCAGCTGCGCGAGCACCTGTTGCCGGCCGTCCCGATGAGCTGCCTCTACAGCATCAGCGACGGCGTGGTGCCGCCGCAGGAGGCCACGGTGGACGGCCCCCGGCAGCAATGCGAGAACATTCGCGTGGCCGGCAGCCACACCGGCCTGGGCTTCAATGCCATGGTGCTGTGCATCGTGGCCGACCGGCTGGCCCAGCCCGAGGGCGACTGGAAGGCGTTCAACCCGGCCGGCTTGCCCGGCGCGCTCTACCGGCTGATGACGCACGCGGCCGTGCCGCTTTAGGATTGCTCTCGGGCGACTGCGCCGCTGCGGCGCGCGCCGCGCGGGCTGCGGGCTTGGCCAGCCTCGGCTTGGACAGCTCTGGCCTGACCAGCTTCGGCTTGGCAGCCAGCAGCCGGCGCACCGGCCGCCGGCGGGTCAGCGCCAGGTACTCCTGGAAGCTGTCACGCAGGCATTGCGCAAATACCTCGGGGTCGGGCATCAACTCGCGGCAGCAGGTGGGCGAGATCACCAGCCGGCCGTCGTAGCGGGTGACCGCGAAGGCCAGGCCCAGCCCGTCGGTGATCGGCAGGATGGCCGAGAAGTAGCTCAGCCGCGCCCCGCACAGGTACATCGGCTGCGACAGCGCCGGCAGATGCGCCAGCGTGCAGTTGGCCGGCGGCGTGCTGCTGCCCAGGCGCGCGCTGGCGCGGCCGACCAGGCGCCGGCTCCAGGCCAGCAGCGCGGCAGACGCCTGCTCACCGGCCTCGGCCAGCGCCGGGCTGCCCAGCAGCCGCGCCACCTCGTCGGGTGCGTCCTGCGCCTGCGCGGCCAGCGTGGTCAGGCGCTGGCGCGCGTCGGCGAGGTCGGTGCCCAGGCGCACATGGCGCCAGCGCAGCGGGGGCGGGCCGCTGGCGTCCGCCTTGGCCGCCTTGGCCGCCTTGGCCACCTTGGCCACCTTGGCCACCTTGCCCGGGTTGCACGGCGTGGTCGGCGCGGGCTCGGGCACGATAGCGGCCAGGCTGTGGGTCGGCGGCAACTCGCCCTGGGCGTCGAGGTAGCGGCGCAGGGCGCCGCCGATCACTGCGGCCACCGCATCGTCCAGCGTGGCACCGGGCACCAGGGCGCGGATGGCCTCGAACTCGGCATCGGTGAAGCGCCGGGTCTCGAACACCCGGTGCGGCGAGACGATGGCGTTGAAGCGGGTGGGCGGCAGGTTCTGCGGGCGCAGCAACATCTCGCTGGCCAGCGCCACCGCCGCCGGCGCCATGCTGGTGGCCACCCGCAGCAACGGGCGCGCCAGGCGCAGCGGTGCGGTGGCCGACTGCACCAGCCCGCGCCGCACCAGGCCGAACCGGCCCGGAGCCGAATCGGCAAACCAGGGCGCCGGTGGCGGCGGCGCCCGTGGCGCCGCGCTGGTGTCGTAGAGCAGGCTGCTCAAGGCGCCCAGGCCGTGCAGGTCCACCGCCGCGAGGTGGGTCTTGAACAGCAGCGCGAAGCTGCCCGGCGGCAGGTCGAGAAAGCTGTCCAGACCCTCGATGACATAGGCCTCCCACAGCGGCCGGTCCAGGTCGAGCGCGCGGGCATGGATGCGCGAGACCTGGATGCAGAACTGCCGCCAGTCGCCCGGCTTGGGCAGGGCGATGTGGCGGACGTGGTATTCCAGGTCGAAGTTCGGGTCGTCCACCCAGTACGGGTGGTCCAGCCCCAGCGGCACCCGCTGCAACCGCTGGCGGAACAGCGGTGCGGCCGACAGCCGGCCCTCGATGTGGGCCAGGATCTGCTTGAACCGAACCACGCCGCCGGGCGCGGTGCGCTGGTCGTGGATGTGCAGCAGGCTGACGTTGGCGTTGGCCTGCGTGGTGTCGGTGTACAGGAAGCCGGCGTCGTGCCCGCTGAGTTGTCGCATCGGCATCGGCAGGCCCGGCAGCTGTCAGACCAGGATCAGGCGGCGGCCACGGTGGCAGCGGCGTGCTGCGCGGCCTGCACCACGGCAGCAGCTTTGCGGCGGGTGCGCTGCACCGGCTTGGCAGCCAGGGCCTTCTTCACCGGCTGCTTGGCGGCCAGCTTCTTCGCCTGGGCGCGGACAGCCTTCACCGGCTTGGCGACAGCCTGCACGGTGGCGTCTGCTGCCTTGGCGGCTTGCGCCTTGGTACGGCGGGCGGCGGTCTTGGCCTTGGCCTTGACAGCGGTCGAGGCGGTCTTTACCTCGGCCGCCACATCGGAAGCGACGTCGGCCACCGCATCGGCCACCGCATCGGTGGCGTCGGCCTTGGCACGGCGCACCCGCTTGCCGGCCAGGGCGGCCTTGCGGGCCTTGGCACCGGCGGCCACATCGGCCAGCTTCTCGGCGCCCGAGGCCAGGCGCTCGGACAGCGCCAGCGCCACCTGGGCACCCGGCAGGCTGATGCGCACGGCGGCCTGCAGGCCGCTGGCCACCACCTTGTTGTCGACACCGCCGGCCAGCGCAGCCACGCGCTTGACCTGGCTGCTGACGCCGTCGGCGCTGCTTTCGATGGCGCGGCTGGTGCGCTCGCTCACCGCCTGCAGGCCCTGGTGGGCCAGGTTGCCGAGGTTGTCGCCGGCGCGGCGCAGGGCAGCGGCCAGGGCGGGCACATAAGGCTCGGCGCCACGCTGGGCGACCTGGTCGACGCTGTCGCGCACTGCGGCGATCAGGCGCTGGCCGCCGCTGCGGTAGGCACGCAGGGTGCGCTCGGCGGCGTGGCGGTAGTTGGCAACGGTCTTCAGGGTGACGGTGCGCAGGCTGGTGGTGGTCATGGTGGTCCTGGTGATGGCGTGAAGTGGGTGGATCGGTGATCCTTGGGTGCCGTGCAGCACCGATGACGAGAGTGTGACCAGGACCACCTAGAGAGCGAAACCCAAAAACACGGGTTCACCCTAGGCTGCGCACTCCAATTTTGCGCTGCGGCGCAGAATGGTCGGATGGCACACATCGACCGTGACGACGATCCCACCCGCGCACTGGACGACTTCGTCCGGCGCATGCGCCAGCCGGCCAGCCCACCCGCGGCAGCGCCAGACCTGGGCGGTCTGGGCAAACGGCTGCACACCGGCGCCCCGACCGCCCCGCCCCGCGGCGGCGTGCTGCGCAACGGCCAGCGCTGGGATGCCGACGACGTGGAAGACGTGCCCGTCGTCGAACTGCCCCGGCCGCAACCCCCGAGCACCGGCATCCCGCAGGTCATCTTGCCGACGGTGGACCTGCAGGCCGAGCAGGTGCAGGCGGCGCAGCAACCCGAGGTCGATCTGCCTGCGGTGCAAAGCCCGCCGCCGCCCGATGCCCAGGCGCTGGAAGACGCCACCCGCAGCGCCAGCGAGTTCGCCGCGTCGCAGTGGGATCTGGACGCGCTGGCCACCAACGCGCCGGTGTGGCAACCCGACCCGGCCGCGCTGCAGTTGCGCCCGGCCTCCCATCCGCGCGTGCTCGAGCGTTGGCAGCCCGGCGCCTGGGTCGGGGCGGTGCGCCTGGTGTCCGACAGCGCCACCGAGTTCGTCACCACCGCCAGCGGCGCGGCGGTCGAGACCTGGCCGCCACACCGCCTGCTGCTGCTATGGCCGCCGCAGGCCACGGCCGGCCAGCCCGGGCGCTGGCCGCAGCAGGCCCAGTTGCTGGCGGTGCCGGCCCGGCAGCTGGCGGTGGCCGCGCTGGGCCTGCTGCCCGACGACGCGCTGCTGTGGCTGATGCCCGAGACCGACGGCGTCGACTGGGCGCTGGGCGCCGACCTGGTGCTGCACCACATGCCGACGCTGCGGCCGTTCCAGGTCCAGCAGCTGCGTGCCTTCATCGAGGCCGAGCGCGAGGCGGCCTTCGCGCGGCTGAACGACCGTTACCACCAAGCCGTGCCCGGGGCAGCCGTCATCGCGCGCTGAACCAGCGCTGCGGCTGGCACGCTGGCGACCTGCCAGGCTCACCGGCTCACAGGCCGGCCCGGTCGAGATCGGCCAGCAGCAGCCGGTCGTCGGCGCGTGTGCTGTGCGCCAGCCGCGCGCGTGCGGCGGCGGTGTGCTGCGCCGCCAACGCCGGCTCGGCGCCTACGGCCTGCGCCAGCGCGATCTGGCCATGCGCGCGTGCCGCGTCGTCGCCGGCGGGGTCGAACCGGGTCCAGAACTGCCCGGCCTGCCGCAGGCTGCCCAGCGCGCCCTGCGCATCGCCACGATCGAGCCGTGCCCGGCCCAGTGCCAGGCGCAGTGCCAGGCGCAGGTCGGCCAGATCGGGCGAGTCTTTGCCGGCGGGCTGCGACAGCGCGCCCTCGGTGGCCCCGATGAACCCGATG
>Ga0136636_10001620_pt1 | contig 13219 bp, 9 predicted proteins | sample AntDrymUQ8522106_2_FD_104653 | JGI IMG/M metagenome (GOLD analysis project Ga0136636, IMG submission 104653) | Polar desert sand microbial communities from Dry Valleys, Antarctica - metaG UQ852 (21.06) | ecosystem: Environmental > Terrestrial > Soil > Desert | place: Antarctica: Dry Valley... | reverse complement strand
CGGGCTCAGGCAGTCTGCATCGGCCCCAGCAGGCGCAGATGCAGCTCCAACTGCGCCAACACCTCGGCCAGCTCAGGCCGCTGGCCCTTGCCGCCAAGACTGGCCACCGGCCCCGGGCCGGTCACGCCCGCCAGCTTGGGATCGTGGTCGCAATAGATGCCAATGGTCGGGGCGCCGAAGGCGGCCGCCAGGTGCGAAAAGCCGGTGTCCAGACCGACCACGCAGCGCGCCTGGCCCAGCACGGCAGCCATGCCGGCCACCGTCAAGAACGGCGGCACCGCGCCGCCGCAGCCCGCAGCGATGCGCTCGGCACGGGCCTGCTCTTCGCTGCTTCCCCAGACCACCACCGGGGTCAGCCCTGCTGCCTTCAGCCGGCGGCCCACCGCGATCCAGTGCGCTTCATGCCACAGCTTCTCGGGCCGGCTGGCACAGGGCACCAGGGCGGCGCTGGGTGTCGGCGGGCTCCACGGACCAGGCCCGGCGACGATGCCGAAATCCGGCGCGGTGGCCGGCACTGCATAACCCAGGTGGGCAGCGGCCAGTGCACGGTTGCGCACCACCGCATGCAGGTTGCGCGGCACGGCCGCGCGGCGGCGGTAGAACAACGCAGCCGCCGGCTCGCGGATGCTGGCACGGTCAAAGCCGACCAGCGGACCGCGCGCCTGCAACCCCCACAACACGCTCTTGAGCAGGCCCTGCAGATCGAGCACCAGGTCGTAGCGCTCGCGCCGCAAGTCGGCGCGCAGCGCACCGATGGCCGCGCGCGTATCGGCCTGCCACAGCCGCCTGCGCCAGCGCCGCCAGGCCAGCGGGATCACCCGCGCCACGCCCGGGTGCAGCGCGGCAATCGGCGCGAACGCCTGTTCGACCAGCCAGTCCACCTGCAGGCCTGGCACGGCGCGCAGCATGTCGCTGACGGCCGGCAGCGCATGCACCACGTCGCCCATCGACGAGGTCTTGACGACCAGCACCCGCACTCAGGGCTTCCGGCCAGCCGGCTGGCCGGACGCTGACGCAGGTGGTCGATTGGCCGCGCCGTCGGTGAACTCAACCGCTGCCAGCCGGGCCTGCTGCTCGGCCACCAGCGCGGGGTTGAAGCGCGGGTCGTTGTACATCTTGAACTGGCGGTAGACCTTGAAGTAGGCGCGGCCGGTCTGCGCATCGCCCAGCAATGCATCCAGGCAACTGCCCAGATCGGCGCGCTGTTGCGCCAGCCGCGTCAGCTTGGCCGTGCTGGTGGCGCGGTGCTGCGTGTCGGCATCGGCGCGCTGGCTTTGCTGGCGCATTGCGTGCACCTTCAGCGCCAGGATGCTCAGGCGGTCGATGATGCTGCCGGCGGTCTCGCTGTTCAGCCGGGCGCCCGGGGGTGCGGTCGACAGCGGCGCGTCGGTGGCAGCCGATGCCGGGTCGACCAGCCCCAAGCGCACCAGCAGCAACTCATCGGTGCGTTCGGTGGCGTCGTTGCGGGCCTGGTTGTGGCCGTCGATGGCACGCTTGTTGGCGGCGATCTCGGCCGCAGCCACCGTGGTGCGGCGGGCCAGGTCTTCTTCGGCCCACAATTGGCAATTGCAGCGGTGGTTGGTCTGCACCCAGCGCCACAGGTCGTCGTCGGCCGGCGGCTCGGCACCCGGCCAGGCCGGGTCGGCCAGCAGGTGGTCGTGCAGGGCGATCAGCGCGGCGGCGGTGGGCAGGGTCATGGTCATGGGTGGGGCGCCGCCGCCGGTCTGCGGCCGCCGTGCGCGGCTGGCAGCGAAGGCCGGAATCATAGCCACTGCCCGTCGCCAGACGGGCCGTGCCTCGCGCAGCGCAGCCCGCCGGGCACAACGCAGCGGGCCTTCAACACCCGCAGCGCCCGCGCGCCACTGCGCCTGTTGCAAGTACCATTGCTGTGCTTGATCGCCAGCCCTTCATCGGGCAGCACACCTGCACCGCACTGCCGGCGACCCACCGAACAACAGATGTCAGCAATGCCCTTGGTATGCGTGGCCATGCGCACCTGGAACGGCGCACGGCTCCTGGATGCGCAGATCGCCTCGGTGTTGGCCCGGCAAGGTGTGCGATTTGCATCGTTGATCGGCGGCGATGCGTCGACCGACTGCACCTGGCCGATGCTGCAGGACCGGGCCGCCCGCAGCAACTGCATCCGCATCTTTCACCATGAACACCGCCTGGGTCTGCACGCGAACTTCGCAAGCGTGCTCAGCAATTGCCAGGCCGATTTCATCGCACCCTGCGACCAGGACGACCTGAGGCATCCACAGAAGCCGATGCGCCTGCATGCAGCTCTGCAGAGCGGAGGCCATGCGCTGGCCGATTGCGACCCGAGGCTGGTTGACGAGTCGGGCCGGCACCTGGGTCTGAACATGTCTGACCGTTTCACCATGGGCGCAGGCAGCGCGACGCTGCCCTTGTGCTTCAGGAACGGCATCTCGAGCCACGCCATGCTCTTTCGTCGGCGCCTGCTGGACATCGCGCCGGCCTTCCCGGCCGGCTTCTTGCCTGATTGTTGGCTGGCGATCTGCGCCGCCGATTCAGGCTCGATTGCCTACCTTGCCGAGCCGCAGGTCGGCTACCGCCAACACCAGGCCAGCCAGACCGATGTGGCTCAGCGCAGACGCGCGCTCCGCGACAGCTGGCGCATCAAGGATGAACGCGCAGCACGGCTGTCGGCCATGGCGCAACTGGCAGGCTCCGACCAGCCGTGCCTGCAGCAACTGAGCCGCTTGTGGGCCCAGCGTGCCAACGACCACCTGTGCTGGCAACTGGTGCGCCCCAAGACACAGCGCCGGTACGCGCTGATGCGCCTCAACCGCCGCTGCAACTTCGCGCGCTTTGCACTCCAGGTGCTGGCCGGCCAACGCTGGCGGGCCAGACGGCAGACGTCCCCAACATGAGCCAGGCACCCAGTTTTTCGGTCATTGTCAGCAGCTACAACTACCAGGACCATGTGGTCGATGCAGTGGCTTCCGCACTGCACCAGACCGTGCCTGTGCTTGAAGTGGTCGTGGTTGACGACGGATCGACCGACGCCTCGGTCGATCGCCTGCAAGAACGCTTCGGCACCGACCCGCGGGTTCGCATCATTGCCCAGCAGAACGGCGGACAACTGTCCGCGTGGATCCGGGGGGTGCGCGCCTGCAGCGGCGATGTGATCGCACTGCTTGACTCCGATGACCTGTGGCATGAGAACTTCATCGACGCGATGGGGCGGGTCTACCTGGCGCGGCCCGATGTCGACTATGTGTATTGCAATCTTGCGCTCTTCGGTGCCCGTGAAGGACAGATGCTCACCAAGCGCAGGCACCGCCACGACCGCGATTTGGGCATCTCGGTTCTGCAGGGTTGTTTCAAGCCACGGTGGCAAGGCGTGGCGACATCTGGCAATACCCTGAGGCGGACCTTGTTCGAACGCCTGGTCGCCCTGCCAGACGAGCAGGTGCGTCAGTGGCGGACCCGCCCCGATGACTGCCTGTTCTACGGTGCCGACATCCTGGGCGCACACAAGTTCTACCTTGCCCAGGCATGCGCCAGCCACCGTGAGCATGGCCGCAACGCCTTGCTGGCTGACCGCTCGTCGACCGCGCGGCTGCGCTATGAACTGCGTCGCGAGCGCATGCTCGCGCACTACCGCCGGCTGATCGACGCATCGCCGCGTTTGCTGACCTTGGCCAAGTCAGAGTTCCGCACCAAGCCTGTTCCACTCTGGTCGGAATGGCTTGCCTACAGCGGGTTTGCCTTGCAGGCGCCCGAGAGCCTGTTGCGTCGCATCGGCAAGCTTGTTGCCATTGCCTCGCACATGCTGCGCAGCCGCTTTCGACCCGGCAGCGGCGGGCCGCAAAACTAGGCGGCTGTCGGACTTGGGGAGCGTCGGCTGCGAATCGACCGCAGCGTTTCATTTCTCACCGTCTTTTTGCCCCATAGCTGGGCTATGGGGCTGCAAATCCGGCAAGAACTGTCCTCGCTGGGGCCGATTCTCGCTATCGACGCCCCAAGCCCGACAGCCTCCTAGGCGGCAGATGGCAGGCTGTCGGTTCCGGCCAGGCAGCGGCGATAGAAGTCTTCGAACGCGGGCAGCCTCGCATTGATCGAGAACTGGCCGAAATCGTGGTACTGCCGCGCAGGACTTTGCTGCAAATGCAAGCGCAGCGCGTTGCCAAGGGCCACGGAATCATTCACCGGCACCAAGGGGCGGCCAATCCATGCCGCCAGATGCTGCGCACCTTCAGATGCAGTCGCCAACACCGGCAGACCGCTGGCAAGCGCCTCCAGCAGACTCAGGCCGAAGGGCTCGGAACGCGCCGGGCTGACCAGCGTATCGAAGGCGGCCAGCCAGGCTGCAGGATCTGCCACAAAGCCTGGCATGACCACATCGGGGGGCGCGGCTTTGCGCAAACCGGAGAAGTCGCGCCCGCTGCCGACGATGGCCAGACGCGCACCGCTGCCCGCGCAGGACGGCCAGGCCCGCAGCAGGACGTCGAGGCCCTTGCTGTGCTCGCACCGCGACAGTGTGCCGACCAGGTGGGTGTTGTCGTCCAAGCCCAGTTGCGCACGAATGCGGGCCCGGCCTGCCCAGTCGGTCTTGCCAGCCAGTGTCCAGTTGTCGATCTGGCAGGTCAGGCCGAGATGGCTGGCCGGCACATCGGCGAGCTGCCACGGCGCAATGGCGATCAGGCCGTCGAGCCCGGCATGTTGCTGGGGCTTGTAGCGGATGTGCAAGCTTGCCACCCGGGCGCCGGCCCGGCGGGCGCCGCCGATGCCCTTGCAGGCCCAGCTCAGGTGCGCGTGGGCGATCTCAGGCGCGATCCGGTCGACCAGCCAGCGCGCCCGCCAGGCCGCCAGCATCGGGAGGCCGCTGACAAAAGCGCGTTGCACCGATGAATCGAGCCGGTGCGCGATGGCATCGGGCCGCGCCTGCGCTGCATCGGCGTGCAGCACCACGGTCACCTGATGGCTGCGCGCCTGGGCGTTTGCCAGTTCGACGGCATAGCGCTCACTTCCCGCAAAGTGCTTGGTCAGAATGACGTGGACGATCTTCATCGTTGGAGCAGACCGGCATTTGCCGGCATGGGGCAATGGGGCAATGGGGCAATGGGGAGACACGGCGATGGGGAAATGGGGCGGAACTGCAATGCAGCCGAAGCGCGTCTTTGAGGCGGCCCCGACGATGCGCATCAGCTGCCCGAAGAACTCCTTTGCTTGTCTCTTCTTGATGCGCTATTGCAGCAGCTTCCAGTGCGCCAGCACATGCTCCACAGTGGATGCCTGACCCAGGCCATGCGCACGCGCAAGATGGCGAAAGGCTTCCATGGGCAGACCTGTGCCGGCCGGCGCGCGGCCAGCGACCTTGCCTGTTCATGTTCCGCATGGACATGAGGCGATATCGTGCTGCGAAAGGCGTTCATTTCAGTGCCGAAGGGAGGTCGTTGGGGCCTGCGCCCATGGGCTGCGTCTCTGGGCGCTTTGGTAGATCCGGATGGCCAGGCCTGCGTGCCGGTGATGCCATCGCGCACGGTGCCTGGCGCCGCGTGCCTGGGGCCGCGTGCCTGGGGCCGCGCGCCTGGTGCAGCGCGCCTGGTACCGCAGCCCACACGCCCCGGATGCTGCCACAGCGACGCGCCTCTGCTTGAGCTGCGCCGCCCCCCGGCCCCCACCCCTGTGTGACGCGGGGGGATGCGGGTCTTGACAACTAATCAGCCACCGGATCCGCACCCCGATCAGCCCCCAGGCCGGGCATCGGCGGACCCGTGTTCCACAGGCACCGCTGGCGCGCCGCGGGCGAGCAACAGCGCCCCGGCCGCCGCCTGCACCAGTGCCGACAGCCCGTACAGCACCGACAGGGCCACCGCTTGCGGCGCAGCCAGGCCCAGGCTGCCGAAGGCCAGCACCGCCGCCGCTTCGCGCGTGCCCCAGCCGCCCAGGCTGATCGGCAGGGTGGCCATCAGGAAGGTGGGCACCGCCGCCAGTGCATAGCCCCACCACGGCAGCGCGATGCCAAGCGCCGCGCCACCCAGCGCCAGCACCGACACCGACAAGCCCTGCACCAGCGCCGACCCGAGCAATTGCCAGCCGTACTGGGCAAGCGCTTGCGGCCGGTGCGCCAGCAGAGAAAGGCGCACGCGCCAGCCGGCACCACCGGCAGCGGCAGGCGCAGCCTTGGCCGGGCCGGCCACCAATTTGCGGCCTGCGGCCAGCAGCACCAGCGGCAGCGCCAGCAGGGCCAGTGCCAGCGCGGCCCAGCCGGCCGGCGACAGCAGCCCGATGGCAGCCGGCAGCGGCGTGTCGCCCGGCCACGCCGCCGCCCAGGCTGCCGCCAGCCCGCCCAGTGCGATCAGCACCCACAAGCCGCTGAGCCGGTCGCACAGCACCGACAGCGCCGACTCCAGCCAGGGCAGACCCAGGCGCACCAGGCCGTGGGCGCGGTACATGTCACCGCCGACCACCGCGCCCGGCAGCAGCGCATTGATCGCCACGGCCCGGAAGTAAAGCCCGCACGCCGTGCCCAGCCCCAGCCGGCCGCCCAGCCACTGCACCAGCAAGCGCCAGCGCCAGGCAGAGGCCAGGTTCGACGCCACTGCCGCCGCCAGCGCCGCCAGCAGCCAGCCGGGCTGTGCGCCGCGCAGCAGCGCCAACACCTGGCCGACATCGGCCCACAGCAGCACCGCCGCCAGCAGCCCCAGCGCCAGCAGCACGCGGGCCGGCACACGCCAGCGCCCGGGTCTGCGCAAAGCGGCCGCCTCGGCGGCCGGGCCGGGCGGGCTCATTCGGACCGGCTCATTCGGACCGGCTCATTCTGGCCGGATCATCCGGGCCGGCTCATTCCGGCAGTCTCATTCAGGCCGGCGGTCGCCGTTGGGCTGCGTGCTGGCAAACGGGCCGGCCTGCGGCACAGCGGCCTGGTCCAGCGCCGCCTGCGGCGACAGCCCAGGCGCGGTGGGCGCTGCGTGGGCGCCATGGCGCAGGTGGTATTGCGGCCGGCCCGAGCCCTCGTGGTAGATCCGGGTCAGCATTTCGACGACCAGACCGGCGACGATCAGCTGCACCCCGATCAGCAGCAGCAGCATGCCCACCATCAGCAGCGGCCGCCCGCCGATGTCGTGGCCGCCAAGCTTCAGCGCGCCCAGGTAGCCCAGGATCAGCAGCCCCGGCGTCAGCAGCCACAGCCCCAGGCCACCGAAGGCATGCAGCGGGCGCTGGCGATAGCGCATGAAGAAGACGATCAGCACCAGGTCGAGGATCACCCGGAAGGTGCGGTCGATGCCGTACTTGGAGTGGCCGCGGGTGCGCGCATGGTGGCGCACCGGCACTTCGGCGATGCGGGCGCCGGCATCGCGCGCCAGCGACGGAATGAATCGATGCAACTCGCCGAACAGACGGATGCGGTCGATGATCGGCCGGCGGTAGGCCTTCAGCGCGCAACCGTAGTCGTGCAGGTGCACGCCGGTGGCGCGCGAGATCAGCCGGTTCGCCAGCGCGCTGGGCAGGCGCCGCGACAGTGCCTTGTCCTGGCGCTCCACCCGCCAGCCCGACACCATGTCGATGTCGGGATCGTCCTGCAGCCGCCGCAGCAGCAGCGGAATGTCCAGCGGCTCGTTCTGCAGATCAGCGTCCAGTGTCACCACATACGCACCCCGGGCGCGGTCGAAGCCGGCCTGCAGCGCGCTGCTCTGGCCATAGTTGCGCGCCAGGCACACCGGCTGCAGCCAGGGCGTGCTGCGGCCCAGTTGCTGCAGCAGCTCGGCAGTGCCGTCGCTGCTGCCGTCGTCGACCGCAATCAGCTCGAACCGCCAGCCGCTGTCGGCCATCGCCGCACCGATGCGGCCCACCAGGTCGCGCAGGTTGTCGACTTCGTCGAGCATCGGTACGATGATCGAGACCTGGGGGACGGCATCGGCCGGGTCGGCGGCTGCCGGCGCCGCCACAGGCGGTGGCGCGGCAGAAAACAAGGGCTCATCCATCGCCGCATTCTGCCCAAGCCGCTGGCTATCATCGGCCGATGCCTTTGTTGTCACCCGCCGCCAGAGCGCGCGCGGCAAAGCCCGCCCCACCCGCCGGGCGGGCCACGCGCCACTTTCTGCTGGCGCTGCTGACCTACTTCATGCTGCAGGCGCTGCTGCGGGTGTGGGTATCCGATGCGGTCGAGCGCGACGAGGCCGAGCAGCTGTTGTGGACACAGCAGCTGGCGCTGGGCTACGGCACCCAGCCGCCGCTCTACACCTGGCTGCAATGGAGCGTGTTCCAGCTCACTGGCGTGTCGGTGGCCGGGCTGGCGCTGCTGAAGAACCTGCTGCTGGCAACGACCTTCGGCGCTTGTTTCATGGCGGCGCGCACGGTGCTGCCGGCGGCCACGGCGGCAGCGGCATCGGCATCGATGCTTCTGCTGCCGCAGATCGGCTGGGAATCGCAGCGTGATTTGACACATTCCGTGCTGGTGACCAGCCTGGCCGCCTGCATGCTGTGGCAGGTGCTGCGCCTGCTGCAGCGGCCGTCGGCCAACACCTATCTGCTGCTGGGCCTGGCCACGGGGGCGGCGCTGCTGGCCAAGTACAGCGCGGCAGCGGTGGCGCTGCTGATGCTGGGGGCGCTGGCCACCGGTCGCGACACCCGGCACCTGCTGCTGCGGCCAGCCTTCTTGCTGGCACCGCTGGCGGCGCTGGTGGTGCTGCTGCCGCATGCGCTGTGGCTGTTGGACCACTGGGGCGAAGCCACCCGGGGCACGCTGGACAAGATGGATGCCGGCAGCCCGCCGGCAGGCAGCTGGGCGGTCGGCGTGGCGCACGGGATGGGCAGCCTGGCGCGCGCGCTGCTCGGCTTCGTCACGCCGTTCTGGCTGGTGCTGGCCGCGCTGTGCGGGCGCGCGTTGCTGGCCGGCTGGCGCAGCCCGCCGGCGGGGCCCGCCGGCCAGGTGCACCGGCTGCTGCGGCGCCTGCTGTGGTTGACGCTGGGCTTTTTGCTGCTGCTGGTGCTCAGTGGCGCCAGCAGCGCGGTCAAAGACCGGTGGCTGCAGCCATTCCTGTTCATGCTGCCGCTGCTGCTTTTCTCCGCCCTGCCCGAACCGGCGCCGCCTGTGCTGCGGCGGCTGGCCTGGGCGGTGGGCTCGATGGCCGCGCTGGTGGCGCTGCTGTTGAGTTTGCGGGTGGCCTTGCACGGCCAGCGCGGCAGCTTCGACGAGCTGAATCTGCCGGTGCGCGGCTTTGCGCAGGCGCTGGCAGCGCAGGGCCTGGGCCAGGCGACTCTGCTCACCGACGACGCGGTGCTGGGTGGCGGGTTGCGGCTTTATCTGCCCGGCAGCCGGGTATTGCTGGCCAACGGTCGCGCCAACCACATGGCCGGGGCGCTGGCGGGCACTTCAGCAGGCAGCAGGCTGGCCTGGGTGTCGCTGCAAGCCGACGAGGCCCAGCGCCTCGCAGCCGCCAACACCGCTGGCCTGCCAGTCCCGCCGGGCGCGCAGTGGCAGACGCTGGCACTGCCGCAGTTGCATGCCCAGTCCGGCGCAGCGCCAGCGCGGCTGTACTGGGTGATGCTGCGCTGACCGCGCGCCTGCCGGAGTGTGGTGGTGCTGGCCGATGCCAGCTGCCTGGGTCAACGCAGCGTGGCCACGGCGTCCATGGTCAGCCAGCCGGCATGGTCCTGCGCCCAGAGCCGGACGGTCTTGCCGTCGCCCTGCAGCTGGCCGTTGACCCGCATCGGAGCGCCGTCGAAGGTGGGCCGCACCGCCCTGAAGCGGAACGCGGCCACGTCGGCATCGGGCAGGTGCCGGCGCAGCAGGTCCATCAGCAATGTGGCGATCAGCGGGCCGTGCACGACCAGGCCGGGATAGCCCTCCACCTGGGTGGCATACGGCCGGTCGTAGTGGATGCGGTGGCCGTTGAAGGTGAGCGCGCTGTAGCGGAACAACAGCAGCGGATCGGGCAGCCAGGTGTGCTGCCAGACCGCGTCTGTGGTAGCGGCGGTGGTTGCGAGAGAGTTGGCGGCAGTCGGCGGCGGGTCCACATCATCCGGCCGGCTGGCCTCGCGGTAGACGATGTCGTAGAACTCGGTCAGCGCCGGCTCCGCCGCGCCGTTGCAGTGCAGCGTGTGCTGCACCTTCACGAAAATCAGGCGGCCGCTGCGGCCGGCCTTCACCGTGACGTCGGCGATGCGGGACTGGCGCTGCACCGCGTCGCCCACCCGCACCGGGTGGTGGAACTGCAATTGGCTGCCGGCCCACATGCGCCGCGGCAGCGGCACCGGCGGCAGCAAACCGCCGTGCGTGGGGTGGCCGTCTTCGCCGGCCTCGCTGTGGCGGTAGCGCGGCAGGAAGTACAGCCAGTGCCACAAGCAGGGCAGCGACGTGCCGGGCAGCACCTCGGCCGCAGGGCGGTCCAGCGTGGCCTGCAGGGCCAGCACCGGCGTGGCGCCGATGTGGTCGTGCAGGCTCTCGCTGCGGCCGATCCAGTCACGCAGGCCGGCCAGGTCGGCCGGGGCATCAGGGGGGGCGGCGGTGTGCATGGCGCCAATTCTGGGCCGGCCACCGGGCCGCCTGCGACACCAAGACGACAGCGCCAGGCCCCGGCGACGGTCAGTCATGGCCGGTGCTGGCGGTGGCCCCTGGCGGCAGGTGCAAGCCGACCGGTGCCGGTCGCACCGTCTCTTGCACCCACAGCACCACCGGGCGATGCACGATCACCAGCGGCTGCGGGACGCGGCCGATGTCGATGCAGCAACGGTCCAAGCCAGCCCGGCCTGCGCTGGTCAAGCCTCGTAGACGATCTCCGCCCGCCCACCATGGGCCAGCACCTTGCAGCGCGCCAGCGCCTCGTCGCTGGGCCAGAAGCGGCCTTCTTCGCCCAGGTCGAGCTCGGCACAGGCGCTGGCCTGCGCGCCGTCGTGCACACCCGTGCGGGCGATCTGCAGCCGCAGCGGCAGGCCCTGGACCCGCTGCAGGCCGTCGTCGCCGGTCTCGCGCCTGGCCGGCCAGGTGGCCACCAGGTCGACCAGTGGCGGCACGCCACCGCCGTTCAGCGCCAGCGCCAGGTAGCGGCCGAAGCGCGCCCGGGCCGACGCCAGGTCCCACACCGCGTTGACGTTCAGCCGCAGGCCGCCGGAGAACCGGTCGGGCTGCACCTTGCCCTGCACGATCAGCAGCCCGTCCTCGACGAACAGCGTCTTGTGCGCCTCGATCAGCTCGTCGCTGGCCACCGCCTCGATGGCCTCGCTCTGGTCGTCGAGCTTGAAGATCGCCACCCGGCCGCGCTGGCCGTTGACGAAACGCAGCTCGCTGACGATGCCTGCCAGCAACTGCGGGTCACGGCTGTCGACCAGGTCGGCGATGCGGCGCTTGCAGAAGCGCCGCACCTCGGCCTCGCTCTGCTGGAACAAATGGCCCGACAGGAAGAAGCCCACCGCCGTCTTCTCGAGCAGCAGCCGCTCCTGGATGCTCCAGGGCTCGGCGTGCGCCAGCGGCGGCTCCTGGGTGGACGAGCCGTGGTCGCCGTCGTCGAACAAGCCGCCCTGCGAGGCGTTGACCACCTGGTGGTCGGCAAAGTCGAAGCCCAGGCCCACACTCGCCACCAGGCTGGCGCGGTCGGCCTGCAGGCTGTCGAAGGCGCCGGCCTTGATCAGCGCCTCCACCGCGCGCTTGTTCACCCGCTTGCGGTCGACCCGGGCGCAGAAGTCGAAGAAGCTGCGGAAGGCGCCGCCGGATTCGCGTGCCTCGACGATGGCCTCCACCGCGCTCTGGCCGGTGCCCTTCACCGCGCCGAGACCGTAGCGCACGGCACCGCGTGCGGTTCCCAGGGTCGGCACCCGCTGCTTGTCCACCGGCTCGAAACGGTGCGTGCCGTGGTTGACGTCGGGCGGCTCGAAGCTGATGCCGAACAGCTTGGCGTCGTTCAGCAGCACCTTCAGCTTGTCGGTGTCGCCCATCTCGATGGTCATGTTCGCGGCATAGAACTCGGCCGTGAAATGCACCTTCAGCCAGGCCGTGTGGTAGGCCAGCAGGCTGTAGGCGGCGGCATGGCTCTTGTTGAAGCCGTAGCCGGCGAACTTCTCCATCAGGTCGAAGACCTCGTCGGCCTTGTCCTGCGGGATGTCCTGCTTGCTGGCGCCCGCGCGGAAGATCGCGCGGTGCGTGGCCATCTCGTCGGCCTTCTTCTTGCCCATGGCGCGGCGCAGCAGGTCGGCGGCGCCCAGGCTGTAGCCGCCCAGGATCTGCGCCGACTGCATCACCTGCTCCTGGTAGACCATGATCCCGTAGGTCTCCGACAGCACCTGCTCCAGCAGCGGGTGCGGGTACTCCACCACCTCTTTGCCGTGCTTGCGCGCCACGAAGCTGGGGATCAGGTCCATCGGGCCCGGGCGGTACAGCGCGTTCAGCGCGATCAGGTCTTCCAGCCGGCTGGGCTTGGCGTCGCGCAGCATGCCCTGCATGCCGCGCGATTCAAACTGGAACACGCTCTCGGTCAGGCCGTCGGAGAACAGCTTGTAGACGCGCGGGTCGTCCAGCGGAATGTTGTCGAAGCTGAAGTCCTGCCTGTCCGGGTAGCGCGCGACGATGAAGTCCTTGGCGAGCTCCAGGATGGTCAGCGTGGCCAGGCCGAGAAAGTCGAACTTCACCAGACCGATGGCCTCGACGTCGTCCTTGTCGTACTGGCTGACCGCGCTGTCACTGCCCGGCTGCTGGTAGAGCGGGCAGAAGTCGGTGATCTTGCCCGGGGCGATCAGCACGCCGCCGGCATGCATGCCGATGTTGCGCACGATGCCTTCGACCCGCGTGGCCAGCGCCAGCAGCTCGGCCACCTCTTCCTCGGCGGCCTCGCGCTGCTCCAGCTCGGGCGCCTCCTTGCGGGCATAGATCAGGCCGGGGTCGGGGTGGGCGGGCACCCTGGCCAGCGTCACCGTCTTGCCAGGCGGCGCGGGGATCAACTTGGCCACGCTGTCCACATGGCCGTAGCCCATGCCCAGCACGCGGCCGATGTCGCGCAGCGCGGCCTTGGCGGCCATGGTGCCGAAGGTGACGATCTGGCCGACGGCGTCGCGGCCGTACTTGTCCTTGACGTAGTCGATCACCCGGTCACGGTTGGCCTGGCAGAAGTCGATGTCGAAGTCGGGCATCGACACCCGCTCGGGGTTCAAAAAGCGCTCGAACGGCAGGTTGTACTGCAGCGGGTCGAGGTCGGTGATCTTCATCGAATAGGCCACCAGCGAGCCGGCGCCAGAGCCCCGGCCCGGGCCTACCGGG
>Ga0136636_10001619_pt1 | contig 13224 bp, 12 predicted proteins | sample AntDrymUQ8522106_2_FD_104653 | JGI IMG/M metagenome (GOLD analysis project Ga0136636, IMG submission 104653) | Polar desert sand microbial communities from Dry Valleys, Antarctica - metaG UQ852 (21.06) | ecosystem: Environmental > Terrestrial > Soil > Desert | place: Antarctica: Dry Valley... | reverse complement strand
TGGGTGAAGATGTAATTTTATGGTGGGTATGATGGGTGTAATGGGCCTTGGTTTATGGGTTATGGGTTTATGGGTTATGGGTTATGGGTTATGGGTTTATGGGTTATGGGTTTATGGTTTATGGGTTATTCAAAAATTGAGAGCATCAAAAATCCTGCTAATCATTTAATCATAAGAAGCACTGGTTCAGACAAATGGGGACTAAGGTTGAGGATAATGCTAAGGGTTTATGGGTTATGGGTTTATGGGTTTATGGGTTATTCAAAAATTGAGGGCATTTAAAAATCCTAATAATCATTTAATCATAAGAAGCACTGGTTCAGACAAATGGGGACTGAGGTTGAGGATAATGCTAAGGGTTATGGTTTATGGGTTATGGGTTTATGGTTTATGGGTTATGGGTTTATAGGTTATTCAAAATTTTGAGAGCATTTAAAAATCCTAATAATCAGTTAATCATAATAATCACAGCCTGTCCTGGCTGGACATACGTTCGTATTCAGATAAAAGAGGCTTAGGTTAGTGTCTTTAGGTGTGAATGAGCTATCAAGTTTTTTTTCCTATCCTAAGTTCATATATTAATTTTTTCTAATTTTATCTTACTTTTGTGACAAACTTACTCACATCATCGCCCTAAATAAACAACATATCGTCATTATGGCTTCCGGGAGTGGCTCCAATGCTTTGGCTATTTTGGAATACTTTCATTGTCGCGAAGATATTTTAGTTGTCTTGGTTGCAAGTAACAATTCAAAGGCAGGCGTATTGAGTCATGCAAGAGAAAAGCATGTACCTGCCTATTTGTTTACACCCAATGAGTTGGGCTACAAACAATTATCAGAATACTTTAAATTCCTGAATATTGACTTAGTGGTGTTGGCAGGCTATATGAAGTTGTTGCCGTTTGAGCTGATAGAGCTCTATAAAAATCGTATCATCAATATTCATCCTAGTTTATTCCCGCATTTCAAAGGAAAAGGGATGTATGGCATGAATGTTCACATGGCAGTAAAAGATGCTAATGTATCTGAAACAGGTATCACCATTCATCTTGTAAATGAAGAATATGATGCTGGCAGGGTATTATTTCAAGCCAAAACAGAGGTTTTACAATCGGATACTCCTGAAGCAATAGCACAGAAAGTGCTTCACTTGGAACACCAACATTATTCCGAGGTAATTGAATCTTACCTCAATGAACTCCATCACACATGATCATGAAATATACCTATCAATTATCCTTTATAATAATCGTTCTTCTGGCTACTTCCTTTAGTCAAATCAAAGCACAAAAATTATCTTGGCGCGATCAAAGTGATATTGCTGAAAAGGCACTCAAAGTGGGCGACTATGCAACAGCAGCTAAAAACTTCAAATTGGCCTGGCAGCAAAAGAAATCCAAGTATGATTTGTTGTACAAAGCCGGGAAATGTGCTTACCTAATGAAAGATTATAAAAATGCAGCTTTCGCGTTTGGTACCTTATTGAAGAAAACAAAAAAATTCCCTGACGTAAAATTCCAAAATGCTAGGGCGCTAAAATCACTTGGAAAATACTCTGAAGCCAAATCAGGATTTGAGGAATTTATAAAGTTTTACACTGCAGAGGACAAGCCTCAAATGTCGGAATTAGTCAATCGTGAAATAGCAGGATGTATGCTGGCATTGGAGCCAAAGCTTGCGAATAATGATGTGACAATTAATTATCCTGGTTTGGTTGTCAATACCAACCAATCTGATTTTGCACCAGTCCCTTTTGGAGACAACGCGTTATATTTTTCAAGCAACAGAAAAGGATTGGCAAAAATTTATCGGTCAGAAAAATCAAACTCAGGATATTCGAAACCGCAAATACCAACGATTTTCCCCAAAAATGACAAAGTCAATTATGCGAATGGAAGTTTTTCGGATGACTTTAAGAGATTTTATTTCAACATTTGCGTGCCAACAGAGATGGAAGGTGGTTTACAATCACGCTGCGATATCTATGTGATGTTGAAGAAGGATGAAGTTTGGGGAGCACCAATTAAATTGCGAGGATACATCAATGATAGTTTGGCTACCAATACTCACCCATGTCTTGTGATGACTGACACCAAGGAAATACTATACTTTGCGTCCAATAGAAAGGGTGGGCTGGGAGGCACTGATATCTGGTATAGTGAACGCAGCTTGAGCACCGATGATGTTGATTTTACGGTTCCGAGAAATTGTGGAGATAAGATCAATACATTGGGTGATGAAAAAAGTCCATGGTACAACAGTCAGGAAAGTAGTCTCTATTTTAGTTCCAATGGTTTTCCATCTCTTGGAGGTTTAGACATCTTCAAGTCAAATGGTCAGCATAGGGATTTTTCAGAAGCAATGAATTTGGGAGAGCCATTCAATAGTCCTGCGGATGATTTGTACTACATTCAGCGAAAAGGATTGAATACTGGATATTTGGTATCAAATAGAACTTTCACTACCTTGAAGAATACCACGACTGATGAGGATATTTTTGAATTCAATACCGCCAATCCCAATAATTTTATCTCAGGCAAAATTCTCGATAAATATTCCGAGAAAGGAATTTCGGACAGTAGGGTTTCAGTTTATGAATTGGCCGCAGATGGAAAAGAAACGTTGATAGATACGCGATTTTGTCCAGATGGGTCTTTTAACTTTTCATTAGCGCCTAGCAGAAAATATAAAGTTAAAGCAGAAGCAAAGGATTACAGCCCCGATTACAGCAATCTTGAAACGAATGAGATTAGGGGTAACAGGATCAGTCGGAATTTTGTTTTGAGTAAAAATTTGAACGAAATGGTTTCAATTGGTGAACCAGATTTTGATAAAGAGCCTGAACCAGTAATTGTAGAAGAAGCAAATTCTAAACCAAAAGCAAAAAAAGATCCCAAGCAGAAGGAACCCGTAAAAAAAGTTGAAGTTATAGCTGAATCAATACCAACTACTGGGCCTTCATGGGTAGGCGGATTAAGGCCTGATGGTTTCTACAGAGAAGGGGAGTATTATTTGATCCAACTACTTGCGGCCAAACGTGTAGATGGAACTTTGAGCGTCTTTAACAACTTGGATGGTGTTGGAACATTGACTTATGAGCCAGTTCCCAATAAGCCAATGGATAGGGTTTTACTGGCATGGTGGCCAGATAGAACATCTGGAAACCAAGCCTTGTTGAAGATAAGGAAAGCAGGTTTTAAAACTGCCTTCCTTACAAAGTATCAAAGTGGGATTCGTCAATAATTGACAGAAATATTGTGCATTAGTAAACTACAGTAACTAAGCCTTTCAATTGTTTGGTTGCTTTTCCGTTTTGTTCCTTGTATTTGGCAACATAAGTGTAAACTCCAGGCAATGCTCTAGAGCCTCTTACATTTCCATCCCAGCCTTCATCCATGCCGCTGCCTCTATGGATTTCATTTCCGTATCGATCAAAAATTATCCAATCAATTGATTCAATTCCAAGTCCAACAAATTGAAATTTATCATTTAAGTTATCTCCGTCAGGTGTAAATGCATTAGGTGCATATAAGGTGCTTGCGTTGCGCACGCAAACAGTCAAACTTGCAGAATCTTTGCACCCACCCTGATTAATGACTAATAATTTTATAGTGTAAATACCTGTATCGGGATAGCTGTGTTTTAACAATTGTCCTGAGTTGTATGGTTCTGATGTTCCATCACCAAAATCCCAAGTACCGTTAACTACGCCTGAGCTAAAATCCAATACCGTTAATTCAGGATCTAGAAAAGAAACACAATTTCCAGCTGGAGAAACAGAGAAATTGGCTACAATTACTGGATAGCCTGGTAATTTGGCGGAAATTTCTTGTTCGCATCCAGTTTGAACATTGGTGACCAAGACATCAAAAGTTGCAGGGTTTCCAGTATAAGTTTGTCCATAAAATTTAGGAGAAGTTTGCCATTCGAAATTGTAATTCCCTGCTGGTGATGCTGTTACTGTCGAAGAAGTTGATTCACCATAGCAAACCAATGGTCCGGAAATTTGATTAACAACAAAATCTGGATGCACAAATACACTCAAAGTAGCTGCAGCAGGATCGGAGCAACCGTCTTCAACAAGTACCGAATAAGATGTAGTCTGTGTTGGTGCCACAAATTGAGTTTGCCCAAATCCTAAGCCATTGTTCCAGGTGTAAACGTAATTGCCGAAGGAGCTTCCACCAGTCCCCCAAGCGGATATATTTGTGCTCAATCCTTTGCAAATTGAATCAACTTGAAATGGCAGATCCACTCCCAATGGTTCACCCACCACAACGGTGATTGTTTTGTCATCTGCACATTTTCCTATTCCAAAATTGTATGAAATGGTATGCAGCCCAGGTCCAGCAGTTGCAGGATTAAAACTTGTTTGTGGCACTCCATCTACCAAAGGAAGTCCGCCTACAGGGGCAAAAACGATTGGGATATCTTGATTTTTATAACAATAAAATGGTTCCAACCCCCCTAATACAACTGCCTGAAAATCAGAAACACTTATTTGTCCAGAATTTAAACATCCCTCTTGTGACACCATTGATATTGTGAATGTTCCTGCACCAGTTATTCCGGGGTCAAACAATCCCGCAAAAATATTTATGATTCCTGTGCCATACCATTCTTTGATGGATAGATCCGCAGTCAATTTGAATGGATTATCTTCACTGCACAATGCAACGCTGTCTATTTGAGGGAGAGAATGTACTTTTATCCACATGGTATCACTACAGCCGTTGATACTGTAAACTGCAGGATGTAATCCTGAAGCGACATTTTTTGGGTCGAAGTAAAAGCCGTTTTTAGGGTCTTTGTCTTTGACATAAAGGTAATAAACGCCTCCGCCAGTCCATTGGCCGCCAGTTGGATTTTCATCCAGGATGCTGGTTTCTAATTTTAAAGAATCGGCATAAGGGCAAAATTCATAAACTTGTTTTTTTCTAATTTCAGTATTTCTGATTCTGGCAACTCTCGTATCTGAACATCCATTGCTCGTGTAAACCAAATTCACATTTTGACCGTCATTGAGCAAAGAAGGATCGAATAATCCAGTTAAGGTGTCTATTATTCCAGGACCTTTCCATGCTCCACCCGCAGGACCCCAGGAACCATTTAATATGAATGGCTGCTGGTTGGTGCATGCTGTAAAGTCGTTGGACGCGTTTACTGGTACAACGTAGATATTCATTGAGTCCGTGCATCCATTGATATGATAAACCAATTTGTTCAAACCTAATTTAGCTTTACCAGGTTCAAACCAACTCCAATCTTGTGCCAATCCTGGTGATGGATCCCAATTGCCACCCCATGGGCTGATAGGTATGGTATAAGGATCTTTGGAACTACAAATAGTCACATCAGGCGGCATAATCAAGTCCGCAACTCTTATCCATTTAGAACCAGAGCATCCGTTTGGCGCATTGTATGTTATTAAATATTCTCCAGGTGTGGTTGGATCAAATACTCCTGCTGCATTGATAAAATTCCCAGACCAAGTACCACCAGCTGGTGACCATCCACTTACTGTAAAAGGAGCGGCTCCAGGGCAGGAGGCGTCATCATTAAATATCCAAAACGGTTTAACTATGATTTTGACGGTATCTGAACATCCATTGGGATCGGTGTACCTGATATTGTCATAGCCTTGCCAAGGCCTCCAAGGCTCATACCATCCTGGTTGCTTGTTCCAATTTCCGTCCCAAATGCCAATAGCGTTCCATTTTCCTCCTGGATTGGTGACATTCAAGTTGAATGCTGGATCAGATTGACAAATTGTATCTCCCAATAGCCACTGAATGACGGGCGGAGTAAATAATTCAAAGGTATATGTTGCAATGGCAGGCAGGGATCCGGCATTATCAGTCACAGTGACACTATAACTCAAGGGAGGCAAGCATACATCGATGCTGCTGGCAGTTCCTGCCACACTCCATTTGTACTTGTAGCTCAGTGGATCACCCCCCGTAACTTGTGCATATAATCTGGTGCATTCTCCGGGGCATAGCTTGCCCTTGTTATTTTCTGGAATCAATTGTACAAAAAGTGGACAGCCAGTTACCGGAAAACTGGTTTCGCTGGTGAGCACGTGTGGTTTGAAACATTCATCTACAAATGTGCTGGTAAAATTAACCGTGTAAGTTCCAGTAATTTTTATTTCAGTATCTAAAATAAGCGTTATTTGGTCGGTAAATCCATTTATACATGGCGATGGTACAGCACTTATGATATTGGGACTTTGCGGGCCATAAATCAAAAACGCGGCAGGAAATACTGAATCACAAGGGACTTTTTCACTCAATTTCACAACAAAACTGGAGGATTCACACGGTACAGTTCCAACAATGTTCATCAAAGGAGCCTTAGGATCATCTATTTTTACTTTCCAACTTGCAATCCAGCCTGTGCATTGCAAATTGGCGTCAGAAATAAAATTGACTGTCAAGCATCCACTAGTCGCTTTTATAACTGGAGGAAGTGCTGTTCCGGAATAGGCTGGACCTATTTGAGTAGAAAATGTGTCTGGTCCGTCAAAAAAACGAATGTAATCATATTGTTCTTCAGTGCAAAATGTTGCAAAGGACATAATAATTTCACCTGATGTAGGAACACAAATGCTGAATGTATAATTTTCATTGGTATCATAGGTATCATTGACCAAGCCCTTGTCACTGTCTTTTAAGATTCCTTCACATTCTGAAGTAGTACCGTTATAGATATTGAAAGTCGGCTGTGCTTTCAAAAGGAAAGGAAACAATACAATTATTCCTATAATGAAGTACTTTTTTTTCATGACTTACATTTTTTTGATCAGAATGGGGTTTGTGATAACAACATTACTTTTGTGTCCCTTTCGGTCAACCATCCACATTTCGAAATAGGTGGTTTCCTGTTCGCCATTTCCCAATATAAATGGTGAGGACAAGGTGACTTTGAGTTTGCCGGAAATACTGATATTATCACCTTTCGGGGCCAAAGGAGCAACATAATATGCATCTGGTTCAGGTAATCTGGCGTCCTTAATAAACAGTGAGTTGATATCTGTATCTTCATTGCCTAAATCTCCGTCGCCGTCTTCATATTTCAATTCGATGATTAAATTTTCTTGAAATTGAACAATTGTATCAGCAGAAACGGAGGCTATGCTTATTGTAGGTTCAATGGGCAGGGGCAGTAAATTGGCTTCTCTTTCGCATGAAATGAGTAACACAGTCAATGTTAGGACTAAGGCTATAAATGATTTCATGGCAATACTATAGTAAATGAACAATAGTTTTTAATATAGTAAGCACCTGAAGTTGTGGGTATTTCTGCGGTTTTTCCATCACCATCTGTTGCATAAATTCTAAAAAAAACGGTCTGGCCCAAGCCCGCAAAATCCTTTGGATTGATGTTTATTTTGTAATAATACGGAACTTGAGCTCCAAAATATCCAGGAAAACTTTGAGAAACTCCTAGCAATTGCGTTTGAAAATCAGGTGCAGTATCGAATGCATCAGGAGTTGTAGAAAATCGGAGTCGGACATTGCTTAGATCCTTTTGTGCAGTTTTGTCGTCTGTTAAGGCAACAAAAATGTCCAGACTTGTAACATCATTTTTTACGCGCAGGGCACCTTGTCCGCTATCATTTCGTGGTAAGGTTTCACTTGCTATTCCATGCACACCTTGCATTTGTGGCGCTAAGTTGGAAGTGCCTGGCGAATTGCCAAACATATCTTTTGCACCAGCATCAATCCAATTTTTGATGCGGGCAATGTATTCATCTTTCTTTGCTGGCCAGTCATTTCCAGGTTCCAAAACCAAGGGCATGATGCCTGATTGTCCATCTATGTCTTTGGTTATTCTATTGTACAACACGGATTGTGCTGAAGAACCAGGAACTACTCTAAAAGTAAAATTCCCCAATGGGTCATTTTTGATTATTGGCCGGCTGACCATGGTATTGTAGGAGCTGTAAATTGTCCTGAAATCGGGTTCGAAAGTACCGTCATGGCATCCAGAGTTGGCGCATGTTGGCTTGAAGATATATGCATGAAGTCCTTCAAAACTATTTGGGTCTGGCTTGAAAATACTCAGCGTATCACCATTGACAGGTGGGTTGTTGTTGAAAGGATTCGGGGGATCTTTTTCACAAGAAGCAATGAAAATTAACGCAATGATCATTAGGCCAGATACAATGATATATTTCATGTCTTAAATTCTATCAAACAATGATTTTGAATATCCATCTAATAGTCCTGCACCTTGGACATCAGGCTTAATACCCAATATTTCGGCCATTGTAGCCACAATATCCGTTGCATCGCCTACAGGATTGGATTCGCTTCCCACTCTGAGATTGGCTGGAATGCCAGGACCCACCATCAATGCAAACATTCTTCTTGAATTGGCATCTCCATTGTGGTCATAGCTGAACCAATCGTTTTCATCAGTTATGGGGTTATGGTCCAAGTTGCGCCCGTGTTCCGGCATAACAATCATGGCAGTATTGCCACTCATTTCAGGTATTTGATTCTGTATAACATTCCATAGGTGACCAACACCATGATCCGCGCGGTGCAAAGACTTCAGGTAGCCTGTAAAATTGCCATGGCACACATCAACTGCGCTCAAGTTAAGTACAGTCACTTTTGGCTTGAAATATTTCATAACCTCAGTTGCAAAACCTATGGTGACTGCATCGCCATTATCCGTAACTGGTGGAAATGCCACTTGATTTTTTTCAAGTCGATCAAATGTATTCTTGATGAATTTTTTGATGTCTTCCTTTTCCTCATTGCTGTTGTTGATTCCAGGCAATTCGCCACTTTGAAGTAAAAATGTCTGATTCAAGAATGCCTGCATTTTGCGGATTGGGTCCAATTCATCGTCAGGATGATACACTTTGAATCCGTCTATGTACTCTTTGGCGCCAAAAGTGACTATTGGGGCTATAAAGTTTCCACCAAATTTTGATCCAAATTCAGGATATTCCGAGTGATTCAAGAGAGGCACTGAACCACCGATTCCATTTCCGACCATCCATACATCGGTGGCCTTGTAACCACCAAATCTGCGAGCATATTCGAAGATTGTAGGATGAAGAGGTCGTTGACGTAAGCCTTGAGTAAGACCATAATGACCTGAAACACCAGCACTGAGTCCTCCATAGTGCCCAGTTCCGCCTTTGGTATAGAGCAATTCTGCGAAAAGGGTACCTTGTTCCTCTAAAGTGGTTGAAAGTATTGGGGAAATGGGTTGTCCACCAGCTTGCCCACCTGGGAGCGTGGTTCCATAGGCAATTTTCAAATCTGGCGGCGCGCCTTTGAACATGTTGTACATGATATTGCCTTCAATATCAATCTGTTGACTATCGGCTAAATATCTTTGTAGTATGGATTCTTGCTGTCTGACCCCACCTGCAAACAAGACAAATACTACGTGTTCTGCCATTTGTGGATTCGTCGTAGCAAAGAGTCTTCCTGTAGGTAAGATATATGGAGCAGCAATTATTCCACCTGTTGCCAGTGCTGCTTGTCTTATGAATTTTCTTCTTCTCATATCAGTCAGGATATTTTTTAGTAGAAATAATATTCAGTGCTGGTAGCAAAAGCAAAATAGACATGTTCAGCAGTGATATTGGGATTGGATTTCAAGAAATTGATAAAAAAGACCTTCTCTGCCTGAGTGGGTTCTCGAACAAAGAAACGTTTATAGGTTTCAACAATGAACTTTCCGGGATCGGCGTCCACTTCTAGTTTGCTTGGCAATTTGACATCTGGATCTGTCATCATTTTGGCAATGATGATTTCGTAAGCTACTTGTTTATCTCCAAGGCTTGTAATGACATTTGACAGATCAACGAGTCTATCAGGAGAAAGCGCTTTCTGGTAAAGATTGGCATAGGAGATGTTCAAATATTGTTCATTGGTCTTTTGCTTATTCTTTTCAGCATTATTGGGAGAGATTGGCACATCATTGATTCCGTAAATATAATCCTTGTTCTTGCAGGAGCTCACTGTTAAAGCCAATATGATAGCTAACAGCCAGAACTGAAAGGCATAGAACTTTGTGTTAAAAATTTGCATATTCATTTGTTTCCAATATTTGAGATTGAATAATACGGATATCTCTTTGCGATATATAGCCTGCAAGCAGGAAGGATACCTCCGCACTTGATGGATCACGCGATAGGAGCAACTTATAAATCCAAATGATCATGCCTTCAAAAAATTCTGGGGTGTTGGTGATCGCATCGCAATAGCTTTGTTTATCACTACAAGCAGCTCCAAAAATTACTTGAGGCTTGTTGAATTCGATTACATTATAACCTGCCATAAATTCAGACTTTGAAGGATATCTCCAGAGCAAATTGTCAAATGTGGCATTCACGTAATTGAATGAATTCATGTTGATATTGTCATAAATACCGTTGTTGATCAATCGCGTAAATATTTGATCATATGAAATGATGCCATTTTCAATCTCGGTCTTTGAATTTAAAATGCTGCGGTACTTATCAGCTTCTATTTTTTTCTTGTTAAATGCTTCCCAATCCATATTGATTGAATCAATGGTCATTCCAAATAAAATAGGTCCCAATGCTTGGTTGATTTCCCCATCAGATGAACCTTCGATACATCTGATTTTTGAGAGATTGTATAAGTATTGGTAGTAGGCTTTTTTATAAGACCCATCACCAAATACGTAGGAAGTATCGGTTTGAAGTTTGCTGATGAGTTTGCGTCTGGAATCTAGTGAAAGTTCAGCAAGTTTTAATGCTTCTACTTCGAGGTCCATTTCAATGTCTAGCGGCTCTCTGCCAATCAAATCAATAAAGATTCTATTGACATAATTCTGGATTTTAATTGTAGGAACTTTGCTGTAATCTGGCGGATTATTGCCGTTAATGGTCACAGTTTCCTTGCCGCATGCCCCTAATAGTAGCGTTAAGGCCAATGCGAAAAGAGGTATTTTAGTATTTTTTGCACTGCTGATCATACACGAAGATATTAATATTTCACATATTTAAATAAAATAAATTCAAAAAAACTAAGCCAAGAGCTTTTTAACCATTTCAGAAATAGATTTACCATCTGCCTTTCCAGCAAGTCGGCCATTGGTTGCACCCATTACTTTGCCCATGTCTTTCATTCCTGCAGCACCTAATTCCTTAATCAGGTCTGTTACAAAACTTTCGAGTTCTTCACTGCTTAGCTGCACTGGCAAGTATTTTTCAATGACTACTATTTCTTCTTCTTCTATAGATGCCAATTCAGGTCTATTTTGTTGCACGAAGATCTCCAAAGAATCCTTTCTTTGTTTTATTAATTTCTGGATGATTTTAATTTCTGATTCTGAGTTCAGTTCCTCCCCAGTTCCACTCGTATTGAAGATCATGATTGCTGATTTTATGGCACGAATGCCTCTTAAGCCAACAGTATCTTTGGCTATCATAGCTGCTTTCAGATCTTGATTGATTCTTTCAGTAAGATTCATATTTAAGTTTGTTGATTTTCTTTAATGGTATCCACTATTTGTAAAAATTCCTCGACGCCTAATTCCTCTGGACGTTTCTTGAAATAATCATTCTCCAGCACATTTGCAGGGAGTAAATCCTTGAGTGTATTTCTCAACATTTTACGTCTTTGCCCGAATGATTGTTTGACTACTTTAAAATAAAGTGCTTTATCTTCATTTGGAATTTTGGATGGTATTCTTTCCATCAGTATGACTGCGCTATCCACTTTGGGAGGAGGTACGAATGAGCCAGGCTTTAATTTCATGATGATTTTAGCCTTGTAGTACCCTTGCGACAATGCACTGATGACACCATAGGTTTTACTGCCAGGAGGTGCAATGACCCGATCTGCCATTTCACGTTGAAACATACCTACCATTATGGGAATTTGTTCCATATTGTCCAGCATCTTGAAGATGATCTGTGATGAAATATTGTAAGGAAAGTTGCCAACCAATCCAAACTCTTCAGTGGGATATGCAGACTTAACATCAAATTTCATAAAATCAGCAGGATATACTTGAACTTCGGGGATATTTTCTGCCAAATATTGAACCATATCATGGTCTGCTTCAACTGCCTTTAGATTTGGATAATGGGCCAATAACTCGGATGTCAATGCCCCCATTCCAGGGCCAACTTCCAGTGCAAGCTTCGTTGTATTGTACTGATGAAACAAGCGAGCAATTTCTGTGGCCGTGCCCTGATTCTTAAGAAAATGTTGACCGTATGACTTCTTTGCTAATACCATGAATGTGCTTGTGCATAAAATTACGTAGGTTTTACGAAAAGAACTATATTGTAGGGCTGAATTTGAAAATAAAAATAAAGGAGAGCCAATCAAACAGACTCAACTGTGTTGAATTGCATATCATAAAGTTTGCGGTAAATGCCGTGCTCATTGGCAATCAGTGTATTGTGGTCGCCAAATTCTGATACAATTCCCTGATCCATAACCAATATGGAATTGGCCTTTCGCACAGTAGATAACCTATGTGCAATTACGATTGATGTTCTGTTGTCTATAAGTTTTTCAATCGCGTTTTGGATAATGGTCTCAGATTCGGTGTCAATGCTGGATGTGGCTTCATCCAAAATAAGGATATCAGGATTGAACACCAATGCCCTTGCAAAGGAGATCAATTGACGTTGGCCAACAGATAGTGTTCCTCCTCGCTCCATCACTTCAAAGTCATAAGTTTCTGGCAGTTTTTTTATGAAGGCATCTGCTCCGACAAGTATTGCTGCATCAATGGCTTGTTGCCTAGAAATGTTTGGATCTCGCATGGTGATGTTATCAATGACAGTGCCTGAGAATAAAAATACGTCTTGCAAAACAACTGCAATTTTTGACCTCAAAGTTGGGATGTCCCACTCCTTAATATCAACTCCATTAATGGTAATCGAACCTTTTTGAATGTCATAAAATCTATTGAGCAGACTTATGATGGTGGTTTTGCCAGAACCTGTGCTACCAACAATTGCTAAGGTTTCGTTTTGTTTGGCATGAAAATTAACGCCTTTTAGTACATAATCCTGATCGTTGTAGGCAAATTTCACGTCTTTGAATATCACATCACCTGATATTTTATCGGCTTTGAAATGTCCGTTCACTTCTGCGTTTTCTTCCGAATCCAATAAGCTAAAAACACGTTCTGCTGCCACAATTCCCATTTGCAATGTGTTGAATTTATCTGCTAGCATCCGAATGGGCCTAAAGAGCATGTT
>Ga0136636_10001616_pt1 | contig 13230 bp, 8 predicted proteins | sample AntDrymUQ8522106_2_FD_104653 | JGI IMG/M metagenome (GOLD analysis project Ga0136636, IMG submission 104653) | Polar desert sand microbial communities from Dry Valleys, Antarctica - metaG UQ852 (21.06) | ecosystem: Environmental > Terrestrial > Soil > Desert | place: Antarctica: Dry Valley... | reverse complement strand
CACATTGCGGATCCTGAAAAACGTTTTTATAAGGCTTTTGGCCTTGGACGGGGTACTCCTCAGCAACTTTTTGGCCTGATGAACTGGATTCGAGGATTTCAGGCTACAGTCCTTGAAGGCCATGGCGCTGAACTTGAATCTGCCGAACTTGGCGATGGGTTTCAAATGCCTGGTGTTTTCGTGTTGAATAAAGGCGAAACGATTCGTTCGTTTATTCATAGTCATGCACATGATCGCCCCAATTATGAAGAGATTTGCCAGATTTAACTGGTGTTATGCTAAAATACCGGTTAATTTTTGTCTGTACGTTGCTCGTTCAATTGCTCTCCGCGCAAACGCCAGATAGTCTCCAATATAGAAATGCTCCAATTCCGCTCCCGGAAGTCACCATCAGGGATATTCGTTTTGAACGCATCGGCTATAGCTTTTGGAAGGCAGATTCACTCCCGCTAAACAGCACTATTTCCTTTTCCGAACGATTATTGTGGGAAAACGTACTCGATGTACGTGCCAATGCGCCAGGTACCTTGGCCACCATTTCGGTGCGTGGAGCAGGATCAACTCGGACCCCCGTTTTTTGGAATGGTATAAATTTGCAAAGCCCCATGAACGGGGTGGTCGACGCTTCCCTGCTTACGCTTTGGCCAACAGACCAGCTTGAAATTCAATACGGAGGACAAAGTGCTGCACAAAGCAGTGGCGCAATGGCTGGAAGTGTGGCGCTAACACAAGGTCAGCATCCAATTGATACCGGTTTATTTGGTTTTGTGCATGGTGCATTGGCGAGTTTTGGAGGATGGCAGGGCTCCGGGGAGGCTGGTTATTCCGGAAAAAAACTCACAACTACAATCCGGGCGAATTGGCAAGCGGCAGACAACGATTTCACCTTTCAAAAGCAGGGGCTTGACGGGAAGTTTTATACCGCCCAACAAGTCAATAATTATTTTAAAAAACTGGATCTACAGCAATTTAATCAACTGAAAATCAACGAAAAAAATACGATAAAGACGTCGTTTTGGTATCAAAAAGCCTTTCGTGAACTCCCACCTTCCACTGTCGAAGCTCCTCGCGAAACCTTACAACGAGACCGAGCATTTCGCGCCGTAACTTTATGGGAACACGCTGCCAATACCCGCACGATTTGGACTACACGAACGGCCTGGCTTGATGATTTTCTCGCGTTTTACCTTGCTGGTGATACAGATACCAGCCGTTCCAGGCAATTCCTGTTCAGCACAGAGCGCTCCACCTCCTTGAGTAAACAATGGGCTTGGCGGACAGGTGGAACGGCACTTCGTCAATGGGCTCAAGTGGATGGTTACGCTGATAGTGCGCGCTGGTTTGGCCAAACGCGTTTGGCGGGTTATGCCATGGGCGAGTGGCACCAGGGTGATACCCGGTTCTCAACCTTGCTTCGAAAAGAATGGGCAGAAGATCAAGCTGCGCCGTTCACCTGGTCTCTTGGAGGTCAAGTTGGACTGGGCAGGGTAGGGGAAACGAGGTTTCATTTTTCTCGGAATTTCAACCTGCCAACCCTGAATGACCGTTTTTGGAAAAACCTTGGTAACCTCAATCTTAAACCAGAAAAAGGATATTCTGCTGATCTTACCTGGGCTTTGCCCGGCCCCAATTTTTCTTTTGAAATGACTGGTTATCAAATGATTCTGGATGATTGGATTCTCTGGCAGCCAGATTCCACCGGAATTTTCAGGCCGGATAATTTGCGTAAGGTCTGGAGTCGAGGGCTTGAAACCACGGGCAAATTTACCCATCGAAGCGCAGGCGGGTTTAAAGTGGAAGTTTCAGGCAGACTTCAATGCTCCAAAACTACAAACCTGGCAGTATATGGAGGCTCTGAAAGTGCACTAGGGAAACAGCTTCCATACACGCCAAGGGTATCCGGGGGCTTTTCGGTTCGAGCTTCGCGCGGTGCTTTTTCAGCCGCGTTTTTGCAGCAATTCACTGGAGAACGTTTTGACAATGGCGGTAATAGGGTCAAATCATTTCAGGTCGGGAACCTCCTGCTCTCGGCAGCGCTTTGGAAACGCCGAATTTTACTTGATTTTCGCCTGGAAAACCTCTGGAACAAGCAGTATGAAATTATTCGATATAGACCAATGCCCGGGCGCTCTTGGCGGCTTGGAATTGGGTACAAATGGTGAAGCACTGTGTCCTATTCCCGGCTACCCTGATAGTTATTCCCGGAATATTCGCCGGAATAGTTGTTAAATCGAATTTTAACAGACAAAACGATGTGAACAACCAAATGCTTCAGCAAATTTGTATCCAATCCCTCAATACGACCGAACGCCCTTAGGATGCCGATCCACATACCCCAAAATAATTCGCCCCGCATCGGGATCATTATAGGTGGTGGACAGGCATTCAAGCAAGTCCTCCACTGTTTGGTCGCCCATTTCCGCACTGACATATCCATAGCCCTTGTACCGGCCTTCTTGCACGCCGACCACGGCTACTTCTCCTTCAGTCCGCCCTTTTTCTACAAAGAAAAAACTGCCTGAAAGTCGCCTCGATATTTTTGAGAGGGCCGCTTCAACCCGCACATTATAGTCTTCTGGACATTCCTCGCCTATGCAGGCGCCAAAGCATTTTTTGATGTTATAATGAAAGCAGGAATGTTCGGAACTATCCAAATGCGAGAGTCGATGGCAGAGTTCATGTTGATAAACAAGGCTTTGCAAATAGTTTCGGGCCTGGTCTACCTTGGGATATTCGGATATGAGCTCCAGATTTTTGGTATTTTTTGCAGAGTTTTTACCAAACACCAGGCAACGGTAACCCTGCAAATCAGTATAAGCAAATATGGCTCCCGCGTGTAATCTGGCGCGTTGGGCTTTATTTACTACGGGTTGCATGCGTTTGATTTCGGCACTTTCATGCAACAACGCCACGAGTTCGCTACCAGTCACCTCCCAACTGACGTCTGCGATACCCACCCGAATTTTTTCGCCTTTGGAGGTCTGATCTGCAAAATGTTCGAAAAGTCGTTTGCGGATGTTCAGGCTCTTACCTACATAAATAACCTTACCCGCTGGGTCATGGAAATAATATACGCCACAGCTTTCGGGTACGGCATGAAGGCGTTCAAGTGTGATGCTCGGTGGGAGTTTGGTCTCTTTTACCCCCAGGTTGACCAGCGTTCGGATGTTTTGTTTGCCCTCTTGTTCGGATAGTATTTTTTCAAATAACTGTGTGGTTGCCAGGGTATCGTCTAGTGCCCGGTGACTTTTGTCGGCGTGGATCTGGAAGTGTTTTTTGAGGTTGCTCAGGCTGTAACTGGGTAGCCCGGGAAAAACCTTTCTGGAAAGTCGTACGGTGCAAAGTTGTCGGCGTTGAAAGTCATACCCGAGCCGCGCAAATTCCTCCCGCACAAAGGAATAGTCGAAGTTGACATTGTGGGCCACAAAGATTTTTCCTTCTGTCAGTTGTACGATTTGCTTGGCTACCTCAAAAAATTTGGGTGCTTTTGCCACCATCTGATCCGTAATACCCGTAATTTGAGTAATCTGCCGGGGTATACTCCGCTCTGGATTCAGCAGGGTCGAAAACGTATTAACCACTTTATCCCCATCGTGCACCACGATAGCGATTTCGGTAATCCGCTCGTATTTTGCTACACCACCAGTGGTTTCTACGTCTATTATTGCGTACATTTATTTTTTTTAGTTTCTTCAGTATGCCCTCGTGGAACCTATATTTTCCAACCTAATCGCAAAGTGTAATTTCGGGGTGCTTCCAGAAGCGCTGGTCGAACGGTGTATTCTGTATTCAGCAGGTTGCCGCATATAGCACTGATTTTAAGGGATTCATTAAGTTGAAATGATGCTCTTAAATCTACGACAGTGGCACCGTTGTTGTGGGTTTGCCTGAAATTGCGAACCCCTGGCAGACCATATTCAAAAATGGCGTCAATAGATTGCATGTGGCTGTTATACTGTACAGATACACCACAGGCGAGGCGATCAAGGCTGTATTCGGCGTCAAACTTAAAGGTATTCCGAAAGCGGTATTTCAGTACATTGATGGTATCTGAAGCCTTATAAACATTGATTCGAAGCGAATCGTTGAACTCCTTGTACTGTGGGTTAACACTAGTGAAACCCGTTAGTAGCGAAAGTGTTCCAGGCCCCAACTTGCCCTGCCCAAGCACTGAGATTTCCCATCCTGTTATACGAGTGTCACCCGTATTCTGCGATTGAAAACGAGCCACCAAACTAGGTTTAGGAGGACTAAAGTCAAAATAGATGCTATCCAATACGAACTCCATCATATTTTGATATTCAGATACAAAGCCGGTTAAATCTATGTAGCCCTGCCAATTGCCCAAACGAAAGCCTTGCTTTACGCCCAATTCGGCAGTCCAACCTGTTTCTGAAACCAAACTTGGGTTGGGTGCCACGGAGTTGCCGACGCCAAAATCGGTACTGACAAATTTTTCTGCAATGGTTGGGTAACGGTACCCCTGCCCCCAGGATGCGCGGAGGTAAGAAGCTTGCGCAAATTGATAGTTTGCGCCAAAGCGATATACTGGCTTGGCTTCTTTGGTTTCGCCATTTGGAATCAGGCCCAAAAATTCAGTGCGCAAGAAAATGCTGTCGGGACTGTGTTGCACATTTTGTTCATATCGGAGTCCAGCGGATAGGTTGAGCCGTTTAAATGGTTTGTAGTCGGCCTGAATATAGCCAGCTAAATTTCGTGCCCGGTAGGATGCGTCGCTGTAAAGTTCCGCATCAACCGTATTGTACATTCCTACCACACCCATTGTTGCCACCAATCCGATGCTTTCCATGGAGCGCTGGAATTGATATTCGCCGTAATAAAGTCTGCTGTCGTTGCTTTGGTTGCCAGAGTTATCGTTGTGAATATAGAAATATCGGCTTAAAATCTTGTGTCGATTGCCGTTTTTGTCAAAATACTGAACTGATGGGTCAATATTGAAGCGCAAGCGGCCTCGGGTAAAGGAGGCGGAACCAACACCTGCCTCGTGGGCTTGCGTGCTGTCGTTGCCCCAAATGAAAAAGCTTCCACCACGTCCAATGTTGAAATTGGTGTTCAAACCCAGAGTAAGTCTTTCGTTGACCCGAAAGCGTAAGTTGGGCGTTATGCGGCCGTATCGGCTGTAGGTGTCGCGGTTGTAGCTATCGCGGTACAACCCATAAGCTCCAAGCACAAAGTCCAGACGATTGAATTTTTGGCGGTGGGCAAAGCTAAAACCCGTTTCCACGGGCTGCTCTATGCCTGAGGAGTCAGTACCCCACCATTTTTTGACCTCATCTTTTGGATTGCCCCAGATTTTTCCAAAAACGGCAACCTCGGTCTCGGGTTTATCCTTGGCATAGCCCGTTCTAATATTGATGATGCCATTCATCGCTGACGAGCCATACAAAGCCGATGCAGCACCTTTTAAGACTTCCACCTGAGAGATATTTTCGACTGGAAAATCATCCCAATTGGGTAAGCCTGCATCTGGTTGTAAGGCAGGAATATCGTCTACCAAGATTAAAACTCGAGTGCCAGCCCCGTAAGAAAAGCCGGCACCTCCACGAATACTGGCTTGGCCATCAATGATCGATACGCCAGGGACTTTGACTAATACTTCATCTACAGAGGTAGAATTCGTACTTTCGATGAGTTTGGGCTTTATAACATCCATAGAAACCGTGACTTCGCCAAGCGGCTTTTCAAATTTTCCGGCGGTCACAGTTGCTGTTTGAAGTAGATTGTCGGCATTATCGAGTTTTATTGCCAGATCACGGGTTTGACCAACTGTAAGACGAAGGGTGATATTTTTTTCCGTGTAGCCAAGATATGAAATATTGACTTCATGACTGCCCGGTGAGAGGGAAAGTGAAAACTTGCCATCTGTATCAGAATAGGCACCAGTACTGCCCACTCGCACGGTAGCGCCGACTAGGGTCTCGCCGGAAACCGCATCGGCGATGGTTCCACGAAGTGTGGCATTTTGAGCGAAAATTGCGGAAAAGCCTGAGAAAAACAGCAGAAAAAGGGTTGGGAAAAGACAAGTAAAATTAATTCTCATAGTATGTTTTCGGTTAAAGTTGAAAAGCAAGGAAAGCGTTCTTGTGGCAAACCTAATTCTACTTTATCACATTGGCCCAATAGGGGCTTAATGTTGGTAATGATCGCTTGATTCTGCGGTGAAATTAGAGAAATTTGCCACCTCAAAATATTTTCTCTTATGAAGCAATTTCTTGGAGCCTTACTAATGCTATCCCTAGCATCAGGTTGCGCCACTCATTTCAAAAAACACTTACCTATGACAGTTTATGCCCTAAGGCTTCACCCCGGCCAGGATTTGAAACGTGAGTTAGATGCTTTTGCTAAGGGCAATCACTTACAAGCTGGGTTTGTAATAACCTGTGTAGGTAGTTTGCGCAAAGTAAAGCTACGGCCAGCAAACCAGAAAGAGCCTTTGTTGCGAGAAGCAAAATTTGAGATCGTTTCGCTGGTGGGCACCTTTTCAGCGGATGGTTCACATTTACACATCTCTTTATCGGACAGCACCGGAGCGACCATCGGTGGACATTTGCTGGAAGGAAATGAGATCTACACTACGGCGGAGATTGTACTGGGAGAAGCAGATCAGCTACAATTTAACCGGGAAATAGATCCTGAAACCACCTTTAAAGAGCTGAAAATCAAGAATCGTGGACACAATCATTAAAGCCTTGGAGTGTTGTTTTTTGATCTTACGCGAACCCCGTAATTGTGGAAAAGAAAGCGTCCGTTTTTGCCTTTAAAAGGGATGTCTTTCGTACCTTCGCGCACTATTTTTGAGGAAACAACCCCGTTCGTTTACACAAAAACACCATTTCGCATAAGATTTGCCCATGCAAGATTCGAGAATCATTTCTATCAACATTGAAGACGAACTGAAAGTCGCGTATATTGACTATTCCATGTCCGTTATCGTAAGCCGCGCACTGCCAGATGTGCGCGATGGATTGAAACCCGTTCACCGCCGCGTCCTTTATGGGATGCTTGATTTGGGGCTCGGCTATAATAAACCCTATAAAAAATCTGCTCGTATTGTCGGTGAGGTGATGGGTAAATACCACCCCCACGGTGACTCTTCAGTGTACGACGCAATGGTGCGTATGGCCCAAGAATGGAGCCTGCGCTACCCACTCGTGGAAGGCCAAGGTAACTTTGGTTCTATGGACGGCGATAATCCGGCGGCTATGCGTTACACTGAAGCTCGATTCCGTCGAGTAGCCGATGAAATCGTAGGCGATTTGGATAAGGATACCGTTGATTTTAAGCTCAATTTTGACGATTCACTCGAGGAACCGAGTGTGATGCCGACCAAATTTCCCAATCTTTTGGTCAATGGCGCAAGTGGTATTGCAGTAGGTATGGCCACGAATATGATGCCCCACAACCTCACGGAGGTCTGCAATGCGATTTTGGCGGCTGTAGACAAGCCGGAAATAGACGTGGAGGAATTGATGGAGTTCGTCAAAGCACCCGATTTTCCAACGGGTGGTATCATTTATGGGATGTCGGGCGTCAGAGAAGGATTCCGCACTGGACGTGGCCGTGTGGTCGTTCGGGCCAGAACCGAAATTGAAACAGATGCAAAAGGCCGCGAAAGCATCATTGTTACCGAGGTGCCTTACCAAGTCAACAAGTCCATGTTGATTCAGAAAATCGCCGATCTGGTCAACGAGAAAAAAATTCTAGGCATTTCAGATGTAGGCGATCAGTCTAACCGCGAAGGCGTGCGCATCGTAATTGAAATCAAGCGCGACGCTGCAGCCAATGTCATCCTGAGCCAGCTTTTCAAACTCACTCCACTCCAAAACAGTTACGGCATCAACAACGTGACTCTTGTGAACGGTCGCCCTCGACTGCTCAATTTGAAAGAAATGGTGGATGAGTTTATCAAATTCCGCCTCGAAGTCATCGTTCGCCGTACCAAGTACGAACTCAGGAAGGCCGAGGAGCGGGCACATATTCTGGAAGGTTTGCTCATCGCACTGGATCATTTGGATGAGGTAATCAAACTGATTCGTGCATCCAAAGATGCGGAAGAAGCTCGTGAAGGCTTGATGGTAAAATTCGGCCTGTCAGAGATTCAGGCGAAAGCCATTCTCGCCATGCGTTTGCAGCAGCTTACAGGTCTGGAACGCGACAAGGTGAAGAACGAATACGAGGAGTTGCAAAAGAAAATTGCTGAATTGATGGCTATTTTAGCGGATGAAGGCTTGCGCCGTGATATTGTTAAAGCCGAAACAACCGACATCAAAGACCGTTTTGGCGACGCTCGACGCACCACGATTGAAATGAATGAAGCGGATATTAGCATCGAGGATTTGATTGAGGATGAAGAAGTGGTCATCACGATCAGCCATACCGGCTATATCAAACGTACGGCAATTTCCGAATATCGTGCACAAGGCCGGGGTGGACGTGGCGCTCAGGGGGTTCGCACAAGAGGCGAAGATTTTGTGGAGCACATGTTTACCGCAACTACACACCAAACACTGCTACTTTTCACCGAAAGCGGGCGTTGTTTTTGGCTGAAAGTGTACGAAATTCCTGAAGGTGCAAAAGCCACAGCAGGTCGTGTAATTCAAAATCTACTCAATATCCCCAAGGATGATAAGGTCCGTGCCTTCATTATTGTGCGTAGGCTCGATGATGTAGAATTCCTGAACAATCATTTCATTACATTTTGTACTCGTAAGGGGAATATCAAAAAAACGCCCCTGGAAGCTTATTCTCGCCCACGGCAAGGCGGTATCAATGCGATTGATATCCGGGATGGAGATGCACTCATTGAAGCAAAACTTACCAATGGCAAAAACGAAATCATACTGGCTATCCAGAGTGGTAAAGCCATTCGATTCAACGAACAAGACGTGCGCTCTATGGGACGCGGTGCCGCCGGGGTGCGTGGTATCCGAGTGAATGACGAAGGCGGCGACGCTGTTGTTGGTATGGTTTGTATTGACCCCGAGGATACAACCACCTCTATTTTGGTCGTGTCGTCAAAAGGTATGGGCAAACGCTCTGCGCTTGAAGATTACCGGGTACAAAGCCGGGGTGGAAAAGGGGTGAAAACTATCAGTGTAACCGCTAAAACTGGCCACTTAGTCGCCATCAAGTCGGTAACAGACAATGATGATTTAATGATTACAACCACTTCGGGGGTGACCATTCGTACGGGCGCTGATGATCTTCGGGTGATGGGCCGCGCTACGCAAGGAGTTAGACTTATTCGATTGGACGATGCCGATAACATTGCCGACGTGACGGTGGTCGCAAAAGCAGAAGAAATCAAAATGCTGGATGAAATGGAAGAAGCGGCTGAAGGAACAGTTGAAAACAACGCTCCAGTCGAAGAATAGTCCAACCGCGTTCCTTACTTTAACAAGGTGTTGTATATCCTTTTGCGGATTGCACCGTCTTAGAAACGGTTGGGTTGTAACTTTCAGCTCACCCGCTCCTTAACCATGTTTTTCAAACTTTCAAAATTTTTGTCGAAGACCATGAAAAAATTCCTTTTCGCCCTATTGGGCATTCTACTTACTACCGGAATCATTCAAGCACAAGAAGATGCGGCTAAAATGGCCAAATCTGCTGGCAAAGCGCTTGCCGCTTATAACCAGGATCCAGGAGGGAATGGCTCCAAGCTAACCGAAGCAAAAACAAAAATCGATGAGGCATTGCAAAGTCCTGACGTGCAAGCACTTCCATCTGCCTGGATCATTAAAGGTGATGTGTATAGTACACGTCTTCAGAACGAACTTGCCTTGCAAGGCATAAATCCTAGTGCGAAACTGTCAGGCGACAACGACGCTTTGGAGGCCATTAATGCCTATAAAACGGCTTATGATAATCCACTAGCCAAAAAATATGAGAAGGGAGAGGCTATTAATGGAATCCTTGCCATGCAGCCATTAGTCATCAATATTGGCGTTGGAAAATACAATGCTAAGGAATATGACAAAGCATTCCTGGCTTTCAAATCCTCCATTGAAGCGCATGATATCCTGAAGGCCGGGCAAAAGAAAAGTCTACTCGACGATCCTAAAGAATATACAGATCAGGTGTACTTCACTGGCCTTTTGGCCGGTTTAGCCAAACGTTGTAATGATGCAATTTCTTTTTATGAAATTCTGTATAACAAAGGCACGGACAGTGTTGCGGTTTATGACGGCATGTATAACTGCAAGCTGGAATTGAAGGATGAGGCTGGTGCGCTTAAGATCATGCAGGAAGGACGCAAGAAATTCCCGGAGGATCCAGCTTTGCTTTTTGCTGAAATCAACTATTACATCAGCAAAGGCCGCCTTACAGAACTCACAGGGTCTCTGGATCAGGCCATTAAGAAAGAACCCAATAATGCAGGCTTGTACCGTGCACTTGGCGATGTTTACAATAGTCTCTTCACTACTGTGCTGGAAGACTCTGTACAAACAAAAGAGCAGCGGGCGCCTAAAATGAAGGAATACGCAGACCTGGCAAAGAAGAATTTCAAAATTGCCATCGAGAAAGAACCCAATAACGTGGATAACAACTATTCCCTTGGTGCATTGCTTTATAACGAGACCAATATCATTGCCCAAGAGATGAACGCTACCAGCTTTTCCACTAGTGCAGGGCAAAAACGTTATAAAGAACTAAAAGCTGAAATGTTGGTAGATGTCGATGAATCGCTCAAATACTTTCAAAAGGCTGAAAGTCTGGATCCTAATGATCCAAATATATTAGCGGCCTTAGTGCAAGCCTTCGGGCGAAAAGAAGACGATACCCTGTACATGGAGTTTAAAAAACGCCTTGATGTGGTGAAAAAAGGGGGGAAAAACCCAGCAGCTTATTTTACGAATTAGGAAATTTGGCGTGCTTAATGGGCACTCTAAAACGGAACAAAAAAGCCCTCCATCATAGTTTTGATGGAGGGCTTTTTTAGTCTAGGCTTTCTCCAGCGTAAAACCAAAGGTGCTTCCCTGGCCCATACTACTGCGTACATTGATGGTCTGCTTGTGCGCTTCCACAATATGTTTTACAATGGAAAGCCCAAGCCCTGTGCCACCCGCCTCCCGGGAACGGTGTTTGTCCACGCGATAGAAGCGATCAAACACATGGTTCAGATGCTCTGAAGTAATTCCAATGCCATTATCGCTTATCTCAACCAAGACATAACTCTCCAGATCATAAAAACTAATTTTTGTAAGCCCTCCCTCGGTTCCATACTTGATGGAATTGTGCACCAGATTCATCAACACTTGTCGGATGCTCTCTTTGTCGGCTCGAACGCGGAAGTTTTGCCCAGCACCCTCTTTGTAGGTGAGCCGAATATTTCGTTCATGTGCGCGCATTTCAAGGTCGCCAAATACCTCGTCCGAAAGATTATGGAGGTCAAATTCTTGTAAGTCAAGGATCATTTGTCCAGCTTCCAGTTTATTGATGGTCTCCAGATCTTCAACGATAATCTGTAGCCGCTCGATGTTTTTGGCGGCACGTTGGAGGTAAAGTAAATTTACTTTTGGGTCGTGAAGGGCACCGTCAAGGAGGGTATGGATAAAGCCTTGAATATTGAAAATGGGAGTCTTGAGCTCATGAGATACATCGCCGATAAAGCGGCGGCGGTAAGTGGCCAAGCGTTCGAGTTCTTCGAGTTCCAGGTCTTGTTTGTCGGCCCATTCGCCCACCTCTTTTTCCACATCATCCAGCACATTTTTAGTCATGTCCAGATTTTCGGCTTTGAAGTCAGCCGGGAGTTTTTGACGGTGTATTATTTTGTAAATCAACTTGATACGCCTAAAAATAAAGTAGCGCACCAAGTAGTAATTGGTCAAAAAAGCCACGCCAAAAGCCAGAATAAACAAGCCCAGCACTTCAGGCCAAGTCACCGAGAGCAATCCAGTAGCCTTCAAGAGCAGAAGCATAATAGCAATGGCCGCTGCCGATATTCCCGCAATAAAAAAGGAAAGCTGCTGTGGTGTTTGGTTCTTGAACATTCGCTTATCCAATAGTTTTGCTTTTAAAAGTCAAATTTGTACCCGATCCCTTTCATCGTCTTAATGTACGTTTCTCCGATGTGTTCCCGGAGCTTGCGAATGTGTACATCAATCGTTCGATTGCCAACGATGACATCCGCGCCCCAAATTTTATCAAAAATCTCCTCTCGAGTAAATACACGTCCAGGTTTAGACGCCAGTAGCCAAAGTATTTCAAATTCCTTTCGAGGCAGTTCAATGGCTTTTTCACCTTTAAAAACCAACACTTTGTCTTTATCTATTATCAAATCGTGGAGGCTGATAGTGCGGAGTTCTTCTTCAGAAGCGCGGCCTGTACGGCGAAGCAGCGCGTTGATTCTGCTCACCAATACTCTGGGTTTGATCGGTTTAGTAATGTAATCATCACCGCCCACATCAAGTGCTGCGATTTGAGAAAAATCTTCGTCGCGGGCTGTAAGGAAAGCAATGGGAGTGTCATCAAATTCTTTTCGAGACCGAAGTAAACGACATGCCTCCACACCATCCATTTCGGGCATCATGATATCAAGAAGGATGAGGTGGGGCTTTTCGCGCTCCGCTACTTGAATTGCCTGTAGCCCATCAGAAGCAGTGATTACTAGATAGCCTTCCTTTCGGAGGTTGTATTGCAGGAATTCCAGAATATCTGGCTCGTCATCTACAATGAGAATTTTCTTTGCTTGGGTGTCGTGCTTCATGCCGCTTTGAATTTTCGGCAAAGGTAGACTCGGCTCAAACTCAGACGTTTGCATCAGGCGGTTAAGTCTATGTAAAGTTTTTTTCGGCACAAAGTATCCAATTTCCTTTGGTATCAATTGCCCAAGCTTCAGGAAACACATTTTTGAATCTGCGTTCAAAAAAACGCTCCGTCACCTGTCGGATACTTACATCCTCGCCATGAAGGCGATTGAAGAGGATTAACCCACCAGGGCGGAGTAACGCAGCACAGGTTTCAAGAAATTCTTCGGTGCAAAACTGTGGGGGAGTGATTTCATCCTCAAAGATATCCACAATGAGCAAATCAAATTGTTCTTCGGTTACTTGGACAAATACCTCCGCATCGGCGGTAATGATTTCAATCGGACTTTCCAACCGAGAGAGTGTATACTTTACGGCTAAATGAGCCACCGTTTCATCCCATTCTACGGCCGTATAATGGTATTGACGATTGAAAACCCGCTCTAACATAAAAGGGATGGAT
>Ga0136636_10001612_pt1 | contig 13239 bp, 13 predicted proteins | sample AntDrymUQ8522106_2_FD_104653 | JGI IMG/M metagenome (GOLD analysis project Ga0136636, IMG submission 104653) | Polar desert sand microbial communities from Dry Valleys, Antarctica - metaG UQ852 (21.06) | ecosystem: Environmental > Terrestrial > Soil > Desert | place: Antarctica: Dry Valley... | reverse complement strand
GGACCATCACCACATTTTTGATCGCCTTCTTTTTTCTTTTCAATCATTGGCGTTGTAGTATCATGCGTAACATCTGTTACAATTGCAATATTAGGTTTAATGGTATCTGCGATCATATTTGCACCATACAATCCTACTTCTTCCTGCACAGAATTGGTAATGTACAATCCAAAAGGCAATTTCTTTTTGTTCTTTTTTAAAAGTCGGGCAACTTCTGCAATCATAAAACCACCAATTCTATTGTCCAAAGCTCTGCACACAAAATACCGGTCATTTAACTCAAAGAATTCATCGGGATAGGTGATCATAGTACCCACGAAAATCCCTAGATCTTCTACTTCTTTTTTTGTTACCGCACCGCAATCAATAAAAATGTTTTCTAATTTTGGAACAGGTTCGTCGGAATTTACGCCTCTTGTGTGAATTGCAGGCCAACCAAAAACACCTTTTACGATGCCTTTTTCCCCATGAATATGCACAACTTTAGACGGTGCAATCATTTGGTCTGAACCACCATTTCTAATAACGTAGATTAATCCATCATCTGTGATGTAATTCACATACCAGGAAATTTCGTCTGCGTGTGCTTCAATAACTACTTTAAATTCTGCTTCTGGATTGATTATTCCATAACAGGTTCCGTAGTGGTCGAATCTAACTTCATCTGTAAATTCTGTCACATATTTCATCCAAACTTCTTGTCCCGCTCGTTCGTAACCAGTTGGAGAAGGAGTATTTAGGTATTCTTTTAAAAATTCTAGAGAATCGTTTGTAAATTTCATAAAAAAGGAATGAATTTTGTTAGCTTTGTTTCTGATTTTTTATGAAGTAAAAGTAATGAAATTAAATAAAATCGTCTTAATTTTTCTGGTGTTTTCGGGTTTTTTCCTCCACGCGCAGAAAGATACCGTCCTCATCGCAAAGCCAATTAGTCAATATCCTGCAGAATTATTGCAAACAGATGAACTGGGAAATAAATATTATTATGACGAAAGTCAGAAAGCTAAAATCTATGAGATAAATGGAGAAAATGTCATCGTTATGGATGAATTGATCCTAGTTAATAAACCGCGTTTTAATAATCAACTTGATCAAAATTATTATTATTTTCTTAACAAGAAACTTTACAGAGTTTATCCACTTTTTTTAACGGCATTAGATCAATATCAAGACATTGAGCAGGAAATGAAAGATCTGGATCGCGGTGAGCAAAGGAAATATGTAAATGACCGCCAAAAAAATTTAGCAGATCAATATGAGAAGCAATTGCGTGATCTTACTACCACAGAAGGTCGTATATTTGCGAAGTTAATGAACCGAGCGACCGGAAAAACCGTTTTTGAAATCATCAAAGAGTTACGTGGCGGTTGGAGTGCATTTTGGTGGAATGTGAAGGGTAATATTGCAGATGTGGATATTCAGGAATCTTATGATCCAAGAAAAAATAGAAGTGATGAATTTTTAGAATCACTCCTGCAGAGCAATTGGAATGCTGGTTATTTCGTGCCTTACCCAGGTTACAAAAATTTTAAATTGAAAAAATAATTAATGAAAAATTCATTCAAAAACGCGTTTCTTATTATTTCTTTGCTTGCTTTTAATTTCGGATATTCTTGGGGAACTACCGGTCACAGAGTGATCGCAGAAATCGCTCAAAATCATCTTTCCAATGAAGCCAAAAGAAATCTCAGTAAAATAATTGGTCAGCAAAAACTCGCTTATTGGGCAAACTGGCCAGATTTTATCAAAGCAGATACTACCGGAGTTTGGAAACAGACAGAAGTTTGGCATTACGCCAATGTAGATCCACAGGATAACTTTAAAGCCTTTTCCACAAGTCTACAAGCACAAACAGGCCCTAATGTTTATACGCAAATCAAAACGCTTTCTGAGCAAATTAAAGATAAAAATACGCCGGTCAAGGATCGGGAAATTGCATTGCGTTTTCTTATTCATTTAATGGGAGATGCTGCACAACCAATGCATTTAGGAAGAGCGGAAGATTTAGGTGGCAACCGGATCAAAATGAAATTTTTTGGAGAAGATACCAATCTACATTCTCTTTGGGACACCAAATTGGTGGATTTTCAAAAATATAGCTATACAGAATTAGCAGAAGTTTTAGATGTTAAATCGAAAGAAGAAGTTGCCACAATTCAGGCAGGAACCTTAGAAGAATGGATGTATGACAGTCATCAATCTGCTAATAAAATTTACGCCAGTTCTGTAGCAAATACGAGTTATTCCTACGATTACAATTATAAATTTAATTCCTTACTAGAAAGACAATTGCTTTACGGCGGTCTTCGTTTAGCAAAAATGCTGAATGATATTTTATAATTCTCTTATCTGCAATAAATCAAAAACAATTTTATCGACGGGCAATTGCATCGGATTTTCTGTTTGGTTTAAGTCGATCCATTCCACTTTATCGATGCACGGATCTCTGATGAGCATTTCTTCAAGATCTTCAATTTCTACCAGATAGTAAATGGTGAGCAATTGTTCATTGTTCCGAAATCTCGAAACTAAAAAATCTTCCTGCGTATACAGATGCCCTAAGATTTTTATTTTTACGTTTAATTCTTCGTCAAATTCCCGGTGCAAACATTCCAAAGTTCCCTCCCCAAATTCCAGTCCACCTCCGGGGAATTTCATAAGTTGTGTTCCGGCATATTCTTCATGGAGTGTTAAAATTTTTCCCTCTTTAATTGCTACTGCATACACTCTAATGTTAATTCGGTCAATCATTTTGTTTTTTTTTATGAAGATAAGAAATAATGTTAAACAGTGATCTTTATCTTAATTTTGATATTTAAAGTTTGAAAGCATTGATCATTTCTCTTTTTCCGGGAGGACCTGCTTTTTTTTCTATCCTAAAATTTAATTCAGTTAAATTTCTTCGAAAACTCCCTTTGGAGGAATAAGTAGTAAGTAAACCGCCAGTTTCCATTTTTGCAGCAATCATCTCTACTAACGGTTTTTCCCAGAGATCTGGCTGTACTCTCGCGCCAAAACAATCGAAATAGACCAAATTAATGTGTGGTAAAACCAAATTTTCAAGTTCGTAGAAATCACATTCAACTTTTTGCAGATTAAAATTAGGCAGTAATTCCACCAGTTCTCCCCATTGGCAACTATGTATTTTTTCAAAAATTTCTTTGCTTTTCGGAAAGTCAAAAAATTCTGCATAATCTAATTCTCGAACTTCATCTTCATTAACGGGATATTTTTCTAAGGTGAAGTAATTAACAATATGATTTTTATCAGTTTTTAAAAATTCATTAATTGTGGCTAAAAGATTAAGACCTGTTCCAAAACCGAGTTCTAAAATGTTAATTTCATAATTATTGATTAATATAAATCCATTATCAATAAATACATGTAAAGCTTCCTGCAAAGCTCCATGATGCGAATGGTAGTTTTCGTCTAATTCCTTAATATACAATGTTTTACTACCATCTGAAGTCGTTTTAATTTCTCTTTCCATCCTAATTTTTTTCAAAAATAATTTAAAATTTTGATATTAAAAAAATTATATTAAATTTGTAGAACATCAATAAAAATTTTTAATATGATAATTCAGAAATCTACCGATCCTAGAATTACAACTTTTGATCCTACCAATTTCTCTTTTGGTAATACCTTTATCGATCACATGGTAATTTGCGAATATGAAAATGGAAAATGGGGTGAAGTAAAAGTTGTTCCTTATGGTCCGCTTCCTTTTTCACCAGCAATGATGGCTGTTAATTATGGTCAGGCTTGTTTTGAAGGAATGAAGGCGTACAAAGATAAAGATGGTCAGGTTTTTCTTTTTCGACCTGAAAAGAATTTTGCCAGAATCAATAAATCTTCTTCCCGTCTTGCAATGCCTGAAGTTACAGAAGAAATATTTTTAGAAGGTTTGAAAGCCTTAGTCGACCTTGATCGTGATTGGATTCCACAAGGTGAAGGCATGTCTTTATATATTAGACCTTTGGTATTTGCTACAGAAGAGGCTTTAAAAGCTAGGATCGCCAACAAATATATGTTCGCAATCGTGGCTACACCTGCGAAAAGTTATTACACAGAACCTGTTTCTGTTAAAATATCAGATTATTATTCTCGTGCTGCAAACGGTGGAGTTGGTTTTGCGAAGGCAGCTGGAAATTATGCAGCCTCTTTTTATCCTACACAAATGGCAATGGAAGAGGGGTATGAGCAAATTATCTGGACAGATGATTCTTCTCACGAATATTTTGAAGAGAGTGGAACCATGAATGTTTTTGTTCGAATTAATGATACCATTTACACGCCACCTACTTCAGAGAAAATTTTAGATGGAGTGACCAGAGATAGTTTTATTCAGTTGGCGCAAAGACGGGGAATTGAATTAAAAATAGAGCCTGTTTCTGTGAAAACAGTAGTAGAAGCGCAGAAAAATGGAACGCTGAAAGAAGTTTGGGGAGTTGGAACTGCAGTGGTAACGAGTGTTTTTCATGCTTTAGGATACAAAGGTGAAAAATTAGAATTACCTAAACTTTCTCCGGAAGAAAGCTATGCACAAATCTTACAAAAAGATCTGGTAGACATCCAAACCAACCAAGGAGAAGATCCATTTGGATGGCGGATTTTAGTGGAAAAGAAGATCTTAGAATCTGCCTAATTTCTTACTGATATAAATCAAAATAAACCGAGTAATTTTTTTTCTCGGTTTTTTCATTTTAAAATGTGGTGCGAATTTCTTATTTTCGCAAAAGTTTTTATGAAGAAAATAATAATTTTATCCTCGGTACTTTTGCTTAGCTGTGCACAAAATACCCAAACTCATCCTCCAGTGGGTGGATTTTTAAGTGAGAAGGATTTAAATACCTCTAGAAATAGAGCGAAAAATCTTAATGAAGCAGAGAGAAAGCAGATTGAAATCTGGATCAGCCAACAGAAAGAAAATTATTATCCGATGAGTTTAAATTATTGGGTAAACATTCCTGATTTGATGAACACTGCCAAAAAGAGCAATGAGGAAAGTATTTCTTATGAATACGTTCTTTATGATTTTGATGGGGTTAAACTTTCTGACCAACCCAAAAAAAACATCAATGTTCAATTTGGTCATTTTGAGGAATTAAAGGCGGTTGAAGATGTTCTAAGATATCTTCCAAAAAACAAAGAAGCAACCTTGCTTGTACCTTCAGTATTGGCTTTTGGCACGTATGGAGATAATGAGAAAATCCCGAATGATATTCCCTTAATAATAAAAATAAAAGTACTTTAAAATAAAATTAATGATCGCAAAGAAAATTTTAATCGCAATAGCAGCAATTTCGCTCACAAGTTGCACCCCAATCTATAAAAAAATGAATGTAGACAAAGAAACTTATGAAGGTCTGAAAGAAGGTCTTTACGCCAATTTCCAAACATCAAAAGGAAATATGATTGTAAAACTGGAAGATCAAAAATCTCCAGTAACGGTAGCTAATTTTGCAGGACTTGCAGAAGGAAAAATTGATAACAAATCCAAAGCGAAAGGCGTTCCTTTTTATGACGGAACGATCTTCCACCGCGTTATCAAAGATTTTATGATTCAAGGAGGTGACCCAAAAGGAACCGGAATGGGTGATCCAGGTTATAAATTCGGTGACGAAAAAAATGATTTGCAACACACTGGAAAAGGAATTTTGTCTATGGCAAATTCTGGTCCTAACACAAACGGATCCCAATTTTTTATTACAGAAATTGCAACGCCTTGGTTAGATGGAAAACATACCATCTTCGGCGAAGTTGTGAAAGGTTTAAATGTGGTTGATGATATCGCTAATGTAGAAAAAGGACCTCAAGACAAGCCAAAAACAGACGTTGTTCTAGAAAAAGTGTCTATTTTCAGCAAAGGTGATGAGTACAAGAATTACGATGCCGCTAAAATTTTCAGCGATGGAAAAGGGAAGATTGAAATAAATAACAAAGCGATTCTTGCTCAAATAGAAGCAGAAAAAATCAAAAAAGAAAAAGAGTTTGTAGTAAACCAAAAAAACCTGGTAGACGAATTAAAAGCAGGAATGCAATCTACACCATCCGGACTATATTATAAAATTACCAAAACAACTGAGGGAATTGTACCAAAAGCAGGTGATCAAGTTTCTGTACATTATGCAGGAAAATTAGTTGATGGAACAGAATTCGATTCTTCATTTAAAAGAAACCAACCCATCGATATTCCAATTGGAATGGGACAAGTAATTAAAGGTTGGGATGAAGGAATCCTTTTATTAAAAGAAGGCGAAACTGCAACTTTCCTTATTCCATCTGACTTAGGTTACGGTGCAAACGGAGCGGGAGGTGTAATTCCACCAAACGCCTGGTTAATTTTCGATGTAGAATTGGTAAAGGTAAAAAGCAATTCAGTTCGATAAATTAAAAGACTGCTTTCAAATAGTAGAACCAAAAAAGAGGGTAGTTTTTCAATTTTTGAAAAACTGCCCTCTTCTTTTTTATCCAAATCGCCGTAATTATTCTTTTGATTAGATATTTAAACCTAAAAACCTATTGTTCTTAAGTAATTTTTGAAAAAAGGGTGTTTTTACCCTTTTTTTGACAGAAATTTGTATTACTTTTGAACCAACAAAAAACACAAATCGAGATTATTATTTTCAATCCAAAACACAAATGCTGAAAAAGAAAGAGATGCACTACAGTGCATCTTTTTCTATTTTCACCTTTTCCCCACATATTTTACAAAACCTCGCATCGTCATCTACATCGTCATTTCCACAGCGGTCACATTCCTTCTCCAGATTTTGTCTTTTATTGCGCATTTCCGCCGTTACAATTCCTGTAGGAACCGCGATGATGGAATAACCCGCAAGCATCAATAATACAGATAAAAATTTTCCGAGCGGTGTTCCAGGGGAAACGTCTCCATAACCGACCGTAGTCACGGTCACTACTGCCCAATAAATGCTTTGTGGAATACTTTCAAAACCTTCTCGGTGACCTTCTACCATAAACATGATCGATCCCGCAATCACAGAAAAAATCATCAGAAATAACAGAAATATATAGATTTTTCTAGAACTGTTTTTTAATGCGCGAAGCAATACATTACCGTCATTCATAAAATCCAACAAATTGAGCACCCGGAAAACCCGTAACATCCTCAACATTCTCAATATAAGAAAATATTTCGTGATTGGGAAGAACAGACTTAAATAAAATGGAAGAATTGCAAGCAGATCTATAATTCCAAAAAAACTAAAAATATAGGAACGCTTATTGCGGATTGTAATTATTCTCAGTGCATATTCTATTGTAAAAAAAGCAGTAATGATAATCTCTAAAACAATAAAAATATGGTGAAGTTTTGCATCATAAATCTCTACACTCTCCATCATGACAATCACCGTACTTAGGAGAATCAACGCCAAAAGTGTAACATCAAATAATTTACCGAGTTTGGTATCAGATTTAAAAATAATTCTAAAAACCTGGCGTTTCCACTTGGCTTTTTCAGGGATAAAATCGTGTTCTTTTTCCATATTTCTGCTTCAAATTTAAAATTAGAAAATTTATTCTTATTTTCGTTACAAACTTAAGCAATGACTATCAAAGAGGCAATTTATCAATTGGAGAAAAGAATTCCCAATAAACAGGCAGAAGATTACGATAATGTGGGACTTTTGTGCGGCGTTCCCGAAAGAGAAATTGCGGGCATATTGGTATGTCATGATGCTTTAGAACCTGTGGTAGAAGAAGCCATTTCTAAAAATTGTAATTTAATAATCACTTTTCATCCCATAATTTTTTCTGGACTCCAATCGATCACAGGAAAAAATTATGTGGAACGTGCGGTTTTAAAGGCCATAGAAAACAAAATCGCAATCTATGCCATTCACACCGCCTTTGATAATGATTATTTTGGTGTCAATTTCCGAATTTGCGAAGAGCTGGGATTGAAAAATCAAAAAATTCTTCAGCCAAAAACAGGGTCTTTATTTCGATTAGATGTTTATGTTCCAACTGACTACACAGAAAAAGTTAGAAATGAACTTTTCGCAGCTGGAGCTGGAAATATAGGTTTCTACGATGAATGTAGTTTTACAAACTTGGGTTTGGGAACATTTCGTCCCGTTCAAGGCTCTAATCCGTTTAGTGGAACACGAAATGTAAGAGAAAATGCTGCGGAGAATCAAATTTCAGTTCTATTTGAAAACTTTAAAAAAAATAAAATCCTTTCTGCGATGCGATCTGCACATCCATATGAAGAAGTAGCGTATCAAATTATTCCCTTAGAAAATGAAAATCAATATTTAGGTTTGGGACGTTTTGGGGAACTTGAGCATGAGCTTTCGGAAACAGATTTCTTAAAGTTTGTGAAAGAAAGATTTGATTTAAAGTTGATCAGACATTCTAATTTTAATCATAAAAAAATTAAAAAAGTAGGCGTTTTAGGTGGTAGTGGAGCAAGTGGAATTAAGGCTGCTTTATCTCAAAATTGCGATGCGTATTTAACAGGCGATATAAAATACCACGATTTCTTTCAAAATGAAGGCAAAATGATGATCTGCGATATCGGACATTATGAATCGGAACAATTTGTAACCCTGCAATTAATAGAGTTATTATCGGAAATTTTTCCTAAATTTGCAATCTCAAAATCTCTTGAGAAAACCAATCCTGTAAATTATTTTTTATAAAAATATGGCTAAAAAAATTGTAGAAATCTCTGTAGAAGAAAAGTTAAGAGCCCTTTATGACTTGCAAATTATCGACTCTAGGTTAGACGAAATCCGCAACACGAGAGGTGAATTGCCTATTGAGGTGGAAGATTTGGAAATTGAAATCGAAGGTCTGGAAAAAAGAGCAGAAAAATTTCGGAACGAGATAAAAGAGCAGAACGACGAAATCAATACAAAAAACGAGGTGATCAGTCATGCCACCACTTTGATTGAAAAATATAAATCTCAGCAAGATACGGTTAGAAATAACAAAGAATTTGAAGCGCTGGGAAAAGAAATTGAATTTCAAGAATTAGAAATTGAGTTAGCTGACAAAAGAATTAAGGAATTTGGTGTAAAAATAGAATACAAAAATGAGACTTTTGGAGATCTAAATACCAAAATTGAAGAATTGAAAAATCACCTCAAATTCAAAAAAGAGGAATTAGAAAATTTGGTTTCCGAAACGCAGAAAGAAGAAGATTATTTATTAGAAAAATCCAAGGAGTTTTCTAAGAAAATAGACGAAAGATTACTGGGATCTTACCAAAGAATTAGAACCAATTCTCCAACAGGACTTGCGGTAGTAGGATTAGAAAGAGGAGCACCAAAAGGATCTTTCTTTACAATTCCACCTCAAAAACAAATGGAAATTGCACAGCGCAAAAAAATTATTATCGATGAGCACAGCGGAAAAATTCTCGTTGATGACGATTTGGTTAATGAAGAAAATGAAAGAATGGTAAATGTTATTAAATTCTAACATTTCTAAAATAGTAAAAAGCCGGTTCAAAATTTTGAACCGGCTTTTTTTTGATTTTTTTTTACGAAACTGTCGCAGTTTTCAGGCACGTTTTAATTCGGAACATAGCCTCTTTCAAGTCAGCTTCGGATGCTGCATAAGAAAATCGCACACAGTTTGAGTTCCCGAAAGAAACGCCGCCTACAGTTCCTACATGCGCATGATCCAATAAAAACAGAGCGAAATCATCTGCATCCGAAATATAATTTCCATTTAAATTTTTCCCAATAAAATAGGAGATATCTGGAAAGAAATAAAATGCAGATTCGGGATAATTAACTTTAAACCCCGGAATTTCCTTCATCAATCCATAAACTAAGTCACGTCTTTTTCGAAATTCCTCAATCATAAACTGATATTCCGAATAAGGCGTTTTCAAAGCTATAATTGAAGCTTTTTGTGCCATCGTATTTGCGCCACTTGTCATTTGTCCCTGGATTTTCTCGCAGGCAATTGCTAACCAAGTCGGACAAGCTGAATATCCAATTCTCCAACCCGTCATCGCAAATGCTTTAGACATTCCGTTTATCACAGCTGTTTGTTCGTAAACCTGGGGAAATTCTGCAATCGAGGTATGTTCTCCAGAATAATTGATGTACTCATAAATTTCATCGGAAATAATGGTGATCTGGGGATATTTAGCAACAACATTGGCAATTGCTTCTAGTTCTTCATAAGTATAAAAACTACCGGAAGGATTGCAGGGAGAACTGTATAAAATAGCTTTGGTTTTTGGCGTGATGGCTTTTTCCAACTGTTCCGCTGTCATTTTAAAATCAGTGTCAATAGAAGTTTCCACAAAAACGGGAATTCCATCCATCATTTTCACCATTTCCACGTAACTCACCCAATATGGAGCAGGTAAAATCACTTCGGCATCATCATCTATAATCGAAGCGAGCACATTCAAAATAGCTTGTTTAGCGCCATTTGAAACGCAAATTTGGGAAGGTTTATACTGAAGATGATTGTCGCGCTCTAATTTCTCACAGATTGCTTCTCTTAAATCCATAAAACCCGGAACAGGAGAATAGTGGCTAAAATTCTGGTTAATAGCCTCAAAAGCGGCTTCTTTAATATTTTTAGGAACATCAAAATCCGGTTCACCCAGTGTTAAACTGATCACCGCTATTCCGTTTGCTTTCATTTCCCGCACTTTATTGCTCATGACAAAAGTTTGTGAAAAACTCATTCTATTCAAACGTTCCGAAAATTTTTCCATAAATATTTTTAAGTGAACCAAAGTTAATTTTTTTCTTGAAAGTTCTAAACTAGTTTTATAAATTTGTGCAAATTATACTTAAAGATGTCGATTGAACTAATTGAAACCCATTTTCCTGATCTTTCCGAAACGCAAAAAAAACAGTTTGCAGATTTAGAAGATCTATACAAAGATTGGAATGAAAAAATTAATGTAATTTCCAGAAAGGATCTGGATTCACTGTATGAAAAACATGTCTTACATTCCTTAGGAATTGCAAAAATTATGGAATTTGCACCAGAAACCAAAGTTTTAGATATTGGAACTGGCGGTGGTTTTCCGGGAATACCTTTAGCTATTTTATTTCCAGAAGTAGACTTTACACTTGTAGACTCGATTGGAAAAAAAATAACAGTTGTGAAGGAAGTTTCAGAAGCAATTGGGCTGAAAAATGTGATTGCGCTTCATGGTCGCGCAGAAGACGTAAAAGATCAGTTCCATTTCGTGGTAAGTAGAGCTGTAACTCAAATGCCGGTTTTTCTGCGTTGGTTAAAGGGTAAGTTTAAAAAAGAGCAGTTTAACTCCAAACATAACGGCGTTTTATATTTGAAAGGTGGAGATTTAGGGGAAGAACTTGCAGGTTTAAAAGCTGAAATTCATCCTTTGGAAAAGTTTTTCGAAAATGAATTTTTTGCCACGAAAAAAGTAGTATATTTATCTAAAGGAAATTTTAATTCTTAAATTGTTGCTTCAAAACATTTAAAAAATCCTGCTAAATCTTAAATTATTTACCATGAAAAAACTTATAACCCTTGCTTTTTCAATGCTTCTCTTCCTTACAATTTCTAGTTGCAATGACCGGTTAGAAGGAGATAAAATTCAAAACATAGACGCTGCAAAAATCGACAGTGTGAAAATTGTAAATTTCACCATGGATGTTTACACCACACAAACCATTAAAACCTACTCTAATTATGCCCAAAATTGCGAAGGATTCTATGGTTACGACTATTTGCACACCGCTCAGTTAGAAAGAAAGGTAATTTCTTATAAATTTAAAACCGATGTAAATTGTGGCGAATCTCAACCCAGATTTTCACAAATTAATTTTCGACCACAGGAAGTTGGAACTTATATCTTTAAATTTTATACCGGAAAGGATGCTGCAGGAGCAAATACGTACTTAGAAAAACAAATCGTGGTGAAATAATCCCTCGCTTTCCAGATATATCAAAGCATCAGGAAACTATTTCTTGGTGCTTTTTATTTTATTTTTCCTAAATTTCCTCTTTGCACCTATTTATGAAATTTCTCGATAAAATCATTACCGAACTTTTGCTGGAAAATCCAGATTTATCAACTTGTAATCTCGTTCTTCCGGGAAAAAGACCAATTGTTTTTATCAAACAAATTTTGCGGGAAAAGGAATATTCCGGGTTTTTGCCGAACTTTTTTACCATAGAAGATTTAATTCAGGAACTCTCCGGAAAGCAAGTGTTTCAGGGAATTTCTCTGTGGCTTTTTGCTTTTCAAATTTACAGTGAGCTACAACCTTCAGAAGATTTTGCTAATTTTTTAAAGTGGTTTCCTACCATTTTGAAAGATTGGGACGATATTTTAAAATTTTCAGAAAGTGATCAAGCTGTCCTGGATTATATGTTCAGTGAGGAACGAATTAAAAACTGGGCAGAAAAATTAGGTGGGGAAGAAGAGGAAAGTGCCCGAAAAAAATCCCTCAACTTCTGGCAAAAAATGAGCATTTTTTTACCTATTTTGAAAGCCAAACTTCAGGAAAAAAACTGGGCAACTCCCGGAATGATTCATGAAGCGGCTAAAAATAGCATTGAAGATTTTGCTAAAAATACTGATCACAGATTCGTTTTTTGTGGTTTTAATGCCTTCACACCGGTGGAAGAAAAATTAGTGAAAAACCTTTTGCAGTGGGACAAGGCGCAGTGTTTTTTTCAGGCGGACCGATATTACATGGAAGATGAAAGACAGGAAGCCGGCAAATTTCTACGCAGTCATAAAAAATGGAAGGAATTTAATGAAAGTCGCCAATTCAGGTGGATTGAAGATGATTTTGCCCAACCGAAAAATATTAAAGTTTACGAAGTTTCTGGAAATATAACGCAGACAAAAGTGTTACCAGAAATTTTCAAAAATATTAAAGATCAGAACTTTTCCCAAACCGCCGTGGTTTTACTGGACGAAAATCTGCTTGCGGCCAGTTTAGATGCTCTAAGCACCGTGGAATATCTAAACATTACGATGGGATTTCCGCTGAAAAACTTAGGTTTTAGCAATGGCATAAAAAAACTGTTTTATGTGCACAAACAACTGGAGAAAAGTGATTCTAGCTACTATTACAATGATGTTCTAAGTGTTTTAGAGGAATTACCAAATAACGATTCCGACCAAGAAATAATCCGGTTTTTTAAAGCCCAGATTGAGGAAAGAAATATGGTTTATATTTCTAAAAAGCAATTAAACAGTCTGCTGTCAGAATTATCTTATCTCCCTATTTTCCAAAAACCGGCTTC
>Ga0136636_10001611_pt1 | contig 13244 bp, 8 predicted proteins | sample AntDrymUQ8522106_2_FD_104653 | JGI IMG/M metagenome (GOLD analysis project Ga0136636, IMG submission 104653) | Polar desert sand microbial communities from Dry Valleys, Antarctica - metaG UQ852 (21.06) | ecosystem: Environmental > Terrestrial > Soil > Desert | place: Antarctica: Dry Valley... | reverse complement strand
TGCTGAGTGTCACGCCGGTCAAAGATGCGCCAAATTCGCTGCAGGCCATCTCGGCCAAAGCGCCCCAGCCGCAGCCGATTTCCAGCACCCGGTCGCCCGGTTTTGCACCCACCTCGGTCAGTGCGCGGCGCACTTTGGTGGCCTGTGCCTGGGCCATAGGTTGGGTCAGATCACCGTCAAAAATGGCCGCCGAATAGTTCATGCTGTCATCCAGCCAGAGTTGGTAAAAGGCATTGCCCAGGTCGTAGTGGGCGTGGATGTTTTTCTGGCTGTTGGCGCGGGTGTTGCGGTGCATCAGGTGTTTGATGCGGTACAGCAGGCGCCCAACCCAGGTGCCGTAGATCACATCTTCAACTTCGGCGCGGTTTTTTACCAGCACCCGCAGCAGCTCAGTCAAGTTGGGGGTGCTCCAGTCGCCAGCGATGAAGCTTTCGGCAAAACCGATGTCACCCGATTTAAGCGCGGCGCTGCAGGCGCGCCAGTTGTGCAGCACCAGGGTGGCATGTGGCAGGGTTTGCGTGCCAAAACGCTGCATGCGGCCGTCGGGCAGCTGCAGGGTCAGGCTGCCGTGGTGCAGGCGGTTCAGGAGCTTGAGCACGGCGCGGGCGGCTGCTGGGGCATCAGAGGACAGGCCAAACGCGCGGTCATTCGGGGTGCTGGTGGTGCTGTTCATGGGTGTCAACCTTTAGCGGGTGGTGAATTGGGCGGGCGGTGTGGGTTTTTTGAAAAACGGCGCACGTTTCAGAAGCAATTTGATCGCTTGCCAGTGGATGCGCAGCACCACGCCCAGCGTCATCGCCGGGTAACGCAGCATGGCTTTGCGCACGGATTGGGCGTTAAGCAGTTCCAGCTTGCCGCTGACACTGGTTTCGATCAAGGGGCCTGCGGCATCGTCAAAATCAACCCTTGCCACGGTGCGGCTCAAGTCTGGCGTCAGCATGAAGCGAAATCGGTAACCGCCCTCAACCGGGCAAAACGGCGACACATGGAACACCTTGGCGGCGCGCTGCTCCACACCAAATTGCGGCGCGTTGAGCAAATAGCAGTGGCGCTCGCCAAAGGTGTTGTTGACCTCCACCACCACCGCGCGCAGGCTGCCGTCTTGGCGGTGGCAATACCAGAAGCTCACCGGCTTGAAGGTGAAACCCAGCACACGCGGGTAACAATGCAGCCAGACTTCGCCCTGCGCGTCCAAGATGCCCTCGCTGTGCAGCAGCTCGTCAAGCCAGGCCAGCGCGCCGCCTTGGGCAAAGTTGCGCCCGTCACCGTGGTCAGCGTCATAAAAACTCAAAGGCGCCCAGTGGTTGCGCGCCAGCGCGGGGGCCGGGCCGTGTTGCAGGCTGCGCATGGGCAGCATTAAAAAATAGGTGGGGTAGACAAAGGCGTGCTGTACCGGTTTCAGGCGGGTGTGGCGCACTTCACCAAAACCGATCAGTGGCTGCTTGGCAGGCAGGGGTGAAGTGGTGCCGTTCATGGCCGGGCCTGACGGGTGGATGCGCCTGCAAATGGGCTGCAATTTGCTATATTATATATAGCATTATGCGCATATTTAATAAGGGCTAGAGGCTGTTTTTTCATATAAATTAGGCCTGCAGCAATTGCGCCACTGAGAGCCCTGATTTCAGGCCGTCTTCATGGAAGCCGTAGCCGGTCCAGGCCCCGCAAAAATAGCTGTGCTGCAAACCTTGCAGCCAGCGCACCTGGCGTTGCGCCTCGATCGCCGCCATGTCAAAGACCGGGTGGGCGTAGTCAAACATGCCATGCACCTTGGCCGGGTCAATCGGCGTGCTGGGGTTGAGCGATACCAGCACCGGCTGCTCAAAAGGCAGGGGCTGCAGGCGGTTCAGCAGGTAATGCAGGCACACATGGGCGGCATCGGTGCGGTGGCCCGGGTGTGGCCCGGTTGCGGCGGCGGGGCGCTGGTAGTTCCAGGCGGCCCAGGCGCGCGGATTCTTGGGCAGCACCGAGGTGTCGGTGTGCAAAACGGCCCGGTTGGGCTGGTAACGGATGGCGCCCAAGGTGCTGCGTTCCAGGTCGGTGGGTTTAGCCAGCAGCGCCAGTGCCTGGTCCGAGTGGCAGGCCAGCACCACTTTGTCAAAACTTTCGGTCTGTCCATTGGCGGTGATGCGCACGCCGTCAAAATCGCGCTCAATCAGTTGCACCGGGGTGTTGATGCGTTTGTCTGCCACGCGCGCCACGATCTTCTCCACATAGTGGCGGGCGCCGCCGTCCACGGTCCACCATTGCGGGCGATTGCTGACCTGAATCAGGCCGTGGTTGTGGCAAAAACGGATCATCGTGGCGACCGGGAACTTCAGCATCTGGTCGGTCGGGCAGCTCCAGATGCAGCCCAGCATGGGCAGCAAATACCAGTCGCGAAACTCGTCAGAGAAGCGCTGCTCGGTCAGGAAGCGGTAAAGAGGCTGCATCAGGTCAGCGTCCAGGTTCATGGCAGCCATGTGTGTGGCGAGTTTGTTGAAGCGCAGCACATCGCGCAGCATGCGCAAAAAACGCGGGTTGAGCAGGTTGCTGCGCTGTGCAAACACAGTGTTCAAAGACGAACCGCTCCACTCCAGCGTCTGACCTGGCTGCGCCCCAGCGGCCTGCACGGAAAACGACATGTCGGATTTGGAGGTCTTGACACCCAAATCTGCAAACAACTGGATCAGCTGCGGGTAGGTGCGTTCGTTGAACACCAGAAAGCCGGTGTCAACGCCATGGCTGACCGGCCCGCGCGGGGTTGGCAAGGTGATGTCAACGGTGTGGGTGTGTCCGCCAAAGTAACTGCCGGCTTCAAACAGGGTAACGTCAGCCTGGCCTTGCAGCGCATGTGCCACCGCCAAACCAGAAATGCCGGAGCCGACGATGGCGATTTTCATGATGGGTGTGAATTAAAACTTGATCGTATTTTTGTGACTGATTAGTAATTTAGCACATAGTTCGGTCTTGTGCCTTTCCCCTGTTGATTTTGTGGTCGGTTTTTTGCAGCGGAAGGTCGCTGTTGCGATTGCTGTGTTTGGCCTTGTGCTTGTTCACAAGGAGGCGCGCTCTGCAGGCACGCAAAGACCCTACCAGGGACGGTCAGAGGCAGAGTTTTTGGTCAGCGGCAGCAGCCGCTCCAGGCTGTGGTTCACCTTGACATCCCGGTGTGGCACGCTTGCCACAATGCGAAAGTCAGCCTGACTGGTGTCGCGCAGCATGGGCTCGCCCGTGGCCATGCCGTGCCGGTTGATCAACACCGCCACTTTGGGTGTGGTGGTATTGAGGCCGCGTTTGACGACCACCGCGATTTCGTTGCTGGTGAGACGCACAAACGTGCCCGGTGAATAAATGCCAATGGCCTTGATCAGTGCGGCACCGGCCTCGTCGATTTGCTTGTTTTCGTCAAAATAACAAGCCTGCATGGCGGTGCTGGGGGCATCTGGCAGGCGTGACACCCGCGGCGCGATCCGGGCGCCAAACATGTCAGCCCGCTGGATCAGGCGCGCCAGACGTTTGCCTGCACTGCGCGGAGCCAGTGGCCCTGGTGTGTGGGCACGGTGAAACATCACGGCTTCAAGCCACAGGGCATCTGCCACCCCCATGCCCTGCAGCAGGTCCACCGAGCGCGCGGCGTGTGATTCGATGCGTTTGGTCTGCTCGGGTGTGAGTTGCTCTTTCTGTTGGGCCAGGCGGTCCTGCAACTCGGTCATGCCAACGTTCATGGTCAGCGCGGCGTTGCAAAGCGCACTGAGTTGTTCTGGCGGCCATTTCAGCACCTCACGTGCGGCCAAGTAGCACATCACACACACCAGCATGGCGTGGGTAGCGCTGTACTTGCGCACCTCGCTGCTAGACAGATGAATCAGGGCAAACAGTGTGCCGTCGGGGTTGCGCAGGGTATGGCGCTCCAGTTCGGTCTGCAGGCGCTGCAACCGAGGCAAAAATGTATCGCCATTGGCGTCACGCAGCATGGCGTGTGTTTGTGACTGCAAGTCAAGCCAGTCAGGTTCGTCTCGCGCTTCTACAGCGGTGGCTTTTTTGTTGTCATAGGGAGAAATCTGCACCTCGGCAATTTGTCCGAGCGAGCGGTCCTGGCGCACCAGGTCATTGATCCGGTTGACGTAGCCGCGCTTGAAGTTGTCAGATTGGTCGGCGTCAATGTAAATTTGGCTGCGCCGGCCCACCATCATCTCCAGCTCCTGCCGGTTGTTCACCATGAAGCCCTGGCTCGCGAGAAGCACACCACTGACATCGCGCAGCGCACAAGGCAGCGGCTGGCCAATCAGGATGGAGTCGATGTTGACGGGAACCAGGTTCATAGTGCGTTTGATTATGCCAATGCCTTTGCGGGGAAAGCCCACAGCGAGGCTTGAGCATACGCGACCGGGTTGGCCTGATAGCATCAAGCACATGCCTGAAATCCTGTCTGTTCCCGCTTTTGACCCCACTGACTTCGCTTGCGAATTGACCCGCAAGTTGTGCCATCCCTCTGACCTTGTGCGGCGCCTGGCCGAATTGCCGCGCCCGCTGGTGTTCACCAACGGGGTCTTTGATGTGTTGCATCGTGGCCATGTGATGTACCTGGCACAAGCGCGCGCCCTGGGTGCGAGCCTGGTGGTGGCGCTCAACACCGATGCCTCGGCGCGCCGCCTGGGCAAGGGGCCAGACCGCCCGCTGAACAATGAAATGGACCGCGCCTGTGTGATGGCGGCGCTGGCCAGCAGCAGCCTGGTGACCTGGTTTGACGAAGACACGCCGCTGGCACTGATCGCCCTGATGCGCCCTGACGTGCTGGTCAAGGGGGGTGATTACGACATGACCAAGCTGCCCGAATCTGCATTGGTGCAATCTTGGGGTGGGCAGGCACTGGCTTTGCCTTTTGTGGCTGGTTATTCCACCACTGCGCTGGTGCAGAAAATTCGAAAAATTTAGAACAAATTAACTTATATCCCTCGTTATATATGGGATAGATGCTATAAAAATAAAAAATTCATGGGTTGGGACGACAAGTTTTCGCGAGTGCCACCCAGCGCGCGACCGCATCTGAGGTGTTGTTGAACACGTCGCAGTCTGGCAGGTCATGGGTGCTCAAGGTGGCGCAACCCTCACCACCCGTCCAAAGGGCGCACCCGGCAGGCAAGCCTTGTGTCAATTCGCGCACATAACTTCGCACCTCGTCCGGGGGCAGTGCAATGCTGGCTGAAATGGCCACCACCCCCACCTTGAATTGCCGTGCTGCCTGCACCAGCTCGGCCACAGGGGTCTGGGTGCCCAGGTCGATGCAGTAAGCCCCTTGCAAACACAGCTGGGCCTGCAGCGCTAACAATCCCAGGCTCTGCAGTTCGCCGGGAGGCGTGCTGAGCAGCACGCGCGGCTCATTCTTGGCATGGCCCGGTGCTGGCAAAGCGCGCAGCACAACCTGGTGCACGCTGCTGGTGTACCGGTGCTCGGCCGCCACACTGAGGGTTCGATTCAGCCAGGCCTGGCCCACCGCCAGGTTAAAAGCTGGCAGATAGTGCGCCACAAACACGGCCAAACCGTGCAAGGCGATTTGTTTCTGCAGGAAGAACGTCATTGTGCGCGGGTCGCGGGTTGGTGCCAGCGTGTCCAGCAAGGACTGCACCGTTTGCGCGAGTTCGGGTGTGCTGGGTGACGCTGGCAGCACATCGCAGGGGTCGCGAAGCGCCAGCAAGGCCTGCAACTGGGGCCGGCTCAACAAGACAAGCGCCCGCGGGCGCAAGCCCCTGCCCAACAGCTGGCGCATCAGCGTCAATTTCTCGGCATCGCTTCCGGTGTACTGGCGTTGGCCGCGGGGGCCACGATGGGGATTTGGGAACTGGTAACGCAGCTCCCATTTACGCAAAACGTCACGCGAAAGGCCGCAGCATTGCTCGATGTCTGAGAGGCTAAGCAAGCTAGATTTGACCTATGTCATGTTTGTGGTTTTGTCCAGGACAAAGTTGTAAAAAAGTGATAATCGTCGCCGCGCCAGCTTGACATTAAGCTGTTGGCGGGATGCTGTTTTTTCGCTGAACCATAGGAAATTTGCCATGTCAATAGAACAAGCTGCGACGGCATTTGACAGGGCTGACGCAGATCAGGGTGTGCCGCATATTGTCGCTATTGGCGCCTCTGCGGGCGGCCTGGAAGCACTGGAAAAGCTTTTTGACGGCATGTCTTTCAATTCCGGTGCCACCTTTGTGGTGATTCAGCACCTGTCACCCGACCACAAAAGCATGATGGCCAACCTGCTGTCGCGCCACACCGAGATGCCGGTGGTGATGGTTGAACAGGACATGCCGATTGAGCCCAACCGGGTGTACCTGATTCCGCCGGGATCCATCATGCACATGGGGCAGGGCAAGCTCAATCTCACGCCCAAAAACCCACGCACCCTGACGCTTCCGATTGACGTGTTTTTCAAGTCCGTGGCAGAGCACTATGGCGCGCGCTGCGTGGGTGTGGTGCTATCGGGCACGGGATCAGACGGCACCCGGGGCGCAGCGGCCATCAATGACGCGGGTGGATTTCTGATTGCCCAGGAGCCGCTGGATGCCAAATTTGACGGCATGCCGCGCAGTGTGATTGCCACCGGTCTGGTCGACGCGATTTTGCCGGTGGATCAAATTGGTCAGCGCCTGCTGGCCCACATCACCAACCAGCCGATTGTGCAAGCCGCAGTGGCCATGGACGTGCAGTCTGCACTGGCGCTCAGCCCCGAGGCGGCACTGAATGGCATTTTGCATTTGCTACTGCAAGTTGGTGGCATTGACTTTCAGGAGTACAAGTCGGGCACCGTGATGCGGCGCATTGAGCGGCGCATGAACGTGCGCCAGGTCACGTCCATGGAGGCCTACCTAGACCTGCTCGGTGATGACCGCAACGAGGCGCTCACCTTGCGCCGCGAACTGCTGATTCCTGTGACCAGTTTTTACCGCGACACAGACGCTTTCGAGATACTCGGGCGCCAGGTGATTGAGCCGCTGGTGACCAAAAAGCAGGCCGGAGAGTCGATCCGTGTCTGGCTGGCGGCGGTGTCCACAGGTGAAGAGGCCTACTCAGTGGCCATGCTGTTTCTGGAAGCGTTTGACCAACTCAAGCGCTGGCCAACCCTGAAGATTTTTGCCACCGATGTGGAGCAGCAAAACATCGAAACAGCGGGCGCTGGCACCTATCCGGAGTCGATTGCAGCCGAGGTGTCGCCGCAGCAACTTGAGCGATTTTTTGTCAAAAAGGGCAACAGCTTCGTGGTGAAAAATGAGCTGCGCCAATGCATTGTGTTTGCGCGCCATAACCTGCTGACTGATCCGCCCTTCACCCGCATGGACTTGGTGGTGTGCCGCAATGCCCTGATTTACTTTCGTGCCGCCGCGCAAGACCGGGCGCTCAAGCGTCTGCAATACGCCTTGCTGCCGGGCGGGCATTTTTTTCAGGGGTCAAGCGAGTCGTTGGGTGACTTGCAAAAAGATTTCAACCCGGTCAATGCCCGCCACAAAATCTGGGAAATGATCCGCCCCTTGAGCTACCCGCTGGAGGTTTCCAAGGGTGCTGGTTACGGGTATGCCGTGTCACTTGCCGGCAGCCAGCGGGCACGCGCCGTTCGGCCCAAAGCCACTGCAGTGGAGCAGGGCTTCACCACCTTGCTGAAGGCGTTTTCGCCGCCACCGGCCATCCTGGTCAATGGCCGCCACGAGTTGGTGCATTCTTATGGTGAGGTACGCCGTTTTCTGCAACTGCGCGAGGGGCAGGCCAGCCTACAAATGAACCGCATCCTGCCTGACCCGTTGGTGCCGGTGGCGCTGGCGCTGGTGTTCAAGGCCGGACGCGAGGGGGCCAGCGTGACCTCGGACCGGCTCAAGTTCACCACGCCGGAGGGTGAGGTCGAGTACCTGCGCCTGAGCGCCTGGCCGGTCGACGAAGTGGAGGGTGAGCGCCTGACCTTGCTGGCGTTTGAGCCGCTCCAATCCACCATTGCCACGGGTGATGCCACCCACACCATCGACCTTGACGCAGAAACTGCCGAGCGCATGGAGGTGCTGGAGCGTGAACTCAACGCCACCCGCGAGAGCTTGCAAGCCACGGTGGAAGAGCTGGAGACATCGAATGAAGAGTTGCAGTCCACCAACGAAGAGTTGATGTCGTCCAATGAGGAACTGCAAAGCTCTAATGAAGAGTTGCAGTCGGTCAACGAAGAGCTGAACACGGTGAATGCCGAGTACCAGGAAAAAATTGACATCCTGAATCGCCTCAATGCCGACCTTGACAACATGGCGCAGGCGGTGTCTGCAGGCACCGTGTTTGTGGATGAAAAATTGCAGTTGACCCGCTTCAGCCCGGACGCCACGCATATTTTCCGGCTGCGTGACTCGGACATCGGTCGGCCGCTGGACGACCTGGCGCACACACTGCTCTACCCCGAGCTGATTGCCGACCTGACGCGCACACTGGACCAGCATGTGAAGGTCGAAAAAGAAATCCGCGCCATCAACGGCCTGCACTATTTTGTGCGCATGTTGCCTTACCGGGTGCCGTCTTCCAGCGTCAAGGGGGCGGTGATCACTTTCATGGATGTGACGGCGTTACACGAGGTGTCCCGCCTGCAGCACATCATTGACTCCCTGGCAGAGCACATTGCCGTGCTCAACAGCGCCGGGGTGATCACTTTGGTGAACACCGCATGGCGCCAGTTTGCCCTGGACAACGGAGACCCCACTCTGGCAAATTCCGGACCAGGGGTCAATTACCTGTCAGTCTGCAAAGACCTGCCTGCGCCGGCAGACCCCACCGCGCTGCTGGCTCAACGTGGCGTGCGCGAGGTATTAGAAGGGCGCAGACCGCACTTTGCGCTGGAATACCCCTGTCACTCACCGACCCAGGAGCGCTGGTTTGCCATGAATGTGTCTGCGGTGTCGGGTGAGCAGCCCGGTGCGGTGGTCAGCCACGTCAACATCACCGAATGGCGCAAAGCTGTAGCAGGCAGCAGCCTATGAGCATGCCAGAGCCCCCGGAGGCGCAAAAAACAGAACGCTTGCAGCTGTTGAAGCTGCGGGCGCAAGCGGTTCTGGCAAAAACTGCAGCTGACCCCACCAGTGTGACGGACGATCAGCTGCAGACCAGCAAATTGCTGGAAGAGTTGCGCATCTACCAGGTTGAGCTGGAGCTGCAAAACGAGGAGCTTCGCGCGGCCCAGCAGCAAGCCGACATTGCGCGCAGGCGCTACCAGTCCTTGTTTGCCCAGTTGCCGTTGGCTGCAGTGGTGCTGGATGGCAATGGCATGCTGGAGGATGCCAATGAGCAGGCAGAAAGCCTGCTTGGCTCGCGCAAGCGTTTTATGCCCATGGACAGGCGTTTGTGGCGCAAGCTCAATGGCAAAGACCGCGCCCGCCTGCATGTGGCGCTGCGCGACGTGCGTGCCGGTGAGTCGATGCTGCTCAGCAGCATTTCAATCGGCACAGAAGATGTCCCGCAGCAAGTGTGTGATGCCCATCTGATTGGGTTGTCGACCGATTACAAGCTGGACCGCCGGATTCTTTTGTTGTTGGTGGACCGCAGTGCCGAGTTAGCCCGCGCGCATGACCAGCGCTTTTACTCCCTGCTGCTGGATTCAAGCGACAGTTTCATTTATGCTGCCGACAAGGACGGCCGGATGTTGGTGGCCAACCAGACCTTTCTGGATTTTCTGGGCCTTCGCCGCGAACAGGTGCAGGGGCACAGCCGGGATACTTTTCTACCCTTGCGAGATGCGTTGCTGCAAGCGCAAACCGACCAGCAAGTGCTGCGCACCGGTCAGACGGTGACGATCGAGGAGCGGGTGCAGCATGATGCGCCGCGTGGCGAAGTCGATTTTTTTACCCGCAAGTTTCCTCTGCATGACCTGGCGGGGCAAATTTACGGGGTTGGCGGCATTTCAACCGACATCACGGCGCTGAAAAATCAGCAGCGTCAGATATTGCTGAGCGAGACGGTTTTCATGTCCTCACAAGAAGGCATCATCATCACGGACCCGCAGACGCGCATCGTGCGGGTCAACCCGGCTTTCACGCAACAAACAGGCTTTTCGGCTGGAGTGGTGTTGGGTCGCAAAACCAACATTCTCAGGTCAGGCCGCCAGGACAAAGCTTTTTATGCTGCCATGTGGCAGGCCATCAATGAGAAGGGCCACTGGTCGGGCGAAATTCATAACCGCCGCGCTGACGGCAGCAACTACATCATCTGGTGCTCAATCAACGAGGTGCGGGATGCAGCCGGCGGCTTGATGCACTACATGGCGGTGCAGACAGATGTGACCCAACTGCACGATGCCAAACAGGCGCTGGCCCGCCAGGCGTCCTTTGATGCCCTGACCGGGTTGCCGAACCGGTCACTGTTCAATGACCGCATTGCCCAGTTGATGGCCTTATCGCTGCGCCATGAAAAGGCTTTTGCGCTTTTGTACGTGGACCTGGACCGGTTCAAAGAGGTGAACGACACGCTCGGTCATCAGGCGGGTGATGCACTGCTGTGTGAAGTGTCAAGGAGATTGCAGGACGGGTTGCGGGCCGAGGACACGGTGGCCCGCATGGGTGGTGACGAGTTTGTGGTGCTGCTGCCCGACACCGACGCGCAGGGCGCACAGGCCGTGGCCATGAATTTGCTGGCGCGCCTGCGCGAGCCGGTGCAACTGGCGGGAATTTTGTCATATCGGCCGATGGCCAGTGTCGGGCTGGCGATGTGCCCGCAAGATGGCGACACCCCGGACTTGTTGCTGCGCAGTGCAGACCTGGCAATGTATGGAGCCAAGGTGGATGGGCGTAACCGCATGGCCCAGTACACGCCTCACATGAGCCAGATCAATGACAAGGCCTTTGCCATCCAGGCCGAGTTGGCAGAGGCCATTGGGCAGCAACAATTGAGGGTATATTTTCAGCCGCAGTGCCGGCTCACTGACGGGGCTTTGATGGGTGCCGAGGCATTGGTGCGCTGGCAGCGCCCGGGCTATGGCCTGTTGTTGCCAGAAGAATTTTTACGTGCTGCAGAAAAATGCGGTCTGCTGGTGTCGCTGGACCATTGGGTGATGAATGAGGCATTGCGCCAGTTGGGCGTGTGGGTGGCAGCCGGCCTGTGGCATGCGTCTTGGCGCTTGGCAGTGAACCGCAATGTGATTGATTTGCACCAGCCCGACATGTTGGCTAAATTGAAGCAGATGCTGCTCACCCACCAGGTCGACCCAACTGCGTTGGAGCTTGAGATCACCGAAGACGCCTTGGTGCAACACACGCCGGAACAGTTGGCACGCATGGATGGGTTGCGGACTTTGGGTGTCACTGTGTCGATTGATGACTTCGGTACGGGCTTCTCCAGTCTAAGTTACCTGCGTCAACTGCCGGTCTCGGTGATCAAGATTGACAAGAGTTTTGTCAGTGGCATGTTGAACAACGACAACGATGCGGTGTTGGTTCGCACCATTGTGGACATGGCGCATAACCTGGGACACACCCTGGTAGCCGAGGGCATTGAGGAGCTTGCCCAGCATCAGCACCTGGCCGGTTTGGGTGTCGAACTGGGTCAGGGCTTTTTGTTTGGGCCAGCAGTTGCGGCAGACGAATTTGAAGTCCGGTGGCTTCACCCCCGGGCCACCGAGTAACGGCTCGCGGCTGACGACTCAGGGAGCGTTGGCGGTGTCGTTACGGAACTGTTCGTGGCAGGTTTTGCAGCTTTTTTGCACCGCCTCCACGCTCGCCCTGATGGCCTGCATGTCTGCGCTGCCAGCCACACCCACCAGCCTGGTCACTGCCACCAGGTAGTTGTCTTGCGCCTGTTTGAACTCAGAAGCCTTGCCCCAGACGTCAGGCTTGGCGCGGGTTGGCGGGTAATTGCCATCGGCGCTGAAGTAGGTCCAGGGTTGGGTGGAGAGCTCTTGCAGTGCCTGGGCATTGGCCACGAAGGTGGCTTTCACATAATCCTGGCGCTCGCGTGCCACCAGTCCCAACGGCTCCAGTGTTTTGGTGAACTGTTTGAAAATTGCTTGGCGTTTGCTGACCAATTGTTGCGGGTGGGTGTCTTTGATACGGTCGTTGCATCCTGCCAGCAGGGTGATGGCGGCAACCAGGGTGAGCAGGGTCAATTTTTGCATCGGGTAACCAGAAGGCGTGAGGGGGTCAGGTGGCAGAGTTAAACACGGTGTGCCAAAGGGTCAGGATGGCGTTGCGCTCGGTTTGCAGGCTTTCCATGGGCACATAGGGCGGGGCTTCGTTCAGTCGGGCTTTGTGTTGCACCTGGCGCATGGTACGGTAGGCACTGGCAGCCGCATGGCCGACACCGTCTGGCAGCAAGCCCAGCACCTGGGCGCGCTCCAGCAACGCAATGTTGCCCGCGTTGGCCATCAGCTCAGGGTGTCTGCCGCTTTCTGCAAGCACCAAAAATTGCATCACAAACTCGGCATCAATCATGCCGCCTGGACTTTGTTTGATGTCGAATTGACCCGGTTTGGCCGGACGCGCCAACGCCATGCGTTCGCGCATGGCGGCAATCTCCGCGCGCAAGCTGACGGCGTCTCTTGGTGCGGTGATCACCGCCTGGCGCACGGCATCAAAGCGTGCGCGCAGGGCTGCATCACCGAGCACGCAGCGCGCCCGTGTCATGGCCTGATGCTCCCAGGTCCAGGCGGTGTTGGAGCCGCGTTTTTGCTGGTAGTTGGCGTAGGCGTCAAAACTGGTGATCAGCAGGCCGGCGTTGCCATTGGGGCGCAGCGCAGTGTCGATTTCATACAGGTCGCCTTCACCGGTTTTCACCGTGAGCCAGTTGATAACTTTTCGCACCAGGGCGGCGTAAACCTCGGGCGCGCGTTCATCGTTGTCGTCAAAGACAAATACCAGGTCCAGGTCGCTGCCGTAGCCGAGTTCCTTGCCGCCGAGCTTGCCGTAGGCAATGATGCCAAATTGTGGCTGTTCACGGTGCGCCTTTTTCAGCATTGCCCAGCACCATCGCGTGGTCACGCGAAGCACGGCGTCAGCCAGCGCACTGAGGTCGTCAGCCACTTGTTCCACCGTGAGTTTGCCGTCCACGTCACGGGCCAGGGTACGAAAGACTTCGGCGTGGTGGGCGCGGCGCAGCAGGTTCAGCAGGGACTCGTCGTCGTCTTCGCCGGAGCCGACCAAGGCGTTGCGCCGGTGGTCTAGGTCGGCTTCAAATTCTTCGCTGTTGAAACGTTCAAAAAAAATGTCGGCCCCTGCGAGTTCGTCTATCACGCCGGGGTGCAGCATCAGGTAACGCGCCGGCCAGCG
>Ga0136636_10001609_pt1 | contig 13246 bp, 12 predicted proteins | sample AntDrymUQ8522106_2_FD_104653 | JGI IMG/M metagenome (GOLD analysis project Ga0136636, IMG submission 104653) | Polar desert sand microbial communities from Dry Valleys, Antarctica - metaG UQ852 (21.06) | ecosystem: Environmental > Terrestrial > Soil > Desert | place: Antarctica: Dry Valley... | reverse complement strand
GAAGGGAGAAGGGAGAAGGGAGAAGGGAGAAGGGAGAAGGGAGAAGGGGAGAAGGGAGATTGGAGATTGGAGATGGGAGATGGGAGATGGGAGAAGAGAGTGGGAGAAGAGAGTGGGAGAAGGGAGATGGGAGATAGGAGATTGGGACAAGGGGAAATGGGGACTAAGAGAAGGAGAGACGGTATAGGAGATCTGAAGATTGAACCTTGACTTACAATAAAATATAAGATTTTGTCAAAAGGTTCTCCCCTTTTTTCAAGGGGAGATGTCCGAAGGACAGAGGGGGTACAATCTCATGCGAAACTGTAAACAAATTTCAATATGAGTCAGGAGAAGGGAGATATTAGAAAGAAAAAAGAGCGAAAATCAGTATTTTGGAAATAGACTCATTAACTTTGTAACCCTGCGCTTCGACTTGGTTCTGCTACGCTCACCATCCATCGTTCAGCAGCCTGTAACGTTGTAACCCTGAAACTCTGAAACCCTGAAACAAAGAATATTCACTTTTATAAATAACCATTAATAACAATCAACATGTCAAAAGTAACTTTAAAAGGCAGCCCTGTGAACACAATTGGGGAATTGCCAGCAGTAGGATCAAAAGCACCGGATTTTTCGCTGGTGGGAACAAATTTGTCAGATGTTAAAAACACCGATTTTTCAGGCAAACGCCTGGTTTTAAACATTTTTCCAAGCCTTGATACTGCAACCTGTGCAGCTTCGGTACGGCACTTTAACGTTGACGCAGCTAAACTCGACAATACTGCTGTAATTTGTATCTCAAAAGATCTTCCTTTTGCACACAGCCGTTTCTGCGCTGCCGAAGGCATTGCCAACGTGGTTTCCGCATCTGAATTCAGAGGAAACGCATTTGGTAAAGCTTATGGCGTAATGATCACCGACAGCCCATTGCAGGGTTTGCTGGCACGTGCAGTTGTGGTGCTGGATAAAGATGGCACTGTACTTCATACGGAACTGGTTCCTGAAATTGCCAATGAACCTGATTATAAGTCGGCGCTGGATTCGCTGAAATAATCTGAAGCGGATATTTTGCCAACCCGAAAATAATACTACCTTTGCGCCACAATATGCACCTGCGGATGTGGCGTAATTGGTAGCCGCGCCAGACTTAGGATCTGGTGTCGTGAGACGTATGGGTTCGAGTCCCTTCATCCGCACAGATTGAACAAAAGCTGCTGAAAAGCGGCTTTTTGCTTTTTAGATGGATAATTAAAAAATGAGATTCCGGAAGTTGACAAATTCGTTTTTGGTTTAATTTTGTGATCAATTCGGACAGTATGCTGTCACGACTAATTTCAATTGAACTAAATGAATCAGGATATACCCTTAAAAATTAGCTCTCTTCCCCAGCTATATGAGTTCCTTCCCGAACATGAAAGGTTAATTGTAGATGTGTTGCGACAAATTGTTATTGAAAATGTACCGGCCAAATGCAAGGAAAAAAAATCATATAACGTTCCGTTTTTCTTTGGTAAGAAAGGTATTTGTATAATCTGGCCTGCCTCAGTTCCAAGAGGTGGAATTAAGCAAGGCGTTCTGCTTGGATTCTGGTATGGTAATAAGCTTACGGATGTCGATAATTACCTGATTCATGGAACCAACAAGCAGATATTTTACAAGATTTATACTTCCGTTGAAGAGATTGATGTGGAAGCAATTGCAAAACTGTTGAAAGAGGCTGTACAATTTGATCAGAATACTAAAGGTAAAAGTTACAGATAAAATAATTTGAAAAAATTTATAAATAATTAATTATGAGCACAATAATTACGGAAAATGATTTTGATCGGATTGATTTTACTGCCGCAATGCTGGCAAAAGGAGAGTATGAAAACTGTGTTTTTAAAAACTGCAATTTTTACAATACCAATTTATCCGATTATATTTTCCGGGAATGTAAATTCGACGGCTGTGACTTTAGCCTGGCTAAGCTTAAAAATACAACCCTTCATGATATCAGCTTCCTGAATTGCAAATTACTGGGTATTCAGTTCCAGGAATGCAACAGTTTCCTGTTTTCGGTCAGTTTTGGGAATTGCGTTTTAAAAATGTCAGTTTTCTATAAGCTTAAACTCAAAAAATACAAGTTTAGCAATTGCAATCTGCAGGAAGCCGATTTCACAGAAGCCGACTTATCGGGTTCAATATTTGATAATTGCGATTTGCAACGGACTGTCTTTTACAACACCAACCTCGAAAAGGCTGATTTCACTACATCCTATAATTATTCCTTCGATCCGGAAAGGAATCGTATCAAAAAAGCCCGGTTCTCCCGCATGGGTGTTACCGGTTTGCTTGATAAATATAATATTGAAATTGAATAGTAACTTTACGGCTAAATATAATTTTGATGTGCTGGAAAAGAATTCATGAGTCTAAATTCTTTTTTTTATTGTTTTTTTAGTCCTTTTGTCTTGACACAAAAGGACTAAAAGGTCAAGGCTTAATAGAACTTTCACACAGGTGTACGTCTCGGTAAGGCTAGCAAAACAAGGCCTGAGAGATTTGTCCATATCCATACAGCACGTGAGGCTGGTGTTTTGCTACGCAAATGCCCGCGCTGTTTACCTTCGTCTACATCTGTTGTGAAATTTCTATTAGGCATATCCCTACACCCTGAAAATCTCCCGAAAAGCCAAACCGTTGTTCCGCTAAGTTGCCAAAAGAGGAAACTCAAATAGCAGGGACCGGCCTTATAAAAATGCGCCTGCGGTTCTTAGCCAGAGGTATGTGCGAAAGGCATGTGCGAAGCAATACACAGCAACGAAAACTGTTTGGAATTGCACTACTCTTTCATGCCTTGTATTGCGAGGAGATACCTTTGGCTTAGAACCGCCAGCATTTTTATAAAGCCTTGATCTTTTGGTGCTTTTCTATCAAGGGAAAAGTACAAAGAGATAAACATTAATTCAATTTTCGGATTAATTCATCGACCGATACTTATATCTTAACTTTTACAGTCATCAAAAAATAATACAGCCAACTTTACAATCAAAATAATAAACTGCAATTCCTGACACTAAATTTTTACAATATTGTTGCCTTGATTTGTGCTAAAATTATTCGATGCACAAAATCGAAAGTAATCAGCAACTAATCCAATATCAATCCTATTGTTAATATTCTAAAATAAGTAGGGATAAATCAACATTATTTATCAGGTTTCGTTAAATAAATCATTAAAAAAATTACCTTTGCAAACTTATTTGACGTGCATTTGCAATGATAATAAGTGTCAGATAATCAAATTAATACGGAATATTTAAACTCATCTTTTTTATTACCATGGAAATTACCAGGGAAAATACCGGCGAATTAACCGCAACCATCAAAATGGTGATCAGCCCTTCTGACCACAACGAAAGTGTAACTAAGATTTTAAAAGATTACCAGCGTAAGGCTAATGTACCGGGATTTCGTCCGGGTCACGTGCCTTTTGGGATGATCAAAAAACTATACGGAGGTGCCGTTTTTGCTGAAGAAGTAAACAAACTGGTTTCAAGTAAACTCCACCAATACATAGAAGACGAAAAACTTGATGTACTCGGACAGCCGTTGCCAAATACAACTTTAACTCCTGAATTCGACTGGAAAGAAGGCCAGGATGTAGAATTTTTCTTCGACCTGGGCCTGGCTCCTAAATTCGATTTTGTGCTGGATGATAAGATTGCTGTCGATTTCCACGTGATCAAGGTTGACGATACCATGGTTGACAAATACCTGGACGATATGCGCCAGCGTTTTGGAAACATGATCAATCCTGAAGTTGCCGGCGAAAAAGATGTTCTCTTTGGTGAATTCGTTCAACTAGATGCTGAAGGGAATGAACTTGAAGCAGGAATTAAGCATTCCTCCAAGGTTACAATTGACCTGGTTGCTGATGCAGATGTTAAAAGTAAACTTGTAGGTTCCAAAGTTGGCGACGCAGTTGTTTTCAACCCACTCAAAGCCACCGGCAATGCAGTTGAAGCCTCGGCTATGCTTGGTATCACCAAAGCAGAGGTTGAAGATATAGAATCTGATTTCAGGTTCACCATCAGCGAAATCAGCACCATGAGTCCTGCTGAAATGAACGAGGAATTTTTTGACAAAGTATTCCCGACTGCTGAAATTAAAACGGAAGAAGCCTTCCGTAACAAGGTAAGAGAAGAATCGGAAAAAGCTTTCGTAGCCGACAGCGATCACCTGTTTGCTCATCACATGCATGAAGAACTGGTAAAGGCTGTATCTCTCGAGCTGCCTGATGAATTTATGAAACGCTGGCTTGTCGAAAGCAACGAAGGCAAACTCACCGCCGAAGATATCGAACGCGATTACAGCAAATATGCCGAAAGTATGAAATGGCAACTGATCGAAAACAAAATCATCCATGAAGGCGGCATTGAAGTTGGTGACCAGGAAATCAAGGATTACGTTAAGGATTACTATCTCCAGGGCTGGCGCACCATGCAGCTTGCTGAAGACCTGATGGAAAGACTCGAAACCATTGCAGACTCATTCCTGAAAGATAAACCTAAAGAAGTACGCCGCATTGTTGATTCTTTATACGGACAGCGTGTTGCTTCTTACGTTAAATCAAAAGTTAAACTGAACGAAAAAGAAATCAGTTACGACGAATTTGTTAAATTAGATGCCGAAAAACATTAAACTATGAACATGCACAACGAATTTCGTAAATATGCCGTTCAACACCGCGGTATCAGCAGTACCTCACTTAACAGGTATGCTTCTGTTTCACAAGGATATATTTCGCCTACCATTATTGAGGAACGCCAGTTGAACATTGCAACCATGGATGTTTTCTCACGTTTGATGATGGATCGTATTATATTCCTTGGAGTGCCAATTGATGATTATGTTGCCAACATCATACAGGCACAGTTGCTCTTCCTCGAATCGGTTGATTCGAAACGTGATATACAGATTTATCTTAATACTCCCGGAGGCTCAGTTTATGCCGGACTTGGTATTTATGACACCATGCAATATATTGCTCCCGATGTGGCTACAATCTGTACCGGAATGGCAGCATCCATGGGTGCAGTTCTGCTTTGTGCAGGCCAGAAAGGGAAACGTACTGCTTTAAAGCACTCACGTATTCTGATCCATCAGCCTATGGGCGGTGCCGAAGGACAAGCTTCGGATATCGAAATCACAACCCGTGAAATCCTGAAACTGAAAAAGGAATTATATGACATCATTGCATCCCACAGCGGTCAGACTTTTAAGAAAATTGAGAAGGATTCGGACCGCGATTACTGGATGACGGCCGAAGAAGCCAAAGCATACGGAATGATTGATGAGTTGTTGGTAAGAGAAGTGAAAGAAATCAAATAACCTTTTACAGGTCAGCATATCCGGCAAGAGTAGAATATATTTCCACTTTTGCCGGTTTTTTATATAACTTTGCGCAGGCAAGACCATTAATGTTATATTAGTCTTGATGGGATGCGCTTCCGTTTGTTATTTTAACAGTCAGGAAGGAATTAAAAAAAGTGATTATGACAAAAAAAGAAGAGCGCTGTTCCTTTTGCGGACGACCAAAACGCGAAACCAATATTCTGATAGCCGGTCTAGAAGCACATATCTGCGATTATTGTATCGACCAGGCTAAGGATATTATGCGCGAGGAGATCAAGCATACAAAACTCAGCGATACAAAGGCACTCGAAACGCCCAAACCCCAGGAGATTAAAGCTTACCTGGATAAATATGTTATCGGTCAGGACGACTCGAAGCGTGTACTTGCGGTTGCCGTTTATAATCATTTCAAGCGTATTAATCAGCCGCCTCCAAAGGGTAAGGATGAAGTGGAAATTGATAAATCGAACATTATATTGGTTGGCGAAACAGGTACAGGTAAAACTTTATTGGCTCGTACCATTGCCCGCTTATTACAGGTTCCTTTCTGTATTGCCGATGCCACTGTATTAACCGAAGCCGGTTATGTTGGCGAAGATGTTGAAAGTATTCTTAGTCGCCTGCTTCAGGCTGCCGATTACAATGTGGCTGCCGCCGAAAAAGGAATTGTTTTCATTGATGAAATTGATAAAATCTCCCGCAAAAGCGATAATCCATCCATAACACGCGATGTTTCGGGCGAAGGCGTTCAGCAGGCATTGCTCAAATTGCTCGAAGGAGCCGATGTTAATGTTCCCCCACAAGGTGGACGTAAGCATCCGGAACAAAAAATGATATTGGTAAACACCCGCAATATTCTGTTCATATCAGGCGGTGCATTCGATGGAATTGACAAGAAAATTGCTGCCCGTATGCAAACCAATATCATCGGTTACAGTAACGACCGCGAAAGAGACGTTATAGATCGTCATAACCTGTTGCAATATGTGGCACCCCAGGATTTAAAAAGCTTTGGGCTGATTCCCGAACTGGTTGGCCGGTTCCCGGTTGTAACTTACCTGAACCCATTGAGCCGCGAAGTACTGATACGCATCCTTACCGAACCGCAGAATGCATTGATCAAACAGTTTGTTCGTCTTTTCGAAATGGATAATGTTAAGCTTACTTTCACGGATGATGTGTATGAGTATATCGTAGATAAAGCCCTCGAATTCCGCACAGGAGCCCGTGGCCTTCGTTCCATACTCGAAGCTATTCTCACGGATGCCATGTTTGATATCCCTTCGCAGGCCAAGCATTCTGATCTGGTCATTGATCGCGCATATGCAGCAGAAAAACTCGGCAAGACTAATATTGCAAGGCTTAAAGTAGCCTGATTCCTCTCTTCAGATTGAAATATCTGATTATTTTATACAGCCATCCAATAATTATGCCTTTGCAACTGTTATTACTACGGTATAATTATTGAATCATTTCAAAAAAACCTGAGACTATGAGGTTCATTTTGGTTGGTTTACTGGCTTTGGTACCCTTCCTGATTTCAGCACAAACTATCATTAATCCACACGATACCAATGGTTACCGCGCTTCAACGGTTGTGGTTGATGGTGATACCATTCCCGTATTGTATGTCGATCAGTTTCAGGTATGGGGAAATAAATCTTATCATAGCCAGGCCGAATCGCGTCAATGGGAACGACTGGTCAGGAATGTTAAAAAGGCCTATCCTTATGCCAGGCTTGCAGGTATCAAATTCAACGAATACAACCAGAAAATAGCCACGGTCAAAAATGAGAAAGTCCAGAAAGCCATGATGAAGCAGGCGGAGGATGAAATTGAAGCACAGTTTGGTAACGAACTGAGGGATCTTACTATCTCACAAGGTAAGATATTATTGAAACTAATTGACCGGCAAACCAGCAACAGCTCCTACGATATTGTAAAAGATTTCAGGGGAAAATTCAGGGCATTCTTTTACCAGTCCTTCGCCCGCTTATTTGGCTACGACCTGAAAACAAAATATGATCCGCTTGGTGAAGATGCGGATATTGAGCGTATTGTCCTGATGATTGAAAGCGGAACTCTCTGATACCTGTTTATAATTAGCGTGGGATAAAATTACGCTTTAAAAAATAGACCCAAGTCCCAAATCCCAAATCTCAAGAACCAAAACCTACGCTTAAACCCCGCTTGGAATTTGGTGCTTGAGATTTGAGATTTATTGAATGTGGGAATTTATCCCGTTTTCAGCATAAATCCTGGAACTTTCATCCAGATATCAGGAAAAAGTAATTACCCCATTATTGATATTTGCTTTTTCAAGATTGAGGAAAGGGTAGGGGCAGAATCCGCAATCCAATCTTATAAAGCCGATCCCGGGCGCCAGCCAGATACTATGTTCATCATCAGCTGCCATTGGCATATCAAAAAAGAACTGGTAACAATTCGGAACTTTTGTATGATTGATCAATAAGGTATCCGTTTTACTTACCATTTTTACAATCCAGTCAGCTCCGGACGTATAGGTCCATGTAGCATTCACATTGGCGGTAAGATCAAATTTTACAGATTCGGCTTCATTTAAATGCCTGGCAAATATTTTCCCGTTTTCATTCCTGTAATAAATGGTGTCAGGAGTTTGAACGAATTCAAAATAAGTTTTATTATCAATTACCTTTATCCCGCTAACGTATATTTTGGGAGTATACTCAATCTCCCAGTAATTGCCAACCTGCATCGGAAGGTATTCGCCCGCCGTAGGAACGTAAGCTGACTCATCTTTTGAACAGGCAACAGCCAGTAAAGAAAATGCAACAGTAAAAATAAATGTATGTGTTTTTTTCATTTCAACGATGCTCTCTAATTTTTGATATTTTAATCCAGCCAGTTTAATCCGGTGCAACTTCCTGTTTTCATTTCCCAGTCCAATTCAACTTTCAGGGGCAGTTGCTCGTCGCTGAAAGTGAAATTTACTGGTAATTCGGTTTTCTCAAAACGGTATTGTGTGCCGCTGATTTCAATAAAATATCCTCCACAGCATGCACACATTGCCATATCCGCCCCGGTTATTGTGCCGGTACTTTCATATTTCGTCTTTTCACAGCCCAAAATCAGGATTGCGTAGATGAAAAGAAAGAAGATTCTGGTTTTCATTTATTTAATTATATGAGGATTTTAACATCTCCCCATCTCCAAGTCTCTCCATCCCCCAGTCTCCCCATCTCCCAGTCCCCCCATCTCCCCATCCCCCCATCTCTTCAGTCCCCCAGTCTCAAATCCCAGGCCTACTGCCCACTTCCTTTCATTACAGTCAGCAAAGTATAAGCCATAATCTTGATATCCATTGCCAGCGACATGTTTTCGAGGTAAAGAATATCATATTTAAGCCGCTCAATCATCTGGTCCACATTTTCGGCATAACCATATTTTACCTGTCCCCAGGAAGTGATGCCGGGCTTTACTTTAAGCAGCAGGCGGTAATGAGGGGCACGTTTTGTGATCTGGTCAATAAAATATTGTCGTTCAGGCCTGGGACCTACCAGCGACATCTCTCCTTTTAAAACTGAAAAAAACTGGGGTATTTCATCCAGTCGTGTTTTTCGCATCATACGACCGAAAGGAGTAACCCGGATATCATTTTTTGACGAAAGCATAGGTGTGCCATTCTCTGCACCTATTATCATTGTTCTGAACTTGGGTATCATGAATTTTTTCCCCCTTATCCCAACTCGTTCCTGGGTATAAAATATGGGGCCTTTCGACGACATTTTAACACCAATCATGCAAAAAAGATAGACCGGAGATAATATTATCATGGCTATAGCTGACATAACAATGTCGATAAATCGCTTCAGGCTTAGTTGCCATGGAGGCAAAAAGTCAAAGGACATCTGGATGAGCGGAGTCTGGTAAATAGATGTGGTTTTTACAGTACCTAAGAGGAAGTCTTGCATATCTGGAATCACTTTAATGAGTACGTCAGTATCTTCAATTTCTGAGATGATCTGTTCGATCGTTCTATGTTCCGATCGCTCGGTAGCAATAATCACTTCTTCAATATTCATTTCGGTGATCAGCCTGTGAAGGTTTGAGAAATGCCCGAGGTTGGGAATGAATTTTTCGAGTTTATAACTTGGATATTCCACAGCATGTACAAAGCCGACGAACCTGTTGAATGCTGACTGGGGCTGGCTCTCGATTTCATTATAAATTGATATGGCATTGCCGTTACTCCCGACTATAATGGTGTTAAAACCAATTATACGGTGTCTCAGTTTATACAGATTACGTGATGTAAGTATTAGTCTGACCGTTACGGTTATAAAAAAATGAAGCAGAAACAGGTTGATGAACAGGTGGTAATAGTCTTTATATGTGTTGATAACATCGTCAAGAATAAGGGCAAAGAAGATAATAATGACTCCTATAAAAGTGATTTTCAGCGTTTGACCTAATTCGCTCATCCGGGCTTTGCGATAGATATTATGGTAGGAGCCGGAAAGTGTATACAAAAAGAGCCAGAAAAGTGGGATTGCAATTATTCCGGAGTAAAATTTATTGTCATGAAGTACGATCTGCAATGTATCCTGCATAGCCTGTAATTCAGCTGATTTGCGCAGGAAGAAAAAGATACTCCACGCCAAAACAGCCGATAACAGGTCGGCAATCACGAATTTGGTAATTTGTACTCTTTTATTCATTAATAATATCTTAACTATATGTAATGAATCGGTTGATGAACGTGAAAAATCTGTTTCTGTTTAACAGTGCTTAGCCATATTTACATTTTTTTAAAAGCAAATTATGCCGGGTTAGCAGTTAATCGTGATGAATTGGTATAATTTATTTAATGTGTTATTAAACATTTTTACTGTTGACTTTAATCAAGTATGTGTATGCTCAGGGCGTGCTCAACTTTTGCGAGTATCTGGTGAGCTACTTTCAGTGCATAATAACCATCGTTTATAGTAACATCGGGAGTGTTGTTTGAGATAATTGCACGGGCAAAACTTGTGAGCTCTGTTTGAATGGCATTGGTTGGGATGATCGTAGGTCTTTCAAAGTGAACCTGCTTTGCTTCTCTTCCGTTTCCGGGTTCCAGAATGGGTAAAAAGGGATTTACCTCGCCACCGTTAATGCTTTTAAGAAATGCAACTTCTGTCTTTTTATTCAGGAAATCGACCGAAACATAAGCATCGCGCTGAAAAAACCTGGCTTTACGCATGGGCGTAAGCGATATCCGGCTTGCAGTGAGATTAGCCACACAGCCATTATCGAATTCAATCCTGGCATTTACTATATCGGGAGTATCTGTAATAACGGCTACACCGCTTGCACTTATCTTCCTGATGTTCGCCTTAACAGTATGCAGGATGATATCAATGTCATGAATCATCAGGTCAAGGATTACCGGTACATCCGTGCCACGGGGATTAAATCCCGCAAGACGATGAACCTCGATAAACATAGGTTTGTCAATGAACGGAAGCGCTGCCACCATAGCCGGGTTGAAACGTTCAACGTGTCCGACCTGTACTTTTACATTTGCTTCGCCGGCTATATCAATTAGTTTAAGCGCTTCTTCGGGTGTTGTAACTATCGGTTTTTCGATAAACACATGCCTGAATTTCTTTAATGCACGGGCAGCAAGTTCGAAATGAGCAATGGTAGGCGTTACAATGTCAACTACTTCGGATGCGGCTATCAACTCATCAATTGAATCAAAACTCCTGATTCTGAATTCGTTGGCTACTGCCTTAGCATTTGATTTATCCGTATCAAAAAAACCTGTCAGTTCGAATTCCGGAATTTCTTTGATGCATTTAATGTGAATTTTACCCAGGTGACCGGCTCCAATAACTCCAATTTTAAGCATATATCTGATATTTCTGCAAAAGTAGAAAAAAGCCACCCGGAAATCCGATAACTTTTATTAGTAGTTCGAAAGTAATAAAGGGACGGAAAATGCTAAAAAGGTTGCACCGGCAATTAAAAAAAAATGATTTTTATCTTAAATGATTTTCATCTGTTGCTGCACAATAATATCTGAATAAAATTTCTGAAACTTAATTGCTGTAAATGGCTATGGATGATTCCAATTTCTTACTTTTGCCGGATTCACGAAAGTGATGCAGATTAAATCGGGTATTCGCCTGACGAATTGTTTTAATGCGTATGCCATCTGATAATAACTAAACATATTAATATTTATTACATGAAAAATACTTCTTTTACACAAATTCATGAAGCGCTCGGTGCAAAGATGCTTCCATTTGCAGGCTACAATATGCCAATACAGTTTTCGGGAATTAACGACGAACACGAAACGGTTCGTACCAAACTTGGCGTTTTTGATGTATCGCATATGGGTGAAATATGGGTTAAAGGTCCGAATGCACTGGCTTTTATCCAGTATGTTACCACCAATGATGCCTCTGTACTTATCGACGGAAAAGTTCAATATTCATGCCTGCCTAATGGCAAAGGCGGCATAGTTGATGATCTGCTGGTTTACCGTGTAGATGCTGAAACTTACCTTTTGGTTGTAAATGCATCGAATGTTGAAAAGGACTGGGAATGGATGCTCAGCCAGAATAAAGTTGGCGCGGTGCTGTACAATGCCTCCGACGAAATAGCTCAACTCGCCGTTCAGGGGCCATTGGCGTTAAAAGCAATGCAAAAGCTTACCAAGACAGTGGTTACCGATATGGAATACTACACATTTAAAAAGCTTGATTTTGCAGGTGTAAAAGATGTGATTTTTGCAACAACAGGCTACACCGGCTCAGGCGGATGCGAAATTTACATGGCAAACGAAGATGCTGTGAAAATTTATGATGCTGTTATGGAAGCCGGCGCTGAATACGGAATCAAGCCTGTCGGACTGGCTGCCCGCGATACCCTTCGCCTCGAAATGGGTTACTGTCTTTACGGAAATGATATTGACGATACCACTTCGCCGATTGAAGCCGGCCTTGGCTGGATAACTAAATTTACGGATGATAAAGATTTCATAAATAAGGATATCTTCCTGAAACAAAAAACAGAAGGAACATCACGCCGTCTTGTTGGTTTCGAAATGATCGACAGGGGAGTTCCACGCCATGGATACGATGTGGTGGATGCTGACGGAAATAAAATAGGTATTGTTACCAGTGGAACCATGGGGCCATCGGTTAAGCAAGGCATAGGGATGGCTTATGTTCCAAAAGCTTTTATGAAATCCGGAAGCGAAATATTTATCAGCATTCGCGATAAAGCGCTCAAAGCACAGGTGGCTAAAATGCCTTTTTATAAAGGTTAATCCACTTTTTTATAATAATATTTTTAATGCGCTGCTGGAAGTAAATTTGGTTGCGCATTTTTTTTATAGATTTGTTCTATGAATAGTATTGAAGTTATTTTTTCGCCTGCTTTATTTGAATATCGTACAACTGTTGAAGACTATATTGTTGTGGTTATTGATGTTTTGCGTGCCACCACGGCATTTTGTGCCGCATTCGACAGTGGAGTTGAAACTGTAATTCCTGTTTCGGGTCTGGATGAATTGCTTAAATTTAAAAACAAAGGATACCTGACGGCTGCCGAACGTGATGGCAACAAGGTAGATTTTGCCGATTTTGGAAATTCGCCCGTGGTATTCCTGAAGATCAAATTGGCAGGGAAACGGCTGGCTTACTCAACTACCAATGGCACCCAGGCAGTTGAAATGGCAAAGAGTTCAGGCAATATCGCAGTAGCAGCTTTTGCAAACATTAGTGCAATATCCGCTTGGTTAACCAATCAGCAAAAAAATGTTGTGATTCTTTGCTCAGGCTGGAAAAATACTTTTAGCCTCGAAGATACCCTTTGTGCCGGAGCTCTT
>Ga0136636_10001608_pt1 | contig 13247 bp, 8 predicted proteins | sample AntDrymUQ8522106_2_FD_104653 | JGI IMG/M metagenome (GOLD analysis project Ga0136636, IMG submission 104653) | Polar desert sand microbial communities from Dry Valleys, Antarctica - metaG UQ852 (21.06) | ecosystem: Environmental > Terrestrial > Soil > Desert | place: Antarctica: Dry Valley... | reverse complement strand
TACACCCCATCTTCCGGTACGTATTGCATCATTTTTCCTGTAGTTAATGCTGAAGAAGTTTTGCGATAATTTGCCAATGCAGCTACATGATTCCAAATGGCATTGTCTTTCTCTGTTCTGCCAATTGATTCAAATTTATTGATAGTATCACCTTGCCATCCACCCGCAAAATCGAGGCGTACATAGCCATCGTTAGGGCTGGTAAAACCAGTAGTAGCAAGCTCTGAGGCGTAATATAGCTGAGGAATACCCCTGCACGTAAGCAGCCAGCTTAAGGATGATTGATATTTATCAAGGTCCTCTCCTATTACAGAAAAAAACCGGGCTATATCATGATTATCCAAAAACAATACATTTCTTGTAGGGTCTTTGTAAAGGTAGTCTTGAGCTAACGTAGTGTATAATTTATTTACACCATCCGTCCAGCCAAAATCTTTGGTCATAGCATCTTGAATTCCCCAGAGTGTTTGAAAATCTGTAGCACCCTGCAAATTGCTTTTAATGGGCAAATTAATAATATTTTCTGTAAAGTAGGCTTGGTTTGCCACTCCATGAAACCAGGTTTCTCCAAAAATAGTTAATTTGGAATATTCATCTGTTAATGCCTTATTACAACGATTCATAAATGGCAAATCGTTGTAGGCATAGGTATCAACTCTCCAGCCATCAATACCAAATTCTTCAACCGTCCACAGTGCATGCTGAATAAGATAATTTGCAACAAAGGGGTTATTTTGATTCAGATCCGGCATTTGCTGGTTAAACCATCCATCAACCAATTTTTTTTTGTCGATGCTGGCTGCATAAGGATCAAAGGCTACCTGATCTTTGTAGGTTGTATTGGTAAAAGAAGGCCAATTGTGAACCCAATCTCTCATGGGCATATCAAGTATAGTAATATGCTTTTCATCCACATGATTATACACAGCATCCTGAATAATTTTTAACCCTTTTTTGTGGCTTGCATCTATCAAATCCTGGTAAGCTTTTTCACCGCCCAACCGTCTGTCAATAGTATAATGATCGGTAAAGGCATAGCCGTGTTCGGTTCTTTCCGGACGGTCATTTTCTAATACAGGATTAAGCCAAAGTGCAGTAACACCAAGGTTTTGGATGTAATCTAAATGATTTTGAATTCCTTTTAAATCGCCACCATGCCTGTTAAAGACGGTATCCCTGCGCAGGGTTTGGTCTCTCATGCCTGCTACCCTGTCGTTGGTTGGATCTCCATTACTAAACCTGTCTGGCAATATAAGGTAAATAAAATCTTTGCTATTAACGCCCTGTGCATACTTTTCACCTTTCCCTTTTCTACGTGCTTTAAGCTCAAATGAAATGTTTGCATTTTTTAAAAATGGAAAACTGATTTTACCAGGTTTTGCAGATGGTTCAATTACCAAATCAAGAAAAATATAATTTGGATTTTCTACCCGGTTAATTTTTACAAGCTTTACACCCATTGCCAGTTTTACACCTGCAGCCCCCATTTTAATCATAGGAAACTGTCCGGCAATTTTTTCACCATGCACCATCACTTGTACCTTATTCCATTTCATACCAGCCCACCAGTTGCCGGGGTAACAAGTAACTTTAGCTTGTTGGGCTGTGCCTAAAAGAAAGAAAAACAACAGGCAAATACTACAAAAAACTTTATTTTTCATACAAATAATTTAATGCTTAGGATTTAATAACCAATTTAGCAGCTATACCAGCTAAAAGCATAGATACGCCACCAAGGGCAACCATACTGATAGAACTTCCGCCCAAAGTATTTAATATAACACCACCAAGTAAACCAGCAGCAATTTGCGGAATGGTAATAGTGGCATTAAAAATCCCCATATACACACCCGTTTGCTTTGCTGGCAAAGAAGAGGATAAAATGGCATAAGGCAAAGCTAAAATTCCTGCCCATGCTACCCCAACACCAACCATTGGTATAAATAACAAATACTTATCTGTAATATATTTCATTGATATTAACCCTATGCCACCGCATAAAAGCGAAAGCATGTAAACATTTTTTCTGCCAAATTTATTGGCAAGTGGCGTTATAACTAATGAAAACAGTGCTGCAAAAATGCTGTAGGCTGCAAAAATTACTCCCGTCCAGTTACCAGCTTCATTAAACTCTTTTGATTTGGCATCGGATGTATTCCAAATAGTTTGCGCAATACCATTGGTTGTATAAACCCACATTAAAAACAACGCAAACCACGAGAAAAATTGTGTAACAGCCAGTTGCATCATCGCTTTAGGCGTTTTGGCCAACAAAGTAAGAAAAGGTATTTTTTCTGTTTGCTCGGCTTCTGTTAAGTTATTGTATGCTGCATATTCTTTAGGTGGATATTCTTTGGTGCGGAAACTAGTCCATAATACGCTTAACAACAATGCACCGCCTCCAAAATAAAATGACCAGATTACTGTAGGGGCAACCTTTGCGCCAGGGGAAGGTTCATTTAAAACGCCCCACCAGGTTAATGCAAATGGAAGTAAAGAGCCAATTACAGCGCCTGCATTTATTAAAAAACTCTGTATCGAATAACCAATATTTCTTTGCTCATCCGGCACCATATCACTTACCAATGCCCTAAACGGTTGCATGGTAACATTAAAAGAAGTATCCATTAAAAGTAACATGGTAGCCCCAAAAAAAACAGGCGCAAAAAATGTGGCGAAATGCTCAGAATTAGGCATAAAAAACATGGCTAATGCAGATACAAAACAGCCGCCAAGTATAAATGGAATTCTTCTACCTAGTTTTGTCCAGGTTTTATCGCTTGACATGCCAACGATTGGCTGTACTATAAGCCCGGCTAAAGGTGCCGCCAACCAAAAATAACTTAAGTGCTCGGGGTTTGCTCCAATTGCAGATAAAATACGACTTGTATTGGCATTTTGAAGTGAGTAACCAATTTGTACCCCTAAAAATCCAAAACTCATATTCCAGATTTGCCAAAAATTTAAGAGTGGCTTGGCTTTGCCAGATGTTATAGAAGAAGCAGGTGAGAATGACATAGCAATGTTTTAGTGGTTAATTCGTGTATTAAATACACATTTGATTGTTGGCAAAAATAAACATCCTGTCAGGGATGTTTATGGTATTTTAAATGCTGAATCCGTTTGGCAAAATAGCTCCTTTTTTAATTACAACTATTCCATCTTTTACTGCATATAAAGGATGATCTGTTGGAGGTAAATGAGCTCCTCCGTTTATTCTTACATCGTTACCAATGCGGCAGTTTTTGTCAACTATTACATTGCGGAAATAGCACCTGTCTCCTATCCCAATCATAGGAATTCCTTTTTCATTATTTCTTTCAATTTCTGCAAGTGTTTCGTAATAATCATTACCCATAATGTAGCAACTTACTACGGTGGTGCCATGTCCAATACGGCTACGGATACCAACCACACTGTTTTCCAGCCTGCTGGCAGAAATGATAGAACCTTCTGCTACAACGGTTCTTTCGAGCGTAGTACCACTTATTTTTGCTGGCGGCAGCATTCTTGCCCTTGTATAAACTACCTGTTGGTTATCAAATAAATTAAATGGTGGCAGCTCATCCGTTAAAGCCAAATTAGCTTCAAAAAAAGAATAGATATTTCCAATATCTGTCCAGTAACCATCGTATTGATAACTTATAACTTTATACTTTTCTATCGAGGTGGGTATTATTTCTTTTCCAAAATCTGTAGCATCTTTTTTCTCTTCTTCCAGCAAATCGAATAATAGCTTGCGGTTGAATACATAAATACCCATTGAGGCAAGGTATTTTCTACCTTGTTTGTTCATTTCATCGCCTGTATCACTTTCCCAATCAGGTAAAACAGCTTTATCAGGTTTTTCAATAAATGAAGTGATCAAATTTTCTTCATTTGTTTTTAAAATGCCAAATTCAGGGGCTTCTCTATCGCCAACAGGAATGGTAGCAATAGAAATATCAGCACCGCTTGCCTTATGGCTGTCAATCATCTTTTCAAAATCCATTTGGTATAACTGATCGCCACTTAGTATAAGCACATACTCAAAATTATACGATACAATGTGCCTTAGAGATTGCCTTACTGCATCTGCCGTTCCTTGAAACCAGCCTGAATTATCGGGTGTTTGCTCTGCTGCTACAATATCTACAAAGCCTTTACTAAATAAACTAAACTGGTAAGTGTTTTTAATGTGTTTGTTTAGCGATGCAGAGTTAAACTGCGTAAGCACCAATATTCTGTTGATAGTGCTATTAATACAGTTAGAGATAGGAATATCTACTAAACGATACTTACCTGCAATGGGCACAGCGGGCTTGCTGCGACTAGCTGTTAGCGGGTAAAGCCTGCTACCAGCGCCACCGCCTAAAACGATAGCAATTACTGATTTACTGTCCATAAAAGATTTGAGTTAGAATGTTGATGGTGATGAATTTTTATTTTGGTAAGTTATAGTTCAAAAGTAAGGTATAAAGTTATTTTAAACTACTATATAAATTAATATATTGCCGGGCGCTATTTTCCCAACTGTTATCTATTCCCATTATTTTATTGCGAATGCTTTTCATTTGTTTGGGCGCTTCATATAATTGTAGTGCACGGTGAATACTGTAGGTTATATCCCAAACTTTGGCATCGTTAAATAAAATGCCGTATCCGCCCTCTTCTCCAATATCTTTTACAGTATCTCTTAAACCTCCGGTATTACGTACAACAGGGATGGTACCATAGCGCATGGCATACAGTTGGTTAAGGCCGCAAGGCTCTACCCTGCTGGGCATTAGTAAAAAATCGGCACCGGCATACATTTGATGACTCAACTTTTCATTGTACCCAATTTTTGAATTATAATAGCCGGCCAATGGCAAGTTCATATTAGCTAACTCCCACTCTACATGTGCATCGCCGCTACCTAGTATAAGGAAATTCATTTTACCTTCCATATTGTAAATGGCATCGTAAATAGCTTGTGGCAAAAGATCGGCAGCTTTTTCATATACCAAACGGCCAATAAATACAAAAAGAGGCTTTTCTATAGCAAGATTAAATTCGCTGCATAAAAATTTTTTGTTGGCTAGTTTTCCTGCAGCGGCTGTTTTGGTATTGTATTTATCATCAATATAGGTATCCGTTGCAGGGTTCCAAACCACATCATCTATGCCATTTAAAATACCAGTGCATTTACCTCGTTCGTATTCAAACAAATTTTCCAGCCCGTTTGCGCTACTCCTCATTTCATTTAAATAACTAAAGCTAACAGTAGTTACCCTGGTAGCGCATTTTACAGCACTAGCTAATGGATTTATTCTATCTTGCCAATCAAGTTTACCCCATTCCCAATTGTTCCAGGCGGGCAGGTAGCTGGCTTTATCCCAATTCATCCAGCCCTGGTATTGAGCATTGTGTATGGTAAGTACAGTAGGTATATCCGCCAAATACTGATAGGCATAACAATGCTGCATCATAAAAGGGATAAGGCCTGCATGGTAATCATGCACATGCACTACATCTGGCTTAATTGACCATTTAGAAAGCCAATCTACTACTGCAATTTGAAAAGCAACAAATCTTTCAGCATCGTCACTATAACCATAAATATTTTCTCTATCTAACAAACCATTAATATCAACGAGGTAAAGGCCAAATCCTAATTTATCTGTTGTTTCTTTTATGATGGTGTAATTAAACCAATAAGGCCCCATTCCAAAACCACCTTTGTGCACCACTTCAAATTGATTTGTATACAAAAATTTGGTACTATACATTGGCATTACCAATTTGGCTGAATGCCCAAGGCTGTTTTGGTATTTTGGTAAAGCCCCGGCTACATCTCCCAAACCACCGGCTTTTGCTACGGGATAACACTCTGCGGTTACGTGTAATATTTCCATTTAATTGGCAATTAATTTTTAAAAAAAATGAATGTAGTAAATTTTGGTTGATTGAAATAAGTTTTAAAAAATTAAATACTTTACTCAAGTAATAATTTGAAAGATTAACCTATGCTTTGTAGTTGAAAATCTATTTTGGCAACTTCCAAAGGCATTTAGTATTTGGCAGCTTTGGAAGTTTAAACATTTTTTTACTTCAAAATAGTTCATTGTTTTTTTGCCAAAAAATAACCCGTAACCCTTGTCTTTATTTAATTGTAACTCTTTGTAAGGTTTTCAACTGTAAAATATGTGTCAATATAAAAATCAATAATTTTTGTGATTGCTTATTTTGAATTACTTTCATCGCTCTTAAACAACCTAAACAAAAAGCTGTATGAACAATTCAAACATCGCTCCAATTAAAACCAAATGGTCTCAATTTGGAACGCTTATTACTGTGTTTTTCTTTTGGGGCTTTGTGGCTGCCAGTAATGGAATTTTAATTCCACTATTTAAAGACAAATTAAGTTTATCACAAACACAGGCACAGCTTATTGATTTTGCATTTTATGTTGCATATTTCGTTGGCTCAATTATTTATTTTGCTGTTGGAAAAGTAATGGGGCAAGATCCACTGAATAAAATTGGTTACAAAAGTGGTATTGTTTACGGATTAATAATATCTGCTATAGGAACGTTGCTGTTTTATCCGGCAGCGGAATTTCATTCTTACCCATTATTATTAGGCGGTCTATTTATAGTAGGACTTGGATTCTCTCTACAACAAACTTCAGCCCAGCCCTTTGCCATTGCTTTAGGTGACCCTGCCACCGGTTCTCAAAGATTAAATTTAGGTGGTGGGATAAATAATTTAGGAACAACAATTGGCCCTGTTATTATAAGTTTTGCAATTTTTGGTGCACTTTCTGAAGATGCAGCAAAAAATGCTACCATAGATTCTGTTAAAGTTCCTTATTTAATACTTGGAGCAGTTTTTTTATTATTTGCGCTAATATTTAAAATGGCAAATATGCCCAATGTTAGCAACGATGAAAAAATGGAAAAAGGATTTGCAGCATTAAAATATCCTCAGTTAGTACTTGGTATGATAGCTATTTTTGTTTACGTAGGCGTAGAAGTGAGCATAGGAAGCAACCTGGGAGAACTTTTAAATGTAAAATTTGGAATGGATGCTTCTAATAACTCTCATTTTATTTCCCTTTTTTGGGCAAGTATGATGATTGGCAGATGGGCTGGAGCAGTTGCTGCATTTGACCCGCCAAAAAACCTAAAAACTATACTTACTATTATTATGCCTTATGTTGCTTTTGGCATATATATTATCGTAAATATTCTGAGGGGTAGTGATGTATCTGATTTGTACGTATATGCAATCTGCATTGCAATTATGATTGGAGCGTATTTTTTAAGTCAGGATAAGCCTGTTAAAATGCTCATTATTTATTCAGCTTTAGGATGTATTGCTATGCTGGTTGGATTATTTACCTCAGGATTTGTTTCGCTATTTGCTTTTATTAGTGGAGGGCTATTTTGTAGTGTAATGTGGCCATGTATTTTTTCATTGGCAGTTGCAGGGTTAGGAAAACATACATCTCAGGGTTCTGCATTTCTTATTATGATGATACTGGGCGGCGCAATTATACCTTTAGTTCAAGGTAAAGTAGCAGATATTATTGGTATAAAAGAATCTTATTGGATTGCATTTATTTGCTTCATATACATTGGATGGTTTGCGGTAAAGGTAAAAGCGGTATTACAAAAACAAGGTATCGATTTTGATGCACAGGTAAGCAGTGGAGGTCATTAAAAAATTATTACTACCATAAAAATTTACAACAACTTTAAACTTATTTTAAATGAGTACATATTCTTTAGGAATTGATATTGGAGGCACTACAACCAAGTTTGGTATTGTAAACGCAAAAGGTGAAATATTAGATCAGGACAGGCTACCTACCAACCAGCATGAAGTAGTAGAAGATTTTATTGAAGACCTGTACGCAAAGTTGCTGCCAATGATGGATAAGGTAGGTGGCACCAAACAATTTGTAGGTATAGGTATGGGAGCTCCTAATGGTAATATATATTCTGGTGCCATTGAATATGCCCCCAATTTAAAGTGGAAAGGCATTATACCAATAGCTGAGTTAATGCAGAAAAAATTTAACTTACCTACCAAACTTACCAACGATGCCAATGCGGCGGCTGTTGGTGAAATGATGTACGGTTGCGCAAAAGAAATGAAACATTTTATTACCATTACCCTGGGTACAGGTGTGGGAAGTGGTATTGTGATTGATGGTAAAATTGTTGTAGGGCACGATGGTTTTGCCGGAGAGCTTGGCCATACAATCATTAGGCCAGGTGGCAGACGACACAAAAGTACTGGTATGCTGGGAAGCCTTGAAGCTTATGCATCTGCTACTGGTGTAAGAGAAACTGCCATAGAACTATTAACAAAATTTCCTGAAAAAGAAAGCCTTTTAAGAGATTTCTCTATCAAAGAACTTACAAGTGAAACAGTTTATGATTGTGCTATACAAGGAGATACCATTGCAAATGATATTTTTGAATTTACAGGACAAATATTGGGTGAATCACTAGCCAACTTTATCATGTTTTCTTCACCAGAAGCAATTGTATTATTTGGGGGCTTAACCAAAGCAGGCGCAATATTATTAAACCCTACACGTAAACACATGGAAGCCAATTTGCTGCCTATTTTTCAAAATAAGGTAAAGCTGCTTTTTAGCGAATTACAAGAAGCTGACGCAGCCATTTTAGGCGCTAGTGCACTTATTTGGTAGGTAAAATGGATGTTTTAATACGCTGTCTTTTATGTAAGTTAAAGTGAATATGCACAATGCTTTTATAAAAGACAGTATTTTTAAATTACTCCTTGTAAAATATACATACAAATTAATTCTAAAAACTTTTATTGCTACCAAAATCTATGGCTTGCAGATAAATAATCTTCTTGTTATAATTAGCCTTTTAGTGTTTTAATCATAATGGTGCAGTTGAAAATCTACCCTACAGCCCCCAAATTAACTAGAACGATATTCAAATTATAAACGAGGGTGTAATACTGCTCTCAACTGATGTACAGTTAAGTATTTCATTACATTCTCTACATCAAAATAGGGTACTGTTCTTTCAGCCAAATAATCCTCCAACTTTTTACTTTATTGTTTATACTCTTTCATTACAAATTCATCTGAAAAATATAGGATAAAACCAAACTGTTTTAACAGAAAAGCTTCTGGCTTAATCAATTATCCGCATATTTCTTTATCCAATAAACCATAAAAAAATTAATTACTTACAATATAGAACAATGTTAAAGCAAGATTTAAATGTAAAAAATAAAGAACTAACTTATTTTTACCGCTTATATTAAACAAATGCAAGAACAAAATTTTTCGCTCGAAACTATATTGAGCAGCTTACAAATTTCAGCTTTAAATGAAATGCAGTTAGCTGCCATGAGCACTATTGCCGAACATAACCATGTGCAACTTATTTCTCCTACAGGCACAGGCAAAACATTGGCTTTTTTACTACCGGTAGCCAGTTTACTACAACCAGCTACAAAGCAGGTGCAGGCCCTTATACTTGTACCATCCCGTGAATTGGCATTGCAAATAGACGAAGTGTATAGAAAAATGGGAACCGGTTATAAGGTTACTTGTTGCTATGGTGGCCACAAAAGAGAAATTGAAGAAACCAACCTGGTACAGCCGCCAGCAGTAATTATTGGCACTGCCGGCCGTATTGCAGACCATATCCGCAGAAATAATTTTGCGCTGGAAAATATAGAGACGCTAGTGTTGGATGAGTTTGATAAATCGCTTGAATTAGGTTTTCAGGAAGAAATGAGTTTTATCATCAACAGCCTGCCCAACGTAAAGAAAAGAATACTTACCTCCGCAACGCCGGCCATTGCAATACCTGATTTTGTAAAATTTTCCAACCCGGTATTACTTGATTTTTCTTCTACAACGCTGGTTGAAAAAACAGTGTACGAGGAGTTGGTAACCATGTTTTTACGCTCCGAAGATAAAGATAAAGTTGAATCTCTTTACCAGTTGCTTTGCCATATTAACAATAAATCTACCATTGTTTTTTGCAATCACAGAGAATCTGTAGAGCGAACCAGCCAAATGCTTAAAGACAAAGGAATAGTAAATGTTTTTTATCATGGCGGGATGGAGCAATATGAAAGGGAAGCCGCTATGTGCAAATTTAAAAATGGCACATCCAATGTATTAATCACTACAGATCTTGCCTCAAGGGGCATCGATTTTCCATCTATAAAATACGTAGTACATTTTCACCTGCCACCAACAGAAGATGTTTACACACACCGTAACGGCAGAACAGCCCGAATGGAAAATGGTGGTAAAGTTGTTTTAATTTTATCAGAAGAGGAAAGTTTACCAGCTTATATCTCTACACCAGTGACCGCTTTAGAAATTTCAGCAGATCAGGAACAACCTGAAAAACCAGCCTGGTCAACCTTGTTTATAGCAGCCGGTAAAAAAGACAAAGTAAATAAAATTGATGTGGTGGGTTTTTTAAGCCATGTTGGAAACTTAAAGAAAGAAGATATAGGATTGATTGATGTAAAAGACTTTTCCTCATTTGTAGCAGTAAGAAAATCTAAATTGGGTAATTTACTGGAGGTAATTAAAAATGAGAAAATAAAAAATAAAAAGGTGAAAATTGATATTGCCAGGTAAATAAATCAGCAGGGGTAATCATCAAAATTATTGATGTTTAGCCCCTGCCCTATTTAAACGATCATTAATAGCTCTGCCCAAGCCTTCCGCCGGAAAAACTTCTGCCAAAATAACATCAACTTCTAATTGGTCAATTGATCTTAACACAGCAAATAATTTAGCTGCGGCCTCTGGTAGCAAGCGGTTTGGCGAAAGTATAAATTGATTTCCAACAGGTATTTCATCAAATTGAGTTGAAAAACTAATGGAGGCTACCCGTTTATCTTTCCATCTTTTTAATAATTCTTTTACATCTCCATTATACAAAGGCGTTAGCGGTGCGTAGTGAGATGTTAATTGTCCGGGTGTTGCCGGATTTTCAATAGGCTGGTTTTTAACAATAATTACTTTTTCCTGCAATACTTTTTCAATCGCTTCCAAACTAATACCACCCGATCTGTACAACAATACCCTGTTCTGTGCATCAAACCCTATTATGGTAGATTCTAACCCAACATCAGCCGGACCGCCATCAAGTATATAGGGTATTTTACCAGCTAAATGCTGTAGTACATGATTGGCTGTTGTAGGGCTTATGTAGCCAAACGGATTGGCACTTGGTGCAGCCAATGGAAAATCAATGGATTGAAGCAAAGCTAGTGTTAACGGGTGTTTTGGTATTCTAACGGCTACTTTATTACTTCCGGCAGTAACCAAATCAGAAATATTATTTTGTTTATCCAGCAAAAAAGTTAATGGCCCCGGTGTAAATTTTTCTGCAAGATAAATTGCTTTTACCGGTACATTTTTTACATACAGTTGTGCATTTGCCCAACTACTGCAATGAATAATTAAAGGATTAAAAGTTGGCCTGTTTTTTACTTCAAAAATCTTTAGTACGGCTTTTTCATTCATAGCATTAGCCGCCAATCCATAAACAGTTTCAGTAGGTATAGCAACTGGTTCACCGTTTAATAAATGTTGTTTAGCCTGGTCAATATCGTTTCCAATAATAGTATCCATATAAAATTTAAAGCAGCAAATATAACAGCAAGTAAATTACTTAAATAGAATTGTTAAAAATTACCAAAACCTTATCCGGATAATAAAGCCCTACATTATCTTCAACCCAATTTTTGTGGTAAAAAGCCGTAATAGATTTTCAACTTCAAAATCCGGGTTAAACTGTCATTCAATAGATTTGCATATTATTTATGATTAAAAAATTATTAATCAACTGCTTTATAATTATTTTTTATACCAATGCAGTTGCACAAACAACTTGTACTACTTTGGGGCAAACACCTGCATCAGCATTTCCGGTATGTGGTACTGCTGTATTTAGTCAGGATAGTGTGCCTGCATGCGGAGGCTTTCAAATTGTAACAACGGGTTGCAACGATTTTTTAACTGATGTAAATCCTTTTTGGTATCGCTTTACCTGTTTTGTACCGGGTACTTTGAGCTTTACAATTACCCCTAATGATATTACAGATGATTATGACTGGCAATTGTTTGATATTACCAACAAAAATTCCAGCGATGTATATACAGACCCATCCTTGTTTGTAGCTTGTAACTGGTCTGGCGAGCCCGGCAGAACAGGAGCTTCTATTGCTGGCACTTCCTTAACGGTTTGTGGCTCCACGTTTGGTGGCCCATTTCGCCCCTTATTTAGTTCAATGCCTACTTTAATTTTACGACACGAATATATTTTGCTGGTAAGCCATTTTACAGCAAGCTCACAAAGCGGTTACAGGCTTGCTTTTGGTACAGATTCAACTGCAACGGCAAGTATTACAGATTTTAAAGAACCTGATTTAGCCAGCGCAAGAGCAATTTGTGATGGTATAAAAATGACTGTAAAGCTTAACAAGCGGATGAAATGCAGTAGCCTCAATGCAGATGGAAGTGATTTTACTGTTACGCCTGCTATAGCCCCAATTATTGCCGCCGAGGGTGTTAATTGCGGAAATAATTTTGATATGGATTCTATCATTTTAACTTTAGCTACACCTATACCGCCTGGCAATTATCAAATCACCATTAAAAACGATAACGCTGGTATTAATTTGCTTGATAACTGTAATAGGGGCATCCCTTTAGGGCAATTTTTACCAGTAACGGTTTTTCCCCTAATACCTACACCAATGGATAGCATAGTTCCCCTTGGCTGTGCGCCGGATAGTTTATTGCTGGTATTTAAAAGGCCAATGCAGTGTAATACTATTGCTGCAAATGGATCTGATTTTATTGTAGCAGGTAGTAGTGGAGCTATACTGGTAACCGGGGCTGCTGGCAATTGTAATAACCAGGGGTTATCTAATACAATAGTTGTAAAATTATCTACCCCCATCTCAAAGGCAGGTAATTATACAATTACTTTGTTAACTGGTACCGATGGTAATACTATTTTAAATGAGTGCGGCCAGGAAACTCCTGCAGGTTCAATTCTTTCTTTTGCAGGATGGGATACTGTATCGGCAAACTTTCAATACAATATAAAATTTGGCTGTAAAATGGATACCATCAACTATAGTCACGATGGAAGAAATGGTGTAAACAAATGGGTATGGACGTTTGATAATTCGCTAAGAAGTTTTGCAAAAGATACTGCTATTACCTATACAGTTTTTAATGATAAAAT
>Ga0136636_10001606_pt1 | contig 13264 bp, 9 predicted proteins | sample AntDrymUQ8522106_2_FD_104653 | JGI IMG/M metagenome (GOLD analysis project Ga0136636, IMG submission 104653) | Polar desert sand microbial communities from Dry Valleys, Antarctica - metaG UQ852 (21.06) | ecosystem: Environmental > Terrestrial > Soil > Desert | place: Antarctica: Dry Valley... | reverse complement strand
GGTCGGATCAGGCCCAGCGCTTCTAGCTTGATCAGCACCTGCTGCACGGCCTGTGCGGGCGTGCAGTCGCCGGCGTCGATGCGCAGGTCCGGCGCCAGCGGTTCCTCGTAGGGATCGCTGATCCCGGTGAACTGCGGAATTTTGCCAGCGCGCGCGAGTGCGTACAGACCCTTGCGGTCGCGCCGCTCGCATTCGTCCAGCGCGGTTGCGACGTGCACTTCGACGAACACGCCGTACTGGCCGACCATCTCGCGGATCGCAGCACGCGACTCGGCATAGGGCGCGATCGGCGCGCACAGCGCGACGCCGCCATTCTTGACGATCTCACTGGCCACGTAGCCGATCCGGCGCACGTTGAGGTCGCGATGCTCGCGCGAAAAGCCCAGCTCGCTGGACAGGTGCTTGCGCACCAGGTCGCCATCGAGCAGGGTCACCGCGCGCCCACCGATCTCGAGCAGGCAGACCAGCAGGCCGTTGGCGATGGTCGATTTGCCCGCCCCTGACAGGCCGGTCAACAACACCGCAAAGCCTTGGCGGTTGCGCGGCGGGTGGCTGGCACGCAATTCCTCGGCGACTTCCGGGAAGGTGAACCAATCGGGGATCTCCAGCCCATCGAGCAGGCGCTCGCGCAGGTCGGTGCCGGACAGGTTCAGCACGGTTTCGCCACTGGCGACTTCGCTGACCGCAACGTAGCGGGCGCGCTCGCGCACGTAGACCATTTCCTCGAACGGCACCATCTGCACGCCGAGCTCGTCCTGGTGGGTAGCCACCAGTTCCTGCGCGTCGTAAGGCCCGTAGAACGCCTTGCCATTGGCATCGTTACCGGGACCGGCATGGTCGCGTCCGACGATGAAATGCGAGCAGCCGTGGTTCTTGCGGATGATCGCGTGCCACAAGGCCTCGCGCGGCCCTCCCATGCGCATGGCCAGGCCCAGCAGCGACAGCGAGGTGCTGCGCTCTGGATACCGCACCAGCACTTTTTCGTAGCAACGCACGCGCGTGTAGTGGTCGACATCGCCCGGCTTGGTCATGCCCACCACCGGATGGATCAAAAGGCTAGCCTGCGCCTGCTGCGCGGCGCGGAAGGTCAGCTCCATGTGCGCGCGATGCATGGGATTGCGGGTCTGGAACGCAACCACCCGGGTCCAGCCGAGGCGTTCGAATCGCGCGCGCAATGCCGCCGGCGTCTCGCGCAGATGCTGGAAATCGTAATGACGCGGCGCCTCGAAACCGCGCACCCGACCGCCAACATAGACCGGAGCCGTGGCGCGCAGCAGGTGTCGCACGCCGGGGTGGCGCTCATCCAGAGTGCCGAAAACCGCCTGCGCCTCGGCTTCGCGGTCCGGCGACCAGGCCTGTGGCGCATCCAGAACGGCCAGGGTCACGCCTTCGGGATCGCGCAAGGCCAGGCCGCCGGCGGCAACCGCACGCTCGGCCAGTTCGGCGCTCATGTCGAGGGTGATCGGCATCGGCCACAGAGTGCCGTCGGCCAGCCGTAACTCGCTGCACACGCGCTCGTGATCGGCCCGCCCCATGAAGCCTGTCAGTGGCGAAAAAGCGCCAGACAGCAGCAGTTCGAGGTCGCACAAGTGGCGCGGAGAAAGGTCCAGTGCAGGCAGGCATGCGGCCTCCGCACGCGCCTGGGCGAGCGCTTCGGCCGGAATCATCAGGTCGATGAGGTGCCCGCCATGCGGGGCGATCAAGTGGGTCATTGCAGCAAACCAAGGCGGAAAAACCATCAGTATACGGTGCCGGTGGGCCAGCGCCGGCCAAGGCTGCAACCCACTGGCGCCTGAACCGCTGTGCACGCCGGGTTTGCGTCGCGCGCCCTGCGCGAGGACAATGCGCGGCCAATCCGGCCCGGCCTGCGTCGGCGCCATCGCCGCACGCTGCCCTTTCCCCAGGAGTATTCATGAGCCAGTTCCTCCGTAAGTCCCTGCTTGCCGCTGCGGTCGCCGTGGCGGTCGCCGCGCCCGGCGCGCAGGCCGTCGACACCCTGACCACCGAGAAAGACAAGATCAGCTACATGGTCGGCATGGATATGGCTGGTGGCCTGCAGCCGATCAAGGATGAGATCGACCTCGCGGTCGTCATGCAGGCGTTGAGGACCTCGCTGGACGGCGGCAAGGCGCTGCTGTCGGCCGAAGAGCAGCAGACCATTCGCCAGTCGTTCATCCAGCGCATGCAGGGCAAGCAGGAAGAGCAGCGCAAGACCGTGGCCGAAACCAACAAGTCCGCCGGCGACACCTTTCTTGCAGCCAACAAGTCCAAGGCGGGCGTGAAGTCCACCGCCTCGGGCCTGCAGTACCAGGTGATCACCGAGGGCAAGGGTGCCAAGCCGGTCGCCACCGACACGGTCAAGGTGCACTACGTCGGCACCCTGCTCGATGGCAACAAGTTCGACAGCTCGATCGACCGCAACGAGCCGGCGCAGTTTCCGCTCAATGGCGTGATCGCCGGCTGGACCGAAGGCCTGCAACTGATGACGGTTGGCAGCAAGTACAAGTTCTGGATTCCGGGCAGTCTCGCCTATGGCGACCGCGGCCGTCCGGGTATCGAGCCGAACGCAATGCTGACCTTCGAAGTCGAGCTGCTCGAGATCGTGGCACCGACTGCGGCGGCGCCTGCACCAGCTCCGCAGCAGTAGATTCCAAGGCGCACGCGGCGCGCCGTTGATCCAGGCAACGCAAGGGCCCCGGCAGTCGATGCCGGGGCCTTTTGGTTTTCTGGTGGGCGTGTTTCAGGCTCGGCGCCGCCAGCCACGCAGCGCGCGTCGCAGGTACAGCCATGGCAACCAGCCGGCGCCCTCGCGGACGCGCATCCAGTGCGGATCGGGCAGCAGCAGCTCGCGCAACCAGCGCGCCTGGGCCCGGCGATCGGGCAGGGTGCCGAAGTCGAACCACAGACGCTGTGTTGGCGTCAGCGACCCCAGCAACCGAGCCGCGCGCTCGCTGTTTGCCGCAAGCTGCATGCGGGCTGTCGCGGCGGCATCCAGTTCAGTGCCGAACAAGGCCCGACTGGCCTGGAGCGCATGCAGCAGGATGCTGGCGACCCCGCCGTCGATGGCGCGCGCTGCGGCACGGGTCTGGGTCGCGGGTACTGCCAGGCAGTGCAGGTCGTAAAGCCAGATCGCGCGCGGCTCGTGCGCGTGATGCCCCAGCAGATGCAGTGCAGCGAGCAGTAGCGAGTCTGCGCGATCGGGCATGCGGATCGCGTCGTGCGCGATGCTGCGTGCATGCAGCGCATCGAATCCCAGTGCAGCCGCGAGCAGCGGCTGCGACAGTACGCGTCGATGCAGGTCGATGCGCGCCGGCGCATCCGGCGCGCGATAGCTGCGTTCTGGCTGCAGCCATTCGCCATCGGCCGCGGCGATCACCTGCCAGCCGCGTGCGCGCAGCACGCCATCGGCAGCCGTGAACCGATCCGCTGCGACCCACACATCGGCGTCGCCGCGCACGCGGGTGCCCGGATCGGGATACAGGGTGCGCGCGAGCGCCTCGCCCTTGATCAGCAGGCTATCGATGCCGGCGGCGGTCAGTGCGGCAAGTGCGGCGTCGATCGGTGCACGGGTAGCCAGTTCCGCTGCGGCGAACGCGGCGCGACGCTGGCGCAGACGTGCATCGATCGCGATCGGCGCCGGCCCGCGGCCTGCCGCCAACGCGGCCGCGGCGAGGCCGTCCAGACCGTGCGCGGCCAGAAGATCGGCGTCAGCGGTTTGCCAGTCGTGGGCGCACATCGCCAGCGGGTCGGCCAGCCACGCACCCAGTGCGAGCGGCAGCGGCGGCAGCGGTGGCAGCGGTGGTGCTTGGGGTGCAGCCATCAGGACAGTGTGCAGGGGCTCGACGACGCATGCTACGGCGCGCCGCGCGCGCACGACAGGGTTTGCCGCCGATGCTGCGCTGCGCGCGGCGTTGCAGGTTGAAAACCCTCGTCAACTGGCGGGCCGCGCAAGGCGCACGTGGTAAAGTCCGGGGCACATGTTTGTCCACAGCGACTGCATCGCCATGGCCTGTGCTCCTTTGTTGCGCATCACCTTCAGCCTGCTGCTGGCGCTCTGCTGCGCCATGCAGTCGGCCACAGCGCAGACGCTGCCCGCGTGGTTCGACGCCAGCGCCTCGACGCGCACCAACGCGGCCAATGCAGCGCGAGACGGTGCGCCGCCAGGCGATGCCGCGCAGGTGATGATCGCCGCCGGCGACGACGCCGCGCACACCGTGCTGGCGGTGGTGGATGCCTACAACCGCTGCGATGCGGTATTCGACAGTGTGCGTGCGGCGGTTACGCTGGCCCCGGATCGTGCGGGCGATATCGTGCAGGCGGCGGCTTCTGCCACCCGCTGCCCGTGCAGCGGCGAGACTTTGTGGCAGCGCTCGCGCCTGGAGCGCCGCATCCGCATCGAGCAGCGCCGCGATCCGGTGCTGGTCGCTCCACTGTGCGGCTGTGCTGCGGCCGGTGCAGAAGCCGCGGTGGCAGTGGTGCCGGAGCGCGCCGACGAAGTAGTCGAGGCCGCACTGGCCGCGGGCCGCCGCGCGAGTGCGGTCGTCGACAGCCTCGGGCGCATCGGCGACGATCGCGGTCCTGCTGCGACGTCCAAAGGCGCAATCGAAAGCGCACTGGACGGCGCACTGGTGCGCGTCGACGCACGGCGCTGCGAACGTGATGTGGTAGCCGATGATGCCTTCGCCCCGGAACCGCTGTGGCGCGCCGGCACGCTGTCGCCAGACGACCTGGGCGTTGAGCCCGGCTGCGCCAGCGACGCTGGCGATCGCGACCAGGACGGGGCCGGTTCCGACCTCGCGCTCGCCGGCTATGTGGCGTCTTCCGGTGACCGCGTGCTGGTGCTGCGCAATACGACGCGCAGTCCGATCGACCTTGCCGCTGGCAACTATCTGCTGGAACTGAGCTTTCCCGGCGTGGCGCCGGCCGGCCGGCGCATTGCGCTTGGCGGTCGGGTCGAGCCGGGCGCCGCATTCGTGGTCGCTGGTCGCGGCGTGGCCGCAGCATGGCGCGAACGCGCCGATCAGATCGTCGCCGGTGGATTGCTGGCGCCTGGCGATGCGGTTGTGCTGCGGCGCGGGCTCGAACGCGATGGCTGCGAATGCAGCGTGGCGAGCGTTGCCGGTGCGGCCAATGGACTGGGTCCTGCGGGTGCCGACTGGTTGGCACAGCAGGCCGGCATCGGCGCCGCTGCCGCACCGATGCAGATCGCCGATCGGATCGGGCAGGTGCGGCCGGAAACCTTCGCGCGCGCGGACTGGCGCTCGCCGATTGCGGCCACCCCGCTGCAGCTTGCCCGCGTGCGCGGCGCATGCGATGCACCGCGCAGCGTGGACGGGCCATTCATCCCCGGCGCGCCATGGCAAGCTGCCGACGGCGGGGCCTACGCTGCAGCGGTTTGCGCATCTACCCCGGCCACCCTGCTGCTGGCACGGATCGATGCGTGGGCTCCGCCGGCCGACGGCGAGGCGCCCGCACGTGCGGTGCAGGTGTTCAACGGCACCGGCGTGGATGTCGACCTCGCCGCCGAGGGTTACGTGCTGGAGCTGTTTGCCGACGGCGCGCGCGAGCCGGCGCGGGTGATCCCGCTCAGTGGCAAGTTGGTGCAGGGAGAAAGCTTTCTGGTGGCCTCGAACGGAGTGCCCGCGACCATCCAGCGCGACGCCCGTGCGCTCAGCGACGATCTGGCGCAGCGTGCCCTGGACGCGGTCGTGCTGCGCCGGATCGCCACCGGGGTCGGTGGCATCTGCCGCGCCGACGTATACGCCGCTGCGGCCGAGGTTGGCGCGCCGCCGATCGTGATCGCCGCGGCACCAGAGGCCTTGCCCGAGGGCGAGCCACGCACCGACGAGTCGCCGATCGACCCGGATCGGGGCGGCGACGTGGCCAGCCCGAACTGAGCTGCGCGAATTGCAGCGCGACCGCGCACCGCGCGCGTCGTATCATTGGCGTTTGATCGCACCGGATCCGCCCCGCCATGCAAGTCACGATTTTCGGTACCGGCTATGTCGGTCTGGTCACTGGAACCTGTCTGGCAGAAGTCGGCAACGACGTGGTGTGCGTCGACATCGACGTCGACAAAGTGGCCCGCCTGCAACGCGGAGAGGTGCCGATCTTCGAGCCGGGCCTCGAAGATCTGGTCGCCAGCAACCGCAAGGCCGGGCGCCTGCGCTTCACCACCGATGCCGCGTCTGCGATCGCACATGGGCGCATCCTGTTCATTGCCGTCGGTACACCGCCGGATGAAGACGGCAGCGCCGACCTGTCGCATGTGTTGTCGGTGGCGCGCACCATCGGCCAGCACCTCGATCGCAACGTGGTGGTGGTCAACAAGTCCACCGTGCCGGTCGGTACGGCCGACCGCGTAGCGGCCGCGATCGCCACCGAGCTCATCGCACGCAGCGCCAGTGTGGCGGTCGATGTGGTGTCCAACCCCGAGTTCCTCAAGGAGGGCGATGCGGTCAAGGACTGCATGCGCCCGGACCGGATCGTGATCGGGTCTGCCAGTCCCGCCGCGGTCGAGCAGCTCAAGGTGCTGTACGCGCCGTTCAACCGCAACCACGAGCGACTGGTGTTGATGGACGTGCGTTCGGCGGAGCTGACCAAGTACGCCGCCAATGCCATGTTGGCGACCAAGATCAGCTTCATGAACGAGATCGCCAACATCGCCGAGCATGTGGGCGCGGACATCGAACTGGTGCGGCATGGAATCGGTTCCGATCCGCGGATCGGTTATTCGTTCATCTATCCCGGCGCCGGCTACGGCGGCTCGTGCTTTCCAAAAGACGTGCAGGCGCTCGATCGCACCGCGCGCCAGTTCGGCTACCAGCCGCGTCTGCTTGAAGCCGTCGAGGCGGTCAACGGGGCGCAGAAACATCGTCTGTTCGAGTTGCTGTGCAAGCACTTCGGGCAATTGCAGGGGCGCACCATCGCGGTGTGGGGCCTGGCCTTCAAGCCGAATACCGACGATATGCGCGAAGCACCTGCGCGGGTGCTTCTGGAGAGCCTGTGGGCGGCCGGTGCGCGGGTGCGTGCTTTCGATCCGGAGGCGCGCCACGAAGCGCTGCGCACGTTCGGCGAGCGCGACGACCTGGTGGTGACCGAGGATGCATTCAGCGCGCTCGACGGTGCCGATGCCCTGGCCATCGTGACCGAGTGGAAGGCGTTCTGGAGCCCCGACTTCGCGCGCATCCGCGCCGCACTGCGCGAGCCGGCGATCTTCGATGGTCGCAACATCTACGATCCGAAAGCGGTCGAAGCGGCCGGCATCGCGTACTACGGCATCGGCCGCGGGCGCTCGGTTTCCCACCCTTCACCGGCTTGAGATTCACATGCAACGTGGACCCAAGGATTGCAAGCGTGTACTGGTGACCGGCGGCGCCGGCTTTCTCGGCTCGCACCTGTGCGAGCGCCTGGTCGCGCAGGGTCACGACGTGATCTGCGCGGACAATCTGTTCACCGGCGACAAACGCAATATCGCCCATCTGCTGCAGAATCCGCGCTTCGAGTTCATGCGCCACGACGTGACCTTTCCGCTGTTCGTCGAGGTCGATCAGATCTGGAACCTCGCGTGCCCGGCATCGCCCGTGCACTACCAGCACGACCCGGTCGCCACCACCAAGACCAGCGTGCATGGCGCGATCAACATGCTGGGTCTGGCCAAGCGCGTCGGCGCGCGCATTTTCCAGGCCTCGACCAGCGAGGTGTATGGCGATCCGCAGGTGCATCCGCAGACCGAGGACTACTGGGGGCACGTCAACCCGATCGGCATCCGCTCGTGCTATGACGAGGGCAAGCGCTGCGCGGAGACCCTGTTCTTCGACTACCACCGCCAGCATCTCGTCGAGATCAAGGTGGCGCGGATCTTCAACACCTACGGTCCACGCATGCATCCGAACGACGGCCGGGTGGTATCGAACTTCATCGTGCAGGCGCTGCGCGGCGAGCCCATCACGATCTATGGCGAGGGCCGGCAGACTCGCTCGTTCTGCTATGTCGACGATCTGATCGAGGGTTTCCTCGCGTTGATGGCAAGCCCGGCGGAGTTCACCGGCCCGGTCAATCTCGGCAATCCAGGCGAATTCACCATCCGCGAACTCGCCGAGCAGGTGATCGCACTGACCGGTTCGCGCTCGCAGCTGACTTTCCTGCCGCTGCCGGCAGACGATCCGACCCAGCGCCAGCCGGATATCGGCATGGCCCGTGCGCATCTGGGCTGGGAGCCGAAGGTGGCGCTCACCGAGGGACTGCAGCGCACCATCGCGTATTTCGATGCGCTGCTTGCAGCGCGTTCCGGCCATTCGTAGCAACGTCAGAGGGACCCTAGAACCAGCGCTCGCCGACTGGTCGTTCGCCATAGCGGGCCAGCGCAATCCGGCTGCCACTGGCGAGCTTCGCTTCGAGCACCATCTCGCCGGCACGTGCAACCAGTTCGCTCAGCGATACGCGCTGGGTGCGCTCGTCGCGATCGAGCAGCACGCCGCCGATGCAATGACTGGTTCGCGACAAGCAGTCGCTGTCGCCCGGTGGGCTTGCCGCCTGTGCCATCAGGCGCCGCGCTTCGGCCTCGTTGCGCGCGGTGAAGCCGAACAGGAATTCGTTGCCGCCGGCCCAGCCCAAGGCTGCGGTGGCCGGCAACGCTGCCCGCAGTCGCTGAGCGACCGCGCGCAGTGCATGGTCGTCGCTGGATTGCGCTTGTTCCTGATTCAAGGCGCGCAAGCCATCGAGGTCGATCACGCCGATTCCGACGAATGCGGCGGGACCCTCGAGCATGCCCTGCATCAGGCGCAGGAACGGGCCACGGCGCAATGCACCACTGAGCGCGTCGTTGTCGCCGATCAGCAACCGGCGCTGGCGCCGCATGCGGTCGCGCAGCGCCTCGGCCGCTTTTTCGGCGTCGACGGCGCACGGCAGGATTTCGATGCCTGCGGCCAACATGCCGACCGCGTCGTCGTGTGCCGCCGGCAGCCTCAGTATGCTGATGCCACCGGAGTGCGCATCCTGGGCCAAAGTGAGGGCCAGTGCGATGCACCCGTGGGTGTCGATCCCGGGCCCCAGCAGCGCCGCGTCCAGCCCATCGCCGCGGCTGAGCTGCCAAAGGTCGGCAATGCTGCCGGCAGATGCGACCAGGAATCCGCGCGCGGAGAGCGCATCCACCCATGCAGTGAGCTCGCGCTCGATGCCCAGCAGCCCGATGCATGGTGGTGCTTCGCGCAGTGCGCCAAGCTCCGATTCAATGGCGCGCAGCATGGCCTGTGGATCCGTATCGCCGGCGATCACCGCATCGGCTTGGATCCAGGCGCTGCGCTGCGCATACTCGCAGCCGCTTCCAAGCAGGATGATGCGCGTGGGAAGGCCGCTGTGGGTGGCGAGTTCACGCCAGTATTCGATGCGATGCGCGGCGTCCGCGTCGCCGCTGATCACGACCAGATGTCCGGATGCAGGCACCGGCAAGCCTGCTTGCCCAGTGACTCTGTGCACCTGGTTGCCACTCGCAATCAGGATCTCCAGCAGCCAGCCCAAGTCGGTATCGGCGATCCCGTCGAATACCACCATCGGCATCCGCGCGGCGACCGCCGGGGCATCGTGTTGCGAGATGGTCGCCATCGCATCGAGAAGGCCATCGAGCATCGGATCGAGCAGGTCGACGCGATTCTCCGACGCATGCGGCAGGTTGCGATCGGCGACCCGCGCGGCGGTCTGCACTGCCGCGGCTCCGGCACGCCATGCGGCATCTCCAAGCACGCGCAGGTGGCGCGACAGGCGCGCGCGCGCGGCGCGGTCGTGTGGATTGGCGCGGAGCGCGCCCCACATGTCGAGCAACAGGCGCCGCCGTTCTGCCAGGCTGGCGCTGAAGTGGCGCACGATGGTGCGCGCCACCACGCCGTCGCGAGTGCGCGCATCCGGTTTGCCGGCCACGCGGGCGAGCGCGATCGCGGCAGCCTGGGGTGCCGCGCTGGACTGCATGGTGGTGTCGTCTCCGGGGTTCATCGGGGGGCCGTCATGCGCTGCTGCCGGTGGTCGGAGCAGTAGTGGATGAAACAACCTGTGGCAGCCGGCCGCAGCCTCCCAGTGCTGCTCATGCGCCTGGCGCTACAACGACCCTGTTGCGACCGGATTCCTTGGCTTCGTAGAGCGCGCAGTCGGCGGCATGCCGCAAGTCCTGCATGGACTGCGAAATTCCGTTCCACTGCGCGACCCCGATCGACACCGTGACTTCGCCGATTTCGCGTCCATGCGCGCGCAGGCGTAGTCCACACACCGCCTTGCGCAGCGCGACGGCGCGCCGTGCGGCAGCGGCGGCCGTGGCATCGGGCATGATCAACACGAACTCCTCGCCGCCGATCCGGCACGCGATGTCCTCGCCGCGCAGGCGTGCGCCCAGCAGTGCGCCGACTTGCGCGAGCACCGCATCGCCCGCGTCGTGGCCGAAGCAGTCGTTGATCCGCTTGAAGTGGTCGATGTCGACGATCAGCAGCGACAGCGCGGCGCGCCGACGGGCCGCGCGTGCGAGTTCGCGCGGCAGCGATTCGTCGAGGTAGCGCCGGTTGAACAGGCCCGTGAGCGGGTCGCGCAGCGACTGCAGGTGTAGCGATTCCTGCAGGCCGAGGTTGGCCAGCGACAGCGACAGCTGTTCGGCCACCGCGCGGCACAGACGGCGCTGCGCGGGATCGATGGCGTGGTGTGCGTTCAGACATACCACGCCGATTGCCTGGCCCTGCGCGCTCAGCGGCAGGCATAGTGCCGTGCCTGCAGCGCCCGGCGCTGCATCGAGGTGGGCGCAGCATGCAGGATGGCCCTCGTCGGTGGGCGGATGCGCCTGGCCGCGGCGCAGTGCCCAGCAATCGCCGGTGTCGAAGACGGGCGCAGTCGCAAGTCGCGCCACGCCCCAACCACCAGTGCGCTGTACCCGCCTGCGATCGTCGGTCAGCAGGAATACGCCGCCATCGATGGCGCCAAGCAGCGCGGGACCTGCGCTGCGCAACATGAGCATCGCTTCGGCGAGCGAGCGGCAGCTCTGCAGCATCTCGCCGAACTCGCCAAGCCGGCGCAGGCTGTCGCTGAGTGCGCGCGAATCCTCCAGCGCACCGGTCAGCTCACGTTCGATGCTGGCACGGCGCGTCTGCTCGCGCGCGATCCACCACCCGGCACCGCCCAGCAGCAGCAGGGCCAGCAGCAATCCCGCCGTCGTCGCCGCCCGCGCGCGCGCGACGGATGCCGCGGTATCGGCAGCGCCGGCCTCCAACTGGCGGTCGAGGGTTGCGCGTGCACCCAGCAGCAGCGCATCGAGATCGGCGGCATTGTCGCCAGCAATACTGGTCGAGTTTCGCAGCGCGGCGCTCAGGCGCACCCGCAGGGTGGTGTCGACATTGTTCAACGCTGCGATGTCGAGCGCTTCGATCTGGTCTGCGATCGTCGGTGGACTGACGGCCTGGCGCAGGTGATCGATCCGATCGAGTTGGCGGTCGCTGCGATACAGATCGGCCAGATTCTGGGCCCGCTCCAGGTAGCTGCGAAGCGCCAGGTCCCCGAGCAGCGCGGCGACTCCGAGCAGTGCCGCGCAGACCCACAATGGTGCGCTGTGCCGGCGATTGCGCGGCGCCACCGACGCGTTCGCCGTGTTCGCCTGCGGCAGAGCAGCCGCAGCGGCAAGCTCGCCGGCTGGGATGCGATCCGGGCGCTGCGGGAAAAGAATCAAGCTGCTCATGTGCCGACTCCTTGACGCACCGCGCGGCGGAAAGCCGTCGACTCAGGCGCCAGCACCCAGCATCTGGTGACGTTCCAGCCACAGGTCCCGCAAGCGGGTGCGGGCGCGGTGCAGGACCCGATCGAAGTGCTCGGCCGACAGCGCCAAGCTCGCGCACAGCTGGTCCTTGGGCGCCTGGTCGACGTAGTAGCGCCACAGCAGTTCACGGTCGCGCGGCACTTTCATCGCGCCGATCACCTCGCGCATGGAGCGCGCCAGGTCCTCGCTTTCGGCCAGTTGCGCGGGGTCTTCGGTGTCGCCGACCAGCTCGTCCATCCAGTCGCTGCTGGCGTCTGCGAGGCGGCGCTCGCTGCGCCGCAGTTCGTTGGCCAGCAGGTTGATTGCGGTACCGCGCAGGAATCCGGCCAGCGCCTCGGGCTGGTCGACCTTGCCCGCACGCAGGCGCAACAGGGCGACCTGCAGCGCCTCCTGGGCCAGGTCCTTGCACAGCTCGGGGTCGCTGCAGCGGATCCGCAGGATGGTGGTCAGACCCGGTGCGTAGCGACGCACGAACTGGTCTTCGGCCTTGCGGTCGCCGCGTGCGATGGCCTCGGCGAGGCGCCCTGCGTCGGGGTCGGCGGGCCACACGCGGGCTTGGCAGCCCTCTTGCATGGTCTGCCGTGTTTCCGGCGCGGTCGGAACGGCCGGGGGGGCCGCGAGCGCGTCGAGATGGCCGGTTCCTGGCGCAATCGCGGGCAGGTCGGCTGCGGAATCAAGGAGAGCTGGTATGCATCGGGTCATGATCGTCGACGATGAGGTCAATGTGTTGAGCGCTTTGCGCCGGGTCCTGACCGGTATCGGCAGCGACGGCGACCGACTGAAGGTCGAGATCGAAACTTTCGGCGACCCCGACGAGGCGCTGGAGCGCGCGACCTACACCAACTTCGATCTGGTGATCTCGGACTACCGGATGCCGGCGATGACAGGGGTCGAGTTCCTCGAGCGCCTGATCCAGCTGCAGCCGAACATCGCGCGCCTGATCCTGTCGGGCTATGCCGACATGCCGGGGCTGATCGATGCGATCAACCGCGTGCAGGTATTCCGCTTCATCGGCAAGCCGTGGGACGACTTCGAGCTCAAGGCGACCATCCGCCAGGCCCTGCAATACCACGGGATGCTGCGCGAGAATCAGCGTCTTGCCGACCTGGTGCGCATGCAGCAGGGCAAGCTCAGCAAACAGGAATTGGAACTACGGCGGCTGGAGGCGCAATATCCGGGCATCACCCAGGTGGACCGCGCCGATGATGGCTCGATCTTCATCGACGAGAACGGGTTCTGAGCGGTATCCGATGATTGACGTTGCGGCAAATCGGCCGGCTGCCCGCTGGCAGCCTCGGTCGTGAGCGTTGCAGCGTTCCCGCAGGACCTGCGCCATTTGGGCGCGGTGCTGGCGGCGATCGTGGGCCTCGCGTTTGCTGGTGCCGACACGGCGGTGCTATGCGCAACCGCAGCGGTACTGGCCGTGGCGCTTTCCGATCAAGCCGGCCCGTTGCTGCGTGGCTTCGCCGGGCTGGGCGCGGT
>Ga0136636_10001604_pt1 | contig 13268 bp, 12 predicted proteins | sample AntDrymUQ8522106_2_FD_104653 | JGI IMG/M metagenome (GOLD analysis project Ga0136636, IMG submission 104653) | Polar desert sand microbial communities from Dry Valleys, Antarctica - metaG UQ852 (21.06) | ecosystem: Environmental > Terrestrial > Soil > Desert | place: Antarctica: Dry Valley... | reverse complement strand
GGGGTGATTCAGGCGCTGGAAGAAGCGGGCATTCGTCCCGATCTGGTGGTAGGGACATCTGCCGGAAGTGTGGTGGCTGCGCTGTTCGCAAGTGGCAAGGATGGGGGCGAGTTGCAGAAGGTGGCTCAATCAATGGATGAGGCGTCTTTGTCCGATTGGCGATTTCCGTTTTTTAAGCCAGGTGTTTTGAAAGGCGAAGCTTTGGCGAGGTTCATCAGTGGCCAAGTCGGGGGAAGGCTAATTCAGGAGATGCCATTGCGCTTGGGCGTGGTGGCGACAGATTTGCACAGCGGGCAAGGTGTGCTTTTTCAGCGCGGCGACACGGCGACTGCCGTGCGGGCTTCCAGTGCAATACCTGCGGTGTTTCAGCCGGTACTGATTGCTGGGCGCGAGTATGTGGACGGTGGTCTGGTGGCGCCGGTGCCCGTGCAATTTGCGCGACAAATGGGCGCCGAGGTGGTGATTGCAGTGGACATTTCGGATGCACCGCAAAACAGTGGTGCGCTGGATACTTTTCAGATCCTGATGCAGACCTTTTCAATCATGGGCAAAAGCATCAACGCTTTTGAGTTGCGCGACGCCGATGTGGTGATCAAGCCGTCTTTGAGCGGTTTGTCCAGCGCGAGTTTTGCATCACGGGCTGAAGCGGTTGCAGCGGGTCGGCAAGCGACGGTCAGGTGGATGGAAGAGTTGCGCCGTGTGATTGAAGCCAAAGGCCGATAGAGCAGGCAAAAAAAAGGGTTGATCTTGCGACCAACCCTTAAGGGATCCCTGAACCTGTAGGTTTCGAAAGGACCCGAGGAGACAACCTGCTGAAACCAACGGTTTCAAAATCTTCAACTGGTTCAAGTATCTCAGGGTTTTCCCTTGAACTTTAGAGTAAACAACCTTGATTTTGCTCTTGGGTCTGCATCAAGGCGTTACCGTCTGCGATTAACGCTTTTTTGTTACGGGTTTTGCAGCTGTGTTAGCCACTGCATTGAAATTTGATTCAGCGACGTCAGTGGCTTGTTTGACAGCTTTCTGAACGGTCTCAAGTGCGTTGTTCGCGGCAGCTACCGCGCTTTTCATCACCGCCACGGCAGTTTCAGAACCTGCAGGTGCATTCTTGGCAGCAGATTCGATCATGCCGGAAAACTTTTCTTGCACTTCAGCTGCTTGGGCTTCCATGGCCTTGGTGATTTCGCTGCTGGTGCCAGTGGCGATTTCGTAAAGATGACGGCTGTACGCAGCGGTCTTTTCTGCCAAAGGCTGGAGCAGGCTTTGTTGCAGAGCCATCAACTCCTGTGCGTCTTTTACGCTCAACATGGCCCGGGCGTTTTCACTGGATTCGTTCAACGCGGCTTTTGAAGCGCTCAGGTTCAGTTCAACAATCTTTTCAACGCCTTCGAAGGCCTTAGACGTCAGGCCCAACAGTGTTTCAACGTTGGCTTTTTGCGAGGCGAGGACTTGTTCTGCGGTCAACATAATGATTTCTCCAATAGGTAAATTAAAAAATCGGTATCTGCCCCGTGACTGAGTTTGTACCCGGCCCATGTTGCAGTGCAGCATGGTTTTGATTATAGGGTTATCCCACGTCTATGCAAGCACTTTTTGGTGCGTTGCAGCAATTTAGGCATATTTTTCTAAAAACAGTCAAAAACCCGCAACACGAGACAATCCTGTCATGCAGGCGTTCTATTCAGACCAGTTCGTGCTCCCCTTGCCCGAGGGGCACCGCTTTCCCATGGCAAAGTACAGGATGTTGCGAGATGGCATTGCGCAACTGTTGCCGCAGGTGCATTTGAGCGAGGCACCGGCTGCGACAGAGGGTCACCTTGCCATGGCACACACCCTTGATTACATTGAGTCGGTGGCGAGTGGCAGCATCAGCGCAGCCGCCATGCGCGAAATCGGCTTTCCCTGGAGTTTCATGATGGCTGAGCGGGCCCGCCGCTCAGTGGGTGCCACCGTCGAAGCTGTTCGTGCCGCCATGCGCTGCGGAATAGCGGCCAATCTCGCCGGGGGTACGCACCACGCCTACGCTGACAAAGGCGGCGGCTTTTGTGTCTTCAATGATGTGGCCGTGGCATCCCGTGTGGCGCAGGCTGAATGGGGCAGGCACCATAAGTTGCCATTGCAGGTGGCTGTGATCGATCTGGATGTACATCAAGGCAACGGCACTGCGCATATTTTTCAGCGCGACGCCAGTGTCTTCACACTTTCGCTGCATGGTGACAAAAACTTCCCTTTTCGCAAGGAGGCCAGTGATCTTGATGTGGCATTGTCGGATGGTTGTGGCGACAGCGATTACCTGGAGGCGCTCGACCTGGCGCTGGCGGAGCTTGCCAACCGGTTTGAGCCGGGTCTGGTCATTTACCTGGCTGGTGCTGACCCGTTTGTGGGCGACCGCCTGGGCCGCTTGGCGTTGTCTGCAGATGGACTGGAAGCGCGAGACAGGCGCGTGTTTGACTGGTGCTACGCCCGCGCGCTGCCGGTGGCGTTTGTGATGGCTGGAGGCTACGGCACTCGCATTGAAGAAACCGTGCAGATCCAGGTCAACACCTACCGCACCGCATTGACATATTGGCAGCATTGGGGGAGACGTCAAGGCGCAGCGCTCACCGGCAGTCACCACCAGCCTTTGAAATAATTGACAGGCCACAAGGGCTAATTTCACAAGACCCAGGGGGCGAAATGTTTCACAATGAACGTGATTGCAAACAACCATAAACAGGAGACTCTTGATGAACCCCTATGGCTTGACAGACCGAAATTACCCGCCAAAGCCGACTGACGTTTACCTTTTTTCCACTTGCCTGGTGGACCAGTTCACGCCACAAGCCGGGCTGGACACCGTTAACTTGCTAGAGCGTGAAGGCATTCGGGTGCATTTTCCGCAAGGGCAAACCTGTTGCGGTCAACCTGCTCATAGCAGCGGTTACCCGGATGAGGCACGTTCGGTGGCGTTGGCGCAACTGAATTTGTTTGTGGAGCCCTGGCCGGTGGTGGTGCCTTCAGGCTCGTGTGGCGGCATGATGCGCAGCCACTACCCGCACCTGTTTGCGGGAGACCCTGAGCTGCATGCCAAAGCGGTGGCTCTGGCTGAGCGGGTGTATGAACTGAGCGAGTTCCTGGTGCATGTGGTGAACTTTGACCATGCCGACACTGGCGCCCCATGCACCATTGCGCTGCACACCTCTTGCCATGCACGGCGTCAGATGGGTGCGCATGAAACCAGTGCCGCGCTGCTTGACAGCCTGGACCAGGTGCAAGTGGTGACACAAGCGCGCATTGAGGAGTGTTGCGGCTTTGGTGGCACCTTTGCCTTGCTGTATCCAGACATCTCTGAAGCCATCGTGACGGACAAGGTGGCCAGCATCAAAGGCACTGGCGCATCCAGCGTGGTCAGCGCGGATTGTGGTTGCCTGCTCAACATCACGGGGCGGGCGGCTAAGCAGGATGAACTGGCGGGTCGAACAGAGCCGAGCTTGCCAGGCGAACACTTGGCCAGCTTCTTGTGGCGCCGCACCAGTGGGAGTGCAGCATGAGCGCGCGCGAAGACATTTTGAACCGCCTGCGCAAACCCGATGTGGCCGCCCAGCCGGTTTCGCCCGACGTGGCAGGCTGGTACGCCACACATCAGCGCAATGAGGATGTGGCGCAGCGAACTGCACGTTTGCGTGCGGCACTGGAGGCAGTGCACACCGAAATCCACGATGTGACACCTGCCAACTGGACCACAATTTTGTTGCAAGTGGCCGCCACCAAGGGTTTGCGCCAGGTACTGATTGGCACCAACACCCCGCATGGAGACGAGTTGCAGGCATGCCAGACCGGTGATTTGCAGGTGATGCGTTACGAACAGCCAATTGATACCTGGCGCGACTTGTTGTTTGATGGCGTGGATTCCGGCCTGACACTGGCGCGTGGTGCAGTGGCCGAAACCGGCAGCCTGATTTTGTGGCCCAGTCCAAGTGAGCCGCGTTTGATGTCGCTGGTGCCATCGCTGCACTTTGTGTTGCTGGATGTGAACACCATTCATGCGGATTTTTATGCTGCCATGACGGCCGAAGGCTGGTCCAAAGGCATGCCGACAAACGCCGTGCTGATTTGCGGGCCTTCCAAAACTGCGGATATCCAGCAAACCCTGGCCTATGGCGCACATGGCCCCAGGGAACTGGTGGTGTTGTTACGTCACCCTGATGGGAGCCAGACATGAGCAAAGTCGTACAAATTCACCCGGCCAAAGATTTCAAGGCACGCAGCAAAGCGGTGCTTGACAATCCCGGGCAGCGCAAAAACTTCCGCGGTGCGATGGACTTTTTGCAGGCCAAACGGCGTGCGCAGTTCACCGATCCAGACGAGTTGCAGGGGCTGCGTGAGCTGGGGGCGTCCATTCGCCGCTACAGCCTGGCTAACCTGCCGCGTTTACTGGAGCAACTGGAAGCCAATCTGACGGCCAATGGCGTCAAAGTGCACTGGGCGCAAAATGCTGCCGACGCGAATGCCATCGCCCTGCAGATTGCGCAGCGTGTGAACGCCAAGCACATCATCAAGGGCAAGTCGATGGTGAGCGAAGAAGTGGGCTTCAATCACGCCATGGAGGCAGCCGGCATCGAGGCGTTTGAGTCAGACATGGGTGAATACATTGTGCAGTTGGCCGGTGAGGCGCCGTCACACATCATCATGCCGGCCATTCACAAGACCAAGCAGGAAATTGCCCAGTTGTTTGCAGATGAAGTGCCCGGAGTGACTTACACCGAAGATGTGGATGCGTTGATCCAGATTGGCCGAAACGTGCTTCGGCGCAAGTTTGCTGATGCCGACATCGGGTTGTCGGGTGTGAACTTTTGCGTGGCTGAAACCGGCACCTTGTGCCTGATCGAAAACGAAGGCAATGGCCGCATGTGCACCACGGTACCCAAGGTGCACATTGCCATCACCGGCATTGAGAAAGTGGTGGAAAAGCTCGACCATGTGCCACCGCTCCTGAGCCTTTTGACGCGCTCTGCCACCGGGCAGTCTGTCACCACTTACGTCAACATGATCAGTAGCCCGCGCAAGGCCGATGAAAAAGACGGCCCGGAAGAAGTCCACCTGATTTTGCTCGACAACGGGCGCACCCAGGCCTATGCCGATGACGAGTTGCGTGCCACCCTGCAGTGCATTCGCTGTGGTGCCTGCATGAACCATTGTCCGGTGTATGCGCGCATTGGCGGGCACGCGTATGGCACCACGTATCCCGGTCCGATCGGGGCCATCATTTCGCCACATATGCTGGGTCTGGAGGCCACTTACCCGTTGGCTTTTGCCTCCACGCTGTGTGGTGCTTGCAACGAGGTGTGCCCGGTGAAAATCCCGATCACCGACATTCTGGTGCGTCTGCGCAACGAGGCGCAGGCCAAGCCTGAAACCGAGGACGCGACCTTGCGAGGCAGCGGCGCGGCGCGCACGGTGGCAGCTTCCACCGTGTGGAGCATGTGGTCGCAGGTGTACAGCAAGTCCGGGCTTTACAAGCTGGCGTCCTGGTTCATGAGCCGGGGCAGTTCACTGTCACCTTCAGAGCAAGGTGCTTGGACGCGCAGCCGCACACCCTTGGTGCCTGCACCCAAGCGCCTGCGCGACTTGATGAAAGACCGCAAGCCGTAAATTGTGTCTGCCAAGACCAGTCAATGCACTGGCGCTGGCAAAATGGGCGCTCATGAGTGCCCCTACACACAATTTTGCGCTGCTGGTGTTTTTGCAGAGAGTTGAAGCCGGCATTCGTGGCCTCGGACAACGCTGCCCGAGGCGTACACACGCGTTCTGGAGAAACTTTTTTTGAATCAACCAACATCAACTCAACCAGATGACCACATGGCAGCCGTCGATGCGGCCATCACCTCACGCTTGTCTGTGCGGGCCTTTACCCAACAGGCGGTGCCACGCGACATGTTGCAAGACATCTTGCAGCTTGCCAGCCGGGCGCCTTCGGGCACCAACACCCAGCCCTGGAAGGTTTATGTCTTGCAGGGTCAAAGTCGGCAAACCTTGGTGGATAAAGTGTGCGCCGCGCATGACGCAGTGCGCGCTGACCCGGCGCTGGCGGCAAAGTACACCGAAGCCTATGATTATTACCCTGAAAAGTGGGTCAGTCCGTACATTGACCGCCGTCGTGAAAATGGCTGGGGCCTGTACGGGGTGCTGGGTATTGGCAAGGGCGACAAAGACAAGATGCACCTGCAGCACCAGCGCAACTACCGTTTTTTTGATGCGCCCGTGGGACTGATGTTCACGATCGACCGCGTCATGGGGCGTGGCTCATTGGTGGACTACGGCATGTTTTTGCAAAACCTGATGGTGGCAGCCCGGGCCCGTGGCCTGCATACTTGTCCACAAGCCGCGTGGAACGGCTTTGCCAGCATCATCCTGCCGCATATTGGCGCGGGCCAGGATGAGATGCTGGTGTGTGGCATGTCCCTTGGCTACGCAGATGAGCAGGCGCTGGTGAACACTTTCCACACCCCAAGGGTTCCGGTCGAAGCCTTTACGCACTGGCTGCTCGACTGAACCGCATGAATACCGGGGCGCGGTATTCAGGCAGCGGTGTGTTGAATGCCGTTTATTTGAGGTCGTCTGCCAGCACCTGAACAATGCGTTGCACGTCGTCTGCATTGGCGGCTGATCCATCCGCGTTTTGCACCGAGATCGTGCTGGCGTTGCCTTGGCTGACAACGGACACCCTGTATTTCAGAGGCGCGGCGTCCTTCTTGGCGGTACTGAACAGCTTGCTCAGGAAACCAGGCTCTGCCTTGTCGGCATTGGGTGCGACATAACGCACAAAGTAAATGCCTTTGCTGCGGTCGCGGTCTTCTACCGTGAAGTTGGTCCGGTCCAGCGACAAACCGACACGGCGCCAGGCGCGGTCAAACCCGTCGTCAATCTGGACCACCGGCTGGCCGTTAGCATTGCCAATGCGTGAGCCGTTCTTGGCAGCACCGGCAGCCACCAGCACTTTGGATTGTTCTTGTGTCACACCAAGTTTGACCATCAGGCGGCGCAAGAATTCGGCTTCCAGCTCAGGGTCGGTGTCTCGGGGTTGCCACACGGTCCGGTCTTTTGCCGAGGAGTCATAGACCTCAACCATACCGCGGTGGCTGATGAACACATCTGTGCCGCCGCTGGCGTTGCGCTCCAGGCGGGTCCGAAACTTGTCACGCTCACCGGTGGAGTACAAAGAGTCAAACACCTTGCCAAGCGTGTTGCGTATGAAATCCTGCGGGATTTTGGCGCGGTTTTCAGCCCAGTCGGTTTCCATGATGCCCAGGTTGGCTTGATCCATGGCCAGCAGGAAACCACTTTCCTGCCAGAAGTCTTTGACTGGCTCCCAGAGCTTGTCAGCGGGGCGGTCAATGACCAGCCAGCGTTGGGTTCCGGCGCGTTCAATGCGAACGTCACCCAAGGCATTTGCTGCGGTCGGTGTGGCCTGTACGTTGACCTGACCGATTTGAAAACTCGACGCGGTCACTGGTGCGCCTGGAATGTTGTAGCGGGTTGCGCTGGTGAGTTGCGTCAGGTCGGGCGGCACCTCAAGCGTGGATGTTGTCGCTTTGCCGGCACTTTTGTAGTCCACCTTGTCGCCTTGCAGAACCGAACAGGCTCCAAGAGAAAGCGTCAAGCCAAGAAATGCAAGTCTGGAAATAGGGTTCACAAAAGTCCTTCGGGTCAATGATCGGGTAAGGGTGTTGGCTCAGAGCAAGCCGACGTCACGCAAAGCAGTTTCAACCACGGGCGCATTGTCCGGGGTGAGTTCAGTCATGGGCAGGCGCAACGTGCCGCCGCACAAATTGAGTCGCGCCATGGCCCACTTCACTGGAATCGGGTTGGCTTCCACAAACAAATGCTTGTGCAGCGGCATCAACTTGAATTGGATGTCCATCGCACGTTTGACATCGCCCGCGATCGCTGCCACGCACAGTTCATGCATCAGGCGCGGTGCCACGTTGGCTGTCACGCTGATGTTGCCTTGCCCACCGCACAGCATCAGTGCCACCGCAGTGGGGTCGTCGCCTGAATAAATGGCAAAGTTTTTTGGGGCCTGGCGAATCAGCCACTGCGCCCGGTCAATGTTGCCGGTGGCTTCCTTGATGCCCACGATGCCAGGCACTTCTGCCAGACGCAGTACCGTGTCAACTGTCATGTCGGCCACTGAACGACCTGGTACGTTGTACAAAATCAGTGGCAATTCCACCGCTTCTGCAATCGCTTTGAAATGCTGGTACTGGCCTTCTTGTGTCGGCTTGTTGTAATACGGCACCACTTGCAGTTGGCTGTCAGCGCCGACTTTTTTGGCAAAACGGGCCAGCTCGATCGCTTCTGCAGTGCAGTTGGAGCCGCAACCGGCCATGATGGGCACCCGGCCAGCGGCTTGTTCCACCGACACGCGAATGATTTCACAGTGCTCCTGCACACTGACCGTGGGCGACTCGCCAGTGGTGCCGACCACGCCGACGCAGTCTGTGCCTTCGGCAATGTGCCAGTCGATCAGCTTTCGCAGGGCCGGGTAATCCACGCTGCCGTCGGCGAGCATGGGAGTGACCAAGGCAACGATGCTGCCGGTGAGGGGGCGCTGGGAAAGTGTCATCTTGATAAGCCGTTGAATGGTTAGCCACTTATTTTAACGAGAGTAGGTGACGCACTGGCGGCTGCGTTGCGTCATTTGGGGCGCTCGGCTTGAAAGCCGCAATGCGTTGGACAAAACGCTCAGGGTGCGGCAGGAAGCCGTCTTCAAACGCGACGATTTTCAGACCTTGGCAGAGGTGCAGCAATTCGCCTGACTGCAGCAAAAAGTCGGGCCTTGAGGGCTTTCCCACGCTTTCGTTGCCAATGGCAAAGGTCTCATACAGTAGCAAGCCACCGGGCGCGAGGCTTTGCAGCAGGGTTGGAATCAGGGGGCGCCAAAGGTAATTAGTGACCACCACCACATCAAATGTTTGCGGTTGCGCAGCATGCATCAGGGGCCAGGTGCCGTTTTCTATGTCGGCTTGCAGCGCCACACCAAATCGGCCTGCTGCACAAACAGCTTCTGCCGAGAGGTCAATGCCAGTGCTGCGGCAACCAAGTTCGGCGAACCATTTCATGTGGCGGCCGCTGCCGCAGGCAACGTCGAGGACCTGTGCATTTGCCACCGTCAGATGGCTCCAGCGTTTAACCCAGTCAGACGCTTCGCTCAGGCTTTGGTGCACCATCAGAAACATCCCCAGACCTGATTGGCCAGATTCAGCACAAAATCTGGTCGCGTGTACATGGCAAAGACCAGTGCCAGCACACCGGCCAAGGTGGCATACAACAGCACTTTGTGGGTCAGTTTCATGGGCTCAAGCGCTCTGCGGCGAGTGGGTGCGAACAATCGCCGTTTCTTTGATCGGCAAGTTCACCAAGGCCGCCAGCACGCCCAAACCAATGGCGATGTACCAGACGAGGTCGTAACTGCCGGTGCGGTCAAATAAAAATCCGCCCAGCCAGACACCCATGAATGAGCCGATTTGATGGCTGAAAAAGACAAAACCACCGAGCATGGAAAAATGCGCCAACCCAAACATTTGCGCCACGGCCGCATTGGTTGGGGGTACGGTAGACAACCACAGCAAGCCCATCACAGCCGAGAACACATACACACTCATGGGTGACAACGGCATCATGAGAAACAGGCTGATGGCCACGGCGCGTGTGGCATAGATGAAGGCCAGAATGTTCTTTTTTTGCATGCGTTGCCCCAACACCCCGGCGATGTAGGTGCCAAACACATTGAACAAACCAATCAAGGCCAGCGAATAACTCGCCACCTGCGGCGCCAAACCATGGTCTTTCAGATAGCTGGGCATGTGCACCGCGATAAAGACCACTTGAAAGCCACACACAAAAAAGCCTGCCATGAGCAACTGGAAGCTGCGGTGTTTGAACGCTTCATGCAGCGCCTGCATGATGGTCTGCTCGCGAAAATGCCCGGCACCCGAGCGAAAATGCGGCTCGCGCAAGCCCCAGGCCAACGGCATCATTAAAAGCGCGGCGGCGGCCAGTACCACCAGGGCTTGCTGCCAGCCCAGGCTGTCAATCAGGAAACCTTCAGTGGGAACCATTAAAAATTGGCCAAACGAGCCGGCGGACGCCGCAATGCCCATGGCCCAGGAGCGTTTGCTGGCACTGACATTGCGCCCAATCACGCCGTAAATGATGGCATAGGTGGTGCCTGCTTGTGCCATACCGATCAGCACGCCGGTGGTCAGTGAAAAAGTGAGCGCCGAAGTGGCATAGGCCATCCCTGCCAGCCCCAATGCGTACAACAGGGCGCCGGCAATGATGACCCTGAACGCGCCAAAACGGTCAGCCAGCATACCGGCAAAAATCCCCGAAACCCCCCACACCAGATTTTGGATGGCGATGGCAAATGCAAAGGTTTCGCGGCTCCAGTTCTGCTCCTGGGTGATGGGTTGCAGCCACAGACCAAAACCATGGCGAATGCCCATGGACAGCGTCACGATGGCCGCGCCGCATATAAGAACCTGCGTGATGGAAAGTGTTTTGGCTTGATGCAGCATGCGTGGAATATACCGAATCGCCAGCGCAAACGCGATCCTACTGCCATGGTGGTTGCAGGCTGTGTATTCATCCAGTTGTTTCAAAGCCATCTGATTACAATGCGCCGCTATGGCAACCAAACCTTCCTCTCAAAACACCGAATATTCCGAAAGCTCGATCCGAGTCCTGAAAGGGCTAGAACCGGTCAAGCAGCGCCCGGGCATGTACACCCGCACAGACAACCCCGCACACGCGATCCAAGAGGTGTTGGACAACGCGGCTGACGAAGCACTCGCCGGGCATGGCAAAAAAATCAAGGTCATCGTGCACACCGATGGCTCCATCACCGTGGAAGACGACGGTCGCGGCATTCCTTTCGGCATGCACCCTACCGAGCACGCGCCGGTGATTGAACTGGTGTTTACCCAGTTGCACGCGGGCGGCAAATTTGACAAGGGCAAAGGCGGCGCGTACAGCTTTTCTGGCGGTCTGCATGGCGTGGGTGTGAGTGTGACCAACGCGCTGTCGCTTCGGCTGGAAGCCACCACTTACCGCGAGGGACAGGTGGCGCGCCTGGTGTTTGCCGGCGGCGACGTGATTGAACCCCTGACCGTGCGATTGGCAGGTGAGGGTGACCGCAAATCGGGCACCACAGTGCGGGTCTGGCCTGACGGCAAGTATTTTGAATCACTGGCTTGGCCAATGGCGCACTTGGAGCACCTGCTGCGCAGCAAGGCCGTGCTGATGCCGGGCGTGACGGTGACGCTGGTGCAAGAGAAAACCAAAGAGACACAAACCTGGGTCTTCAAGGGTGGCCTACGTGACTATCTTACGCAAACCCTGACTGGCGAGCCAGTCATTCCCCTGTTTGAAGGCGAAGGTTTTGCCGATGCCAACAACGACAGTTTTGCCGAGGGCGAAGGCGCCGCATGGTGCGTGGCCTTTACTGAAGACGGCCAGCCGGTGCGCGAAAGTTATGTCAACCTGATTCCCACCAGCGCCGGTGGCACCCACGAGTCGGGCTTGCGCGATGGTTTGTACACCGCCGTCAAGAGTTTTGTCGAACTGCATTCCCTGCTGCCCAAGGGCGTCAAGTTGCTGCCCGACGATGTGTTTGCCCGGGCCAGTTATGTGCTGTCCACCAAAGTGCTTGACCCACAGTTTCAGGGCCAGATCAAGGAGCGCCTGAATTCACGGGATGCGGTGCGGCTGGTTTCCAACTTTGTACGCCCGCCGCTGGAACTGTGGCTGAACCAGAACGTGGAATATGGCAAAAAGCTGGCTGAAATAGCCATCAAGGCCGCGCAATCACGCCAAAAAGCGGGTCAGAAGGTAGAGAAGCGCAAAGGCTCCGGCGTGGCGGTGCTGCCAGGCAAGCTGACCGACTGCGAAAGCCGCGACATTGCTGACAACGAGGTGTTTCTGGTCGAAGGTGACTCGGCCGGTGGCAGCGCCAAGATGGGCCGCAACAAGGAAAGCCAGGCGATATTGCCGCTGCGTGGCAAGGTGTTGAACACCTGGGAGGTCGAGCGTGACCGCCTGTTTGCCAACAACGAAATTCATGACATTGCCGTGGCGATTGGTGTTGACCCACACGGCAAGGATGATTCACCTGATTTGAGTGGTTTGCGCTACGGCAAGATTTGTATTTTGAGTGATGCTGACGTGGACGGCTCGCACATTCAGGTGCTGCTGCTCACGCTGTTTTTCAAGCACTTCCCCAAGCTGATCGACACCGGCCATGTGTTTGTGGCCCGACCGCCCTTGTTCCGCGTGGACGCCCCGGCACGCGGCAAAAAGCCGGCGTCAAAGGCCTATGCGCTTGATGATGGCGAGTTGACCGCCATTTTGGACAAGTTGCGGAAAGAGGGTGTGCGCGAAGGTGCCTGGAGCATCAGCCGCTTCAAAGGTCTGGGTGAGATGAATGCCGAGCAGTTGTGGGACACCACCCTGAACCCCGACACGCGGCGTTTGCTGCCAGTGCATTTGGGCAACCAGAGTGTGTTGCAAACGTCTGAATTGATGACCAAATTAATGGGCAAGGGCGAGGCGGGTGCGCGCCGGGAGTTGATGGAGTTGCATGGGGATTCGGTGGAGATTGATGTTTAGCTATTTATTTTGTAGCTGCTTGCGCAATGGATATGAGGGCTAGAGGCTGATTTGATATAAATTTTTGATAGGAAGCGCAATGGCGGTCAGATTTCAGTTCTTGGCAGTGCCCATGAGATGTTTGAAAATTTTTCACCGATTTGGGTTCTGATCTTGATTGGGATTGGCGTGCAAACTGTGTGGGTGCCCGCTGCGCAGCAGTTGGGTTTGGCGGCCTCCTCATACTGGGGTACCAGAAATCGTCGGCCGCCAAACCCAACCACTGCGCGGGACTTTTGATCAGCTGGATTGTTTGAATACCGAACACCACTTGCATGAAGAATCCAATGGGTGCCCTTGATTTGAGAATCTGAGGTACTTTGACTTGACGAGGCGCCCCTGACTACCTGCCTCGCGGGTTAAATCGCTACTGCTCGCCCGTACTGAATTCGCTGTGATTTTTTGAAAAGATAAACCTGTTTTGCATTTGTTATGACTGACCAACTGATACCCGACACCGCCACACCCGCCCAGCCTGAAGGTGATGACGAGCTGAACCTGGCCACTTACGCCCAGCGCGCCTACCTTGAATACGCCCTGAGCGTGGTCAAAGGCCGGGCCTTGCCGGATGTCACCGACGG
>Ga0136636_10001602_pt1 | contig 13269 bp, 10 predicted proteins | sample AntDrymUQ8522106_2_FD_104653 | JGI IMG/M metagenome (GOLD analysis project Ga0136636, IMG submission 104653) | Polar desert sand microbial communities from Dry Valleys, Antarctica - metaG UQ852 (21.06) | ecosystem: Environmental > Terrestrial > Soil > Desert | place: Antarctica: Dry Valley... | reverse complement strand
TGGATTTTGGGTTTAATTATGCTTGCCTACTTAGAACAGGAAACTATAAAACATCTAGCAAAAAATATTTATCTAGCTGCGGTCAAAAATTGGTCTACCACAGTGGCTAATTGCTTGAGCTTGATCGGCTTGCTGAGATAGTCATCGGCTCCTGCGGCGAGACATTTCTCGCGATCGCCTATCATCGCTAAGGCGGTGAGCGCAATAATCGGGACGGTGAGTTTATGGCTGCGGATAAGTGCGATCGCAGCGAGTCCATCCATTACTGGCATTTGAATATCCATTAGGACTAGATCGGGCTGCTGTGATAGCACTAGATCGACTGCTTCCCTTCCATTTTTGGCAAGAATAACTCGATATCCTTTGGCATCTAGATAGCTAGAAACGGAAATGATATTCGCTTCGTTATCTTCTGCTAATAAAACTAGATAAGAAGAATTTGCGCTGTTAGAGTTTCCGACAGAACTATTCGAGGCAATGGAAGTAGAATTATCTACTAATTGTTTGGGAAGTGGCACATCCATTTCGTTATATGGAAGTTCGATTGCAAAGCAACTACCTACACCGACTTCACTAGTGGCACTGACGCGCCCACCATGCAGTTCGACAATGCGTTTGACTAGGGCTAGCCCTAAGCCAGTTCCGTCATACTGGCGATTGAGGGCGCTATCGACTTGGATAAAAGGTTGGAATAAAGTTTTTAGTGCATCAGGCGCAATCCCTATGCCCGTATCGATGACGGCAAATTTGACCCAGTGGGTAATGTTATAATTTTTCTCAGTTGCGATCGCCTTTTGCAAGGTTATTTCTAGAGTAATACTGCCGCCCTCAAGTGTGAATTTCACAGCATTATTGAGGAGATTGATTAATACTTGGCGAATGCGGCGTTCGTCGATCGTTAGTTTGGGTAGAGTGGGAGCGATGTTGGTAGTTAGCTTCACATTCTTTTGCATTGCCATTTGCCTGACAAACATCACGCTGGATTGGCTGAGTTGTTCGATATGAGTCAGATCGCAGTCTAGCTCTAATTTACCTGCTTCGATTTTAGCGAGATCGAGAACATCGTTGATGAGTTGGAGTAGATGATTGCCGCTACTTTCAATGGTTAGTAGGACTTTCTGTTGCTTATTATTCAATATGCCAAATACTTCTTCTTGTAAGCCTTCAGTGATGCCGAGAATTGCATTGAGCGGTGTGCGGAGTTCGTGGCTCATATTCGCCAGAAATTCATCCTTAAGGCGTGTGGCGCGTTCGAGTTCTTCGTTAGAGAAGACTAGTTGTTGATTAGCTTTAGTAAGCTGTTGCTCGGCAAGTTGCCGATCGCTTAACTCTTGCTTTACTTGCTCGAAGAGGCTGGCTTGTTGAATTGCGATCGCTAACTGATTGGCAATTAGTTGCAATAGATCTGCTTCTGATTGGAGCCAGACTCGTTTTTCGGCACAAGCATAGACAACCAAAACACCCCAAAGCCTATTGCCATCTGTGGGTGAGATCCACCGATTATTTGCAGGAGCTTCTAAATCTTGGAGAATGGGAGCGACTATTTTCGATTGGATTTGACCTTTGGCAGAGTATTCTACGAGGCAGCCTGCCCAGATATCGTCCATTACATCAGGGACAATCCGAGGGTTGCCCTGCCAGTAACAATCGAGAATTTCCTGTGACCAAACTTCATTCTCCCAATGCATATCTTTGAGAACAGCAAATTCGGGAGATACGGCTTCTTCGACAATGCGACTTCTGCCATCGGCAAAGAGTCGAAACACGATCGCGCGATCGCAATCTAGTAAATCCTTGACCTTCTCGGTTACTATCGCCAGAATTTCGTTAACATCTAATGATTCACGAACCCTTTGCGTAATTTTTCTGATGGTTTCTTGTTGTCTCAATTGCTGCGATCGCAGCTAAATCTGGCTGTTGCAGATGATTTTGACGAATAAATGCGATCGCAATGGCGATGAGTCCATAGGTATTGCGATCGCATTTATTCTCATCTAGCGTACTTTCTATCGGTGTTGTCATGCTAACCAATGCACAGATTTACCCTCAATTTAGCAATGATTTGATATTTAAGCTAACCGTTTCTTGCGATTTCCTAAAATTCTAGTAAACTAGTTAGCAATGAGATCGCCAATTACAACATGATTAAACAGTCCCTATCTGTATTTTTTTCGTATTGCCACAGAGATGAAAGGTTACGAGATAAGTTAGCTACACATTTGTCTATCTTGAAGAGCCAAGACATAATTAATACTTGGCATGATCGCAGAATCACTGCTGGAAAAGAATGGGAAAATGAGATCAACGAGAACCTCAAAAATGCAGATATAATTTTGCTTCTAATCAGTGCTGATTTTCTGGCTTCTGGATATTGTTATGGTATCGAACTTAAACAGGCGATGATTCAACATGATGAAGGTAAGTCACGAGTTATTCCAATTATTCTGAGAGCGTGTGAATGGCAAGATGATGCTCGACTTAAGAAGTTAAACGCTCTTCCAAAGGATGCGAAAGCGGTAAAATTATGGACAGATCAGGATAAAGCATTTCAAAACATTACTAAGGGCATTAAACAATCGATCTCCGAAATTATTACAGAATCAAAGACTTCTTCTTCTATTGCGCCTACTGAATCTATAACACCAACACGAGTAGAAAACTCTGGATTAGGAGTAGAAAGTTTTAAGAAGCAGTCTCCAATAAATGTAAATCATCTCGAATTGCTCAATGCTAAGACAATTATTTATCAAGAGTTAGAGAAATTGCTCAAGGCTAAAGAATGGGGATTGGCGGATCAACTAACACATAAGCTGATGACTCAAATCGCTGGTGTAAATGAAGGTAGACTCAGGGAAAAAGATATTAAACTATTTCCATGTGAAGATTTACTGGCAATTAACTATTTATGGAAACATAACAGTAATGGTAAGTTTGGCTTTAGTAGTCAAAAGAAACTCTGGCTAGAATATGGTGGTAAACCCGATAAATACGATTATGAGATCTGGAAAAAATTTGGTACACAGGTAGGATGGTACGATCCTAAAACTGATGACTGGTTAAGTTGTCAGAAGTTCATTAACAGTACTAAAAATGTCGATAATTCTTTTCTAGAAGCATCACTCCCAAGATCTTTCGTTGGGGGATTAGGACGGATGGTTTTCATGGATGGTAATGGTTTAACGTCTATAGAGTGTCTCTTTTCTCGCATGGAAGATTGTGAAATATTAGAAAAGGAAAAAGGAAAAATTTGAGCGATGAAAATTACCCTTGACATACCTCAAGTTGAACTTGAAAAATTAATTGCTCCTGCGATCGCCGAACCGCGTATTGCCCTCTATGACATAAATTGGCAGCAATACCAAACCTTCATCGGTCTATTTTTTGGACATCAAAACCTCCATCTCACCTATCTCAAAGGAGCATTAGAAATCGTGACGCTTTCGCCAGAGCATGAAATGCTTAAAACACTGATTGCGAGATTGCTGTACGTTTATGCTGATGCCATGAATATTGACCTATTCAGTTGTGGCTCAGCTACTTGCAAATCAGAATTAACGGCGAGAGGATTAGAACCTGATGAAAGTTTCTGCATCGGTCAGCGTCAAGAATTTCCCGACTTAGCGATCGAAATAACTGTCACCAGTGGCGGTATCGATAAATTGGAAGTTTATCAAGGACTAGGAATTACCGAGGTTTGGTTTTATAAAAACGGAAAATTTTCACTTTATCGCATTAACAGCGATCGCAACGGGTATAATGCGATCGCCCAAAGCCAATTCTTTCCTAATCTCGATCTAAACCTGATGGTCGAATATATCCAACCCGATCAAGAACCCGCAATGGTCAGAGCATGGCGCAAATTGGTCAGTAAGCATGATTAAAACCTAACAAGCTGTGGCGGCACGCTGCGCGTGCGCCACAGCTTTTTGGGTTTTAATCATACTTGCCTAGTTACTTAGAAGCGATTTTCGTACTCGATTGATATACCTGTACCACCATTAGAACTGTAATTACCACGCAGCAAAATATTTGGGTCAACTCGATAACGAACAGAAAAGTTGGTGGGCTGTGTAGAGTCATTGATGATGCGCTGAAGGGCGACAGAAAAATTATTGCTAATATCGATCGCAGCTTCGGCAGACAATCCCAAAGTACCAGACCGACTACCTTCTGTCCCAGTTGTCACAGGACTGAGATTAAACTCAGCGAGATTTAGCGCGTCTCCGATCGCATCTTGTAAGAAGTTAAGTACCGTACCTCCCGCAAAGCTCGCCAGTGCTGAAGCAGGATCAGAACCTCCCTGCTGTTGTAAAACACCACCCCCGATTAGAGCAACAATTTCAGCTTGACTGCGTGGTGGACTACTGGAGAGGCGAATGTCAGGTATTAAGGCTGTCCCTGTGACCGTAGCCAACACCCTCAGGGTTCTTTGTGCACCTAGATTGCTGATAGGCACTTCGTTCGGACTAAATAGATCGTTAGGGCGATTAGAATTAATTGGTACGCGGGTAATTTCGGCAACAGCTCCCGAAACTCGGACATTGAGAGTAGGATTTAGACCTTGAATAGGTCGAAATTCAACGGAGTTTTCATAGGAGCGATCAAGACGAAACCTAGTAGAAATAGCATTGAACTGTCCTCGCGAAATCTTGATCTTACCCTCTGGCTCTGGTTTTTGGAATGTTCCATTTACTACTAAGTCTCCCTCTCCTAAAAAGTTAAACAATGGAAAACGGGCGACTTGCATATTTTGCAATTTGACGGCAAGGCGATCAAATTTAAAATCTACGGTGTCATTAGAATTATCATCAGCAATAGTCAGATTAGGATCTGCATCATTGCCAATCACAAATCTACCATCACCCAACGCCACCTCACCTGTGAGAATCGGCTCTAACAGAGAACCTCTGACAATTACGCGAGTATTAAAGTTGTCAGAACTAAGGTCACGCACATTTAACTTTAACTTGTCAGCATTAATAGCCAGAGCCTGCTGATATTCAGGGCTATCAGGTTGCAACAAACCAGAGTTGCTAATTGGCAAGATTCCCATCAGGGCAAGCTTCCCTTCGCTGAAGTTACTGGTGACTTTGCTAACTAAGCGATCGCTATTAAAATCAATTTCTCCATTAACTTCTGTAAAATCCCCAGGTAGACCCGCAATTCTAATTAGGGCGTTGTCAATCAACATTTTGCCAGCGATTTGAGGATTTCTAAGAGTGCCATTTGCTCTCAGATTAATACTGCCTTTACCGTTAACCCATCGCACTGGCTGGTTAAAGATATTGATAAAAGCAATACCTTCATCTTTAACATTGAGCTTGACATCAAATAAACCTAATATTCCATAATTTCCTGAAGCAATAACTGATTCTTTATCCTTAACATTCATTGTGGCATTGAAATTAATATTCAGCTTTTCATAGACAAATTTAAGCCCAATAAAGTCTATGGCTTGTCGATTAACAGAGCCATCAGTGAGACTCATTTTGCCATCCACCTTCAGATCCAGCAACGTCATACCACTGATGGAGAGGTTTCCGTTAACTTTGCCAGTCAAGTCAAAGGGAATATTGCTAAAAAATGGTAGAGGTCTTAATGACTCAATGGGAAAATCTTTAAACTCTACTTCGCCACTCTGCTCGCGAAATCGAAATAGAGGATTGGTGGAAGGTGTGAGGCGGAGTCTGGCATTGGTAATGCGCCCATAACTTTGACCAGACTGCAAATTAGCATTGGCGATCGCAATTACACCATTGCCGTATCTGCCTTCGACTTGAATATTATCGACTGCAAATTTACCATACTCAAACTTCTCGCCAACTAGATCAAACCCAAACCGTAAACCTCGGCGCTGATTGAGATTGAAAGTGACTTTCCCCTTTACATCTCCTCGAAAGTCAGTAAGTGGCGGCAGATTAAAATTGCGATCGCTATCAACTACTTCCTGTTGTTCTTGACGCAGCTCAATTTGGGTGAGATATTGCAGTTGCCTGTATAGCGGCTCACCCATAAGCTTGATCGCTTCTAGGGGCTGCAATTGCGAAGCCCTATTTTTGACAAACGTAATCCCTTGAGTGATGTCCGTAATATTCACCCATTGCAGAGTTGCGAAGAGATCTTGCATCCGACCCTGAGTGATTTCCACTGCGCCCACAACTTGATCTTCGATATTAGGATTATAGGTGAGATTAAATTTGTACTCGTTGTTTGATTCATTTTGACGAATCAAGAGATTACCATCGCGAACCACAAAAATTCCATCACCATAGGCTAGCTTTGCTGTCGCCCGCTCAGCTACAACCCGCCCAAAACGCGGACGATCAACGGTTACGTCGCCGATCGCTGTAGGGCTTTTGCCAAAGTCTACGATCAGATTGCTAAATAGAGTACCACTTAAATCATTTTGTCCAGACAACGAAGCGGCTAGAGCTAGAGGTACATTAGCGATCGCCACTTGCAAGCGATTTGGATTGTTTTCTAAGCGCTTACCCGTTGCGATCGCATCACCAAGATTGACATTAAAGTCGATAGGGCGAAATCCCGCATCAAGTCTGGCCGATATGCGATCGCGCCGACCACGCAAATCCACATTTAATCCCTGATTGCCATCAAAATTAAGCTTACCTTCCAATCTTGGATCGAAGGCTAGTTTATCAACGCGCAGTCCTGCTAGTAACAGATTGCCTGTAGCCTGTAAAACACTACCAAATCCGTTAAAAGCACCGTTAAAAGCTAAGCTATCTAGTTCTAACTGATTTACTTTTAGTTCTGCTACGCGCACACTGCCCTCTAGTCTTGGGGCGGAGAGATCGCCCGAAACAGAGCCATCAAAATCCAACGTTCCCCTTGAAGGCGTAACTATTCCTTGCTTCGCGAAAACAGATCCAAAGGAAGCCAAACTAACATTGTCTAACTGCAAATCTCCTGCAATTTTAAGTTTGTCAATAGCCCCTGCGAGATTGCCGCGAAAGTTAAATAGTCCTGAAGCCTGATTGGGAATTAGATTTGTTAGGGAAGCTAATCGATTGATGTTAACATTGCGAGAAACTAGATCGAGGTTAATCCCTGCGATGCCCGTGGGTAGTTGGTTTGGATTGTTATTAGGAAATAGCAGATCAATCTTGCCATTGGCAGTTAAGTAATTCCCAACTAATAGGGAAGGAACTAATAAATTTTTGCCATCCCAATTTAAGTTAGCCGCGATCGCATCGGGTACTTCGGCTAGTCCCTGTGGCAAGCGCAAATTAGCATCACCTGTAATGTCAGCCAAGTTAAAACTTCCGCGATCGCTACGTAAATTGACGAGGCCTTCGATAATTCCCTTTTGCTTTAGGATGAAAGCCGACAATGGAATTCCATTACTATTTAATTGGGAATTCCAAGCACCACTAACAATATTGTAAGTGCCTGCCAAGCCAATCTCGCCAATGGGGAACTTGATCAGAGTGTTGCGAATTGTCGCCAACCCATCTTCAAGAAATACTTCGCCACGAGTAGGATAAAGGGCATTGGGGGCATCGATTTGAGCAAGAATTTGGGGATTAGCCAATGCGCCTGTGATTTGTAAGGAGCTATTGATTTGTCCGATCGCAATCGGCAACTTGGTGTCATAGAGCTTAGCAAAGTCTTCGACGACACCCACGACTCTGGATGTAAATACGACTTCTGCGGGTTGATTTTTTTGGGCTAAACGAATCTGTCCTTCTCCCACAAGGTTTGCGCCTGTGGTGGTTGCTTGAACTTGCTTAATCTGTAACGTGTTTAAATCATTCAGTTCAATCGTGGCTAAAAAGCGATCAACTACGACACGATCAAAGCTAACAGTCTTAGGTGTTGTGATCTGCAAATTTAAGGAAGGTTTTTGGAGCGTACCTCTGAGTTTGCCCGCCAACTTAATTTCGCCAGCGATCGCCACAGGGGTCGTGATATCAAAGCTCTCAATCCCTTTAGCAAGGTCGAGAATGTTGCTGACAAAACTGAGATTAAAACCCTTCTGTTGGTTAAAAGTGCCATCGACTTTAGTGTTCAATAAGCCATAGTTAGCGGTGAACTCTTTAAAAATCGCTTCATTGCCATCAAAGTCAATTTGTCCTGAAACATCAGTGAGCAGTTTGGTAAACTGCGGCAACTTGAATGCTCCATCACTAAGTTGAGCGCTAACCAACACCTTGGGATTTGTCTGTCCAGCCGTGATGATGAAAGTTGACGCAGCGTTTAGTTTACCCTTTTCGACGCTTAGCGGTAAGTTAACCGCAAAACCCTGCGCGGCGGCAATTTGTAGATCTTGAGATTGAATGTCTACCTGTCCTTGCCCCTTGGTCAGATCCCAGTCAACCACAAAGTCGATATTCCCCTTGTTGCCATCTTTGGCTGCCGTAGCGACTTCAATCGCTTGCTTGAGTTGGGCAGGATTTGGCGGATTGGCGATCGCGGCAATATTGGGCAAGGTCACCTGTCCTTTACCAGTCATTTTCAGACTTTGATTTTGGATGTCGGTAATCTTCCAATTACTATCAATCTGCACTTGACTGAGGGAAACTAGCTCGCCTTTCGCCACAGTTTGGACTGTCACCTGTGCATCACGAAACGTAACTGTCCGTAGATCTATGGAGCCATCTTCCCGATCAGGATCGGGTGGTGCGAGTTTGGGGAATTGGATCGAGCCTGATGCATCTTGCTTGAGAAATAATTGTGGCTGCTCGGCGATCGCGTCCAATCCAATTTGGCGGCGGGTGAGATAGCTCCACAGATCAACCTTAACCTCAATTGCTTCTACTGCTAAGAAGTTTGCCTCTTGAGGAGTTGGCGGCACAATCGAGCTGCCAAACCGAACACTCGTCCAGCCTACTCTCTCGACTTTGCCTAACTGTAAAGGACGTTTAAGAGCTTTGCTCAATTCAGTTTGAAGTACGGGAGATAGCTGCTCATTGATAAAATAACGTCCATACCAAAAAGCACCAAGGGTAGTTCCTGTTAGTGCGATCGCTAGACCAATGCCAACCCGCCGTATATTTTTAGCGAAGGTTGACTCAGATGGTTCTTGCTGCGGTAATTGAGCCTGTCCCACAATATTCACTCCATAGATGCCCACACGACATCATTTTTGCATATCTTCTCTGGATACTCGCAATCGATTATGTTAGATCCGTAATTTTCATGTTATGGCTGTTGCCAGTCTTGTTGGGACATAAAACCCAAAAGAGAGAGGCGGCGTGGCACGCCGCCTCTCTCTTTTGAGTAGTGCCAGCTATATTAGCCTCAGTTATTTGCGATCGCTAATTGCTTGATTTAGCGATCGCAACTCCTGCAAGATCTCTTTGAGTAATCGATTGGTTTCATTTTGAGTCGTCTCTTGCACCTGAATCGTCACCTGTTTGATTTTCAAAACATCCCGCGCAAACCTTGACACTTCAGTTGGGTGAAATAAGAGAGGATCGCGATCGCTTTGGCGCAATTCAGGATTTAACCGCGTGGGATCATACGGTACATTTAGCAATCCCTTTACAGGATCAGTATTAGCATAGCGATAGATAGATGCCCGCGATCGCCCTAAAGCTTTTTGAATTTCTTCTACACTCATAAGACTGTAGACGCGATCGCTGGATAATTCAAATGTTGAGGCAGGTAAGGGCATGATCTTTCTTAATATTTCTGTCTTAATATTTCTATAAACACTTACAGCGCTTTGCACTTTTAAAAATTTATCTGCACCACTAAAATTCTCAACAGGCTGTATACCAATAGTCGCATTTAGATGAGGTCGAGTGTAGATCTAAGCTTGACACTCAATTTTGCTAAGAAATATTTTTACATCCTGCATTGCCTCTAGCATCTGATTAACAATCTCATTGACCAGATCTAGCTCCTGTGGCTGCATTTTTTCTAGCCTTATTGACAAATCAATCAGTCGCGTAGCCCCCACATTACCACTAGCGCCTTTTATATGATGAGCAGCCTGAGTTACTCCTAAATAATGCTTTGCGGCGATCGCCTCACGTATTTCTTCAATCCTTTTACTATTATCTTCCACATATGCCTGTAGCACCTCAATCTCAAACTTTATATCACCCTCAGATATTTGCTTTAATTGCTCTAGATTTATAGGAGAGTTAGGTGATTGGCTCATGATAATGGCTATAGTGCAGACCTGATATTTGGTTAGGCTAACACAACATAATGCTAGAATTAGAAAGAATTGTAAAGATTTACAAAGTCGCCTAACTTTGATAAAAACTACTAAAAATCCTTTGAATTGAACCAAGCTCTTTGCGATTTTTCTATAATTAAATACTTATTCAAATACCTATAATAAAGACGAGTCTTACTGACAATGCGTATCATCTTAATGACAGGAAAAGGTGGGGTTGGCAAAACCTCCGTAGCCGCAGCAACTGGCTTACGTTGTGCCGAATTGGGTTACAGAACCTTAGTCCTAAGTACTGACCCTGCTCACTCTCTTGCCGACAGCTTCATGGTCGAGCTAGGGCATGACCCAGTAGAAGTACGCCCTAACCTATGGGGAGCAGAACTAGATGCATTACGTGAGCTGGAGGGCAACTGGGGTGCAGTAAAGCGGTACATCAGCGAAGTGTTGCAGGCAAGAGGCTTAGAAGGGGTTCAAGCTGAAGAGTTGGCAATTTTACCAGGAATGGATGAAATCTTTGGTCTAGTGCGCGTTAAGAGACATCACGATGAGAAAGAATATGATGTGTTGATTATCGACTCCGCGCCTACAGGCACAGCTTTACGCTTACTATCATTGCCAGAAGTTGCGGGCTGGTATATGCGGAAGTTTTACAAGCCATTGCAGGGGATGGCGCAGGTACTTAGTCCTGTGTTTGATCCGATTTTCAGGCGAGTTACGGGTTTCTCTTTGCCCAACAAAGAGGTAATGGATGCACCCTACGAGTTTTATGAGGAGTTGGAAGCTCTCGAAAAAATTCTTACCAACAATGCGACCACTACCGTCAGGCTAGTGACTAATCCCGAAAAGATGGTAATCAATGAGTCATTAAGGGCGCATTCTTACCTCAGTCTCTACAATGTCGCTACCGATATGGTGATTGCCAATCGGATTATTCCTGAAGAAGTCCAAGATCCATTTTTCAAAGCTTGGAAAGATAATCAAAAGCAATATTGTGAACAAATTCACCGCGATTTTCATCCCCTACCTATTAAGCAAATTCCCCTCTATGCTGAAGAGATGTGTGGAATTGCCGCCCTTGAGAGACTGAAAGAAACGCTATATGGTGAAGAAGATCCCTCACAGGTCTATTACAAAGAAAATACGATGCGAGTGGTGGAAGAAAATAAAGAATATCGTTTAGAGCTTTATCTTCCTGGAGTTCCTAAAGAAAAGATCGAGCTAACCAAAACTGGTGACGAACTGAACATTCGGATCGGCAACCATCGCCGTAATCTGGTGCTACCTCAAGCTTTGTCTTTACTACAAACTGCTGGGGCGAAAATGGAAGATGACTATCTAAAAATTCGTTTCTCGACACCAGTACAAAGCTCCGCAAAGCGATAATGCAAAACACAATTCAAAAAGCTGTGGCGCACGCTGCGCGTGCGCCACAGCTTTTTGAATTGTGTTTTACCAAAAAGACTTTGAGTGCTTTGCGCTGTAAAAATTAGCCACCACCTACGATCGTCACAATTTCTAGGCGATCGCCATTTTGAATAATCGTATTTTCCCAATTTTGACGATGTAAAATTTCACCGTTGTATTCCACCGCAACTAGGCGCGGATTTAGTTCTAGATATTTTAGAAATTCGATCATGGTGAGATTGGGCGTACAGGTACGCTGATCACCATTTACTTGCAGCATAATCATATTTTTATCTTGTTTTAAATTTGCGCTCAAACCTGAACCAATAAAAATTTTATAGCTGTCGCTATTTGATCAAAACCCAAAAGAGAGATGCGGCGTGGAGCGCCGCATCTCTCTTTTGGGTTTTGCAACAAGACGCAACGCTTTTAAAATCTTTATTGGTTTGGGCTTGAGGATTACAAAAGAGTTAACCAGGGGGCCAATCTAGCGATCGCCCACCTAACACGTGGATATGCAAATGAAAAACCGTTTGCCCCGCCTCTGCGCCGCAGTTAGTAACGAGTCGATATGCTGTTAACCCTTCTTGTGTAGCGACTTGGTTGGCAACTAGTAACAAATGTCCTAGCAAAGATTGATCCGCCTCGGTCGCTTCACTCAGCTTGGGGATTACGTTTTTGGGAATGACTAAAAAATGGACTGGGGCCTGAGGATTGACATCACGAAAAGCCAATGCTAGCTCATCCTCGTAGAGAATTGCAGCAGGAATTTCCTTCCTAATGATCTTGCTGAAAATAGTTTCGCTCATATTATTTATACGGGATTTCGATATCCATTAAAGTACGAATGCATTACAGCGCTTTGCGCTTTTGTAAAACCCAGATAAATTTTTGGAAGTGCCGTGTCGCGGCACTTCCAAAAATTTATCTGTACCTTTTAAAGCCTCAATAGGCTGTACCAGTAAATACCAGTTCTGCTGGTCCCGTCATCAAGATGCGATCGCTCTCCTGTGACCAATGAATTTTGAGGTTTCCACCTGGAAGATTTACCGTACAAGCGCGATCGCATAGATCATTCAAAACTCCTGCGACAACTGTGGCACAAGCACCAGTGCCACAGGCTAAAGTAGCCCCTGCACCCCTTTCCCAAACACGCATCTTGACATAGCTGCGATCAACAATTTCTACAAACTCAGTATTAGTTCGTTTAGGAAATGCAGGATGATGCTCAAAAAGAACTCCAATCTCAGCTAAATCAATACTTTCAACATCATCGACAAATATCATACAGTGAGGATTGCCCATGCTCACAGTCGTCACATTCCAAGTCTTTCCAGCAACTTCTAAAGGTACATTGATGACCTTGTGATTGCTATCTCTTAAAGTAGTAGGAATCTCCGCAGCAGTTAAAAATGGCTTACCCATATCCACTGTCACCTGACCGTCAGTATCCATTTGAGGTACGATCAGTCCTGCTCCTGTTTGGATAGCATATTTACCTTCCGCAGTAGGAATCTTTAAATCCTGCATAAATTTGGCTAAGCAACGAATTCCATTACCGCACATTTCTGGCTCTGAACCATCCGAATTGTAAATTCGCATTTGATACTCATGATTAGGAGCATTTAATAGAAAAATGACCCCATCAGCACCAATGCCAAAGTTGCGATCGCACCATTTAACCGCTAAGACTGAGGAAATAATTAGTTCAAGAG